>Ga0209666_1003890_pt1 | contig 10703 bp, 7 predicted proteins | sample SaaInlV_125m_DNA_FD_184679 | JGI IMG/M metagenome (GOLD analysis project Ga0209666, IMG submission 184679) | Marine microbial communities from expanding oxygen minimum zones in the Saanich Inlet - Saanich Inlet SI037_S3LV_10m_DNA (SPAdes)... | ecosystem: Environmental > Aquatic > Marine >...
TGAGGTGAAACCTTTGGCTGACCTTGGTGTTGCGGTTGTTCGTTTGGACGGACAATGGCAGGGGCTGGACCGGTGGTGTGGATTCGAGCCGTCTCGGTCGCAGGACCATTCCCTTCCATGGCGTCGAGGATGGCTTCATGGGCATCGCCAAGGGCGTCGGCCGGCATCATCGTTCGCCGTGCTTCGAGTTCTGGAACGGGAAGGAGTGTTTTGCGCGCAGGTCGAGGCGACCACGTTGTAAATTCGAACGCCTCATCTTCAACAGGGCGATTGGCGAGATGTTGTGCATAACTTGCGACTCGCTCTGACAAAATAGCCCCCTTCAAAGGATCTCGAAGGGATGCTTCGACGTCGAGGGCTAAGGCGATGTCTCTGTTCCAAGGCAAACAAACCAGTCGGCGAATCAGCACAGAGTGTTCTTCGATGTGCGGCCGTGCAGCATTGAGTTTTCTTGACGCAAGCACCGTGTCGCTTTGAGCGATGTCTCTCAAACCCTCAACACTCCATCCGGACGATGAAAGCAGGGCAAGTTCTTGTTCAAGTCGTATCTTGAGGCGGTCATGAACTTCGCCCGCTATCAGCGAAGCGCCAGTGCTGCTGGATGCAACAGAGGTACCATGCCTTCGAATGTGGGCGATTTCTTGTTCAAATTCACCTAAACTAAACGAAGAGGTTGGCGTGGAGTCGCTTGCTTTGCCTTGAGCGACAAGGTCCCGCCAATCTTGCTCTAACATCCTACGATGCCTGGCCCCTCTCCGCGCATAATGTGCGACGAGGCGCAGGGTGTCCTCAATGACCTCGTCATCGGCATCCATTTCGCGTAAGAGATCAATTCGCTTACCAACTTCATCCGCTCCATCAAACGACGTGTCAAGCGCGCTTAATTGCTCAATCAATTCAACACGGTGTTGAAGCACCCCTTCCTGATGTTTGAGGCTTCCAAGGGCGGCTTTTGGATCCTTTCGGATGTGTTCATGCCATCCGTCCATGACCAATCCAGCATGTTCAAACCGTTCAATGCGGGCAATCGCTTCAATTTCCAATTGTTTCCATTGCTGATCGAGGGCGTCAACCAAATCTAAGAATGCTTCAGTTTCTTCGAGCACACCAGCACAGTGTGCCACCTTATCGCCCAGTTCCGGCCACACTGACTTGATGGAATGATATCGCTCAAGGGCGACGAGGTGTTGCTTTAGTGTCGCTTCGATTTCTGGAAGGTTGGCCTCCCATTCCAAGAGCTCACTGGGTCGAATTCCGTCGTCATGAGGAAATTTGATGCCCTTTGAACGCCATGCATTCAGCAAGTCATTGAGCATCGCCATGCGATGATGTAAGTTGTCCGCAATCGAACTGATTTGCAAACGCAGGCCACCGATGTCTGCGCTTGGCCCCTTTTCTATCAGGGTTCGACGGCGTTGCTCGTGATGGGCAGCGAGTTCGGGGTCGAATGGAGCAATTTGTTCAGCAATCAAAAGCCGTAAATCCTCATGTAAATCATGCAAGTCATGCAAACGTGCAACCCGATCCAGGCCATCGATGATGGTCATGTGTTCAATGCCATCAACATCGTACCCCTCCGCCTTCAGCATGGTAACGGCCCTTGTGATGGTGGCTCTTTGGCGGTGCTCATCATCTTCGATTGCTCCGAGTGCTTGGTCGATGGCTTCGAATTCCTGTGGATAAGCCAACAATGGAAGCATGACCACGGTGGATGGTTTGGACGAAGGGTCGAGGGTATCGAAACGAGCGAGGAGCTCAGCGTGCTGTTGCTCCATGTTCTCATCGCGCCAATCCTCTTCGCAACGGTACAACGCAGGCTCCCATGGCCGGTGCTCTCTTGCCCATGCCTCGTAGTGATCAAGAACGCCTTCTGCGTTCATCGGATCGTGAAGCTCATCAGCCCAACCTTCTGACATCGCCTCGGACTCATCTCCTGCAGAGCGACCAAGGTACGCCGTTCGTTCTTGGAGGGAACGGGCTAATTCAAGGGCGTATTCAAGGTACAGCAGGCGTTCACTACCGATTTCTTGGTTTTCACCAAGATATGCTTCGATGTTGGCGATGGCCCACCCTTCAGCGTCCAATTCCATGAGCAAATCATAGTACCACGGACGCTCAGAAGACGGGGGGTCTACTACATCCATACTGGTACCTCAAACAGGCAAGTTGAGCGAGAGCCTTTCAATGTGAGCAAGGATAACGCTGTTTTGAACGGCTTTTTTCGATTGATTCGGTGAACCCACACCCATCCTATGGCGTGGTTGTGGCGCAGAAAAAAAGGTCAAAAAAACCACCATTAGCGCGTCAAATGTTCCGCAGACCATAAAGGTGCAAAGAAGAGGTGGGCGACAATGGAACCTATTACTGCTGCATTTGGCCTTGCTTGTATTGCTGCAGGAGGGGGTGCAGGTTTTTGGCTGAAGAAAGCCGATGAACGATTGACTGGGGTCAATGAGACGACGGTTGTGTTGCAACAAGCACAGGCTGCCCACTTCACCCATCTCAACAACGAGATTTCCACATTGCAGGGCCAGGTCCAACAAATGACCGATCTTGTCACCGCCCTTCGGGCCACAAACCCTGAGATGCATGGTGCGATCATGGCTCATGAAATTATCACCGCACTCGAGAATGCTCAGTCAGATGACCATTCAATCGTAACACAGGCCATGTCAGCGATGGAATCCCTTGTCTCATCAATTTCATTGGATTCGAACGTTGGCGATGAAAACCTTCTCACCACGACCTCGGCATCCTTGCTCGGACGGCTGTTGGCTGCTTTTGATTCAAGAAACATATCCGCTACGACCCTCGGCTTGAGCCCTGTTGCAGCACATCGACTTGGGCATGCCTCGCTGCTGCTCGCTCGCTTCGATTGGGCAGAATCAAGTTTCGGCCTCGCTTACCAATCCTCTCCGGGCAACGCAAACATCCTCGAAGCCCTCGAACACATTGCCTTGTTGAAGGGTGACGATGAAGTGAGGCGTCACTGGCTTGAAGCACGCATGACCGTCCATCCTGACCAACCAGATTTGCTTCGCTCCCACGCTCATTTGTTGGCTAAACTTGGCGACGCAGGAGCTGAGCGTGACGTTCGCCGTCTTGAGGCGTTGGGCGTTGACACAGCAGCAGACCGCTCTCTCCTCTCTGGCCTCCGTGCCCGAGCAGGCTCTCGTTCTGAAGCCCTCGAAGCGATCGAACAGGCGTTGGCCGCAGATCCGAATCAAGCACCAGACTGGCTCAGTTATGCACAACTTCTCAACGAAGAAGGTGAAACTGGAAAGGCGCACCAAGCCGTCGAAAGGTGCCTTGAGTTGGACCGTCAAAGCGGTGAGGCATGGGGCCTTCTCGCTCAACTCCTCGCACCTCACGGGAACCGTTCCAAAGAAGCACTCAAGGCAGCAACACACGCTGTTGCCCTGGATGCAGGGGGCACAGATTTGGTGTTCTTGAAGAGTGATTTGCAATTCACAGAAGGAAAGATTTCAGATGCGGAACAAACGCTCGAAAAAGCGCTCCTCAAGGATCCTGCCAATGCAGAATTGAGAGCCCGCATGGCGAGCCGTAAACTCATTGCAGGTGAGCATGAGGTCGCACAGAAGTTACTCGATGAGACGCCCTTTGGTATTGATCATGCACTCTTGCATGTTGTTGAAGGACGCCTCCACCTCGTGCTTTGCGATCGAGCAAGAGATGGAACTGGTCAAACCGATGCAACGTTGTTGGCAAACGCCGTATCCGCTTTCGAAGGAGCGCTCAAACTCAACCGAGAATTGGGCGTAGCTTGGCTTGGCCTTGCTCGCACAAAGCGCCTTTTGAAGGACCTCGAAGGTGCAACGGAAGACATCAACAGAGCCATGCGTTTGCTTCCGGACTCCGACCCATCCGCATCCATTGAAGCTGCCCTTCTTGCTGTTGAAATGGGTGACTTGCCAGCCGCATCAAAGCACATCGATGCGGCAGATGTTCATGGAAATGCAGCCACAGTCGCCTATGTTCGAGGAAACATCGCTGTCGGCGAAGGACGCTTCCAAGATGCTCTTGACCACTTTAACACAACCCTCCAGACTGAACCCAACCACATTCGGGCACGGCTGAACCGCTGCTCAACATTCCTTGTTTTGAACGAGCCTACCAAGGCGCTCAAGGACAGTCAAATCCTGATTGATCTGGCTCCACACCTCATGCTTGCGTTCCTGCGAAGGTCAGAATCACTGCGCCATCTTGGTGAATGGGCACAAGCTCTCAACGATCTCAAGTTTGTGCTTGAAACATCCCCGCATCATCATCAGGCACTCACTTCACTTGCGGAATGTTATGTGAAACTCGAACGCCCTGAACGAGCTGAAACCCCACTTAACGAAGCCATCCGCTTGCAACCAAATTATGCGCGCGCATGGTACCAACGAGGCATGATGTACCTTCACATCGGGCGCAATGAAATCGCATTGGATGATTTCCAAGCCGCAGTTCGTTGCGATGGAAGGCACCTCGATTCCAGACTCAAAATCGCAGCTATCCACCACCAGGCAGAACGTTTTGAAGATGCAGAAACCGCATGGCTTGCTGTTCTTGCGCAAGAACCCGATCACACTATTGCCCGAACCCGCCTTGGAGATTGCCAAGCGCACATGGTCAAACTGTGAGCAAATCCTCTGTATGCTTGCCCTCAAAGGGTTGATACAGGCTCTCTCCTTGCGGAATATATGGGCCTATGGAAGCACAGCACCCCCGTCGTGTTGTTGCTGTTTTTTCTTCTCGTTGCACGAGAAATCTATCCTTATGCCGACCCCCTGAACGCAGAAGCACAGGATGGTTACACCATTGAGAAAGTCGCTTCCGGTTTTGGGGGGCCAACATGCCTCGAATGGGTGAGTGCCACTGAATTGCTGATGTGTGACCGAGACGGCGGGCGAATCCTTTTGCTCGATGCAACCGATGACTTTTCAGATACGGTGTTAATTTCTGGACTTGACCATCCACATGATGTTCACCTCACTGCAGAGCATATGTTCGTTTCTGAAGAAGGAACGTTGGCGAAGTACACCCGGATCAATTGGACATTCGATGAACGAACAGTCCTCATCGATGATGTGCCAAGCGGGAACCACCAAACAAATGCAATCAACGCTTTTCCAAATGGCACACTGATCTGGCATAGCGGGTCAACGTGCAATGTGTGCGATGAATCTGATGAGCGAAATGCAGCGCTGTTATGGGTCAATCCAGGCAACGGGGAGCACGGTATCCTCGCTTCAGGGGTGCGCAATTCTTTCGATGGCGTTTGGGTTGATGGTGCAGGCTACGTGTTTAGCGATAACGGCAGGGATTGGGAAGGCGACCACCCGGATGAGGAGCTGAATCTTCTCGTTGAGGGGGCGGCCTATGGTTGGCCTGACGATGACCCTGAGCACCCGGTGCCTGAGGGCACACTTTCGCCCGTGGCGCGATGGACACCACACACCTCGATGAACGGATTGGCCCTTCGACCCGATCACTCGACACTTCCAGGCTTGAACGCCAGCGAAGGTGAAGGCTTCACTGTGTACGCAACCGTGTATGGCTCATGGAACACGATTTTACCACAAGGTCATGAAATTCTCCGCATCGATTTCACGCCAACAGGTGACGAAAATGCATCCGAGCCATCAGAGATGTGGACTTCGAAAACAACGAGGTTTGCAACGGATCTTGGAACCCCCCTCCCCATCGCTTTTGCACCGGACGGTTCGCTTTACTATGCGACCTTCGGCAGCGGCGGCGCACTGTATCAAATCAGCCTTGAAACTTGATTTCACCTTCAAATACAATCGCCGGGATTGGCCTCCATGGCACAGCAGCGAGTGGTGGTCTTGACGGGTGCAGGCATTTCTGCCGAATCTGGAATTCGCACGTATCGTGATGGTGATGGTTTGTGGGAAGAACACCGCATCGAAGACGTTGCTACGCCTCAGGCATGGATTGCAGACCCCGTTCTCGTTTGGCGATTTTATCAGGCCAGGCGTCGTCAGTTGCTTGAAGTTGAGCCAAACGCCGCACACCGTGCCCTTGCCACATTCGAATCCCAAACCGAACACTTCACTTTGATCACGCAAAACGTTGACGATTTGCATGAGCGGGGGGGCAATGAAAACGTCATTCACATGCATGGGCGCCTTGAGACGCTTCGCTGTGAACAAAGTGGGCGCAATGAGGTGCGGATGGCAGAGGCCGATCTTGGCGACGATTTCCTTCTATGTCAGTGCTGTGAAACAGCACAACGCCTTCGTCCAGACATCGTTTGGTTCGGTGAGATGCCCATGCAGATGGAGGCGATTTACTCGGCAGTGGAGGCATCAGATTTGTTCATCGTCATCGGCAGTTCTGGGCATGTTTACCCTGCCGCTGGCTTGGTTAACGTTGCAAATGCAGCAGGCGCCACCACCATGTTGGTGAACCTCGAAGAACCCATGAACGCTGATGACTTTGATGAAATCCACCTTGGGAAAGCAGGGGAGATTCTGCCTGCGATTCTCGAAGGATTGAACTGATGGACGGAAACTGTAAGCCCGTTCTTTTGGTCTTCAGATTGACCTCGTCACGGGAGCCATTCGTTCGTATGAATGAGAAAGATTCCAATGTAGATATCATGGTATCTGAATTGAAACTGCATGGTAAATATAAGCCAGTTGAAGTGATAATTCCTAGGGTGAATCAGAAGTGATTGTGATTACAAAGTTCAACGTGACCAAAGGTTACGAAGTATGGAAGAAAGCATTCGATTCAAACGAGGCCATGAGGCTACAACGTAACGTGAGGGTCTTGGCATATGGCCATGAAAACGGCAACGAGAACAGCGTCTACACGGTTGTTGAAATGAATTCGGTAGAAGAGAAGCGATTAGAAGACCCCGCCATGATCAAATCGAGGGAAGAAGCGGGCGTCGATCACGCCTCGTTGGAAATCATACCATTGGTTGAATAAGTCAAAGAAGAATTCTTTCCAGCTGCTGATATGCATGTTGCGTGAGTCGGCACTGAAAGGCCCACAACGCTCAAAGGAGACGGAGCGAAGGCAAGGCCGTGAGCACCCGCAGACTCTTCGCCGCTGTGCGGGACCTTGATCCACCAGGGGGTGGTGCAGAGCGCTCTTTGGCGGCCCTACTGAACGGTATTGCGACAGCAGGCCCCACGCTCGAAACCGCACCCGAGTTCGTTCCAATGGCGCCCGCAGAGAACCCTCCAACGCACCCAGCGTGGACGGTGAGTGCATTTGCAAGCAACGATCGAGGCAATCCAATCGGTTTGCTTGAGTCCGGAGTCGACTTCACCACCACAGATCTCCCCATCGAAGGCTTCTGGTCGAAGGTGGCTTGGGGCTTGCGGGAACGAAAGGGCGAACAGAGGCGCAGAAAGTGGGCGCACGACCGGCACATCGCTCGCCGAAGTCCCCAGTTCGCTGCGCGTGTCGGTACCTGGCTGGACAAGCAGGAGCACGCAGGGGGCATCGGTTTGACTCAACTCGAATGGGCGCCGGGCGCTGCAGAAGCATTCATTGCCCGTGGCATGCCTTACATCATGTTCGTTCGGGACGATGGGGCGTTCCGCCTCGAGGAACGGTTTCGGCCTGTGATGGAGGGCGCAGCCCTCGTTTGTGCGGCTGGAGAAGGCTTGCTTGCTGATATCCGATCTCGCTTTGCCATTCAAAAAGGCCACAGCGTGCCGCTACCGATTGATTTCGGCGGGCGCTTTGGGACCATGGACGAGGTGAACGCTTTGCGAACTGCTGAGCAGGAAAAGCGACCAGATGGATCATCACCCATCATCGGCATCATGGTCGTTACCCCGGAGAAAGGGTTACGGATGTATCAACGCCTTTTGCCGAGGTTGCTCGAGCGTTGGCCCGAGGCAGAAGTCCACATCGCAGGAGGCAGCGCATACCCGCAGGCCCTTGCTCACCACCCAAATGCTCGAGTGGTGGGCCACGTGGATGCTGCGACCTTTTTTGCCGGCATTGATCTTCACCTCATCCTCTTCGAGACGACCGGGTCATGGGGCCGAGTCATCGGGGAAGCAGGTTTGTTTGGGGTGCCGAGCGTGACTTCGGACGTGGGCTCGCAAGAGGAAGCCTTGGGCGAAGGGGGCATTTTGGTGGACGACGGCCATGACGCTGATGCAGTTATCGATGCCTTGAGGGCCGTGTACGAGGACCGAGAGCGCTACGGGGCATTAGCCCGCAAGCACACTCAAATGGTTGACCATCGACGTTCCGTGGCGGCCTTTCGCACTGGGCTTGAGGACTTGTTTGAAAGTCGTTGAACAGGTCCAAAAGGAATGTTCAATTTCACAGAACACAACGCTCAACTCTTCCGAAGATGAGATTTTCTAATTTGGACATTTACCGTTGCTGAGACGAAGTTCTTCTTCTGCTAACACTGCATACGTGCTTGGGAGGAAGGTCTGGCGAAGTTGGTCATCGCTTTACAAGCCGAGGTGTTGAAGCGCTCATCATCTGATGATGAAGCAATGATCCAACAAGCTGATTGGTGCCTTAAGTGGTGCGAGATGTACACAGAAGGCGAAATGTTCGCTCGTGCTGTTCAACGCTGGGACAAAGGTATGGGTGAGACGCCAACATTTTGGTTCACCAGCGATGAGGCCATGCAACGGGCTCGGCAGACATCTTTTGATGATGAAACTTGAAGGCGTTTTCGTCAAAACCGGACTTGACTTCGTTCAGTTCGGGAAATGAGTTATACATGTGAAATAGGACGCAAAGATGGCGAGTTCTTTGATAGAGGTGTTTTTTTTCATCATAGAGATTTGCTTTCTTGTTCCTTTAGAGCTGACAAAGAGCGGCAATCCAACAACAAGATTCCTCGGGTATTTGCTTCTTCTGTTAGAATTTATTGCAATAATTGTAGGCGTGATCTTTTTACTTTCGTTTATTGAAGAATTGTCTAATGGGTTTTAGGACGATTCGATGATTTAGATTCTAAATTTGACTTAACAATCGTGAGGGCCCCCTTTGCACCGATGGGTGAGCAAAGGGTATCGTCTGACAAGACCCACTGCTCGGCCATGAATTGGGTCAAAACAAATCAGAGGGTTTGAGCATAAACCCTCTGCTCTGATGGATAACAAATTAAATCACGGGTTGCTTCAATATCCATTATCAATATACCACTGTGGAATAGGTTGTTCGTTTTGTATCCATATTTCAACGGCTCTTTCATTGTACATTCTTTGCTCTGATAAGTTATTTTGTTGTTCAGCAATCATAGCTAATTCGACTAGAATTTCACTTTCAAGTTGTGATGCATTACGTCTATTGGCTTCTTCAAGAGCGTTTAAGAAATGTGTTTTCGCCATGAGTAGATTATTCTTGGCTTTTTCCAATTCTGCTAATGAGAAGTGGGTCTGTATCAAACCGAAATGATCAAGCTTTCTAAATTCATCAATTGCTTCCCGATAGTATCGTTCCGCTAAATGAAAGTTCTTTTGCCTAAAACAGCATGTTCCGAGATTCATGCTACATGTTGCAATAATCTCAATCACACCTATTTGTTTACCGAGTTCATAGGCCATGGTAAACTTAGCAAATCCATTCTCAAAGTCACCTTGTTCCACAAAAATACGCCCAAGGCTATTATTGACATCAATCATTCCGAGTTCGTCTGAGTTTGAGAAGTACAGCTGATACGCTTTTGACAAGAGATTAACTGACTTGTCTATGTTATCTTCAAAATCGTAGGCAAGAATCCCTAAGTTTCTGTAAATGACTGGGTCGAGATCAATGTCCTTGTGCATCAGCATGAGTTTCAATGATTTTTCGAAGCACTGATTTGCAAGTTCAAGATTGCCCTGAACATGGTAAATAGCTCCCAATGAATTCAACAGACTTGCCTGTGAATGAAAATCATTCTCTCTGATGGACAAATTCAGAGCATTCTGACCTACTTCTAATGCTTGCTCGAATTCCCCTGAAGTCATCATTAATCTCATTACTGGCAATGTAGAGTAAACTATGAGAAAACTATCATTCAATTCCTTGGCTTCTTGGAGGGCCGAGAATAATATATTATTGGCTTCCTCCATATTCCCTAGCATTAATTCAATTTCACCCAGCCACGCTTTCGAGAAAACGAAATCCCAAGTTTCACTTGATTGAATGTTTCCGTTAAGAACATCATTGAGAATTGACTTAGAACTTTGAAAATCACCAGCCAACGAAGAAGCGGAAACTATACTCATGGCCTCTTCGATAGACAAAGATGTAATCTCATGATTATAATCACTCAGATGAGATACGATTTCAACTGCTGCTTTTTCAGTTTCTGAATCCATGGATTTGCCGTAGGATTCCTTTGTGATTCCAATTTCTTTGAGTGCCGAAACAATATCTCGTATTGAGTTGACCTGAACGTTTTGTGAAATATTGATATCTCCACTAATCACACTATCTTTGAGATTGATTGCAGATGAAGCATTGGTTGGACCTTGTTCAATTATTGTAGTATCTTGTGTTAAGTCGCCCATAATTACAGTATCAGAAACTTTCAGTTCTTGAGAGGATGCCCCCTCACTGATTGTCGTTTGTTTTACTTCTTTGTGGACATTAACATCTTGCAGGTTAATTTGTTGATTGTTATTATCTCCACCTTCAGATGATTGACTTATTTTACCAAGTATTTCTGCATTAGTAATATCATGATTCTGAGATAC
>Ga0209666_1003898_pt1 | contig 10697 bp, 11 predicted proteins | sample SaaInlV_125m_DNA_FD_184679 | JGI IMG/M metagenome (GOLD analysis project Ga0209666, IMG submission 184679) | Marine microbial communities from expanding oxygen minimum zones in the Saanich Inlet - Saanich Inlet SI037_S3LV_10m_DNA (SPAdes)... | ecosystem: Environmental > Aquatic > Marine >...
TTATGAAAAAACTTTTAGGTATCATAGTTTTTTATTAGTAATGAATAAAATTCAGTCACATGCAAAATTAGTTATCATAGGTGGTGGAATAATGGGCGTTAGTCTTTTATATCACTTGGCTAAAGAAGGTTGGACAGATATTGTTTTAATTGAAAAAAGTGAACTTACATCTGGATCCACATGGCATGCTGCAGGACAATGTCCTCATATGTTAAGCAGCTTAAATCTAGCAAAAATTCACTTACACTCGACTAATCTTTACAAATCTTTAGAAAAAGAAACTGGCCAGGCAACAGGTTTTCACGAAACAGGAAGTTTAAGACTTGCTTATAAAAAAGAAGATATTGAATGGTTTCATCACACTAAAGGTATACTGGACATTGTAGGCTCTCCTTGTGAAATAATAACGACAAATGAAATTCAAAAATATCATCCGTTTATTAAATTAGATGGAATCATTGGCGCATTTTATACGTCAGAAGACGGTTACACCGATCCAACTAGCACAACTAATGCAATGGCAAAAGGTGCAAGAGATGCTGGTGCTAAAATTTATCGCAACAATAGAGTAATAGATATAAAACAATTGCCATCAGGAGAGTGGAAGGTGATTACTGAAAAAGGAGAAATTATTTGTGAACATGTTGTAAATGCTGCGGGAAGTTTTTGTCCAGAGGTTGCTGAAATGGTTGGATTAAAAAATGTTCCAAGTATTAATATGGTTCATCAATATTTAGTAACTGAATCTCATCCAGCAATTGAAAAATTAGAAAAAGAATTACCTGTGATAAGAGATCCTGATTCTTCATCTTACCTAAGGCAAGAAGGAAAGGGACTTTTAATTGGTCCTTACGAACAAGACGTAGAAGCTTGGGCTTTAGATGGGATGGATTGGAAATTTGACATGGAATTACTTGAGCCAGATTTAGACAGAATTGAAAAACATCTTGAAAAAGGGATGGATAGAATTCCTGAATTTAAAGATGTAGGTATTAAAAAAATAATTTGTGGACCAATCACTCACACCCCAGATGACAATTTTTTAGCTGGACCCTCTCCTGGTCTTAAAAACTTTTGGATGTTTTGCGCCGCTAGTATTGGAATTGCTCATGGTGGAGGAGCTGGAAAATATATGGCTCAACAAATTGTTCATGGAGACTCTGAAATTAACATGCTTGAGTTTGAACCACGTAGATTCATGAGCTGGGTTGATAAAAATTATTCAATTGAAAAATCAAAAGAACAATACAGAAGAATGTATGTAACACCTATGCCTCACGATACAGTTGAAGCTGGCAGGCCAATGAAAACTTCAGCTATCTATAAAAAATTAAAAGATCAAGGTGCTGAATACTATGATTTATATGGTTGGGAAAAACCTGCTTGGTTTAATAAAGAAAATATAGCTGAAGAGCTAAGCTATAGTAGAAACAACATACATTCTATAATTCAGAAAGAGTGCGAACATGTTTCAAAGTATGTTGGAATTATTGATTTGAGCACTTTTTCTAAGTATGAAATAACAGGAGAGGATAGCTTTACTTTTCTTGATAGACTTTGTTCAAACATTATTCCAAAAAAAAATGGCAGTATAGCTTTAACGCATATACATAATAAAATTGGCCGAATTCAAAGTGAGTTAACCATCACTAAAGTAAAAGACAATCATTACTATGGTTTATCCGCAGCTTTATCCGAGATAAGAGACTTAGATTGGTTTAATCAAAATAAGTTTAAAGATGAAAAAGTTGATATTAAAAATATTACTAATGAATATGGTGTCCTTGGATTAATTGGACCAAAATCGAGAGAAGTACTAGCAAAAATCACAAAGGAAAATATTGAAAATGAAAATTTCCTTTGGTTAAAGGCAAAAGAAATCGAAATTAATAATATAAAAGTTTTAGCTTTAAGAGTGAATTACATGGGAGAATTAGGTTGGGAGCTTCATGTTTCAATGAATAAAATGGAAGAGCTTTATGATTTATTGATGGATGCAGGCCAAGATTTAAAAATTAAAAATTTTGGATCTCATGCTATGAACTCAATGAGAATAGAGAAAGGATATCGTGGTTGGGGAACTGAATTAACCCCAGAAATTAGTATAGTTGAAGCAGGCTTAGATCGATTTTTTAATTTAAATAAAAAAAGTGAATTCATTGGATCAAAAATTATTGATAAAAAATCAAAAGAAGGAATTAAAATAAAATTAGCTTATCTAGAAGTAGATGCAAATACAGCAGATGTTTTGGGAAACGAGCCTGTGTATTATAACAATGAAAGAGTTGGCTTAACTACTTCTGGAGCTTATGGATTTAGAGTAAATAAAAGCTTAGCTTTTGCATATGTAAATGCTAACTTAATAAAAATTGGGTCTGAATTTTTAATTGATATTCAGGGAAAAAAAATAAAAGCAAAAATTATTGAAGAACCAGCATTTGATCCTAAAAATCTAAGATTAAAAAGTTAAGATTTAGTTAATTTGTCAGTTATTTTTCTTGAAATGGGTGACTATGAAAAAAAGAAAAAAGATCCAGGTATATTTTAATGAAAAAACTTTTAGGGATCGTGGTTCTGGGTTTGTTGAAATCTTATCCTAGTAAATAATCGCCAGCTTCCTGAATCATTTTCCAGAGTTTACTTGCGTTTTCTTTGTTCATGCCTGCCTAATTCTTGTTTTATCTAAAAATCCTCTAGTTTTTTCATAATAGAATCTTATCTCAATATTCTAAGATTATGTAGGAAGAAACTATAAACAAGCTACAAACAAAAAAGATAGTTTTAATAACAAGCCAAGAACCACAACCTCTTCGTAGAAACTTCGTAGTAAGATTTCATTATTTGTTTAATTTCTTGTTTTGGTTCTTCGTAGAGGTTTTTGATATTTTATTTTAAAAGAGTTTTTTTTGAAAATAAACTCTATTGAAACCTTTTTCAGTCACTTCTTTAATTTTTTTGAAACCTATTTTTTGATACCATAAAATATTTTCAATCATTTTTTCATTAGTATAAAGTTGATAAAAATTAAATTTTTCACTAATTAAATAATTCTCAATAAAAGAGATAAAAGTAGTTCCCACATTTTTTTTTTGGAATAAAGGTTCAACTGCTAAATTTTCTAAAAGTATGTTTCCATCTTTTATAACGAGGATGGCAAATGCTATAATTTTATTATCTTTTTCACAAACAAAAACGATGTCATTTTTTTGAATATTAGGTTTCATTGGGGCAGGTTCCTGACCCATTCTTTTTATATATTTTTCATATGCTCTTGATGCTATTAGTTTAATTGTTTCTTCATCTTTTGAGTTTGCTTTTCTAAAAATCATTTTTTAAATAAAATTTTTAATTTTTACGACTATAACTTAAGAGTTTCTTAGCGTAAAGACTTCGTAGAAACTTCGTAGTAAACTTCGTAGAGGATTTTAGGTAAGGTTTGTTGATATATAAAGATTATAAGTTGAAAGAGGAGCGTTCTGTTACCCAATGCCTTGAACCAGGCTACCCCCACAAAGCAACGGGCAACAGTAATCAGGCAACGGGAATTGAAGATAATCAACCGCCATTCCATCACCTAGACACTTGATTAGAGGTTTGGTAAATTTAACTATCTTATCTTTAAGTTTCTTTGTTCAAGATTTAAACTTAAATAGCTTGATTATTAAAATCCTATTTAATTGTAAGAACAATTTTACCTTTGGTTCGACCTTCTGCTAGTTTTCCAAAAGCTTCTGAAGCCTGTTCCATTGGATATGTACTATCAATAACAGTTTTAATGGTACCCTGACTAATTAATGTAACAAGCTCAGTTAGCATTGCTCCATCAGGTGACATGAAAAACCATTCAAAGTTTACACCATATTTTTTAGCAAGGTTTTCAGTATCTTGACCCTTAATAGAAATCAGAGTACCTCCCTTTTTTAAAACCTTGAAAGACTTAGCAAGTACATCACCCCCGATCATATCAAAGACTAAATCATACTCAGATAATTCATCTTCAAATGACTGAGCGGTATAATCAATTATTAGATCAGCGCCCAAACTTTTAACTAGTTCAGTATTTTTAAAACTTGTAGTCGTTGCAACTGTTGCCCCAAAATGTTTTGCAATTTGGATGGCAAGCGTTCCAACACCACCTGAACCTGCGTGAATCAACACTTTGTCACCTTGCTTAATATTACCTTTCGTAACTAATGCCTGCCATGCTGTCAAACCCGCTAGTGGGACAGATGCCGCTTCTATATGGCTTAGATTTTCTGGTTTAATAGCAAGTTCATTTTCTTGGATACGAGCAAATTCAGCAATAGAGCCAGCGTCTTCTTGATTGGGACGAGCAAACACTTCATCACCAACTTTGACATTAAGTACATCTTTACCAACCTCGACAACTTTGCCTGAAACATCGTAGCCCATAACGTGGGGAAAGCTAAGCTCTAGCATTTCTTTTAGATAACCTGCATGTAGAATATTATCGATCGGATTAATGCTAGCAGCATGCACTTCTACTAGGACAGACTTATCTTGAAGTTTTGGCTTTTCAATATCAATAATTTCAATATTGGCAGTATAATCTTTATAAACGACAGCTTTCATTGTGAATCCTTTTTAATTAAATAACTTTTTAAAATTTATTAAAACGTAAAGAACGTTATGTAGTGTATATTTTATTAAATAACAATCATTCCATCACCTAGACACCCGATTTAAGTTTTGGTAGGCTTCATTAATGAAAAAACTTTTAGGGATCGTGGTTCTGGGTTTTTTGTTTAGTGGGAACGCTTATGCAGAGAAAGATCACGCACATAGCAATAGTGTTTTATTGGAGCCAAAAGAGAAACAAGATTTAATTTGGAAATTTTCTAAAGCACAAAATATTGAAATAGCCTGTAATGTTCCTGGTCATTATGATGTGGGTATGATTGCAAAAGTAAAAATTACTCAATAATGGTAGAAAAAAATATTGTTTCTAAAAATTTTCATTGGTCATGCAAACACACGTGGAGAAAAAGTGCCAAGAATACTATGTGGTGTGTTATCGGTTGTGCAATTGGTGATTTTGGAACCATACTATTTTTTCAACTAACTCAAATTCCTTTTCCTGTTCTCGGTATAATGATCTTAGCAATCATTAATGGTTTATTAACCAGCATTATGCTTGAAACTTTTATTTTAATTAGACAAGATTTTAAATTTGTTAAAGCATTAAAAATAGCTTGTGGAATGAGTTTCATCTCAATGGTCAGTATGGAAATCACGATGAATTTAACAGATTATTATTTAACGGGTGGAGCTCAACTTACGTGGTGGGTAGTGCCCATTATGTTAATCGTCGGGTTTCTAACACCATGGCCTTATAATTATTGGAGACTTAAAAAATTCAATCAAGCTTGTCATTAAATATCAAAATGAAAAATATTTCAGAAAATAAAAAACCTGTAAGAAGAGAGTTTTTATTTACAGCTTCATACGCTCTAGGGGCTGTTGGAGTAGCTCTAGGGGCTGTTGGAGTAGGAGCGGTTGTTTGGCCTTTAATTGATCAAATGAATCCAGATGCATCTGTTAAAGCCGTATCAACTACTGAAGTAGATATTGGTAATATCGAGCTAGGCAAAACCATAACAGTTCTTTGGAGAGGAAAACCTGTCTTTATAAGAAAAAGAACTAAACTAGATATTGAGAGTGCCAGAAAAGTTAATTTAGAAGAACTTAAAGATCCAGAAAAAGACGAAGACAGAGTAAAAAAAGATGAATGGCTCGTAATGATTGGAATTTGTACTCACCTTGGTTGCGTCCCTCTAGGCGATAAAGGTGAATATGGAGGATGGTTTTGTCCATGCCATGGTTCACATTATGATACATCAGGAAGAATAAGAAAAGGTCCAGCTCCTACAAACTTAGAAATACCGAAGTATGAATTTGTTGGAAATAATATAATTAAAATTGGATAGCGACATAATTAAAGTTTAAATATTAATAACTATATGAATATAGTAAATTTTACTCCTGTATCTGCACTCATAGGTGGATTGATAATTGGTTTAGCTGTAGTTTTATTTTTTGTTCTCAATGGCCGCTCAATTGGAATTAGTGGAATTGCTAGTAATTTTTTAACATCAAAAAATAATAGAATGGATAATCTCTTATTTCTTATTGGGTTAATTATTGGTCCTATTGTTTATAAATTGATTACACAAGATGAAATCAATATTTCTATTTCAAATTCTTTGCTTTTATTAGCTATAGCGGGACTATTAGTTGGAGTAGGTACTAGAATCGGTGGTGGTTGTACTAGTGGTCACGGTATAAGTGGAATTGGAAGATTTTCTTTAAGATCTATTGTTGCAACAGTAACCTTTATGATTGTTGGTATTTTAACCGTATTAATCAAAAATATAATATGAGCAGAGTTGTATCTTTAATTTCTGGAATAATTTTTGGAGTAGGTCTTACCGTTTCACAAATGATAGACCCTGCAAAAGTTTTAGGTTTTTTAAATATTTTTGGTGCTTGGGATCCATCTTTAGCGTTTGTTATGATTGGGGCTTTGATAATTTCATCACCCTTTTTTCATTTATTTAAGAATAATAATAAACCTGTTTTCGCAGACAGTTTTTCCTACTCAAACAATAAAGAATTAAATAAAAAATTGATTATTGGTTCTTCACTTTTTGGAGCTGGTTGGGGTTTAGCTGGTTTGTGTCCTGGACCAGCAATTGCATCTTTAGCTTTATTAAACCCAAGTTCATTAATTTTTGTAATTACAATGTTTGTTGGTTTTTATATTTCAAATTATTTACCATAAGAAATAACATTTGACATATAGAGTTTAATTTGATTAAATAAATTAGCGTTGATTTAAGTTAAATTGCAGAGCGCTTTATAAATTCCTGCTAAAGCGACATTTCAACCATCGCTTTAGTCGGTGGTTTTTTTTTGAAAATCTATCAAATTTAAACCGGGTATTTGAACTGTATTGTGCACCCAGCATTTGCTTAAGCACTAAAAAGGAGAAAAGAGGCCTATGAAATTAACCCTCTTGTTAGAACGTTACCTTTTTTCTCCAAAAAACCTGGAGAAAAAAAATGAGTACAAATAGATTAAAAGAAAGATTAGATCAAGGACCAGTTATATGCGCAGAAGGTTTTTTATTTGAAATAGAAAGACGTGGTTACATGGCATCAGGAGAATTTGTTCCAATGGTGTCATTAGACCATCCAGAAGTTCTTGAAAATTTACATAGAGAATTTCAGCATGCGGGTTCGGATATTGTTGAGGCTTTCACTTATAATGGGCATAGAGAAAAAATGCGTGTGATAGGTAAAGAAGAACTTCTTGAACCTCTAAACCGTTCAGCTTTAAAAATTGCAAAAAAAGTAGCACTAGATACACCTAAAGGGTCTAAACCAAATTTGATGGCAGGTAATATTTCAAATTCTAATATCTGGAAGCACAATGATAAAGAATCTCAAAAAGTAGTTGAATCTATGTTTTCTGAAATGATTGGTTGGGCCGTAGAAGAAGGTGCTGACATGTTAATTGGTGAAACTTTTTATTATGCTGAAGAGGCCTTCAAAGCACTTGAGGTAATGAAGAAAGCTAATCTTCCAACAGTATTAACAATTTCGCCAATGGGTGAGAATAAAATGAGAGATGGAAAGTCAGTTGTTGATACATGTAAAGAGCTAGAGCAATTAGGGGCTGATGTTGTTGGGTTAAATTGTTTTAGAGGACCTGCAACAATGTTTCCTTTTTTAAAAGAAATTAGAAAAGCAGTCAAATGCCATGTGGGTGCTTTACCAATTCCTTATAGAACTAGTGAAGATTACCCAACATTTTTTAATCTGCCAGACAGAAGTAATTGTGCTTGTCCATCACCACATGGAAGAACATTTCCAACAGCATTGGACCCACACTTTTGTAATAGATATGAAATAGGTAAATTTGCAAAAGATGCTTATGCCTTAGGTATTAATTATTTAGGAGTTTGTTGTGGAGCAAACCCAATGTTGATTAGGGAAGTTGCTGAGTCGATTGGTTTAAAAGTTCCAGCAAGTAAATACAGAGAGAACATGGAAAATCATTTTATGTATGGAAAAAATAAAAGAATTCCAAAACATATGACTGAATACGGAGATAAAGCGTAAATAAATTAAGGAGGGCATTTAACTAAATTGTGCGCCTGACATATGTCGAAGCACTAAAACAGGAGATAAAAAAATGAGTAATAATCTAAAAGAAACAATAAGTAATCTACAGAAGGATTTTACAGTCAACCCAAAAAATGCTGTGGTCCAATATGAAAGCAGCTCAATCCTTAATGAGGGACTTCAATCTATGGTCACTCTTAGAGAGCATAAATTAATAGTGGATGAACCCAAAAGCTTTGGTGGCAAAGATGAAGGACCCAGTCCAGTAGAGTTGATTTTAGCAGCTTTAGCAACATGTCAGGAAATAACGTATAAAGCATTTGCTACAGCAGCTGGTATTAATATTGAGAGTGTTAGTGTTAATTTAAAAGGTGAACTAGATCTTCAGGGTTTTCTAGCTTTAAATAAAAACACTAGACCTGGCTTTCAATCTATTTCAGGCACTGTTAATATTAAATCGTCATCACCAAAAGCTGAAATAGATAAATTGATTGATACGGTAAATACACATTGTCCAGTATTAGATATTTTATCAAAAGGAGTTCCTATAAAATTGTTCCAAAAGGTTTCTCCAAGCTCTAATAATGCAGTGCAAACCAAACAAAGAGCAAGTGCTGCTTAAGAAATCTAATTTAAGCCCTATGAAAAATAGGGCTTAAGTCTTTTAAATTTATATTGTAATTCTGGTAATGTAGAAGTTTGACTAGAATTAAGTGTTGATTACGTGCTAGAATTGTAACTCATCAAAAAAACTATCTCTTAAATGCAAAAATCTTCAATAACCTATATCTTAAAATTATCTATACCTATTTTCTTTGCAAATTTAGCAATTCCTTTAGTGGGAATTATCGATACATCTCTGATGGGGAACTTGGGAAATCTTTCTTATCTTACAGCAACATCAATTGCAGCAAACTTATTTTCAATGATATTTTGGAGCTTTGGATTTCTTAGAATGGGAACAGTAGGTATGGTATCGCAGGCTTTAGGACAAAATAATTATCAAGAAATTTTAAATATAATTTTAAGAAATTTATTATTTGTATTAATGGTTTCAGTTCTAATTTTTATATCCCAATTTTTTATTCTTAATTTAAGCTTAAAAATATTTGATTTATCAGAATTAACTAAAGAATTTTATATTCAGTATTTTAAAATTAGAATTTATTCAGCACCAGGTGAGCTAACTTTATATATTATAACAGGCTTATTTGTTGGTTTGCAAAAAACTAAAATTTCTAGCTTGGCTGTAGGATTTTTTTCTATTTTAAATATTGTTCTAAGTGTAATTTTGGTTACAAAATTTGATTTAAATATTAAAGGAGTAGCTTATGGCACATTATTTTCTGCTTTAGTTACATCTGTAATATTTTTAACTTATACCTTTTATTATCTTAAAAAATTTACTACTATTAAAATCAATATAACTACACTTTTAGATTTTAAAAAAATTAAGAAGATTTTTAATATTAATTTTAATATTTTTATTAGAACTATCTTGTTAACTTTCTCCTTTTTGTGGTTTACTTATCTTGGAACTCAAATAGGAGAGAATTATGTTGCAGCTAATGCTATTTTAATTAATTTAGTTTTTTTATCTGCATTTATATTAGATGCTTATGCGTTTTCAACTGAAGGAATGGTTGGATATTCTTTAGGTAAAAAAGATTTAAAACTTTTTAAAACTATTGTTAAGAATTCTTTTATCCTAAGTTCTTTAACAGGTCTTTTTATTTCAATTATTTATTTTTTTATTAATCAATATGTAATTAATTTAATGTCTGATATTGAGGAAATTAGAAAGTTAAGTGCATCTTATGTAATTTGGTTAATATTGATACCTTTTATTGCATCATTCTGTTATCAATTTGATGGTATTTTCATTGGCACTTCTCAAACAAAAGAACTTAGAAATGCTATGATTTTTTCTGTATTTTGTTACCTGTTAATTTCAATAATTTTAACAAACTATTTATCTAATACAGGAGTTTGGATTTCTCTTTGTTTCTTTATGATTTTAAGAGCTCTTTCATTATACTTTTATTTAGATAGAATTTATCAAAGATTTAATTAATATTTAAAATTATATAATATTACTAAAAATGAAAAAACTTTTAGGAATCATAGTTCTGGGTTTGTTGTTGAGTGGGAATACTTATTCAGATAATCATTATCCAATCACACGAGATTCTGAATTAATGATTGTTAGAGGTAAAATTGCATACCAAAATAATTGTGTAAGCTGCCATCAAGTTAATCTAGCTGGAGCAGAAAACTGGAAAGGTCTTGATGAAGATGGTCATAGAAAAGCACCACCTTTAAATGGCACTGGTCACACTTGGCATCATGATGATGCAACGTTACATACAATTATCAAATATGGTTTAGTTGGAATAGTCAGTGATTACGAAGGTAAGATGGGTGGTTTTGGTGACAACCTTAGTGACAAAGATATAGATTCAGTTTTAGCCTACATTAAAAGTTTTTGGCCAGATGATTATTACAAACATCAAATAAATTTAAGTAAATAAATTTAGTAGTTATGAAAAA
>Ga0209666_1003899_pt1 | contig 10695 bp, 3 predicted proteins | sample SaaInlV_125m_DNA_FD_184679 | JGI IMG/M metagenome (GOLD analysis project Ga0209666, IMG submission 184679) | Marine microbial communities from expanding oxygen minimum zones in the Saanich Inlet - Saanich Inlet SI037_S3LV_10m_DNA (SPAdes)... | ecosystem: Environmental > Aquatic > Marine >...
GGATCCGAAAATCTTAAAATAATGGCCAATAAAATGACTACAACAAGTTGCACTAAATGCGTCATCTGTTTTTTCTTTGACGGCATAATGTGTTATCTCTTTAATACTACATTCAAAAAAAGTTCATACAGACATAATAAGTGTCAAGCAGGCATACCATAATGTCATACCGTACAAATGTTGCAAAACAAAATTTATGAAAACATATTTTATTAAAAGCATTCAATGCAATATTGACAATTTTTTTTAACAACAATTTTCTTGAAACAGAAAACAAAATCCGAAATCAGGCAAACTATTTAAACGATTCACAATACTCAAACTATTTGAACTACTATTGTTCAAGCGTGTGCAAACACTGTTCTGTTTTTTGTGTCAAAACTAAATCCATAATCGGCTGAATGCGGATGTGGTGAATGTTGTAAATCAAGCCAATATAACATTGTCCACATAGAATTTCCAGCGTGAGCATACGTGCGATCCGTTGTCCACAAACATGTGCGTACACGTTCTGCAATGCGCTGTGAATGCAAAATGGTTGTAAAAGTGTTTTCGTAATACTTTTTCGCGTCGTGTGAATTCAATGCTTTGTAAAATTCTGAGTTATTTTTTACATGAGCTGGAAAAGAATTTTTGCACACAAAGAGATTGTGATACAAAATATGAATGGCACAAACAACTTGCGACCGATCAGTCAAATCCAAATATTTCAACTGATTTCGAAATTTCCATATAGTCTTTGGTCCAAGTCTAGGCAAGTTTAGCGCAAAATCGCATCCACACATAGCTATCAACGCACAGAAATTCGTGATGGGTGACTGGTTCAAAGATGGCATATTTTGCGTTACATAATGCATAAGTTGTGAGATGTCAACATATTCGTAAGTGCGTTTTTTCGACACATTGGCAATTTCATTTTTTCGTTTTCCAGCCACAGTGTCAGAATTAACTTGTGCACATATACGATGCAAAATTACAGTTTTGTTAATATCTGCGTGCAAGTGTGACATTTTTTGGAGTTGCAGCATCGCAATAGGCACAAAATCACCATCCGTCGACACGACAAGCAGTCGATTGCTATATTTGAGCCAGTAAAATGCTTTGATATCACACTCGCCTCGGCCAATCCATGTTGTCTCGTTTTCGGCAAGTATAGCTTGCATTAATTCATTTGCATTTACTTCTTTATCTTTTTGTGCATTTTCTTGATTCTCTCCATTATTATCTTCAGTATTATCCACAGTATTATCTTTGACACTATTCTGAGCATCGTTTGATAAGTTATTGCTGTGCTTATCTGCATTGATTGCATCCATGTCTAAAGTTGATTGCACTCGTGAAAAATGCAAAATTTCCGGTGTTTGATCCGCATCAATAATCAAAATTTTCTTTTTCCATGCTTCGTCTGTACGCAACAAATTCAAAAACCACTGCTTGAGTTCAAAAACGACTTTTTTGATAACTTTCACTTTGAAAGCACGATTGCGCATTGCACCTCCCCAATCTGCTGGCATCGCTGGTGGCAATTCATCAACTTCGTTAAATTTCAACACAGGTACATATTTGTTACGCTTGACCTGTGTCATAGTTTTACTGACAGGGACGTAATTGTAATTATCAAACCCCATTACAACAACTTGCGCTCCCAATTTGAATAAATTTTCAACCGTCTTTTTAAACTGTAAATGGATAAACAGGTTCCACTGTTGCACACTGTCTGGTTTCATTAATTTGACTTGACCATCTACAAAAGCATAGTCTGGTGCTTGTGAAAGCGGAAATTTATCAGTAAATGCTTGTTTACAATCAGTTTTTAAAATTTTGACAAAATCTGCATGGATTGTCATTTAAAAGTGTACATAAAATATATGTGAACAATTTAGTACATTCTTTTTTTTTAATTTGGTGCAAACAAGAAATCATAATAATATGCATAATATGCATAATATTTCTCAAAAAGCTACTACTGAAAAAAAAACTATTACATAGATGATGAAAGATCTTAATGAATTTTATGCAAGCACAGCAAAGTTCAATGGACAAAAAAAAATCGAGCGACGCAGATCAAGCCAATTCAAATTTGCAGGACTCTGAGAGTAAAGTTTATTTTGCTTATTTGTTACAAAATTTTGAAGAATTGAACGACGCAAATCGTTTTTTTGAAGATTTCAATTTAGGCCTCTGCAATCAGCATGAAAAATCTGCAGTGTTTCACAAAATTGCACAATTTGAAAAAATTGTAAATTTGTTTGCAACTCTAGGATACAAAAACATTTATGATATTTATCATGCTACCAAACAACATTCCACCATAAACTTTACAAAAATGCATCGTTTCCAAGTGTGCGCACTCACTGGAATCGTAAGCAAAAACACGTTGGCGTTGTCAAGCAATTTGCATGTGCATGCACAGTATGAAAAATTTGTCACATGTCTGTGGACTGTTCTTCATGTCAAGCAAATTGAAAAAACCAGGAAAAATAACAAGCAGCCGATATGGTGCAAACAAACCAAAACTGCAAATTCTGAATTAACACAGCAACAATCAGAGATTTACCGCCAATCAATTTTGGTGGTGTTGCAAAGTTTTTGCGCCGCATACAAACAAATGATAAAGCAAAAAAAAATCATTTCAGTTCGTGTGGATAATGACAAAAACATATTAGAAGTGCTTCAACAAGAAACACAAAAATCATAAATTGTTTTGGCTTTTACGAAAGTTTTTGTCGTTTCCATTCTTGCATCCAATCCCATCTGCCGATTGGTTGCATGATTTCAACGTCCAGATTATTGCAATCAATAAATTGCTGACTCGCCAAATTTTCATGCTGCTTGCAACAAAGTTGATCATTTTCTTGCTGCATGCAAAAATATTGCTCATTCTGTATAAGCTTTGTACAAACAGACGCCTCGCAATTTTCAAACTCACTACAGTATGCATTCATATCAAAGCCAGACTCTTTCTGCAATTGTTGCAGCTTTTGCCAAAAAGTGTTCGTGTCGTTTTGAAGTATAAAATTGTGGAACATACGTTCAAGAATGTCCATAGCAAGTCTTTGCTGCCCGTCGTCATGATGGCCATCGCATTTGAAAGTTAAAATAATGCCGGCAAGTTGCTGCGCATCATTTTTGTTGCCATGCTTACGCACCATCTTCAAAAAAATATAATGCACGATTGTGCTGAACAGTATTGAACTTGTGAGTGAAGAATGTTGTGCAGCATAGCCGATACAGTCTGCAAGCGACAAATTTGTATCGTGCAGTCGGTCTCGCAGAAGTGTGTAAGCAGTAACTGACACATCAGCGGATGTTGTGAGTGTAGAACTCGTTGATTTGTTTGAAGTGGTCGCGCTGATCGAGGTTTGTGATGCGGCATGGGTTGTGAAGATTCTTGGAATTGATGAAGACAAGTTCCTCAACATTGCATCGAAAACGTGCATTGTTTGGTTGTACCTCGTCAAGCATGTCTTGTTCGTACACGTTGTGAAGAAACGAACATAGTCTTGAATTTCTAACTTGGATGAAATCCTGCATTTCACAAACCGTGGCATTGCATAAATCACAGTGATTGTTGCCACTTCGACTTGTCACTCTCTTAAGCGAATGATTTTTTTGGCAATAATTTTTTTGTGTAAATTTTGGAAAGTTTCAAAACACAAAAAAAAATAAAAAAAAAATGAAATTTGAAATGTTTGAAATTTAATTGATTGCAAAATAAATATGTAAACATTGCATTGCTCTTCTCACAAGAATGAAATTATTTCTCAGTCATTCTGGCTTGATTGGAGTGCTGATATACGCAGTTTTTGTTGCTTACATGCGGTGGATTGCGCCGGACATTGACACCAATTGTCCCAAATGATGAAAAATGAAAAAAAAGTGAAAATTGTGCGGAGAGTCATTTTTTTTTGCAAACACGTATTTTATAAACTCGAATCGTTATAAAATTAGCGCTTGACATCATTGTGCCGCAATTTGTGAGTTGTTGTAGTTAATAAAAATATTTGTAATTCGTTCATCACTACATCACAGAAAGCCCCAAAAACAATAGGAATCCACACTAAACACGCAAAAACAAAAGCATGTTTTAAATGACTATTCCACCATAAAATGTTCATATCCTCAGGCGTCAAATATGATTGCGGTTGCATGTGTTGTAAGTGTGTCAAATACAAATACCTGACAAAAGAATCAAATAAACATTTTGCTAGTTACCGAATTATGACAATGTCAAATTCATTCTATGCTCAAATCTCCACAAAAAAAAGATAAACATATAAAACTTGATACATGGCATGGGGCAAAATGAAAATTTTGGCTTGCAAATTTGCACAATAATATTGATTTATCAATTTGCAGTATTGACACAGCCAGTAAGTGCTTTTCACGAGGACGAAGCTGATCTTACTTGTCATGTCTGTAACGAAACATTTTACTGCATTGATGGTGAGCAATTTTTGTGTCCGCAAAATTCGTTGGCTGATTTTCCATTGGCTTCAAATATCACTGATTGTGTGTGTAATAATGGTTATGAAGCGTCAGAGGCCAAAGATTCTTGCTCGCTTGGACTGCAACCGTTTTATTACATAGACGGAATAAAATATGCATGTATTGAAAACAAACGTACCCTGTATGATGGAGCACCAGATGTCAAAGCCTGTGTGTGTAATCGTGGCTTATTTGGTGTACCGGGAAATTCAGTCTGTTCACCATGCGCAAATGGATTTTATGCTGACAAATTTAATATGTCTTCATGCTTGCAATGTCCAGTTAACAGCTTTGTTGTAAACGAGGACAAACCTATAGCCGCTGTCAACATTACAGAATGTTTATGTAATGCTGGATTTACAGGAAATGATGGCGGTCCATGTTTGGCATGTGTTGCAGGAAAGTTCAAAGAAGATGTTGGCAGTGCTTTGTGTAGCACGTGTAGACCAAATACGTTTTCAGCTGAACAAGCTGTAACGTGTGTAGAGTGTCCATTGAACTCAACTTCAAGTGCCTCAAGTATATCTGTACATAATTGCAGCTGTGATCCTGGATTTTACCGCGTTTTGAAGAATGGAAAATATGAATGCGAAAAATGTGCAGCAGGCCGTTTCAAAGCGGTTTCCGGTAACAACGCATGTGATTTTTGTGAAGATGGGTTTATTACGCCGTACACAGGTGCTACGACTTGTTTGCAATGTTTGGCTAATACACAGTCCAGTCCAGCACAGTATGGTGGTACGACATGTCTTTGCAACGCAGGATTTTTTTTGCCGTCTCCTAGCAATCCTATTTTCCTGTCTAATTGCACAGCTTGTGCCCCCAACACATTCCAACATCAAATTGCTTCCACGGCATGTTTGAATTGCCATGAAAATGCTCACTCAGAAAAAGCATCTACAAATTTATTTCAATGCATTTGCAATGCAGGATATTACGAAACCAACATAGACGGTACGTGTGCAGCTTGTGCAAGAGGCACTTACAAACCAGTTACTGAAATCTACGAAGAGGACGCACATGCTTGTTCATCATGTCCAACCAATTCTACATCTCCTGTTGCGTCTGACGCAGTTGTAGATTGTCATTGTAAAGCGGGCTTTACAGGAGACAATGGAACCGACTGCTTGGCGTGTGATTCTGGCAAATTCAAAAATGAACTTGGAGATGCCGATTGTTTGTTGTGTGATCAAAATTTTTATGCGACAAAAAACATTTTATTCGGCACTACAGTTTGTCAAGATTGTGTTGCTTTTATGAATTCACCACATGCTATCACACAGCACGAGGGCACGGAAAGTTCTGCGGGATGTGGATGTGATTTTACCAGTGGATTTGGAGAAGCTTTGACAGACTTGAATAAAAGAACTTGTTCTATTTGCCCATCTGGCCAATTTTCCAATTCAACGTTTGTAAATATACCAGGTTTGAGTCAAGCAGCTCCACGTAGCATTTGCACTTCTTGCGTGCTTGGAACATTTACAGCAGCTGCTGGTCAAACTACTTGTGACGTTTGTTTAGCAAATTCACTGTCGTATGATTTTCCACATATAGGATGCCAGTGCAACGCTGGTTACTATTTTGATTCTGTTTTATCTTCTGCAAATGCTGCTGGATTTGCATCTTGCGTCGATTGTGAAGTAGATACATTCAAAGATTCGTACGGTAATGTTGATTGTCTTCAATGTCAAGATTTTTCAACATCTGATCTGACAAGTACAAATCAAACACAATGTGAATGTGAGGTTGGTTATTTTGAAAACATACAGCTTGATCATTTGGGCCACACGTGTCAAGCATGTGCTGCCGGGTTTTTTAATGATATACAAGATGCTGAATCGTGCAAAAATTGTGATGTTGTGACAAATGTGCGTTCTTACACTCCTGATTCTGCATTGCCGTGGGATGATGTTGATGATTGTTTTGCATGCGAAGTTTGTAATACCAGTAGCAATGTTCTGTTTTTGGACCATTATGATAATGCTCGAGCAGGGTTGGGGTGCGGTGAAAACGCAGCAAGTGATTGTACCGAATGTCCTCTGTATGCATCACTGTTTGTGCCATCGACTGATTTGACATGGAATGCTGGTGTGGAAAGCTGTGTCTGCGACTCTCATTATTATGGACCCGCAGGCAATATTTGCAGTGCTTGTCCCACCGATCGACGACGTAGTCCGCACGTGCGCGAATCAATTATTCTTGATTGTAAGTGTCCCGCAGGCACTGAACCAGATGGCGTGTCGACAGCAGAATCTATGGCCGCTTGTCTTTTGTGCGATTATGCAGAATATAAAGAAACCGAGGCAGACGTTCAGTGTAGTTTGTGCCCATCGACTTTGACCACAGAATATCGCGGCACTAGTCACAAAGACTGGTGTGTTTGTGCTCCTGGCAATCTGATGTCTGATGCAAGCGCGGAATTTGATGATTTACAATGCGCCAATTGCCCGACAGATACATTTTCTGACACTTATTCAAGAGATGAGACGTGCACGTCATGTTTTCCCCATAGCACATCTGCGCTTGGTTCTGCTCATCGTTTTAACTGTTTGTGCTTGCCTGGATTTGAAATGTTAGGCGATCCGAATTCAACCGGCCTCTGTTCAGCTTGTGTTCCTGGACAATTCAAACCCAGCACAAAAAATGAGCTTTGCAGTGACTGCAATGTTAATACTTTTGCATTTTACAACGGAACAGATGTTTGCGAAAATTGCCCGCAATTTTCTTCAACAATCAATAAACTTGGTCAAGTACGATGTGCATGCAATGCGGGCCATGAAGAATCTTGGGTACAGACAACATACTCTGTAGATGAATATCCTGTTGATGTATTAACAAATGATAATTTGTTGTCAATAGCGTTCACAGATCCTCCAAGTTGTTTGCCATGCAGACTTGGAACTTTCAAAACAACGGCAAATTACGTCGAAACCGACACGTCACTATTGAGCTCTAGTGCTTGCGATAAATGTTCTACGTGTGGCCATGTAGTAGAATTTGGACAAGTTGCTTTGGAGTGTAACAGCACACACGATATTGTATGTAAATCTTGCCAGGCCAACAGTATGCCCGTTTTGGACACAAAATTTATTGGACCCTGCTTGTGCATTGCTGGGTATGAACTTGTTGAAACAAATGGAGAATATACGTGCGAAGCATGTGCTCCTGGGTTTTACAACAACGTTGATGACGACAATACGATAAAATGTTTACCGTGCCCAAATCTTACATTTACAGGTGAGTTTGCAAGTACTCAATGCACCACGTGTAAGACGCACTGCGACACAATCAATGATGTAACATTTTATGTGCACGAAGAATGCAACGCGACACGGGATGTGATTTGCAAAGATTGTCAAATATGCCCAGCATCGTTTTATGCGCAACATCAATGTGGTCTCGACTATGCAAATGATCGCAAAGACACATTATGTGTTGAATGTCCTGAAAATTTTTTTTGTCCGGGAGAGGCGATTAGCATTTTGCCTGTGGAATGTCCCAGTTTTTCTACAAGCGAAAATGGAAGCATCAGTGTGCACGACTGTGACTGCAATGCCGGCCGATACTTTTACAATGACACTGCTGTTTTGGGCACAGATCTTTCATATTCACTTGGAGAAAATGTAATTTGCAAAATATGCCCACACAATACCTATTGTTTCGCAGGCAGTTTACAACCAACAGAATGTCCAGAGCATGCAATTACACGGTTTGACGAGAATCGCGTAAGAAGTTCTTGTAACTGTTTAGCACGGTATTATCGTTACCCAGAAAATGATTTGCTCAATTTTACTTGTCATTTGTGTACAGAAAATGATTTTTGTTTCAACAATTCGCGTTTTGATTGTCCTGACGATTTGATGCGTTTGCCTGTCGGCCAATATAGTCCAGAAAACTGTACATGCATATCCCCATATTACAACAATGAAACAAAATGTGAAATATGTAAAGTAGATCACTTTTGCTTAAATGGACAACAATTTGAGTGCGTACAAAATGAATGGACCAATTTTCAAACAGGACAGGATTCGTGTTTATGTCGTCCAGGATTTGCAAGAAATTCGATTGGAGTATGCGAACTATGTAACACGTCTACTTACTGTGACGGAACAGACGATGTTGCAAATCCATTTTTGTGTCCACAAAATTCCGAAACGATAACGGATGGCGCGTACAATATTGCATCATGTCTGTGTAAAGCAGGGTTTCAAAATTCATCTGTGCCGTCGCATGAAAATCCACACACGTGTGTAGCATGTCAACTGGAAAATATATCTCTTGGTATTGTAGGCACATTCAAACCAACACATGCAAATACTGCATGTTCTGCATGCGAAATTTGTGACCCGACTGGAAAATATGAGTTTACTTCAGTACACTGTACCAGAATATCCGATGCACATTGTAAAGCCTGTGCTCATTGTTATGCACCGAATGCAAGTTATGATCGTTTAAAATATGAAACATTTGAATGTCAGCGCTTCAAAAATACACAGTGTGCAAACTGTTCTCAGTGTGATTTTGCATACGAGTGGCAATTTCAAGATTGCTTGGCAGAAAACGACAGAATTTGTGATGACATTTCATTCAATCGTTCATGTCCTGTAGGCGAATTTGCCGGAAAACATACATTGACATCAGACAGCAATTGTTCAACTTGTTTATATCATGATACTTTATATGAGGGTAAACGCATGCACGTCGCAACTACTGCAGGCAGAATCTATAATGACCCGTACTCGTGCGATATCACATGTTTATCTTTTTCGCGCTTGCGAGATCCTAACAATGTTTCACTTGGATGTATAAGCTGTGAGACCGGTAATGTGCTCTTAAAAAACTTTATTCAGGACCCCCGAAGCTTGACATGCAATTTCACATGCAAAAACGGGTATGTGCTCAATAGATTCGAAGATGACATTGATGGAGATTGCACTATCGGAGCTTTGCCACCGACACACAGTTATTACAAACACGATCTCAATGTAACATCGATTCAGCGCGTCGTACGGTCTGATCTTGCATTATATCCTGATCAAACTGCTGCTGCTTTCCGTTTGCGAATTAGCCACACAGCTTATGGCCATTTTGTCATTGCTGTTGGTGCCGATGAACCCACTTGCACATCTCGAGAACAAAGACATCACAATATGCAATGTTGTTTTTCTGCTTTGTATCGTATTAGTTCAAAGAGTCAGTTGGGTTTGTCTGAAACACAAAATGAATCATGTTCGCAAGCATCACCATTGTGGCATACGTCTGTATCACCTACATTGACGGATTTTGAAATTCCTGATTCTCGGCTTGCAGACATTGGCAATTGCATATCAAATGGAACTGAAGTATTGAATTGCGAAATTACAATTTCCATCATTGATACACTTTTGTTTCAGTACACATCAGTGCAGGCCAGATTACAACTTACACGCGGCCAAGCTTTAGCTACAGTCAGTGGTGAACACAGATACATTCCTCTTGAGGCTTTTTTTGTTGACATTCATTTGGCGTACATGCAAAACAATAGCCCTGTTTACGCAATTGTTTCAAATATGAAATCGCTTGCAAAAAATGTTTACGACGGTCGTATTGCTGTTAAAATTCGTGGAGTTGGAATGCAATTCGTTCAACCCAGTTCAGAGTATAATTGTGCACGTTTGCAAGTTGCTGAGGGAGATGCACTTTCTGTTCAGTCTTGGACTCTTTATTCTGGCAATGCTACCTCCACAACTTCGTTCTTTTTAATGCCACAAGCAAACGCACAAGCTCAAGCAATAACATTGTATTATACATTACATTTGTTAGACCGAAGCACTGTAGAAACAGACAATAGAGGCAATATTATGGACATTGTAGTATGGCGAAACACTTCATTATCTCACAGTGTTTGTGCTGTTAATGTGCCAACAGCGCATATCAAGCAGGGTGAAGTTTTTAGTGCTTCGGGATTGGGGAAAACATCCGTTTTGCAAATGTCCAAACTAAACAATGCAGCACACGCTGTTCGTGGAGAATTGGGTGGATTAACTTCATTTATTGCACGTGGCCTATATTCATACATTTCCAATGTTCAATTAGTGAGTATGCTTACTACCGGAACACTGGCGAGTGCTTCTCATTTGCTTTTGAATCAAAATGTCACTCATTTGCAACACGGCCAGCTTGTTTTTGACCATAATTTCAGACAAAACTGCTTGGCAACAACAGCCT
>Ga0209666_1003900_pt1 | contig 10695 bp, 3 predicted proteins | sample SaaInlV_125m_DNA_FD_184679 | JGI IMG/M metagenome (GOLD analysis project Ga0209666, IMG submission 184679) | Marine microbial communities from expanding oxygen minimum zones in the Saanich Inlet - Saanich Inlet SI037_S3LV_10m_DNA (SPAdes)... | ecosystem: Environmental > Aquatic > Marine >...
GGACCCGAGGTTCTCGCCGTTGGTGTCCACCCCGTCGAGCAATCCGTCGCCGCGCATGTCCGGTATGATGTTGTGCATGCCGAGGTTGTGCCTGTCCACCTCCAACGAGCGCTGCTTCGCGAGCTGCTTCCGCTGGTTGGCCTCGTCGATCTGACGCTGCAGATCTTTCGCGTACGCGCGTTTCTTCTCGTCGGCGGCGACGCGACGCGTGGCGTCGGCGTCGGAATGAATGTCGCGCAAACCGCGGAACCCCTTCGGACGCGGTCGCTGTTCGTTGTTCTCGTCGAACGCCATGTCAAGACCTCCTCCTCTCTGTCGCGCGTTCGCAGGGTCACCGTACCCACCGAAACCGCCGTCGTTAACCCCGCCGCGGCCTCGTTTCTGTTCCAGCGCGGCTTCCCGACGGCGCTCCTGAAGTTCCTTCTGCTCGTTGTACTCCGCCTGGCGTTGGCGAGCGAGCACCTCACGCGTCGAGACGCGGGGCTCGTTCGGGGGGCCCCAGTCGTTCTGGGACTGGGGCGTGTGCTCGGAGCGGTGCGGGGGAGGCATGCGGCCGCCGGGGGGACCGGGACCCATGCCGCCGGGGGGACCGCCGGGAGGGCCGTCGTACCCGCCGGCCGCGGCGCCCGCGGCGAAGAATCGCTCGCGCTCCTCCAGGTCCATCGCGATTGTGACGCTTATGCGTTTCGCGACTTCGCCTCAACCGCTCCGTCCTGCGGCGCCGAACGGGGGCGGTGCGACGCGCGCGCGAAAAGGCGCGGGTACCGACAGGAAACTCCGAAGAGCGTCGGCAGAGACCTGCGCGTGTTATCGGCGCTCCCTTTGGGAGCGGCTCGAAGTGCCGCGGCGCTTCGGGGATCGTGAGAGAAAGAGAGAAAGCTCGTCCGAGAAAAGTCAACGGCATTTTGCCTTTTGGCCGCGTCTCGGGGCGACCAACGTATAGTTGAGCAGTCTCCAAAAAGTACCTTCACACGACGTGCGAAGCTGCGAACGGCTTTTTGGATGTCGATTGTCGGCACCGAGAAAACCACGGCTCTGGCTTCCCGGACGTCCACGCGCGGGCGCGCCACCTCCCTGTCGAGGGATGGACGCGTCCTCGGAGAGCGACGCGAGCTCGCTCCCCGCGTCGCCGTGGGAAGACGACCCCGGGTTCCTCTCCCGGTCGCTGTACGACACCCCGTCCGACACGGACACGTCGCGAGACGAGGAGGAGGATCCTGTTTGTTACTTCTACCTCGCCCCGCGCGGCGCCTTGACGCGAGGCGTCGGCGCGGCTCGCGAGCCCCCCGGGCGCGAGCGACCTACTCACCTCGCGGTGCGCGTGAATCCGGAGACGGGCCGCCCTTTCGCCCCCGCGGGCGAGGACGACTCCTCCACGCTCGAGCGGTGCGCGACGAACCACGCGGCGCGCTGTCGAGGGGATGCTGTCTCTAAAACCGTCGTGTGCGTCGAGCGAAAAAGACACGACGGGTACGCTCCGCCGTCGGTACACGAGCCGCTCAGCTTACAGGTGTTGGCGGCGCGGACGCTGGGCGCGACGCTCCGATCGCACCACGTCCCGAGGTTACCTCCACTCGGTTCGTTGCGCGACGGCCTGCTCGACGAGATGGTCGACTTCGCGGCGCCGGATGCGCGCATCCTGGCGATGGCGTTCGCCGCCGGCGTCACCCGGCTCCACCTCAAGGACTTCGAGAGCATCCTGGACGACGCGCACATAAACGTCGCGGCGTGGCGGTGCTGGCACTCCGAGGCGTGGCGCACGGAGGCGCCACCCTCGGATTTGCCGCCGTCTCCGAACGAAAACGAAAACGAAAACGAAACGTACTTTCCGTACGACGAACGAAACCCGACCGCCAGGAGCTCACCGCCGCGGCGGCGCGAAGACACGAAACCGAGGGACCCGCCGCCTTCGTCGCGCGCCACGCGCGTGCCTCCTTGTTTCGTGTCGCTCGACCGCGAGGGCGTCCCTCGACGCGTGCGCGACCCGAAGATTTGGCTGAAAGTGTTCGAGCACGCGCATACCCTGCGGTCGTTCGCGGTCGAGAGCGGCGCGACGGGCGAGGGACAGGTCACCGAACAATGCCTCCGCGTCGTCTTCGAGTCGCTCGTGGTCGCGGGAAACGTGTGTGAGTTGTCAGTCGCGTACTTCGACTGCGTGGACGATTTCACGATGGCGAAGATATGGCCCCCGTCTGTTCGCGATCGAGACGATACCTCGGAAGGATTCGTCCGCGCGCGTCGGTTCGAGAGTTACTCTCGCGTCGTCGAGCCGCCTCCTCTGCGCCAAGTCGGCAGTTCAAACGGGTTACAACGGCTCACGTCGCTGCGTCTGTCGCACCTCCCGGCGATAACCGACGCCACGGTGCTCGCCGCGCTGGACCGATGTTTCACGCTCACGAAACTCAAGCTGGAGTTTTTGGGCGTCACGGACGCGTGCCTCGGCGCCGCCAGGCCGGGGGGCTGGCGCGACGCGCTGCGAAGGCTGACGTGGCTCGAGGTCAAGGCGTGCCCTTACGTGCGATTCGCGCACCCGGGCGTGGACTTCAAAAAACCGCCACGGAAGTTGCGGACGCTCAGGATCCAGCCGGGGGGCGCGCCGAGGCGCGGTGCGTTTTTTTCGGGTGAAAACGAAAACGAAAACGCGTTCGGCTCGCGAAAGCCGAAAGGCGGTCGCGCGGACATGTGCGTGAGCTCGCGGCACGTCACGCAGCTCGCGCTTTCGCGGGATTCGAAAATCACGCATTTGTGTTTGGGCGCGGCGTTCAAAGGCGTCGAAAGGGAAGTCAAAAAACTGGGCCTGAAGGGGAACAGCGGCGGATACCGCGCGGACGATTTGCTCGACTTGCGCGCTTTGCATTTTCCCGGAATTTCCGTTTTGGAGATTTTTCGCAACTCAACGCAGGTCATATGGCCTATTACTTTCGGAGGCGTCGGAAACCCCTGGTCTAGATCTTTGGTCGATCTGACCGTGGAGACCCCGAGCGACTCGCTCGGCGAGCGGCTCGTCGGGTGCTTCTCATTAAAAAGACTCCGCGTGTGCGATTTCTCGGGCGCGAGCGTACACGAGTTTCGTTCCTTCGCGAAGATGGGCGTTTTAGGCGAGAAGAGCGGCCGCGTGCGTTTAGAGCGGTTCATCGGGGGAGGGGTTCGGGAGGACCTCGAGCCGTTCGTCGCGGATATCATACAGGCGTTCGCGCCGGAGTTGCAGCACGCGCACTTCCACCGCGAACCGGAGTACCCGAGCGATTAGTTAGTTAGTGTTTTTATATAGAGAAGTCTAGCTAGCGATGCCGTTTTAGCGTCGCGACGAAAAGCGCTACGCGATCTCCCCTACCCCCACGATTTCCTTGTCCACGATCCCGAACGCCACCGCCTCCTTCGCGGACATGTACGTGTCGCGCTCGAGCGCGTCCGCGATCTCGACAGCGGACTTGTCGGTGTGCTTCTGGAGGATGTCCGCCAGCGCGCGCCGCGTCCGCTCCGCTTTTTTGCTCTTGATGAGGATCTCGGTGGTTTGCCCTGAGATCACGTGGTGCGGCTGGTGGATCATCACGCGCGCGTTCGGCAACGCGTACCGGTGGCCCTTCGCGCCCGCGCTGAGCAGCACCGCGGCCATGGACTCGGCGTGGCCCACGCACACGGTGTACACGGGCGGCCGCACGTGTTCCATCACGTCGTAGATGGCGAGTCCGCTGGTCACGACGCCGCCGCCCGAATTGATGTACAACACGATGGGCGTCTCGGGGTCCACCTGATCGAGAAACAGCAGCTTGCCGATCAGGCCGTGCGCGGACTTATCGTCCACGCGCCCGTTCAGAAACACCCGGCGTTGGCTCAGGAGCTGCGCGTAGAACAACTCGGCGTCGGACTTGGCGACGGGCGGCTTGTTGTTTTTTTCGCTCGGCGAATGCTTCTCCTTGTCGCCACCGCCGACGAGGGGTTTCGCGTTCTTCGGTTCGGGCGCGGAGGCTGGTTTCGAGCCGGGTTCGGCGGTCGAGGATCCCCCCCGCGTCGCCTTCGGCGCTTCCATGCGCGTCCGGGGCTCGAACGAGGATGCCATCGCCGCCGCCGCGGCGACCGCCGCGGCGCCCACGGCGACGGATTGAATCGAGACACTGTGCGTTTCGCCGCCGGCGTTGCCCGCGATTCCGCGCGTCCACGAAACATCGCGCGGGAGATTCGCGAATGTCGCAGCGCGGGGACCGCCGCGGAGCGCGTCGCCGGCGCGCAGGCGCGCCGCGTGTCGACCCGCCGCCTGAGTCACGCGGAACATGAACGTGCGGGGCGAAGTGCGTGAGCTCGGCACGCGTCAAACATTCGTTTAATCGACATTCGATACACCTTCAAGACGGAACGCCGCCCGCGGTGCGCCGTGCGCGACTCCGCGCAACTCCGAACGACGACGCGAGACGAACAAACGCATCTAGACTACTGATTGGACGAAAGGGCATTGGACACACTCGCTACGGCAGTATCTACCGTATAGTCATAACGCGTATCACCACAACATGTCTCTCCTACGACGCCGTTATCAACGTCCGACTAAACCTCGATGGGGGCCTCCGGACCGCCGACTTTCGCGTTTTCGGTTTCGGAATCCTTCGTCGCCGCCGCGGAACGCTTCTCGTACGCCGCGTACGCGCTTCTCCGCAAACGTTTCTCGTCGTCGAAAAACGAAAACGCGCCGTCCATCGCCGAATACAGCGGAGCACACCTCTGCGCGAACACGTGTCTGGCGCCGTTCGGCAACGCCTTCTTACGTGCATCAAGGCGGTCGTACAGTGTGCTTAAAGCGGAAACGACGCGCGACGCCTTTTCCCACCGCGCGACGCTCGTGAGGGGCGCGGAGGACCAAAAGTGTCGCAGCAGCTCCGCCGCCGTCGCCGCGTCGCGCGACGCGTCCGAACCGATCGAACCGAGGGCGGCTTGGTCCGAGTCCGATAACGCATCCAACGCGGAGAGGTCACCTCTCGAACGGGAACCCCCCCAAGACGCCCCACTCTTTGACGCCGCCGCTACACGCCGAGACGCGGAGGAGAGCTCGTTTAACACGAAACGCGCCGCGGCGACGTCGACGGCGGGCGACGACGTCTCCGAGACTTTTTTGTCAGACGCGAAGCGCATCGCCGCCGCCGCGTTTGAGACGGCTTCGCCGAATTCGAAACGTTCGGTTTTGCGTCGTTTCGCGTCGGACGCCTCTTCGGACGTCCGCGTCTCCGTCTCCGCGACGGACGCGAAGTATCGGCTCGGGTCGTCGATGCGCAGCGTCTTCGCGGGCGCCGCGGTTTTCTCGAGCAAATCCTCCAAGGCGACGAAGGATTCCGAAACGAGGGGCATACGTCCGTTCGTCGAGACGTCGTTCGACGCGTTCTTTCCCAATCCGGACGAAGCGTCGTTCTCACGCGCCGTTAACGTCTCGTTCGCCTCCTGCGCCTCCGCGGCGAGCGCGGCGGAGCGCGCGTCCGTCACGGGCGCGTCCGGCCGGCCCCGCAACACCACCGACGCGTGGTGGTTCAGGCTCCGAAGCGTCTCCATCGCCGCGTGCTTCGCCGCCGCCGCCTTGCCGCCGCCGCCGCCCTCCTTCGCGGCGGCGACGGCGACGGCCGAGGACGGCGGCGGCGGTTCCTTCGCGCCGTCTCTGAAGATGCCGTGCCCCCCTCGGCCGCCCTCGCCCTCGACGGCGCCCAGCTCGGTGACGACGGACGACGCTGAACCGAAAACGCCGAAATCGCAAGAGTCCGCCGCCAAGTTGACATCCGCGCTGACTCGCTTCGCCGTCGCCGCGCGCTGTTTTTGAGTCTCCGGCCTTCGCGCGAAGAGCGCCAGGTCGGCGGCTTCCTGCTCTCCCTGCGGCGGCGCGCCCGCTCGCGCCGCCTTGAAGTACTCGCTCCTCAAGAACCGGGTCCAGAACTCGCGCTCGGTCATGTTTTTCGGGACGTTCTCCAAAAACGCGGCGCGCACCGCCGGCCGCTCGGCGAAGATCCTGTGCATTTTTTCGTTCGAGAGCGTGGCGGTGACGACGTCGCCTCCGCGTTGCGAGTTCCCGGCGCCGCTCCGCGCGCCCTTGATGTCGGCGTCCAGCACGTTGGAGATGCCCGTTTTTTGCGTAGCGCCTTTCTTCAACACGGCGTCGGTGAACAAATCGACGCGCGCGCTCCAGAACTCGTCCTCGTCGACGGCGGCGAGGGAGCTTTCGTCGTCTTTCGCGAAACGCGAGCCCCTCACGAGTCGGCCGTGCGCGGCGGCGAGCTCGGGGTTGGACGCGAGCAGAGCGTCTCTTGCAGCGAGCTCGGCGGCGGACGTCTTCGGAAGAGTGTTTTTTTCGTTTTTTTGTACAGAGGTCTTCGACGACGGACCGCCCGTCGCCGTCGCGGCTTTGATGGCGTCGCTGAGCGCGTCGCGATCGGGTTCGTTGGGAAACTGCATGACGAACGCGTCGGGCTTGGCGCCCGGCGCGGGACCCGGCGCGAGCACCAAGCGCAGGCTCGCGCGTTTTGAGCCCGGCTTGTTCCGCTGGTGGCCGGTGACGCGCGCCAGGTCCACGACGCGCTCGCCCTCGACGCCGGCCGCGGCGGGGCGCCACACGAGCGTCGAGCCCGTGACTCTCGCCGCGCCCAGCGTCATCGACCCGGCCACACTCACCGAACACGGGACCTCGGACGAGGAGGAGGAACTCGATGCCATCGAGTTACGCTTCGGAGGTGGGACGATTTCGTTCGCGCGACGCCGACGTCGAAGCGGCCGTCGCGCCCGCCGACGACGGAACCCGCCGAACCGCGTGGAGAGGAGTGGCAGCGAGGGTTACCCGGATCTCGTGGTGCGCTCAATGTGACACAAAACGCGCCACGGCGCCGGAAAGGAAAAAGCGCACATTCTCTGCGTCGCGAAAAGGGAAGAGACGCGCTGCGGCGGTCCGAGCCACTGCCTGCGGCGCGGGGGTGAGGCACCGCGGGCGGCGGACGCGGGACCGGGGGGCGTGTCAGAGAGGTGGGACTCGTGCGCGTTCGGCGATGAGCGCTTTATCCGCCCTCGAGAAGCGTCTGACCGCGTTGGTCCCGACCACTTGGACCGACGCGAGCGCCCCCCCGGATCAGCGATCGTTGTTTGAGCTTCTCGCGGAGACCGCCGCGACGACGCTCCGGAGCTCGTCCGCGGAGGTGAAGGAGGCGCAGAGGTCACTGGAGGATGTGATGCTCCGCGTGACGTGCGGCGGGTGGGCCGGGCCAGCGGTGCGGGTCACCGCCGCGAACGTCCTGGCGAACCTGTTCTTCGTCGGGAACGAGGTGGCTCTGTACTCGTGCGTCAACGAGCTCGTCGCCGTCGCGTTCGCGGACGACGACAAAAAGGCGAAAAACGGTCTATCGATGGCGCGAGCGTCCAAGGAAAACGAACCTCTCGTCGCGGGGTATCTCTCACGACGAGCCGCCAAGCGAATAGGCGCGCTGGACGCTTTGACGAGACTGGCGAACAAAGGACACGCCGACGCCATGCGCGGCGCCGCCGGCGGCGTCGTCGCCGCCGCCGAGCGACTCCTTCGACGCGCGCCCGAACGCGCCGCCGCGGCCGACGGATCGGCGAAGGGCGCGCGCGCCGTCCGACGCGCCGCGCTCCGGTGCGTCGGGGCGATCGTCTCTTCCGCTTCCACGGTTTACGTTTCGGAGTCCGACAAAACGGGAAACGATACGCGGCGTTCCGCGCGACCTCTGCGCCCCGAGACGCGCGTCGCCGCCGCAAAACTTCTTCTCGCGGCGGTAAAGTTCGACGCGCCCTCTCGCGAGTTCCTAAACGGCGCTTCCGCGGCGGCGCAGCAAAAACACGCGCAAAAACTCGCGGACGCGGGCGCGGTGGCGGCTGCGTGCGTGGCGCTCGGCAAACTCGCGACCTCTCCCGGGGGCTTCGACATGTGGACCGACCCGGCGGAGACACCACACGGCGGACCGTCGGCGACCGTCGGCGACGCCGTCGCGTCGACGCTGTTTTCGCTGCTGGACCACGACGACGACGACGCCGCCGCCGCCGCCGCCGCCGCGCTGGGGAAACTCGCGGCCGCGCGTCTGCGGGTTAAAACATCAGAGGAACGTCGGGAGGAGGTCGCGAGAGGAACCTCGGCCGCGCTTCGGAACGGCGGCGAGGGCGCGAGTACGTCGGGTGACGGGGACGCGAGCGGCGGCGGTCGGTCGACGACGAAGACGTCGACGTTCGGGGCTTCTTTTTTTTCTTCTTCGAGGAAGCGAGGCGACGCCGCCGAGATGAACAAAAGCGCGGCTGAAAAAAAGGCGGAGGCTGAGCTCGCCGCGGCCGCGCACGCGACGCGCGCTTTGGATCTGGAGCGACCGGGAGGCATGGCGTTGTGGGACGATACCGTGCGGAAATGTTTCTGCGCGCCCGTGTACGTTCGCGCGTTCCGCGACGCCGAGTCAAAACGAGTCGCTCGACTCGCTCGAAAAAAAGCCAAGTCGTCGTCGTACGCGACGACGCGCGAGACGAACGATTCGACGACAAAAGCGCACCGGCGGTTCAACGCCGGAATAGCCGAGGCGTGGACCGAGTTCGTGCGCGAAGCCTCCCGGTGCGCACGAGCGCTCGAGGCGCCCTTGCCCAAACATGCGCTGGTGGACCTCGCCGAGGCGGCGCTGCGCGCCTTCGCGCCGGGCGCCGGCGCGAGCGATTCCGATTCGCCTTGGGACGACGGAGACGACCCGGCGCACGCGCGTTTGTGCGCGGCGCACGTCGTGCGGCACGGCGCGCTCCCACATCTGGACGAGAGCGGTCGCCGCGCGCTCACGGAGAGGCTCATGGAGCTCCTCGCGCCCGGCGGAGCCCGCGACGGCCGGGAGCGCGCCGTCGACGAAGAGCTCGGCGACGCGGAACTCGCCGGAGGTTTTCCCGAAGCGCTTTCCCAAACGGGCGAGACGAAAAAAACAAACGTTTTTCATCAAACGACAAGACTTGACAAGACTTGTCCGCCTTCGGCGTCGGCGACGTTACTGTGCTGCGTCGCGGCGCTGCGTTCGTCCGGCCGCGTGGACGGCGAGTTGTTCGACACGGCGCGCGCCGCGCTTTTCACCTCCGCGTCGGCGCTGGAGTGTCCGCGCGACGCCGCAAAAGCTGTCGGCGCGTTAGCCTCCGCCGCTCCGGAACGCGCGGCGGCGCTTTTGCGCGACGCGACGCAAAACGCGCGCGCTTTTTTGTCGACTCGTCAGTCTGCGCTTTCCGTGAACGGAGGACATCTTGACTTCGCAGACCACTTATCGGCGCGTCTGAGCGCGCGCGTCGCCGCCGTGCTCGTCGCCGAGGCGGACGCGTTCGAGCTGGGCTTGCCTGTGAGGGACGTGGCTGACGCGGCGCGCGTGGCGTTCGCGCTGGCGACGACGACGCTTCCGAAGAAAAAGACGAAGATGGACTCTGCTGAAGACGTCTCGATCAAACCGCGTTTGGACGAGAAAAACGCTCTTTTGACGACGCGCGCGTTCGCGTGGGAGACGGTGGCGAGCGCGTTGGCGTTTTTCGCCGCGAACCGCGACCTCTTCGCGCGCGACGAAGCGTCGATCCAAAATCCGAAACGCGGTTTACTCTCCGGACTGGACGTCGCGGCCGTTCGCGGCGCCTTGGCGGAGGCGCTGGACCCCCTCGGCTTGATCGCCGCCGTCGCGGAGGCGGAATCCGAGAAAGAAAAAGCCGCCGAAAAGGAAAAGGCTGAAAAGGAGGCGTCGGCGACGAGCGCCGCGTCGCGACTCGCGTCGCTCTCGATGTTTTCCCCTTCCAAGAAGAGAGGCCCGGCGGCGGAGGCGAGCGCGACGACGACGAGTAAAAACGCGAACGCGAACGTCGCAAGCGGTTCGAGCTCGTACGGAAGCACTACGGCGGAAACGCAGGCGAGCTCGTTACCCGGGTCGCCGCGCCGGAACGGGGGGCACTCCAGGAGCAACTCGTCGTTGAGTCTCTCAGGCGCTGAGAGCGCTCATTCCACGAATCAAACGTGGGCGCCCGCGTCTTTGTTGCGCCTCTGCGCCGCCGCCGCCGACGCCGTCGCGCCCTTCGCGCTCTTCGCGCGAAGCGAAAACGCCGGAGACGCGGCGACGGCGCGTTTGGACGCGCTCCCGCTGCTTCGCGATGCGCTCTCGTGCGCGTGCCATCCCGTGCCCGTATCTGGGTCGTCCGCGAGCGGCGTGGCCCGGTGCGCGTGGCCCGCGGACCCGGAAACCGCGAACGCGGCGGCCACCCTGAGGCTAAGAGCGCTCGAGGCGTTCGTCGCGGCGCCCGCGTTTTTGTTCGATTCCGCGTCTCCGCGACAAAAGCTCGACGACGAGACACTCGGCGACAAAAGCTCGCGGAACAGCGTGTTTGACGCCGCCGTCGGCGCGTGCGCCGCGCTTCCCGAGTCGGATTTGCCGAACGCGGACCACTCGGATCACGAAAGGACGTACGTCTCGTCTTCCCCGGAACACTTCCTTCGAAGAGCGTTGAACAGCGCGGACGCACCGCTGGGGCCGTGGCACGGCGAAGAAAGCGACGCCGCGAGCGGGTCGCTGCGCCGCTTCGAAGGCGCAAACGACGCGCCCCCTACGTCGCCGTGGCGCCTCTCGTGTCGTCCGAACTCGTCGTCCGACGCCTTTTTTTTTAGGGAGGAAGACACCGGTTTTGCCGCCGGTCTCGGCGCGACTCTGCGCTTCGCGCGCGCCAGGGCTCTCGCCC
>Ga0209666_1003905_pt1 | contig 10690 bp, 9 predicted proteins | sample SaaInlV_125m_DNA_FD_184679 | JGI IMG/M metagenome (GOLD analysis project Ga0209666, IMG submission 184679) | Marine microbial communities from expanding oxygen minimum zones in the Saanich Inlet - Saanich Inlet SI037_S3LV_10m_DNA (SPAdes)... | ecosystem: Environmental > Aquatic > Marine >...
CATCTTTTTGGTAGTAATCTACTTCTGTACCAACTTTAATTGAGTTCTTAGTTTCTGCACCCATACCGTGTTTTGCAAGAACTCTATAGTTCTCTGATATAGTACTTTCTTTGATTTTACCTTTAACTAAATCGTCAAGGTTACTATCTAACCAGTCAATGAATTCGTCTTCATCGTCTCCACGAATCTCACCAGCATCTACTGCCCAACGCTCTAGTTCGTCTTCTGCTTTCTTAGATAGGTCTAGGTTACCACTTTTCTGTGCTTTCTGAAGTTCTCTTTTGTGTTTACGAACTATGTCTTGTATCTTCTTACCTTCTGTTACTTCACCCATTTTTAAAGGTTTTTTCTTTTGACTGTAGTAATCTTTAAGGAATTCTTTTGCTTGTTGAAGTGAAACAGGATAGTTTTTTGCAATGTCTTTTGCTGTCATACCTTGTTGAATGTCTAGGAATAAGTCACCCATTGCGCCTTCTGACATTTCTTCTTCTTTGATTTCTGTTGTTAGAACTTTTGGTTTTAACATCTTCAACACTTCTTTGTGTTGTTTAGTCATATCTTTATTACCAGCATCAATTGCAAGTTCACCTTGACTTAATCCATCATCATTGATGTCTAGTTTGATTAACTGTTGACTTTTAAAGTAGTCCAATCCTTTTTGAGCATCCCTTTTGTTTTTGAATTTGTATTCTGCATACTCTATTTTTTCTGATATAGTTTCTTCACTAGAAGTGTTTGCAATTTTGTAAAATTTCTGTATAGATTCAAGACCTTTTTGAATACCACTACGAACATTATTGAATGCAGGAGCAGATAAACCTGAACCTTTCATAGTTTTTTCTACTTCTTTAAGCATACCCTGTAATTTCTTTTCGAGTTGTTGAACTTTCTTTACATCATTTTCGTCATATGCTTTTTCTAAGATTTCCTTAACTTCAAACTCTTCGTTGTGGGGGAAACCTTTTAAAGGATTATCAAACACTTGACTGAAATGTTTTCTCGCACTCTCTTGTTTTTCTTCATTCTGAAGAGCAATCTGAGATAGATATTCTTCTACCTGTTGACCTGGCGTATCATGTTGATATGCAAGACGAGTTTCCTCTGTCCCTACTTCATGAACTCCGTTATCTGTTTTATTTCCGTTTCGCATTTGGTAAGCACCCCTTTTCCTTTAGTTTGTCCCTCATACGAGGTTCTTTTCTGTTATAATTTTGAGTAACAATACTTAGATTAGATTTGTCGTTGTTCATAGGGTTGTTATCCTTATGATGTACGTCTTTATCTGAAGTAAGTTTCTTACTATTCTTTAAACTTCTTCGTGCTTCGTTTCTCTTTGCACGTCTTTTAATTTGTTCGGGGTCTGAGTGGTAGTTCTCATACTCCTTTTTGTAATCTCTATCTTCTTCGACTTCGGTCTCTTCTTTCCTACCTTTTTCGTATTTCTTGATAGAGTCTTTTGCAGACTTCATCATTCTCTTATCATGTTTCTTAAGAGTTGCTTTCTGTTTCTTATCTTTATCAGAATAGTATCCTTCTTCAACCTCTTCACCGAACTTAAGAAATAACTTACCCTTTTGTTGTTCTTTATCTGTAACTTTATGTCCAACCATTGAACCGATAGTGTTAATCATACCAAGACCTTTCTCGGGATTACCCCTATACTCTTTTTCTAATCTATCTGCAACCTTTTTAGTAATCAGTTTAATGATATCTGCAGCTGAAGTTACTAACTTACCTTCCTTCACATGATATCCACTGTCACCACAATGGTTACAACCTTTTCCACCACATTCGGGACAAGTCATCTTTGATTCTTCTAATTCAACTGACTCGTTTGCCTTTCTGTCTGCATCTCTTTGTTTTTGAATTGCAATATTCTCGGACTCTTTCTCTTTCTCTAGTCCAAGTTTCTCGTTACTTCTTTCATGTCTGTCTTTTAATGCTTCAAGTTCCTTTTCGTGTTTAACTTTAAGGTCTTCCAACTCTTGAACCTGTTGTGCTTTTACATTAGCTTGTTTAACTGCAACGGGTTCTTCAGAAAACATTGTTTTAAACGTCTCAATCTTATCTTCTCGTGCAAGTTTCTGTGTCTTTAATATGTCGTTTAATAAATCCATAATACTATTTAGTCTTTTTTAAATGTAACTCTCGTTCTTTCCATGCGATTGCAACTTTATTGTTAGGGAATACACCAGTCCATGACATGAGTTTACCATAAAGACCATTTGTCTTCTTTTTAAGTGCATTAAGTGTATCATCATTCTCTATCTTAATGAAGTCTCTACCGAACATCTTCTGTAATTTAATGGCATTTGCATTTGATTTGTTCCAATCTTGAGTAACAATTTCGGGTGGAACTTTACGAGGTCTCGCTTGATTTCTAGATTGTGCATTCTTTAGTGATGTTTGAACATAAATCATCTTAGATTCATATCCAAGTACATCTAGATTCTTTTTGTATGCTTGGATTTTACTATCATTTGCTGATGTAGTGTCGAAGATAAGTCCCAATCTACCATCCATATACATGTCCATACCTATCTTAGTAACTTCTTTTGCTCTTGCACGAATAGGGTCATAGTCTTTAGGGTCGTTCTTAGATAGGTCTAATGATAATCCTGCTTTCTTAAGACCTTTCTCAAATGCACTATCTGTATTGACTAGTTTAAGTCCTAATGCTTTAAGGGAAAGACCATTAACCACTTCTGATTTACCACTTCCAGGCCCACCCATTAGAAATACTGCTTTAAATATACCTTGGTCATAGACCCCTTCATTAAGTAAGTCCTCTTGCATGTAAGATGGTAATGTATCTTCTTTAAGATTCATACCTCTTCTTACTGCTTTCCAAAGTTTGTCTGCATGTTTTTGGTCGGGTACACCTGTTTTAAATGATTCAAAGTCGTTTTCACTTGCAGCCAATCTCATCTTAGATGCACTCATTCCACTTACGTCATCTGAATCGGGGTCTCTCTCTCCAGCAGAGATGATTTGAATGTCATCAAACTTATAGAAACCATGTCTACCTTTTACTGAGTTGTATTTGTTTAGTATTGTAGTGAATTCTTTAACTCTATCTGAACCAACGACCATACGAATTTTAGTGTAACCTTGTGTGTAAAGGTCTGTAACGATTTCGAACACTTGTCTTGCATTACTGTTCATTACCCCAACCTTTCTACCAAAGAATAGGTTCATGAATTTCTGTTTAGTACCAAAGTCTAGTGGGTTCTTCTTGGCGTCTTGTGAATGTGACATATAGATTAGAGGAACATAACCACCACTAGTAGATTTTGTAAGTTTATCAACAAGTTTTGCATGTCCAACTGTAGGTGGATTGAATCTACCAAAGCTAAACACTGCACCTTTTGTTTTATCTTCCTTTACAAATCTATTAAATGTTTTCATTATTTATCCCATGCCTTTGCAGCGTTAAAGTTATTCTGACTGAACTCCATTCTGTCTACTAACTTAACTGCACTTCCGTCTGAGTCAATTGCAACATAACCTTCGGGATTGACTACTTCAAATCCTGTGTCGGTCTGTTTGAATGTACCCACACTCTTTACTCTATTTAGGGCGTTAATAATAAGTTGTTTTGCAGTAATGATGTATCCTTGGAAATGTGTAAGGTTGTCTACCATTGCTCTGATGGTATTTAAGTCTCTCATGATATCCTTACCAATCTGTTCTTTGATTATCTTATTCTTTTCAGTTTTAATCTTTGCAACAATCTTATCTCTCCAATAGGTCTCTACATGATTCATATAGTCTTGACCATTCGGATTCCATTTACCAGCTCTAATCAATGAGTTGGTGTATGTCTTGTAGGATGCTCCAGCAGCTCCCTTTGATGTTAGTGTCTGTTGGATGTCCATGAATTTCTTAAGGTCTTTTTTAGTTATTCCGTGGAATGCTCTACCTGTATTCTCAAGTGACTTGGTTAACTTAAGGGTTTCAGTTGCAGTCATATTACCATAACCAGTTGTGTCTTTGTATGTTGCATCATCCATCCATACATCTGAATTCTTACTTGGAAGTTTTGCACCGAATGATGCACTTAGTGTATCAATACTACTCCCCGAGTAGGTTGTGTGAAATACAATTCCTAGTTTTGCTGAATTCATTTCCTTTCCAACTGCAGAATCAGCTTCAACTGCATATAGAATTGTATTAGGTTGGAATGTAATGAACTTCTTTCCGTCCATTGATGTAGATTTCTTATCGTTAGTGAACATTAAGTCACCTTGAAGGATTTGTTTCATCCCTAATTTAGATAAGTATTTGAATGAGTCTAGGAACTTGGATTCAAGTTCTCCACTTAGTTCGGGTGCATCCTTAATTTCTTGTTCGGATGTATAGAACTTAGGTTCTTTATTGAATAATGATTTCTTTGCAACAAAGAACTTCTTAGTTTCGGGATGAGGGCCACAAAAGATTGCAGGAGCTCCATCCCATTTAACAGTCATGTTAACTCTACCACTGGAGTTACCCTTGAGCATGTTTCTGAGTTCTTGTAGGAAGGTTATAGATTGACGACCACCATCAATACCAAAATTGATAATGTTATCTTCTAAGTGTTCTAAATGTAAATTCTTGACTGCCATATAGTAGATTATACACTAAAATGTGTATCCTGTCTACTATTTATAAGAATTAAAAGGTGTATTATTCGGAAATAAGAGCTTCAATCATTTCTGCATGAGTAATGTTAGCATTACTCAAGTCATCTGTTAGAGAAGCAACATGAGATGCAATGTAACCATCTGCAGTCAAATCAAACCATCTCTTGTATTCTCCTTTCTCTTGGTCTGTTCCACTTGCACTAATTCCATTGTCTCCAGTCATTGATGGATGAGCTGTTCTCCATTCCGTAAGAAGAGTCGATAGACCAGCAGATAAAACTGTATTTCTTGTAGTGTCCTCAAGTCTAGCTTGGATAACCATATTATCTGCATTTAAACCTGTTATTGCAGGTATTTTATAAGTACCCGAAACATTATTAAACAGATTTAATTCCTCTTGAATGGGATCCACATAAGTCGTTCTATATGTATCACACTGTTCTTGTGTAAACAGGTTTGCTGTATATCCATGTACTGTTGTTGGAAGTGCCATTGTTAATTTCTCCGAAATTGGTATAAAAGTTTTATACTCTTATTTATGTTTTTATGAGTGGTCTAGAATGCAATTTTGACTCTAATTTTGCAATCTTTTTAGATATTTTATCAATCCTGTCAGCATCCTTAAGTTTCTTTGCTTCTTTCAAAGAACTCTTCAATTCAACCTTCTTCTGTAAAGTATCTAAAACTTCACTCGGTTTTAAATATTTATTCATATAACTATTTAGGTCACATTTTAAAGTCGCCAAACTTACTTGACCTTCCTCTATCTGCAACAGGAATTGAATCATCATAAGAACTTTCTGCATTCTCAATCAACTCTTCCTGTGCTTCTTGTTCACAATCGTACAACTTCATACGACTTCTGTCGACACCTATGACAAACCTTTTGAATACGGTGGGGTCATTGTATCTATTCTTTAACTGTTTGACTACCATTTGGTCTAACTCTTCTAGTTCTTCTGAAGATATCAATGCAAACATAAAGTCTGCAGTAGCAGGTAAACCAAAGGACTCTGAAGTATCTGTAAGTTCTACATCTGTTGAACCATAACCACTTCTTGTTGTTTGTGTTGCACTCATGATTGGTACATCAAACTCTACTGCAAGTCCTCTAAGTTCTTCTGCAATACTCTTGACCAATGTGTAACTGTTTGCACCTGCACCAGGCTTGACCCTATGTGATGCACATATGTTAAGATAGTCTACATATATCATATCGGGTTTGAAGTCCTTCTTGATATCTAATTCTTGTAGTAAGTGTCTGAAGTGACCAACATGTGCTGATGCAGTAGGGTATTCTTTAATGATAAGTTTACCAGTAGTCTTACCTTTCAGTTTATCCACCTTCTTACCAAATTGTGTTTTAGTAACATCAGCCAAGTCTTGAATAGGAATGTTCAGAACATTTGCATCGATTCTCTCTGCAATCTTTTCTTCTGACATTTCTAATGTGATGTATAAGACATTCTTGTTCATCATCAAGTTTGCTGATGCCATGTGACACATGAATAGGGATTTACCGACACCCGTACCTGCAAGGCAGATGTTCAAGGTTTTATTCGGTAAACCACCCTTAGTAACTTTGTTAAAGTATTCCAAATCAAATGGTAGTTTCTCTTCTTCTCTATTGTAGAATTCCCATCTGTCATCAGCATCTTCTAATTGGTCGTGACCAATATTTGTGTCAAAAGACACTGAAAGTGCATCCTTCAAAAGTTCGGGTATATCACCTTTAGACCGTTTAGACTTTTCGTCAAGAACCTCGATAGAGTCCATAACAGCGATGTAGATAGCTCTATCTTTGCACCATTTTTCTGTCTCGTCTATCAACCACTCTTGTGGTGTTTCTTCACTACTTTTCTCTATACTCCCAACAATAGACTTAGATTGAACAAGGTCACTGTCACTAAGACGAGTGTTGTTCTCTAAGTTAATGAGAAGTGCTTCTGCTGTTGGGGTTTTGGTGTACTTTTCGAAATAATCCTTTATCTCGTTAAATACAGTCTTCTCATCGGTCTCGGTGAAATACTCGTCCTTTACAAAGGGAAGCACCTTCCGTGAAAACGAATCACTCTGAATCAGATTCTTCAGAATCGTCTGTTCTATTCTCTGTGTTTCCATATTTGAAATATTCCTTTGCTACTTGTTCTAATTTTTCCATCACATCTGGCGTGAAGTATTTTTCGGGATTGTTGTTAATCGTCTTACCAAATTCGGTCTTACCATTTGGGAGTTTAACTCTTGTACTTGATTTCTCAAATACTCCAAATGCAAGTGCCATATCTAATAGACCATAGTACCTGTCCAATCCTTTGTCGTATGATAACCTTACATCAACCACTCTGTTCTCAACAGTCAATCTTGACTTTGCGTTTTTACAATGGATGATATTACCAACGATTTCTGTTCCTTCCTTCTCTTTCCTTTTAGAAAGATAGATAATTGATGATGCAGCGTACTTGAGTCCACTACCTCCACCCATTTCCTTTTGAGGGAACATAGAACCAATCACATCATATGTGTGATTTGTAACAATCATAGGAACACCGACTCGTCCAAGTTTAAGAGTAAGAACTCTGAATGCACCTTTGGTTATTTGTGCCCTCGTCATGTCTTTGGTCTCTTTACCTTCTGCAGTGTCTTCGATTTCTTTGGTTGTTGATAACATACCAAGTGAATCTAAACAGAACATCATAGGTGGACGTTTGTCTTTAGGGGTTTCTGCATACTTATCCAGTATACTGATTGCTTGATTTCTGAACTCTTGCACTGTGACTACAGGAACTATAACGACTCTATTAGAATCAATTCCTCTATCCTCAATCATATCTCTTGATATTGCTGATTCAGATTCGAAATAGATTACCGCTGCATCCTTATTGTCTTCTAGGAATTGTTTTACCATACCTAGTGCAAAAAAGGTTTTACCTGTTGCAGATTCCCCTGCAATTGCAGTAATCTTGTTTGAAGGAAGTCCACCGTATAGTGAACCACTTAATAGTGCGTTGAAAATGTGTGAACCAGTATCAATGAACCCGTCTACATCTCCAGCTGCGACACCGTCATTAACGATACTTGCGTATTCGTTACCCGATGCTTTTACTAAATCTTTTAAAAATGACATATTAAACACTCCTCATAAATGTATACTTAAGTATACAACAAAGGGTCTTATTTGTCTAGGGGTTTTTTACTATTCTTTGGAGTTAATGACGCATCACATTTAACATGTTCTGCCATCATTGTGTGAAGGGTTTTAATCTGAACTTCTAGGTGAACAATGAAACCAAATATGATTGCAATCATTAGTATATAAAAGCAATCAATCGCAGAAACAATCATTTTAGAACCTTATCAATCTGTTCTTGTGTAACAGTCCCGTTTTCTAATAACAGTTTACGGTGTTCTAAGTGTCTTTGTTCTGTAGTATCTTTGTTCTCACCAGTGTATTCCACTGCATGGTGGTCATCTATCATTTGCTGATTGACTGATACTCTTGGAGTAGATTCAAGTAATGTTTGGTGTCCTTCTGACTCGTCCATCCAGTCTTCATCTGACCCGACAAATACAAATAGTTCTCCAAGTATTCTTCCGAACTTTCCTTTGTCATGACTAACGAGTGTGATATCACCTTCTGAAAGTAATTTCTTAAGATGTGCTTTAGCTGCTTTACCAAATAGTTTCTCCACTAAATCTCTTGTTCTAGACTCGGGGGTATCTATACCCATTAGCCTAACTCTTTGTTTTTTTAGAATTGTTGAAAATCCTAAATCAATATCTACATCAACCGTATCACCATCTACTACTTTAGTGACTGTGACATGAAATTCTGCTTGTTTGAAATTTTTAGTTCCCATAAGATTATTTATCCAAAAAAGGAGTCTAAGGACGCAACTGGTTCTACATTCCACCCGATTAGGGTGATTACCTTCTTCAGTGGTTCTATGAATGACTTGTCAAATTGCAAATCGTAATCAACATATCTATGTAAATCAAACTCTTTGGGTAATGTGTTGATGTAAGATATAACATTCTCATTCAATGGATTAGGCACTGTTAAATATGTAAATCGTATCTTATCACTATTCTTAACAACCTCATATCTCTTGTCTAAGTTCTTCTTCTTAAGTTCATTGTTGTATAGCAATGCACCTCTGACATGAATGGGTGTTCCTTTTGAATAGATTGTTGTGGTGTTAGAGTACTGTTTTAGATTGTTACATCCTCTCGGTGACGACATATCCTCTACTGGAAGGTTTCTAAAATCCTTTCTTGTATATTCTACGAAATCCCAAAGTTCCTCTTCAGTTCCGTTCATTACTGTTTTGAAGGCCTCTGTAAGTTTACCTCTAACCCATTGTGGTGTGCTGGACTTTGCAGTTTCAATACCCATCATCTTGAGTTTAGGGGTCTCGTATCTGACACCCTCGTTATCATAAACATTTAAAATGTATCTTTTCTTTGCAGTCCATATTCCACGGTCTGCAATAATCTCTCTACCCATTTCCATCTTGTTTTGGAATGCGTTAGTGTAATCTGCAAGTTCATCATAACCTTGTGCAAGAACCTGTTCTACTTTCTCTTGTCCGATAGTGTTAAGAAAGTCACAGATTTTGTTCTTGTCGGTGCCTTCAGGGAACACTTGTGACACTAGGTCATCAAAAGTGATGTAGACTGAATCGGTATCCATTGCAATCACATAATCTTTGTCTTCTGTCTTAAGAAGTTTATTCATCCATGTGTTGATAGATTTCTCTGCAGTCTTAATAATCAACTGACCCGACATAGTAATTGCTTCTGCAAGATTAGGGTCGAAGAATGCAAAGTATTGATTCGCAAGAGCGCCATAAGCAGAGTTAAGTGCAATCTTTCTTACCTGTTGATTGTTGTATGCACGTTTGATAAGTGTATCTAGTTCTCTCTTGCGTTTTGCATCCTTACATGATTCCTTTTCAATTTGATACTCAATCATCTTCTTCTTCCATGCTTTTCTTTCTTCATAGAAAGTCTCCATGAGTTCGGGAAGGAATCCTTGTTTATCTCTTGTGAACATTACTCCGTTAGGTGTAACTGTTCTATCGTTTTGTTTAAGTGGTAAAAGGTCAGCAGTACCTTCTAGCATAGATTCGATATTGACATCCATTCTCTGTCCACCCTTAATCATCTTCTCGGGTGAGATGTTGTGTTGCATAATGATGTGGGGATAGAGTGAGTTCAAGTCAAACGACATAACCCAGTTGTGTTTACCTACCAATGGTTCTTTGACATATGCACCAACAATAGAATGTTGTTTACTTCTGTCCAACTTCTGAGGGGGTGTTTGTATACCCTGTTCCTTAAGGAAGTTGTAAATAATTGTTTCCCAATACTTAACCATACCAAAGGTATCTGCAAAGTTACACTTCGCATTATAAGCCATGGTCATTGTTAGTTCTAATAGTCCCATCTTATCTTCTAAGTCTTCTACAAGTGTTACATCTTTGACATTGTATTCTAAGAATAAAGGATAGTTTTGTTTGTAAAGTGTATGAAGTGAACCATAGTCCGAGTAATCAATCTTTGCTTTACCCAACTCAATATGTGAAATATGATTAAGAGAATATGATTCTTGATTTACGAATGTATGTTTCTTGTACAGTTCCATATAGTCAAGTACATTCAACCCATGCAATGTAAACTTCATTTGCTTTTGACCGAAGTTAGACATATACTCTCTAACATCCGACATGTTCCAAGGGGATAGTTTCTTATGTTGGTCTTCACCAAACAATCTATCGATACGATTGCATAGGTAAGTGATATCAAATGTATCTACGTTCCATCCTGTAATTATATCAAAGGATTCTTTTCTCCAGTACTTGATAAACTCTGTTAGTAATTGTGCTTCATCAACACATTCATAATACTTAACATTCTTTGGTGCATCATCCCAAGGCCCAATACCAAAAGTATGTGCATTATGTCTGAATGGTTTGATTGTGATTGCATTTACTTTCTCTTCTGCAAGTGTAGGTTCGGGAAAACCATTCTCTGACTCACACTCAATGTCAAGTGTAGCAATCTTA
>Ga0209666_1003909_pt1 | contig 10679 bp, 7 predicted proteins | sample SaaInlV_125m_DNA_FD_184679 | JGI IMG/M metagenome (GOLD analysis project Ga0209666, IMG submission 184679) | Marine microbial communities from expanding oxygen minimum zones in the Saanich Inlet - Saanich Inlet SI037_S3LV_10m_DNA (SPAdes)... | ecosystem: Environmental > Aquatic > Marine >...
CGACGCGCGACGACATTTTAAATTTCGCGACGTTTAAAGCGAGGTTTAAATAAACGGCGACGGTTCGGTCGACGCCGACGCGCGCGCGTCGATCGTGCGCGCGAAACGCGCGCGCGATGACGGCCGTGAGCGCGCCGGTGATCGCGGCGCGCGCGCGCGCGCGCGCGGACGCGCGTGTGGGGCGCGGGGAGACGCGGCGGGCGGGACGCGCGGGACGCGCGGAACGGCGCGTCGAACGCGCGACGGCGCGGGATCGTGAGAGATGGTCGATGGAGACGTGCGCGCGCGCGAATGAGGTGTGTTATGGACGACGAGCGGGGGTGGTGATGCGAGGGGCGATCGTCGCCGCGAGCGCGGCGGCTGGGGACGGCGGCGAAGCGCGAGAAGAGAACTTTTTCGCGAAGCACGCGCGAAAGATTCTCAAGCCCATGGACGGCCTCTGGGGACGATTGGTGCCGATGTCGTTGATGTTTTACTTTATGGCGTTCGCGAACTCGATCATGGACGCCGTGAAGGACACGCTCGTCGTGACGGCGTTCGGGGGGGCGGAACAGATTCCGTACCTGACGGTGTACGCGGTTTTGCCCACGAGTCTGCTGTTCGTGTCGCTGTTTGCGCGGTTGAGCTCGAAGTTTGGACGGGAAAAGTTGTTTTACATGGCGGTGACGTTCTTCATGTGCTTCTTCGCGCTGTTCACGGGGGTTTTGTATCCGATGCGAGACGTCTTACACCCGTACGAGTTGGCGGCGACGCTGGCGACGACGCTCCCGAGAGGTCTCGCGGGCGGCATCGCCGTCTTCACGAACTGGACGTATTCGCTCTTCTACGTCGCCGGCGAGCTTTGGGGTGATGTCGTGTTAAGTCTGCTATTTTGGGGTTTGGCGAACGAAATCACGCGCGTGAGTGAGGCTGGTATCATTTATCCTTTGCTCGGCATCGGCGCCAACGTCGCGCAGGCGTGCTCGGGGCTCTTCATGAAGTTTGTCACCACGCAGTGGCATCCCGCGGGCGTGGCACCGGAAGACATGTGGGCGGCAAAGTTAAAGTTGTTCATGACCGTCGTCATGTTCTGCGGAGCTTCCATCATGGCGTGCCACAAGTACATTTGCGACGAAGCGAGAAAAGATCCAAACTCGGCGATGATGGAAAAGCAGCGAGACTCTAAAACCCGATCTGACGCGGACAAGGCGGCGAACAAGAAGACGAAGAAAGCCGGTTTGTTGTCTTCGTTGATGTACGTCTTCGAATCCCCCGAAGTCGCGTGTCTGGCCGTCATGGCTGTCGCGCAAGGTTTGAGCTCCATCATCTTCCAAGTCGCTTGGAAGACGCAGTTGCGCATATACCGTCCAGATCCCACCTCTTACGCCGCGTACATGGGCGACGTACAAACGTACAGCGGAATGGTTACCGGCATCTTCATGGTCGCCGCGCCGTTCTTGTTTAAGAATCTTGGATGGAAAGGGACGCTCTCGGTGACGCCGAAAACCGTCATCGCTCTTGGGTGGGTGTTCTTCGGAACGTCCATCTACGCCCTTCGTCACGGACAGCTCGCGCAGTCGTCCGCCATCTTGCCTTGGCTCGTCTTAGGAGGCGCGGTGATTTACATCGTCGAGCGTGCGGCGAAGTTTTCTCTCTTCAAACCGGCTGAAGAGATGGTGTACATCACTCTCGACGAAGACAGTCGAACCAAAGGTAAAGCCGCGGTGGACGTCCTCGGCGCTCAAATCGGTAAAACTGGTGGATCCTTCATGCAGCAAGGCTTAATATTCGCGTATGGCTCCATCATCGGCGCCCTCCCCGTGCTCGTATGCTGTCACAGCGCCATCGCCATCTGCTGGCTCGTAGCCGTGAACGCCCTCGCCGCGCGCCGAGCGTCTCAGCTCGATTCGGAAATTCGCGAAGGCACCGCAGCCTTGGAGATCTAGTAGGGAGAACATTTTCCTCGTCTGTACAATACACTTTTCTCCGACGTCACGCGCGTCGCGAGCGAAGAGTACGATCAACTTCTAGCAGCGTATTTAGTACTCACTCAGTCACCACGCAAATCTACGTCCTTCACACACGCGCGCGCGCCAGGTCGCGATCGGCGCCATGTCCGCCCCCGAGCGACGCACCGACGTCTTCGACGGCGTTCTCATCCCCCCCGCGTCGACGTCGACCGCCGCGTGCGGGTACAAGTACTACCAAGACAGAAACAGAAAGTGGCCATTTCACACCAACGCCCAGGGCGCGGCGCTGCTGGGACAGCTCTTCGACGACGCTCGACGCGTCATCGCGGCGCTCGACGCCGCTATCGCCACCTTGGCGCCCGATGACGCGGCGCGGGAAGCGATCGTGCGCTCGGGGGTTGATATTTACGCCAAGAAGCCGAGCATACGCGAGCGGGACGTCACGTGGTCGCAGACGGAGTACGCGCATCTCGGATTACAGCGCGAATACTGTCGATTCAAGTCGGTGCAGAGATTCACGGAAACGTGGGCGTGCCTCGAGCGCGCGCGCGCGCGAGGGGTGTTCGAGGACGTGGGTAAGGGCGGAGACGGTGAGACGCGGCGAGTGGCGTCGCTCGGCGGCGGACCGGGATTCGAGTTGGTCGCCGTGCGAGAGTTTTTCAAGGCGCATTTCCCGAGCGTGACGTTAGATTTAGTGTCTTTAGATCTGGAAGAGAGCTGGCGCGCGAGCGCCGAGGCGTTGGGGTTGCGTTTTTTTCAGTGGGACATGCGAAGCGGTAAAGTCGCCGAGACGTGCGGCGGCGCCGTGGATTTCGCGCTGGCGAGCTACGTGTACAAGATGTACATGTGCGAAGACGACGTCGCGGATTGGTTCGCAGACGAACTCAAGGACATGCACGCCGCGTTCATCATCAGTCGCGATCAATCCTTGAAGACGGCGCTGATGGAAAAGCGAGGCGTCGACGTGCGCAAGCTCATGGCTTTACAAACGCAGCGCGGCGACGACCGTCAGCTCGTCTTCTCTCGCGATCGCGTCTTCGAACCGTGGTCGACGAGCACGAAGTCAGCGCACGCGCCGGAGTCATCGATGACGTTCCCGAACGTCCCGTACGAGGAACACAAAACCGGCGGCGGCGACCAACATCGCGACCGCGACCGCCAGCGCGGTTTTCGCGGCGGCTGGGATCGCCGCGACCAGGCGTACGTCGCGTCGCGAGACGCCGACCGCGTCGGCAAGTCTCGAGATTCCCGTCGCTGGTGATCGCGCCTCGCGCGTTCGGCGTCGTCGAGTCGACGGTTGTTGACGACGAAAAAACCGTAACTTTCGCCACGAGCGGCGCCGCGCGCGGGGCGCCCGAGTGCGGCGCTCAAACCTCCAGGCCTGCGACGAGTCCCTCTCGTCTACATTTTTTTTTATCGATGGTCCGTTTTTTGCGAGGTCGATGCTCCAACAGTACGTAACTTTCGCTGACCCTCCCGTCACTCGCGGCGGTTCGGGTCCTCCGAGACGAGACGAGACGAGACGAGACGAGACGAGACGAGACGAGACGAGACGACGCGCGCCACAGCGCGACGCGCGGGATGGAGTTCGCGGAGGAAGAGGCGCGGAGGCAGAATGAAGTCTACGACGCACTCATCCGTGAACTCGAGCGCGTCCCGGACGACGTGAGGGATGCGGTGGCGTCGTTTTTACAAGATTTGAGACGCGACGGCGTCGATTGGCACTCGGTTGGCGACGGTGGCGAGTTTTTTGACAAGGAGAGTTTCTTTCGAACAGTACATGCGGGGGCGTGCGTGCGGGCTGCGCGCATTATGGGTTCAGGATGTTTGAAGTTCGCGCACGAGCACTTGGCGCCGTGGGACGAGTGGACGTGCGCGTCTGCCGCCCGGAACGGAAATCTGGAGTGTTTGAAGTACGCGCACGAGCAAGGGTGTGATTGGGACAAGAGGACGTGCTGGAGTGCCGCCAAGTATGGACATTTGGAGTGTTTGAAGTACGCGCACGAGCACGGGTGTCCTTGGGACGAGAGGACGTGCGAGTATGCCGCCACGAACGGAGAGTTGGAGTGCTTGAAGTATGCGCGCGAGCACGGGTGTCCTTGGGACGATTGGACGTGCATGAGAGCCGCCGAGTATGGACATTTGGAGTGTCTGAAGTACGCGCACGAGCAAGGGTGTGATTGGGACGAGGAAACGTGCGAGGAGGCCGCCATGAGTGGACATTTGGAGTGTTTGAAGTACGCGCACGAGCACGGGTGTGATTGGGACGAGAGGACGTGCTGGAGTGCCACCAAGAGAGGACATTTGGAATGTTTGAAGTACGCGCACGAGCAAGAGTGTCCTTGGGACGAGAGGACGTGCGCATGTGCCGCCTATAGTGGACATTTGGAGTGTTTGAAGTACGCGCACGAGCACGGGTGTCCTTGGGACGAGTGGACGTGCCGGTATGCCGCCATGCATGGACGTTTGGAGTGTTTGAAGTACGCGCACGAGCAAGGGTGTCCTTGGGACGCGGAGACGTGCGACAATGCCGCCGATGGTGGACATTTGGAGTGTTTGAAGTACGCGCACGAGCAAGGGTGTGATTGGGACAAGAGGACGTGCTGGAGTGCCGCCAAGTATGGACATTTGGAGTGTCTGAAGTACGCGCGCGAGCGCGGGTGTCCTTGGGACGAGGAGACGTGCGCGCATGCCGCCTGGAAAGGACATTTGGACTGTCTGAAGTACGCGCACGAGCAAGGGTGTGATTGGGACGAGGAAACGTGCGCGAGTGCCGCCATGAGTGGACATTTGGAGTGTTTGAAGTACGCGCACGAGCACGGGTGTGATTGGGACGAGGAAACGTGCGAGGAGGCCGCCAAGAGAGGACATTTGGAGTGTTTGGAGTACGCGCACGAGCGCGGGTGTGATTGGGACGAGAAGACGTGCGCGTCTGCCGCCTGGGAAGGACATTTGGACTGTCTGAAGTACGCGCACGAGAACGGGTGTGATTGGAACGAAGAGACGTGCGACAATGCCGCCTGGAAAGGACATTTGGACTGTTTGAAGTACGCGTGCGCTCGCGAATGTCCAGGCTCCGATCGTTACGCCGAGGCGCTGAACGAAGTCGTCGTCCCGGTCGTCGACGAGCGATTCGGCGTCGAAGTCGCGCTCGCGTTCCATCGAAACGGCGGCGAGATCTCCATGCGCGAGTTCCTGCCGTTATGGGTAGCGCACAGAGAAGGTTACCGCGACGCACACTTAGAAGTCGCCCGAAACGTGTCCAATAGTTCATGATTGAATCGACCGACCGCGCGCCGCCGCCTCGAAACGCGCCGCCGCCGCCGACCAACCGCCAGAAACGCGCTCGCGCCGCGATCGCCGCGCCGCGCCGCGATGGTGCTCCGCGCGGTCGCCGTCGAGGGCTACGGCGTCGTCTACGTCTCCGCGTCGCGCGAGCGCGTGGTGTTCGCGTCGCGACCGCCCGATTCGACGATGTGTCCCGCGTGCAAAGACGTGCTGCGAAAACCGCGTCGCGCGCCGTGCGGACACGCGCTGTGCGCGACGTGCGCGCGCGAATCGAGCGCTCAGAGCGGTACGTGCGCGGTGTGCAGACGCGCGGCGACGGAGGAGGATTACGTCGCGGACGAGGCGCTGATGCTTGAAATCTCCAACCTGCGCGCGCACTGCCCGTACGCGTGGCGACGGGACGACGCGAGCGCGGACGGGAGCGCGACGCTCGATCATCGAGGATTCGGCGATCGATGCTGCGGGGCGATCGTGCGGTTCGCAGATCTGGCGCGACACGCGGAGGAGTGCGATTTTAAGATTGTGATTTGCGGACTCGCGGAGCGGGACGCGGGAAGGCGGTTGACGGGGACGTGCGCGGCGGAGTGCGCGAGGAGGGCGCTGGAGGGACATCGGGAGGAGTGCGCGTACGCCGCGAGGGGGTGCGTGAACGCGGGGTGTGATTGGGTGGGGAGCGCGATGTACGCGAGGGATCACGCGGACGTGTGCGAGCATAAACCGGTGGCGTGTAGGCACGGGTGCCGGGCGACGATGACGAACGCCGACGCGGTGGCGCGGCACGAAGAGATTTGTCCGGTGAAGGAAGTTTTGTGCGGCGTCGTCGATGAGGCAGATGCGGATGAACACACGCGATGCTGTCCGGCGATGATGAAACGAAACGCGCTGGCGAGACATAGACAGGAGATGTGCGAGTACGCGCGAACGGTGGCGTGCTCGGATTGTCAAACGCTCGTGAGCGAGCGAAGCGCGCTTCGTCACAAGCAGGTGTGCGTGAAGATTCGTCGCGCGTGCACCGCGGGATGCGGCGCGCTGGTATCTGCGGCGGACATGAAGCAACATTTGGAGTTGACGTGCCCATCGGTGGAGTTGCTGTGCGAATTTCACGAGGTTGGTTGCGTTTTTCGATGCTCGAGAGACGACATGGCGCGGCACTACGAAACTTCTACGGCGGCGCACGTCAAGCTCCTCCTCCGCGCTAGCGCGGAAATTCGTGAGGTGTCCGAAACGATGGCCAAAGATGTGGAAAAAGTCGTGCGGGACGAAGAAGGTTTGAACGAAAGCGATCGCGTCGAACGAGACGCCGTGCTCAGAGCGCTGCGAGCAGAGGAGGAGCGCATGCTTCAGGACATGAAAACGTTGCGCGAGAACGAAGCGGACGCGCGAAAACGAGGCGAGTTATACGCGCAGGCTTTGGAAAAGGCGCTCGAGGATCAAGCAGAGACGTACGACGCCGCCATTGCGGAAGTTCGCGAAGAAATCCTTGCCGTTCGCGGCGAATTCGAGACATACAAGTCGCAAGCATCGTTTGAGTTGAATGAGCTTCGTCAGGCGATGTCATCGGCGCAAATCGCGCTGAGCGAAGTATCTGCGCGCGCAGCGACGATCACGCGCGATGGTGGTATTCTCGACGAGCACAAACTCGCGATCGAAGAGGAAATCAAGCACGATCGCGAGCACGCGCTCGGCGAGCTCGAAAAGGCGACGCGGCAAATCAGGTTTGAAATCGAAGACGCGAGCGCTGAGCACGCGCGAAAAATCTTGAGCCTTCGCGACGACATACGAATGGTGTTGAATAGTAGAATTAGATGAAAACAAAGTAGATGTACAGTATTAAAAGCGCGCACGTCGTCATCGTTGTTCAAACAACGCGCCCACGCCTTCGATTTCATCCATCACGCTCGCGGGCAACCCTTCGCGGAAGAATTTCTCCGTCTCTTTACGAACGGGCACGGGATAGGGTCCATCGTACACCTTCTTAACGTTCGGAAGCTTGTCGAAATCGAACAACTTGGCCATGAATTCGTCGTACTTTTTCTGCTCCGCCGCCGACGGATTCTTCGGCAGCGTCGGCACGTCTTCGATCTGTCCCATGTAATACTTCTGCTTGATCAACGTCACATCATCCTTCTGCGGAACGATTACCCATATCCCCCCATTCTTATCCACCATGATCCCATCCTTCGCGTTGGCCGTCATGCTCCCCGACGCGTCCATGCGATACAAAACGCCGTCCTTGACGTACGCCGAGGTTTCGCCGCCGCTCTGCCTTTCGTAAAGTTTCATCAGTATCGCCTCTCGCCCGCTCGTCATGAACGTTGGATTCGCCACACTCACGATCGCGGCGACGACACACGCTCCGAACGGCGACAACAGCGCCCGCATCGCCTCCGTCGGCGTCCGCGGCGTCTTGAAGTCGCCGAACGCGCCTCGTCGTCCATCCCGCTCCCCCTCGCGCCCTCGTCGTCGCCGCGCGGGCGCTCTGACCAACGCTCGATCATCGAACACATCCCTCTGCGCGTTCGCGTACGCATCATCGTCGCGATCGCGCTCGTACGCGCGCGTCGCGATCGAAATCCTCGACGAGTGTCCCGAACGATGTGGCGGCGCTCGCCCTTTCGCGCGCGTCTGCGTCTCGCGCGCGGCGCGTCTCGCGCTTCCAGCGCGCCTCGGCGGCGGCGCGACGCGCGTCGCGCGCGCGGTCCGCATCGTCGCGCGCGCGTCGACGCGTGGCGTCGCGGTGTGCCGCGATTTCGAAGAATGTTGTTACCTTTACAAGTCTTGCAGCGACGCGCCGCGCGCGTTCGGCGGCGTCGCCCGCACGACCGGCGGCGCCGCGCTCGCGGCGTCCTCGCGACCTACATTTTCTATCTCGACGTTCACGCCGTCGATCTCGCGATTGAGCTGCGCGATGTCGGCGCGGTACGCGTCGACCTCGCGCTTGGCCGCGGCGAAGAGCGACGCCGCGCGCGCCTGATCGTTCGCCTCCATCGCCGCGAAGCAGTCGACGCCGAATTGTTGCGTCGTGGACGTGATGTTACGCTCTTTGTACATGATTTCAGCCTGTTTCGCGCCTGGGAACGGGTCGACGAAGAAGTTGAAGTGAGTTTGAAGTTTAAAGGCGCGGAGGGAGACGCACCCTTGATGGCGACCAGACGCGTGGTCTCGGCGGCGTCGGCGGCGCCCTTGGCGAAGGAATCCCACGTCCACGACATGGTGAAATCTCGCGCCGATCGGCGAGGCGCGACGATCGCACCGCGGGCGAGAGTGTGCCGCTCGGCGCGGGGACGGCGAGCGGGACGGACGGCGCGGGACGACGGCGGGACCGTCTGAGATTGGTATCATCACATGATGGCGCACGAGTCGGCGACGGAGGAAGATGATTTTTTAGGTTTGGGTTTGCGCGCGCCGCGAGTCGTCGGACGCGAGGACGCGGGTGGTGCCGGTTGGGATTGCGCGGCTCGCGCCTCGGCGCGGCGTTCGGCGACGCGTCGCTCCGCCGCGCGAAGCGCGAGGCGCTCCTCCTCTTCAAATTGCGCTTGGAGTTCGAGGGCGACGGCGTAATCGGACTTTTCATCGCTCGCCGGCGACGACGCGGGCTCCGTCGTCGACGGCGCGGCGCGGAGAAAAGTGTCGGGAAGCGCCGACGCCGTTTGCGTCGTCGGCGACGCTGCTCCGGCGCCCTCCGCGCGCGGCTCGAACGGTCTGAATTCTGAATTCGCGAACGTTCCATCGCGCGCGCCGCCGAGCACCTCCCACACGACGTCCGGTTCATCCTGGTACCCGCTGTCGGTGACCAGGGCGTAGAGCTCGCCGTCCACCTTGGTTATTACGGAGAAGTGATTGTTTCGGAACAGCACCGCGTACTCGCGCTCTTGAATCCGCTCCCGTATCTGCGCCAATCCCGTGAGCGTGAGTTGACTCGCGGTATCGTTGAGAAACGTTTCGATCAAATCCGCCTCGTGCATCGCTCTCGCGAGCTTGGCGTCTCGCGAATCCTCCATCGAAAGCCTCATCGCGCGCTCCAACAGTTCTCGCTCCTCGCGTTCGCCCGACGTTTCCCCCTCCCGCGCCTCGCCCGCGCTCGCACCGCTCACCGACGCCTCGAGCGTTCGCGTTTCACCGTTTCCTTCCTCTCGCCCTTCCCTCGTCCCCTCACCGCTCGCCGTCGTCCGTAAATCAATCAGGCGCTCCACCAAACCGTTGTAACCGACGCTCGAGCACAACCGCGCCGTCTCCGCGCCGTGTTCGACCTCGCCCACCACCCAGCCGTGCACCAACCTCAACCCACACAGATCAAACATCGTCATCTCTTTCGTGTACTCAAAGCTCTCGCACGCGTCGAAGCGCACGTTCACGTCGACGCCCTTCGCGCTTCTCTCCAGCGTCGCCGTCGCGTCGTCCAGCGTCATCCGCACCGTCTCCTCATCCACGTCTTCGCGCTTCGCCATCGCCTCCGCGCGCACGAGCATGTGTTCCATCACTCGCGACATCGTCTCGCGCAGCGACGCCGGCGTCGAGGCGCGCGTCGCGTCGCTCGCGTCGTTTTCGTCGCCGGCTCGACCGAGCTCAGACTTGAATTCCAGCGCGTTCACCACCGCGAGCAGCGGACACGGGCCGTTTTCGTTCTGGCATCGCAGCGCGACGACGCGACGCACGGGATGCGTCGTCTCGACCGCCTTGACGGCGAACCACGCGTCGTCGACGGCGCTCGCGGCCATCGTCTCGCGTCGCGGTGTCCCGACGTGCCGACACTCTTCGACGCGTCGCGTCGCGCGTCGGCGCTCGCGTCGCGCGCGCGCGGGTCGACGCGCGCGCGAGACATGCGCGCGACGCCGCGTCGCGTCCGCGCGACGATCGGCGCGCTCGTCGACGCGCGCGCGACGCGAATGCGTCATCGCTCGGGACATCACGCGTCGACTCGCGCGGCGTCGCGCGCGCGCGCGGCGACGACGGACGGCGCGACGTCGGTCACGGTGGTCGGCACGTCGTCGTGTCCGCACTGCAAGCGCGCGAAGAGCGCGCTCGGCGAGGCGGGGATCGCGTTCGATGAGATTAGCGTCGACGACGCGGCGGCGCTGCGCGCGGCGTCGTCGGCGCTCGCGGGCTTTCGATCGGTGCCGCAGGTGTTCGTGGGGGGAGAGATATACGGCGGCGCCGACGATACGTGCGCGGGGATCGAAAGCGGCGATCTCGTGGCCAAGGCGCGGGAGGCGAGGGAGAGAGGGATGGACGGCGCGCCGCGGGCGCTTCGAGAGGCGAGCGAGGCGTTCGCGAACGGGACGCTGGAGACGCCGAAAGCGCCGGCGGTGGCGACGTCGTCGTCGTCGTCGTCGTGGTTGACGAAATTGGTGAATAAGGGATCGAATGAGGCGGGGGACGCGGCGGCGGTGGCGCGGGCGATGGCGGCGACGACGGGGGGGGTGACGCGAAGGACGGAGCGAC
>Ga0209666_1003923_pt1 | contig 10652 bp, 14 predicted proteins | sample SaaInlV_125m_DNA_FD_184679 | JGI IMG/M metagenome (GOLD analysis project Ga0209666, IMG submission 184679) | Marine microbial communities from expanding oxygen minimum zones in the Saanich Inlet - Saanich Inlet SI037_S3LV_10m_DNA (SPAdes)... | ecosystem: Environmental > Aquatic > Marine >...
CTTCTTTACAATCCTATGGAAGAACTTATTCATCAAGGGACTTATTCTCGTTTCTTACAACATATTAACGCTGATCAGATTAGCACCGTTTGTGAACTTGGATCGAGGGATGGTTTAGATGCCGTTCATCTCTCAAATTATTTTGATGCTGATGTAGTGGCTTGGGAATGCAATCCACCCGCTATCGAACTTTGCCGAGAGAATATCGGTGATAATAATCGAGTAACTTTAGTTGATAAGGCTTGTTGGTCTCATGCCAAAACTCTCACTTTTTATCCTGTTACTAATGGCAATATTGGAGCCTCCAGTGCTTTTCAATTTAATAACGAATACCCTCACGAAGAGTTAGAACAATCACAGATTGAGGTCGAAGCAGTTAGAGTTGACGATTGGTGGGAAGCCAATAGAAGTGATTCCATAGATTTGTTAACCATGGATCTTCAAGGAGCCGAGTTAGAAGCCCTAAAAGGAATGGGTCATTTGTTGAATGATGTCAAATATATTATTACTGAGGGCCAGCATAATTGTGTTTATCATGACACACCTTTAATCACAGAAATAGAATCTTACTTGGCGCAATTTGGTTTCGTTAGATTGTATAAAGTCAATCACAATGAGTGGTTCGGAGACTTTGTTTATGGCAAAGCCGGATTCCATGAGTCCGAAGGAGTAACTTATTTTAACCATGCTTACAACACCACTATTATGAATGAAAGATGCATGGAGATTCCATTGGCGTTGGATTTCATCGAAAAACACAAGGATTATGTGGAAGTAGGGGCGGTGTTACCTTACTATGGTTATGATACCGACGTTGTTATCGATCCATTTGATGAAAAGGGCACCGATCCTCGACGATTAGAAGAGTGCGATCTATCAGGAAAAAACGTGGTTTGCATTTCTACTTTGGAACACATTGGCAGGGCTGAATACGGAAACCAAGATGTTAACACCCACGAGGCTTTCGAAGGATTGATGCAAATCATTGATCAGGCTGACAATTATTTCATTACCATTCCTATTGGTTACAATACCACGCTCGATCATGAAATTGAATGGATTCTGGAAGATTTGGATTGTTATGCGATGCACCGTCAGAATGGTCTGGATGAACCACCACGTTGGATAAAGGTAGATCCAGTGACTCATTTAGCCTATCATTATCACTATCCGTTCAACGCTGCCAATTTTGTCCTCATCATTACTAACAAAACTATATAAGGGTAATCGAACACAATAGGTTTTATGGATTACTGGGAGTGGATGACGGCTATCATGGTAGTCTTAGTTTTGGCTAATCTTATTCGTATGAATCTTTGGCTAATGACCATTGGTCAACAGTTAACCTATCTTTATGATAAAAAGGTCAAGGAGCAGCAGTTCCAAGAACATATTTATGATCGCATTTATTCTCAAATAAATAAACCTCAAGAGAAAAACAATTCTCAAGAAATTAAGGAGTGGGATGAATCGTGAAGCCTACTAAGATTTTGGAAGAGTTTGGTCCTATTGCGTGGCGATGGGATTACATTATGTGGGGCGTATTTATTCTTATTCTAACACTTGCTGTTGGAGCACCATTAGGATCGTGAAAATTATGCCATACATACACCCAGAAGATAGAGAAGAACTTGACCCATTTATAGATTACCTTATCGATCAGATCGATTATAGTAATATCGGAGAACTTAATTATATCATTACCAGATTGTGTGATGCTATGTTGGGAGAAGTCAGATACAGTAAAATCAATTCTTTAATTGGAGTCTTGGAATGTGCTAAGTTGGAATTGTATCGAAGAGTGGCTGCACCCTATGAAGATGACAAAATTGATGAAAATGGCGATGTCTACCAAGGCTAAAATCAATAATCACGGGTCTTGAATACAGGAGGGTAAAAATTATGAAGTTTGAAATAAAAGGTAAGACAGAGGATGGAAGATGGATTCTATGGAATTATTATACCTGCAATACGATCGATGATCTTAAAAACAAATTGTCTAACTTGTTACTGGTGAGTAAATACATCGGTGTCGATGCTACCAGAATTGAATAAACTACAAATAGGTGATAGCAATCACTTCTTATCGGGTAGTATGAATGTCTTGGCTATTTATCCCGGATTTGGAGCGTCCCTCTTGGGAGCGTTCCTCAGTCGAGGCGATGCGATCCAACCCCAAGTTATTATCGAGAACAGGGATTATGCCGTGGCCAATCTCATCTCGAACATGGAATCGGGACACTTACCTTCAGTTCCTATCTGGGATGACCTTGCCACCTTCAATGCTATACCGTGGTCTAAACGAGTGGATCTCGTCCTCGCTAACTTCGCCCACTTGGGACTTGAAGACATCCCACCCAATCTGGGAGAGTTGTTGGTCGGACTTGGATCACCCCGAGTTATCATGGAGTTCCGTCCCGAAGTTCTCGCCACACGAGATGGATTTATTGCTTTCTGTGGCCGACTACAATCGTTGGATTTCGAGTTATCTATCACAGAAATCTCAGCGTCGGATCTCGGACTCCAACACGGAAGAAAACGACTCTTCATGGTCCTCACCTCTGTTAGCACAGGGAGCCATGTGGCCAACCCCCGGCAACAGGGAATGGAAAGGCGGAGCGGGCTGGGAACGAACCCTCAAGAAAATCAAGCAGGGCAAAGGTCCAGACTCATTGGCGACAGCGACCCGTCTATGGATCGAGTTGAACGACTTATCCGTCAATTACCCGTCCCTCCCGCACCAAGGGATACAGAAGATTGGAAACACGTCTTGGAGTCATGGCCCGATTTCAGTCCCACACTCCCAGAGTCGGTTGATGGCCACTTTCACGGAATGGCTGATGGGGTATCCGATCGCATGGAGCGTTTGTGGATCTTAGGAACGAGTTCCGTCCCACAAGTTTGGGCGGCTATTATATCTTCAATTTATAATAATTTATAGAACTTGGTGTCGGGGAACGATTTACATCCGAGAGATTCATTAAACGATATAATCCCTTGGGTAATAAACCAGTTGTTAAAAATAAATTTTCTATAGCATCATTCGAAATTATTCCAATGTTAATTGCATTGTTCCCCCAACCCGAAGAGCCACTATTATCCATAATTTTTATTGTTCTTTCTGCATCTATATGGGGTGAAGATAACATGCTTAGTATATCATTATTCGGAAATGGATTACCATTGTCGTCAATTATTTGATGTATCGGTATGATTAAACGATCCACCTTCTCAAACTCCTTTTCTTTCAGTAGTTTTCTAAATGCTGGGCCTATCTCAGTTCCACCGATTTCCATATCAAAACCCATCATTACATCAGGATGAATAATTTTTCGCATGTATTCCCAAGCCTTAGGCCCTTCACCCTCTGCCTCAATCATTTTTTTAGTAGCCCTAATCCAGCCCATTATATCATCAGTTGTCGCCTTATTCCCATTTAGTGATTCGGTATATGCTTTCCGATCAAACTCATACTCGTTAAATGAATCCTCACCAAACATATTGTCGATGAAGATATCGAAAGAATCTGGATATTTATTTATTATTCTTTTCATCCACCCAATAGGTATAACGACAACCACAGGATCAGAACTAACGTTTTTCGCTGGAACTGTGGAAACCAAGTAGTCCAGCATATTTTATAATGCCATCATCAACTATATAAAGATGATCACTTCTGATTTATTTATGGACGCTCATGTAGGACTTATTTCTAATCGACACCCACAACCTGTTGAGGGATATATTTGGACCGATACTATTATAGACCCCCTTGATTTCGATGTTTTGGAATCTCAGGCTGAAAGATGGATCGACGATGTTGTCAAATATGATCTTGACAATCAAGTATTAGATACCTTGTTTTTGTATCTCTCTGGTTTGACTTCATGCACCACTTCCTTCTTAAAAGCATGGGAGCGAAAGGGATATACTTTAGCCGATAATTTGGTATTGATGTATCATGATCGAGATACTGGTTTATATAATCCACAACATTGGAAGTCATAACGAAATCCTTATAAGGGTAACAGCACGGATTTGATATTATGTCTCGACTTGGTTACGCCTGTATCAACATGACTCTCAGTGGTCCCGATGTTAAGCCTAAGCACACCCGTGTTACTACTAACCGTTCTTTAATTCTTGCTACTGCTCGTGATCGTGGTTTGCCATATATTGCTTCCTTAGCCTATCAAAATGTTATCGACCTTGAGCAAATTGTTCACTGGAATCACCAGCGAGGTATCACCCTTTACCGTTTGTCTTCTGACATATTCCCCTTTATGTCCCACCCCGAGTTCAACTATACCATTCAGGATCTCGACGACCAGTTACCCGACGAGTTGTCTATTGTTGCTATCATGCAGCGGATCGGTGCATTTGTTCTTGCCAACGGACACCGTCTTTCTACTCACCCCGGTCCTTACAATGTCTTGGCTTCACCCAAGCCCGAGGTTGTTGACAAGGCTATTCTCGACCTTGACGCTCATGCCCATATCTTTGATACTCTCGGTTTGCCTGCTGACAACAACACCAAGATCAACATTCACGTTGGCGGTGCTTACGGCGACAAGGTATCTGCCATGCAGCGTTTTACCACCAATTTTGGTCGTTTGGGTTCTACTACTCAGGCTCGCCTGACAGTAGAAAACGACGATCGGGCTTCTATGTATTCCGTGCAGGATCTTTACGACGGCATTTATTCTGTTATCGGCATTCCTATTGTTTTCGATTATCACCATCACCAGTTTTGCACTGGCGGTTTATCCGAGCAAGCGGCTTTAGAGTTGGCGATGAGCACTTGGCCTGCTAACATTGTTCCGACAGTCCATTATTCTGAGTCCCGTGAGGTGCACGATAACTCTGGCGACCCAACCCCCGCCCATTCTTATCTTATCCACGCTTTACCCGACACTTACGGCCACCACATCGATATCATGGTCGAAGCCAAGGGCAAGGAACTTGCTATTCTACCCTTCATGGGTCTTGAAGACACGGGGGTCGTCGCTTGAAGGTTTGGGCAAAGTCAGTCATCAGGCCAATTTATGGCACTGTGGCCTTTCAACCTTTTGCCTTGCTTTGGTGTTGGTTCACAGGAATGGATTATCTTACTTTAATGGGTCCACTAACTATCTATTCCATGATTTGTTTTATTCCCATCTATCACTATTATGATCATTGGTGGGATCTCCACCCTGAACTAATAGACGAAGAATAGATATAGTCGGATAACGAAGTTATCTACATGGTCTATCGATTTTGTCCTTGTGGGAAGGGGCAAATTATCGGTGAATTGCGATCCGCAATTAAAAATAAAGAACCTGTAATCAACTGTGAGGTTTGCAAAAATAATTTTATTTTTAAGAATTATATGAAGCGAGATCCATGGGAAGGTAACTATTGGTATGAGTGGTTTTTAATTAGCAAAATATAAGTAGTCGGCCCGTATTATAATAAGCATGGCAGTTATTTGTGAGATCTGCGGGAAGCAATTCGATACCTTCCGTGGCCTCAATGGACACAGGAATGCTCATATCAAAAGAGCAGAATCCTATAAACCACCCGCTTCTGCAGTCAAGGCTGCTAAAAAAGGCTTGGCTCAAAGAAAAGAGTGGGGTCGTGGAGGACTTTCCCCGTCAGAGGCGAAGTCTCAGGGGATTGATTCAGGAGTTACTCGGGCTCGTAAAATAGCATCAGGATCGGTAAGCCGCCATGATGTTCGTCGAATGTCGGCGTTTAATCGCCATCGCCAAAACAATCGACCCGAAAAGAAGATGCCTGATGGTGGTCCCACTGCTGGAACGATCGCATGGAATCTTTGGGGTGGAACTTCAGGAGTCAATTGGGCTAAGAAAAAGTCTGCTGCTATGAATGCTGAAACCTTTGATGCGGAAAGAAATACACAATGGGATAAGATATTGGCTATGATAAATCAGTATGATATGGAAGGAATTGAGGGGTCGGATTATTCCTATGTCCCCGAAGGAAAACATAAAACTGAATTACCACCATTCTTCAACAAAGAATTGGTTGATAAAAATTGGCCTAAAAATCAGGAAAATATCGTAGTAATTATGGATTACTGCGGAGATAGAGTAAGGAGTAATGGAACTTATGAAGGCGTAATTTATGTAAGCCCTAATATCAGCGAAGAAAAAGTCGTTAAGCAGATAAATGATTGGGGAATAGATACCTCCAACCATAAAACTTGGAAAAACTTCGGTTATTTTTCTAATAATGAGAAGTCTCGACAAGAATCGCCCGAATTGAAGATTTATCATTTCCCAATACCTAACACTTCGCTGTGCCAATGGTCTAACGCCTATGTGCGAGATACCGAATATGACGATGATGGAACGGCATACACTACATTCGGCCAAGATTGCCTAAAATGTTCAAAACAAAGACGAGGTTCGATTGACGGAGATGTTTCATGGGATAAGAATGCAGAAGAACTTAGCAAGACTTCTTGCTGCTGTGGTGCTGATGAATCCGATCCTTGTGCTTGTATGAAAGCACCTGAGCCAATGAGTTGTCGAGCCAAAGAACCAAAATGCGCTTGTTACAAAGCCTTGGAAAAGAATGCTGAGGGTGCTCCCACGGCTGATGAAAAATGTGATCTCGATTACCATTTGAGGTGTCACGATTGTAGACTTTGTTTGGATTGTAATTTGGAAGCCGACGCTGGTGGAAACGTCTGTCGATTCTGCACCGGTGAATCTATCGAACGATTCGACGCCGAAACTCTTGATTATAATAGTTTTACTAATGACATGGAGACCCTACTCGCCAAATATTCCCAACTTCTTTTGACTTATGAGACTGAATATCAAGAGGGAATCATGGAAGTTTTTATGAGATTTAAGCCTTACAATGCTTATTTCGACGATGTTGATTTAGATGCAGAATCATTTGGACCTGTTGATGAGGATGGCCAATTAGCCAAAGCCCTTGCTGCTGTCCGAGAGAAAGCCAAGAGATATGCACCCACACCTCTCAGACTTACTAAGTTACCACACCCTGATCAGAAAACACTCAAGGATTTCGAAGCCGATTGGCGAGATTTATCTCGTGACAGTTCTGGACGTTGGTTACCTGCAGGTGATGATAGCACTGTAAGTTATGATATGACAGATATGTCTTGGATGACTCCCAGCGAATATTACCAATATGTGTTGGAAGAGCCACTTGATATTTCAGACGATATAGAAGACGACACCCAAACTATTGAGTTCCAAGATCGTTTTGTCCGTTATACTGCCATGACTATGTCCCCTCAAGTTATTGATGCACTGATCGAAGAAAATGAATTAGAAATAGTTTCCGATCTCTTTGCCGATCCAGCAGAAGCAGAAGGCGAGATAGCATTCTTAAAAGCAGTCAAGAGATACCAGCAATTTTCAGAAGAATATTCTGCGGAGTGATAACTATGTTCGGACACAATACTTTTGACAATTATTCCCTGCCATTTAGAAGTGATGAAGAGTGTAATGTCGATAAGAGTGATTTCACAGATTGGAGTAGTTGCGGAAGCGTAGATTGGTCTGACTATGGCCAGTTCCGCACCCAGACTTTTCGGAACCAAGGTCCCGAAGATTGCTATGAAAAATTAGAAGACGAAGTAAAGTCCATAGTGACTTCTATGAAAGACGCTGGATCGGATGCTCATTATTATTCTTTTCCCGAGGATGAGTCTGGAAATGCTGGATTTACAATAGAAGATCGTAGGGTGTGCACACCGGGATCTGTTGAAAGCACAGAGGTAGAAGAAATAACAGGTTGCATGAGAGTAGATGCCATCAATTATAATCCTGATGCTACTATCGGTGATGATTCTTGCGAATATGCTACGAGATCTCTTCCCACTAATACTAATTCCGATCCTGTCGAAACCAAAACTCAAGAACCAGTAGTTGAAACTAAATCTGAAACCCCTTACTTGAGTATAATTGCATTTTTAGCAGCCTCAGGCGTTTTAGGAAATGGCATTATTCACCATTATCAAATTACTGATCGTATAAAATCTTTGATAGCAAAATATAAGTAGTTGAGCCATAGATATCTTAGTATGTCACCAATACGTTACGCCACTTCTGTCTTTGCAGTCGGATCACTTATGATGTTTATTCCACTTCCAATGGATCTGGATAAGTCACCTGCTTGGCCATTTGTTGGCACTTTCATCGCAGGACTTGGTGGATATTACCTCGCCAACCTTTAATGTGATCTTCCATAAGATATAAATAGCAGCAACAGATAAGTTGCTGCATGGAATCTATGGGCGACTATTGCGTAGTCTGTGGACAACATATTCCCGCAGGAGAAGTTTCCATCAGTATGCTTTACCGTCGTGCTCATGTAAGGTGTGGCGATAGTCGTTATTCTACTAACGCAGGAATGCCAACTATTAAGTTAGTTGCCAAGAAAAAATCATGATCACAAAGTTTATATAGGTGATGGTGTAATCATTACATATGAAACTTCGAGTTTTAGATTTATTTGCTGGCGAAAAAGGATGGTCTCAAGCCTTTGCTGATGCTGGACACATAGTTGTAACTGTGGAACTAAACCCCGCCCAAAACCCAACTATCTGTGCCGACATTACTAAATTAGATGCTGATACCATTCGCCAAGCCTTTGGAGGACACGATCCAGATATTATTTTGGCTTCACCACCTTGCACTGCTTTTAGCGTAGCCTCGATCGGACATCATTGGCAAGGCGGTTTCCGTGCTTATATTCCAAAAACTGACGCTGCTAAGTTTTCTCTACTAATGGTTCAAAAGACTTTGGACCTCATTACAGAGTTAAAACCAAAATGGTGGTGGCTCGAAAATCCTCGTGGTGTTTTGAGGAAATTGCCGATCATGGCTCCCTTTGAACGCACTACGATTCATTTTTGTAAGTATGGCGAAACCCGAATGAAACCCACAGATTTGTGGGGTGTTTGGCCAACTGAATGGACTCCCCGAGTTCCATGTCGTTATCGAGTTAGCAAAAGAATTGAAACCGATGAACATGGAGTAGATTGGAGGATCGATGAAAACGGTGATCGATGCCATCACGCTGCTCCCCGAAGCACTACTAAACAAGGCACTCAAAGCATTAAAGGAGCCAATATCCGTGCCATCATTCCTTACGAACTTTCCGATGAAGTCAGAATTGCTTGCGAAAAGGCTACCAAAAACGAATAGTATATAATGGTCGTCACAACAACAACACTCGTGAACGATAAACTATTGCAGGAGATCAAACGGATCGAAGCGCATATTATTGGACATGAGAACAGTATTCGCAATCTCAAGAAAAAGATTGAACGATTAACCAAGGAGATGAACGCATGAACCGACACCTGCCCGCTATTTTAATGACGCTTTTATTTACCACACTTAGTATTTCTGGTTGTCTTGGAGGCGAAGATGAGGAACCACTTCCCTTAATTGAAGTCATTGAAACTGCTGAATATAACCACACTGATTCTTATCAATTTAATAATTATGCTCCTATGGGTATGGGCAACACTACCGAAATCGCCCTTAATGCTACTAATATGTCAGTCTGGGTAGAAATTAACATGAGTGCGGGATTCCACGTCCCACTTTTGTGGGATCAAGGATCGGTCAATGTGAGTATCTTGGATGAAAATGAAACTGTTCTCTGGACCAATAAAACTTCAGAGGGTCAAAGTAATTATACTTTAGTAGTATCTGATAACTATTCCTATAATGGCAATCTCACCCTTCAAATCATGGCTGACGGTAGCGATAATGCTACGGATGAACAAGTGGCCGATTGGTATGTTGTCAGATTTAAAATCTGGTGTGAATGGGGGGCTTGATTTATGAATCGTCTTAAGGGACTTAGGTGTTATTTGGCAGGGCCGATCGACCACGCTAAAGATGATGGCGTAGGTTGGAGAAATGTTGCTAAAAAGTGGTTGGAACAACGAGGAGTTATCCCTATGGATCCTTGTGATAAGCCCACTGATCAGGCAGAACACCGTGAAATTGGTGAAGAAAAGATTCAATTGATGAAATTAAAACAGGAACGTCGTTTTGATGAATTGACTACTTACATGAAGGGAATTGCTCACATCGATCTTCGTATGTTGGATCGCAGTGACTTCGTTATTGTTTACATTGATATGGATGCTAAACCTTTCGGAACTATTTGGGAACTACAACAATCCCTTAATCAACGAAAACCGACTTTGGTATTCCTCAAAGCAGGGAAAGAAAGTTGCTCTCTTTGGCTTTACGGGGTCATGAATCATAATTACATGTTTGATACTATGGGTGAATTGTTTACCTATCTCAATGATATCGATAAAGGACTTCGCAATCCTGATTTGACTCGTTGGGTGTTCTTCGATGAACCCTGATCGTGTGATGGCGTCACCCGAACTTTGCGCCCTTTGTAAAGACCAACCTTGGGAACATCGTTTAGACCATGGCGATTGGAATTATGGATTCTGTTCGGCTTGTTACCAAGAATATTATTGGACTTGCCCCGATTGTAGTAGATCCTTTTGGACAGGTTTTAACAAAGGTTACAAGCCCCGCCATTTTCGAGAAGTCGATGAACTCGATTACCGTTGGCGACGAAAGCGATATGTTTGCGAAGGTTGGAAGAAACCGGGCCGAAAAGCAGTC
>Ga0209666_1003925_pt1 | contig 10649 bp, 6 predicted proteins | sample SaaInlV_125m_DNA_FD_184679 | JGI IMG/M metagenome (GOLD analysis project Ga0209666, IMG submission 184679) | Marine microbial communities from expanding oxygen minimum zones in the Saanich Inlet - Saanich Inlet SI037_S3LV_10m_DNA (SPAdes)... | ecosystem: Environmental > Aquatic > Marine >...
TGATGCAGGTTTTCCAGGAGCCGCGCTTGGCGTCGTCAGTGGGCCAGGCGAGCGAGCAGCTGTGCATCGCGTCTTTGCTCGAGCGTCTGCTTGACCCGCGCTCCGCGGAGATGGAGGAAGGCCCGGCGCTGGTCAAGGCGCTGAACGTGCTGATGCTCAAGGTTCTGGAGCACTGCGACCGCACCGACTCGTTCAAGTCGCTGCTGCGTCTGCTGGCGACGCCGCCGACGACGGTGGCGGCGGATGAAGGCGCCGCCGCGCGATTCCGCGAGCTCGTTGTGAAGTGCCTGATCAAGCTCACCAAGGCGCTCGGCACGACGCTGCGCGAGGTGCGGCTTCCCGAGCTCCTCCTGGAGATCCACCGCTACTTCGACGCGCTGGGCGAGGAGGAGATCCGGCGGCGAGGGCGCGCCGCCGACGGGGGGGACAAGCCCTTGCGCATGGTGAAGACCATCCTGCACAAGCTCACGGAGATGGTCGGGCACGACATCCACGACGCGTTCGCGCTGTGCCCCCCGCGCGGCTCGGTGCCGGCGCCCATCGTGTACGCCTACGTCGACCTCAACCTGCAGTCCATGCCCGACGCGCCGGGGAAGCCGCGCGCGTTCGCGAGCGATCTGAACAGATCGGCGGGGGCGGAGACGGCCGCGCGGGACCGGGACCCCGAGCCGGCGCCGGCGCCGACGCCCGCGACCCCGAAACCGGAGTCGCCGCGACAAAAGAGTCCCGTCGCGAGGCAAGTTGCCGCGGAGGACGCGACGACGCCGAAACCGCCGGCGGTGTCTGACGAGAAAAGAACCGAACGAGATGTTCGTGCGTCGGACGAGACCGTGACCGCGTCCGGTGAGGCGGGCGTCTTAAAGACGCCCGCGTCGACTCCGCGACAAGCGCGTGGCGACGCGACGGCGGAGCCTCACCCGGCGTGCGCGCCGCCGACGCCCGTGTCTGCGGACCTCAAGTCGCGTCTGGCGAACGTGTTCAAGAAGATCGGCGAGAAGAGCACGACGGCGGCCGGATTGGAGGACCTGTACGACTTCTCCAGGCAGTACCCCATGGTGGACATCCAGCCGCACCTCGCGAGGACCAGCGCGGCGTTCCAGAGCTACATCCAGCGCGGGCTGCAGAAGGTTGAAAACGCCAGGGCGGCGCGCGCGGCGGCGCTGGCGGCGGCGACGCCGCGGCGCGCGGCGGCGCAGATGGCCGCGCCCGCGGCGCCCATCGCGCCGAGCCCGATGCCGCAGATGGAGCGCACCGCCGCGGAGGTGTACCGCGAGCGGCTGGCGCAGATGGCGGCGTCCAAGAAGGAGCGAGAGCGCAGGCTCAGCGGGGGGGCGTCGGCGCCCGCCGAGGCGCGGCCCGCGACGGCGAGCGCCGGGCTGACGACGCTTCGCGAGCGCATGGACCGCATCGCGGCGAAAGCGGCGGGAGGCGCCGGCGTTTCCCGCGGCGCCTCCGGTGGGTCGTACCCGCCCGCGAGCACCGCCGAGCAACAGGTGACGTTCGAGGACCTGCAAGCCCGCATGGAGCGGATACGCGCCAACGCGGCGAGCGGCAAGTTTTAGACCTTTTTCGATACTCGCGAGACGACGACGTTACATCCTTCGACGATGCGTGAAATCCAATCAATAAAACGCCAAGACGACGCGCAGTCTCTCTTCCCAGTCTCCGTGTCTCTGCATGCTCGCGTCCGCCGCGCGGCGGACGCGGTCAAAAAGTTCGTTCCGCCGCGGACCCACTCCGCGAACCCACTCCTCCCGCCCACTCTCTCGCGCGCGAGCCGCTAAACGCCGACTCAAAAGCGCTTCACGCGGCGTTTAGTTTTTGCGGTTGCCGATGTAGTCGGCGAGGCCGATGAGGGGCGCCGCCTTCTCCCGGTCGTACTCGCTGAGCAGCTCCTTCGCCTCCTTGATGAGGTCATCCGCGATCTTGCGGGACTCCTCCAGGCCGACGAGCGAGGGGTACGTCGCTTTGCCAACCGCCTCGTCCTTGCCGGCGGTTTTGCCGAGCTCCTCGCTCGTCGCCGTGCAGTCCAGGATGTCGTCCACCACCTGGAACGCCAAGCCGATGAGCTGCGCGTACTTCCCCAGGCGCTCCACGTCCTCCTCGTCCGCGCCGGCGAGGATCGCGCCCGAGGTAACGGAAACCTCCAGCAGCGCGCCGGTTTTGTGCGCGTGGATGTACTTGAGCGTGTCCAGCGTGACCTCGTCGGCGTCGGCGCCCTCCGACATGATGTCCACCACCTGCCCGCCGACCAGGCCCTCGCTGCCGACGCACTTGCCGACGTCCACGATGACGCGCAGCGTGCGATCCGCAGGCACCGTTTTGGGCGTCTCGCGGCCGATGTGCTCGAACGCGTGCGACAGCAGCGCGTCGCCCGCGAGGATGGCCATCTCCTCGCCGTACACCTTGTGGTTGGTGGGCTTGCCGCGGCGGAAGTCGTCGTTGTCCATGGAGGGCAGGTCGTCGTGGATCAGGGACATGGTGTGAATCATCTCAAGCGCGCACGCGGTGGGCATGGCGGTCTCCATGGAGCCGCCCATGAGCTCGCACGCGGCGATACACAGGCAGGGGCGGATGCGCTTGCCGCCCGCCAGGAGCGAGTACCGCATGGACTCGTGCAGGCGCTCGGGGTACATCTCGGGGACGGAATCGGAGAGCGCCTGCTCGATGGCGGCGTTCTTCTCCGCGATGTACGCCGCGAAATCAACCTCCGAGGCCTCGACCGCGGCCGCGGGCGCGGACGCGGCCGCGCGGACGGTGCGCGCCGCGCCGCGGCGCGCGGAGACGGTCGCCTTGCGCGCGGGCGCGCCGCGGGCGATCGCGCCGGGGGTGGTGGCGAAGGAGAGCGCCTGCATCTTTTTCGAGGCGGTCGGGAGAGCGGCCGGGGCCTGGAGACTCTTCTCTCGCGAGGCGGAGAGGGGTGCTCGCGCGCCTTCGGTGGGGCAGCGGCCGGGAGTGTTTCCCGAGGCACGAACGAGACGCGACGGCGACCTCGCGAGTGGGGACGCGCAAAGGAATTCCGCCGTCCCGAAAACACGGTGCGCGGTGGATACGAGGATAGGCCGAAAATCGTCCGGGGAATGCTGGACGCTTATTGGTGGTTCTTTCCACCACGACCGGGACTTGAGATCGCGGTGAAATTTGTATGGAGACGGAGTCTTGAAAAACCGTCTTCGCGGAGAAAATCTAGACACTCGGTACCTTTTTGGGTGCTTTCTTTTTTGCGCGAACCCGACTCTTGCCCGATCGCGATCGACGCGCTCGGAAGATCCGAGTTCGCGCCATTTTGTGTGTGTCAGCGCCCGACGCTCTCGCCTTGTTACTCCACCATCGCGTGAGACGCGCCCCCCTCGGGCCGAATCCCGTCGTTCGCGCTCGCCGCGTCCTCCCCCGCGCTCCGCCCGCTCCCCGCGCGCGCGTCTCGCCGAGCGACTCGCGCCGAGACCCGCGCGCCTGCCGGACGGCCCGCGGCCGCCATGTCCGACTCGGACTCTTCCGGCGGGTGGGGAGACGTCGAGAGGCACCTGCGCATGTACGTCATCAGGCACGAGAAGCGGCCGGTGGACGACCCCACGTTCGACGTCAGCTTGACGGCGGAGGGCCTCCAGGACGCCGAGGAAGCCGTCCTGGACGAGCTCAACGAATTAGGCGTCAACGCGGTGTACTCGTCGCCGTATCGGCGCGTGTTGCAGACGGTCCAGCCGTACCTCGAACAGGATCACGTGGGCATGGGGGCGTGCGTGGAGTGGTGCCTCTCCGAGCACCCCGAGCCCAACGACACGCCGCCCACCGAGATCCCGGACGAGTTCTACGAAGAGTTTCACATCGAAGAGACGTACACGCCGTTCATGACCGCGGAGAAGGCGCACAGGTTGAACGGAGACATCGAACAGGTGCAATCGAGACTCTGTGATTTCGTGGAGCTCTTGTCCAGGACGCACGACGACGGCGACGTCGTGCTGCTCGCGACGCACCAGACTTCGGTGCACGCGCTGCTCTCGATGGCGAGCGGCATCCCCATCGACTGCATGGACGTGCCGATGGGCAAAGTCGTCGAGCTGGACTGGCACGGCGTCCTCAAGTACAAGTACCACGGCGGCCCAAACCCGCCGTGGGCGTGCTACGAGAGCCACTTCATCCCGAACAAACGCAAAGGCGGCGGCGACCTGAAGTGGACGTACATCGAAGCGGGGGGCTGATGACGCGTGTGGACCGCACGAGAGCGTAGATACGTGGTGTTCGATCACTCTATGGCGAAGTGTTTTTATTCTATAGGATATCCTCACGAAAAAACGCGTACTCTCTCGGTTATGATCACATCACATCACGCGCCGATCTTCTTCTTAGCGAGCTCGGCGCGGTACTTGTCCGGGATCCCCCCCTCCTTGAGCTCGTCCAGCTTCCTCTGCTTGATCGCCTCCAGCTTCGCGCGTTCCTGCGCGAGCGCCGCCCGTAGTCTGTCTCCCTCCTCCTCGTACTCGCGCCGCTCCCGCGCGCGCCGCTCGGCGTTGAACGCGATCTGAGACTGCAGCTCCTCGCGGTGGTCGCGTCGCGCCGTCGCCGCAAACGCCGCCGCCTCGGCGTCTTCGCGCTCCTTCAACATCTGCGCGTCGATGACTCTATAAAACTCAGCGCGTTCCTCCCTCGCCTGGTCACCGAGCGCCTTTAACTTAAGCATCTTCTGGTGTTCGCGCGCCTGCGCCAAATCGGCGTTGATCGCCGCCACTCGCTCCGCCGCCGCGCGTTCCTTGGCTCGAAACAAACGCTCGCGTTCTTCGTACACGCGCGCCGCTCTTAACTCGTCCAGCTCGGCGGCGGTGTCCGCCTGCTTCTCCTGCTGCGCGCGCATACGCGCGGTTTCCAGCTCCTTCTCCCGCGCGACGCGCTCCTTCTCCAGCTCACACTCCATCTCCCTGCGGTCGCGCTCAGCCAGGTACGCCGCGATCCGAGCCTCCTCCTCGCGCTCAAACTCGCGCACGGCGCGCTTGCGGTCGAGCTGCGCGGCGTTTGCCTCGGCGACATCCGCGAGTAGCGCGGCGCCGGCTTCGCGTCGCCGCCTCGCCTCCTCCGCCTCCTCGTCCTTCATGCGCTGGATCTCGGCGAGCATCTGCTTTCTGTCCATGTCCAGGAGCTCCTCCTGCCTGGTGCGCTCCAAAGCGCGGTCCTCGATCTGCTTCATCAGCACGGCGGCGCCCGCCAGCCGCGCCTCGCGCCGCGCCGCCTCGCGCGCCTCGTATTCGTCCAGCGCCTTGATGCGTTCAATCTCCATGGCGAGATCCATTCTTCTTTCCTCCTCCTGCGCCTCGGCTTTGATGTGCTTCTTCTCCTCCAGCTGCGCGTCTCGAATCGTCACGCACTTGCTGTAAAGCATCATCTGGTTCATGTTCTTCACCTCGTCCATGGCCTCGTCCATGAGCACCTCAGCCTTGTTACGCGTGGCGAGCGCCTCGGCGCGACGCAAGGTCTCCGTCTCGCTCACCTCTTTGGTCTCTAAACGATTCGCCTCAATCGCCTCCATGCGCTCGCGGCGCGCGCGGCCCTGTGCGCGCTCGGCGTCGCGCGCGTCCCGCCGCTCGGCGCGAATGCGCGTGATCTCGTCGTGCGTCAAAGCGGACGCGGGCTGCCTCATGCGTCGAATCTCGCTCGCGGAGAGCACCTTCGTTTGTTCGGGCGCGCCGTTCCGCGTTTTCGTCTTCTCCGCCACGCTCCGATTCGGGCTCGCAGACGCGCCGCTAAACGAGGTCCCAAAGGAACTGCTCAGCGAGCCGTTCTGGGAAGAGGCGCGGGACGCGTCCCGCGTCTTCGTCTTCGTCTCGATCACGTCGAAGCCCTGCGAAGACGTCGCCCTGAGCTTCGCCTTGTTCTTGGTGTGCCCAAACAGAGACTCGTCCACGTCGCTGGTTTTAGACACCACTCGGTACGTCGAGCGGGTCATCGCGGGAGGCTGGCGGGGGAACGGGGGCGGGTCAGCGAGGCGTCCCCTCGGGCGCGAGCCGGAAACGGAAGGGAGGATACCGACGCGTGTGCGCCGCGGAAGAGGGCTCGCGCGCGGTCTTCTCTCGCGGAAAGAGGACCATCCCGGCTGAGCACACGATCCCCCGCGCGCCTTTGGGTCGTCGATTCCCGACGCGCGCTCGGCGGTGAAAAAAGCCGGACCCGATCGACGACGGAAAACGGCGCGCGCGGAGGCGCCGGGGGTGAGCCGGACGCGCCGCGAGGGGATTTCGTCTTCGGGGGACGTACCATGGCTCCCGAGCGCGCGACGTCGACCCAGACGCGTCGCAACCGGCGCGCGAGGTCAACTGTGGCCCGCGCATTGTGTCGCTGAAGCGTCCGATGCTCGTTTTGGTTCACGACGCGAATTTGCCCAGACTCGAGCTGGTCGGCAGCGGGGCGTCGAGCGTTTCGAGCGTGCCACGTTCACGTGTGCCGACTTTTTATCCGATCGCGCTCGTCACTGTTGCCCGCGCCCATGCTGGCGAGCGCGCGTTTCGTGAACGCGGCGTTTCGAGCGAGCGCGTTCGTCGTCGGCCGTCCCCTCGCGCGCCAAGCCGCGCTTCCCGCTCGCGTCCCCGGGGGAAGCCTCTGGGTGACCGCGAGAGGCCGAGGCGGCGGCAAGGAAAAGGAGTCGAAGAAAGACGCGATGCGCGGGGTGAAGAAGGAGAACCTGCCCACGAAGGTGTGCGTGGTGTGCGACCGCCCGTTCACGTGGCGCAAGAAGTGGGAGAGGTGCTGGGATGAGGTCACCACCTGCTCGAAGAGCTGCAACGCCGCGCGCAGGCGCGAGAAGGGAGCCTCGGCGGGCCCCGAGGACGACGACGACGATGACGTCGACGCGCGTTCCGGGGGATCCCGGAACGCGTCCGACGGGGAGGCGAGCGCCCGCGACGCCAAGAAAGACGCGCGCAAGGCGGCGAAGAAGGCTGTGAAAGCCGCGAAACGCGCGAAACGCGCGGGCGCGTCCAGCGACAACGAGGACGGGTCCGACGCGTCCGACGGCTCCAAGGCGTGCGACTTGTGCGACACGCGCGTGGACCTGCTGGTGCGGTGTCAGGTGGACTCCACCAAGCGGTGGAAGATGGCGTGCGGGAAGTGCTGGAAGGTAGCCAGCGGAGGCGTCCCCGACGGGGACGCGGACCACCCGCACTACAGGTACGGCGGGCTCTGGAAAAACCGGAGGGCCGCCTCGGACGCGGGCGTGCGGAACGGCTGGAAAGCCGGCGGCAAGCGCGCCGCGCTTTCCGGCGACGCCGCCGCCGAGGGCGAGGCGCGGGAAGAAGACCTCGCCGCGCTCGCCGACTTAGCCTTGTGATGACGAGTAGACCACCAACACGAGAACACGAGAACACGAGTCGCGCGTCGCTCCACGCTCTACGATAGAGTCTACGTGATATTAATACAGCTACGTAGCTATAGCTACGTAGCTGGCTCTAGACGACTACGTCCGCACGGAAACCGGCGTCGCGTGTTTCGTTCGGTTGGACGGCAACGACGCGCCTCTGCGATTGGCGTCCGCCAGCGTCCCGCGCCGGGTCTCGAAAAAGGCGCCGGTGGGCACCCTTCCCTTCGCGCCGCCCCCGGGACGCACGCGCGCGTCTTCCTTTTGGATGCGTTCGTCGTCCAGCGGACGCAGCGCCTCCTGCACGAACGACGCGGATGCGTCCACCGCGACGAGCGGAGCGGAGCTCTTGCTCCGCCGGCGCGATTGCCCGACGCCGGCGGCGCGAGTAAACGAGGCGCCGCTTCGCGTCCACACCGTCGCGTCGTCGTCGGCGGTATCGACGACGTCTTCGATGCGCCCGGACGCGCGTCTCCCGGTCGGGCCGGTCGGACCGCGTCGCGTCCAGGCTTCATCCTGCGCGTTCTCGCGATCGTCGAAACCGACGAGGTCGGACGAGTAGCTGCGGTCGCGACGCGCGAGGAAAGACGTCTTCGCATCCGACTCCGCCGACGCCGCGTCGGCGAACCCGCGATTCGTAAAACGTCGCGGGTCGTTCGCGTTCGACGAGACGACATCGAGCGCGTCCCTGTACTCGCCGTACGCGCGCGCCGCCGCCGCGCGCGTCCCAGAATCCCTCGCGCGCATCATCGCGAGCGACCGCCAGTCGTCGGCGGCGGTCGGGGGCGCGACGTCCACGGGCGCGCCGAGCGAAACGCCGCGCCAATCCTCGCGCTCGGCGGCGCGCGCTTCGCGGGCGGGGAACGTCAGGCGCGGAATCGAAAGCAACGCCGCGCGAGATTGCATCTGGTATCCCAGGGATACCACGGCGGTGGTGGTGTTTTTCTCGGTTTGTGTGGTCCTCTCCTCGTTCAGCCCGCGCGTCTTCGTCGTCTCGAAGGGCGAAAGCGAGGCGCGCCCCGCCGGCGAACGCGAGGACGGCGAACGCGCGCCCGCCGCGGCGACCGCCTCGAAATCGAAAACGGTCGCCGACGGCCGCCGGAGCCAGGTTCTGCGCCGGCCGAACTGCGACCAGACAGAGCCAGGTATCGCGGGTATCGGCTCGCGGGTATCGGAAGAAAGAGGTTCGTGGTGTTCCCGCGCTGTCGAACGACCGCTCGCGGTTCCGTCCCGAACGTCCGAGACGCCGAAATCCAACGCGCGAATCGGCGTTCGCGACGCGGCTTCGGGAAACCGACTCGAGTCGCGCCGGAATGCGCCGGAATCGAACCAAACGCCTCCGGCTTCCAGGAACGCCTTCGTCGCCGTCCCCGCGTCTCTCCGCGTCTCCTCCGCGGGCGTGCGGAACGCGCCCCAGGAGGGAGTCACCGCCGCAACGGGCGCGGCGAGCGCGCGCGGCGCGGGCGACGACGCCGCCGAACGCGGCGGCGGATCTAATCGTCTTTCGTCGCCCTTCGCGGGACCCGGGAAAAAAACGCCTCGGACGTCCCAGGATTCCACCTCGCGGTCCAGGCGCGCTCGCGTCGCGCGGTGCCTGGCCCTGAGCTCGCCCAGTTCCCTTCCCTGCTTCGCCAGGAGCGCGGTGATATCGCTGATGGACCGCGGGTCGTCCAAAACGGCGCGCTCGGCGCTCAGCCTCTGGTCCTCGCGCAGCCTGTCGGCGGCGTCGCGCGCGTCCATCGCCAGCGCGAACTCCTTCTGCTGCGCCTTGACCACCGCGAGGTGGCGCAGCGCGTGCACCTTGGCGGACACCTGCGGCGGGAAGGAGGGAGCGCGTTGGTGCTTAGCGTTTGCGCGCGTCCGAGACTGCGCCTAGGGTGCGGAGACGCGAAGGTCGGACCGAGGTCACGCGACCGGGTCGGCTCGCGTGGGCTCGCGTGCCGAAATCCCTGAAGCTTCGGTTGGGGGTACGTGTTTTGTGACGCACTTCATCGGATGAGCCTCCGCGCACTCCGAGCGCTTCCATCACCAGGCGCCTCTGGAAGCGCTCCACCTGCGCGGCGTGCTCGACGCGCATCGCGGTCTCTTCGCGCTGCTCGGTCGCATCGAGCGCCGCGCGCCGATCGTCGGCCGTGCGGGGGAGCGCCGCCTCCTCCATCGCGCCTTCGCGCGCCGCGTCAATGGCGTTTTTTCTCGGCACGGGGCACGCGTTTCGGCAGTTCCGCTTTTGGAACCGAAATCGACGGAGAGTTGATGAGATTCGAATTCGTCGGAGCGTCCGCGGCGCGAGGCACTCTCCCAGGCGCGTCCGCCGGTCGGAAGCGAGACTCGCGTGTGCGCCGATGGGGGTGCCGCGGGGCCTCAACACCCTCCCGCCCGGCGCGGCCGTGGGGGACCCGGTGGAGCTGAAACGCGCGTTTCAGGACCAACTTCGACGCGAGCTGGGCGCGCGAGCGGGTGACATTCACTCGACGCTCGGGGACAGGCGCGTCGCTCGCGCGCCTTCGCGGAAAATGACCGCCGCCGGCGCACCCGGCGCGCAGTACATCCTCGACGGTGACGTACGCGCGCGACAGGCGCTGGAGCCCGCCCTGGGCTTGCCGCAGCTCACCGCGGTGAAGCTCGCGTCGTTCGCGGATGACGTCGAATCTCAAACTCGCGTTCGGCGCGAAAAACAATCCGCTGCGGATTGGGCCGCCTCGGCGGACGCGGCGGCGGGGCTCGCGGCGGGCCTGACCAAGCCGGACGTCAAGCTGGGTGCTGGGGGGAGCGGGGGAGGCGCGCGCGCCTTCAGGTTCAGGAAAGCCGTGTACGGCGCGCCGCTAGGCGGGGGGGCGACGGCGCGGGAGAGAGCCGCCAAAGGCCCACCCGGTTTCCGCGCCGCGCGGGAAACCACCACCATCGCGTTCCCCGGCGGCGACGCGTTCGGGTCGCGCGGCGCGCCCGCGCGCGGCGGACGCTTTCCCACGCGGCCAGCCTCAGCGGCGCGCGGCAAGCACAAGCCGCGCGTCTCACGCGCGCGGAACCGCGAAACCGACCCCGGCGCGGCGCGCGCGGCGGACAAAGTCAAACAAGGCGACGTTCACGCGCCGGAACGATCCGACGCCGGCGACGTTCACGCGGCGCCGGCGGCGGAGCACTTCCCCGAGCCATCCTCGGCGAATGCCGTCGCCGCGGACGCGCCCTGGCCCAAACCGCTCACGCCGGACGCGCCGACCGAGCGGTTACCCGCGAGTTTGCCCTCCGTCGGGTCCCGGGCTCGAGGCCGCGCCACGGCGCGGCCCGCGCGCCTGGCGGCGAGTCGGCCCGA
>Ga0209666_1003927_pt1 | contig 10645 bp, 8 predicted proteins | sample SaaInlV_125m_DNA_FD_184679 | JGI IMG/M metagenome (GOLD analysis project Ga0209666, IMG submission 184679) | Marine microbial communities from expanding oxygen minimum zones in the Saanich Inlet - Saanich Inlet SI037_S3LV_10m_DNA (SPAdes)... | ecosystem: Environmental > Aquatic > Marine >...
TAATAGAAAAATTCGATAGTTTAAATTCTTTAAAAAATTCAGATAATAAAATTTCAGCATTTTTAACTATTCAAGAAGGTTGTGACAAATTTTGTAAGTTTTGTGTAGTGCCTTACACGCGTGGAGCTGAGTTTTCTAGGTCTATTAAAGAGATAATATTTGAAGCAAATCAACTGGTGGATAATGGAGCAAAGGAAATAACTTTGCTTGGTCAAAATGTAAATGCATATAATTATGAAAATAAAAGACTTTCTGATTTAATTTTAGAAATAGCTAAAATAAATAATTTAAAAAGAATAAGATACACAACTTCACATCCGAGAGATTTTACCGAGGACTTAATTGAAGTGCACAAAAATTGTGAAAAGTTAATGCCATTAGTTCATCTACCTGTTCAGAGCGGATCAGATAAAATATTAAAAGAAATGAATAGAAAGCATACTATTGATGAATATTTAAAAATTATAAATAAATTAAAAAAAGTTAAACCAAATATAAAATTTTCAAGTGATTTTATAATTGGATATCCTGGTGAAACACATGAAGATTTTAATCAGAGCGTTAAACTAATGGAAGATATAAAATTTATAAATTCATACTCTTTTATATTCAGTGCGAGACCAGGAACACCTGCATTTAATTTAGAAAAAATTAATCAATTAGATGCAAAAAAAAGATTAATGAACTTCCAAGAAGTTGCAAATAAAATAAAAGTCGATTATAGAAAAAATCTAATAAATGAGAATGTAAACGTCTTATTCGAAAATAAAACAAAAAAAGAAAAAAAATATTTTGGAAGAGATGAGCATTTCAACTCTGTAATTGTTGAAAACAATGAGGATTTGGTAGGTAAAATTAAAACTATAAAAATTTTAAATGTTAACCATAATACATTATTCGGTGAAGTTATTTCTGATATGAGTAAAAAAAATTATGCAGCCTAAATAAATGTCTGAAATTAGTAAATTAGAACAAAATCTTATTATAAAAAAGATAGATAATAAGACAGTAAATGTTTCATTTATGAATAATGAAGTACTAATGGCTATCGTAGGACAGTTTGATCAAAATTTAAAGAGTCTATCCAAACTTACAAACACCAATGTTTACTTTAGGGGCAATTCAATTACGTGCAAAGGTGATAAAGAACATTTATTGAGATTTTGTGAAGCGATAAAATTTTTGATTAATAAATATTTAATAACGAAGATAATAGAAAAAGAGGATATAGTTTTGTCTGTGAAAAAAAATATTCAAATTGAAGAAACAAACATTAAAAGTTTTAAACAATTAATTAAGACTCCAAAAAAATCTGTAATCGCAAGGTCTGAAAAGCAATCTGAGTATATTAAAGCACTTAAAGAAAATGAAATTATATTCTCTATAGGACCAGCTGGAACTGGAAAAAGTTTCTTAGCAGTTTCTGTCGCTGTTACTCTATTAATGGAAAAAAAAATTGATAGGGTAATTTTATCTAGACCTGCAGTTGAAGCTGGAGAAAAACTAGGTTTTTTACCTGGAGACATGAAAGAAAAAGTTGATCCATATCTAAGGCCCTTATATGACGCGTTGTACGAATTATTTGGTGCAGACAAAATTAACAAAAAAATAGAGACAGGTGAAATTGAGATCGCCCCACTGGCTTTCATGAGAGGTAGAACCCTTAAAAATTGTTTTGCGATATTGGATGAAGCTCAAAACGCCACTGAGACACAAATTAAAATGTTCTTAACAAGAATAGGGGAAAATTCTAAATTAGTAGTTAATGGAGATCCCAGCCAAGTGGATCTGATAAATAAAACACATTCAGGATTAATTAAATCGAAAAATATTTTAAAAGACGTTAAAGAAATTAAACTTATAGAATTTGATCACAATGACGTAGTGCGGCACCCCCTTGTTTCAAAGATTATTAGAGCTTACCAAAACAAAAACAATAATGATAATAATTAATGTAATTACAAGTAATAATAAATGGTATAATTTTATTAAAGATCCAATCAACTATGTTTCTAGAAAAGTTAAAAAACTTAATAAAAAAGAAAAAGTCTTTTCGAGAAAAACTATCTATTGCACATTATTGCTTTCAGGAAATAAAGAAATTAAAAATTTAAATAAAAGATTCAGAAAAAAAAATAAATCCACAGATGTATTATCTTTTCCTTTTCAATCAAAAAAAGAGTTTAAAAATTTGTTGAAGAAAGAGAGGGAAGTTTACTTAGGTGATATTATAATTAACCTGAATAAAATAAGAAATAAAAATATTAGGTATTTTAAGAGTGAATTTGATCGACTTTGGATACATGGTTTAGTTCATCTGCTTGGACACGATCATAAGAAAAAAAAAGATTTTATCATAATGAGTCATATTGAAAAAAAATACATTAATTTGATAAATGCTAAATAAATTATTAAGTAATCGTTTGTTTGTTTTATATTTAGCCCCATTTATTATTGGTGCATTTTCAACATTATCTTTTGAACCTTTTAATTTAATAATTGTAAACTTTTTGATTTTGCCAATTTTTTTTTATTTTATCATTCTTATCAATAAAAAATCTAAAAATGTTTACAGAAAAAAACCATTTAAAAAAAACTTTTTTTTATTTGGACTATTTTTTGGCTTTGGATTTTATTTAAGTGGTATTTCATGGATTACAAATTCACTTACATTTGATGATAATTTTAAAATTTTAATTCCATTTACCTTAATTATAATACCTCTATTTTTAGGTTTATTTACTGGATTTACGGCTTTGTTAATCGGCCCCTATTTGAAATTTGATTTCGCATCAATAATTATATTTTCTGGAGGTATATCTCTTTCGGACTATTTAAGAGCAAAATTATTCACTGGGTTTCCATGGAATCTCTGGGCTTATAGCACTAGTACAGCTGATGAAATTTTACAGATTTTAAATATAAGCGGATTGTATCTTTATAATTTATTAATAATAACTTTTTTTACTTTACCCGTGATTATTTTTTTTAAAATTAGAATTATTAAAAAACTATTTTATTTTTTTATATCAGTCTTAATAATATTATTTATTTATATTTATGGAAATTACGAGATTAATAAAAACAAAAAATTAATAGGTACAAATGATCAAATTACATATGTTAAAGTTATATCACCTAATTTCGATTTAAAATATGGTCTTAGTAAAAAAGAAATAGAAAAAAGATTAATCAATTTAATTAGGTATAGTGAACCCGATAAAATAAAAAAAACTCTTTTCATTTGGCCAGAAGGTGTTTTTAGTGGTTATAGTTTTGAAGAAATTAAAATTTTTAAAAATATGATTATGGATAATTTCTCTAAAAATCATACTATAGTATTTGGTGCAAATAAATTAGATCCAAATTCAGGAAATTTTTTTAATAGCATGTTTGTTATAAATAATAAATTTGAAATTTTGCAAAGCTATGATAAACAAAAACTTGTGCCATTTGGAGAATTTCTACCATTTGAAAAATTATTGAATCATTTAGGTCTCAAAAAAATTACCGAAGGTCACGGATCATTCCTGAAAGGTGATAAAAATAATATTCTTAAAATCAATGAAATGAACATATTGCCATTGATATGCTATGAAATTATTTTTACTGATTTTATACAAAAATCAGATGATAATATTAATTTAATTATTAATATTTCAGAAGATGGTTGGTTTGGAAATTCAATAGGTCCCGATCAGCATTTTGTAAAATCAATTTTCAGAGCAATTGAAAATAATACATTTCTGCTGAGGTCTGCAAATAAAGGTGTGAGTGCTATAATTGATAACAAAGGTAATATAATCAAAAAACTAAATCGTAATGAAGCCGGAAATATAGAGTTTGACGTGCCGTTAATAAAATCAAAAAAAAATAAAAATGATTTGATCTTTTTCTTTGTTTTAATTACATATCTTTTAGTCTTTTTTATATTAAGAAAAAAAAATGCAAAATAATAAATACTTATTTACAAGTGAATCAGTCTCTGAAGGCCATCCAGATAAAGTTTGTGACAGGATTTCTGATATGGTTGTTGACTCATATTTATCTAAAGACTCAGTTTCTAGAGTTGCTTGTGAAACATTAACAACTACTAACAAAGTTGTTTTAGCTGGAGAAATAAGAGGTCCAAAAATTGAAAAAGATGAAATTATTTCCAAAGTTAGAGATTGTATAAAAGATATTGGGTATGACCAAGATGGTTTTAGCTGGAAAACAGCAAATATTGAAACGTATCTTCATGAACAGTCTGCCGATATAGCTATGGGAGTAGATTCAAAAGATAACAAAGACGAAGGAGCTGGAGATCAAGGTATTATGTTCGGATATGCTTGCAACGAAACAGATATGTTAATGCCAGCACCAATACATTATTCACATAAAATTTTAAGATTAATGGCAGCGGATAGAAAAAGTGGAGCCTTAAAAGGAATTGAACCAGACTCAAAAAGTCAAGTTACAATGCTCTATGAAGATGAAAAACCAAAAAAAGTTACATCCGTTGTAATTTCAACTCAACATTCTAAGAATCTTAAGCAAGAGGAAATAAAACAGGCAATCATTCCATATATTAAAAAATCGATACCAGAAAATTTTTTAACAGATCTAAACCCTAATGAAATTTATATTAATCCAACCGGCCAATTCATAATTGGTGGACCGGATGGTGATACTGGGTTAACCGGAAGAAAAATAATTGTTGATACATATGGTGGTGCAGCGCCACATGGCGGTGGAGCTTTTTCTGGTAAAGATCCTACGAAAGTAGATAGATCAGCAGCTTATGCATCAAGATATTTGGCAAAAAATATAGTTGCAGCAGGCGTTTCCGAAAAATGTTTAATTCAACTAGCCTACGCTATTGGAGTATCAAAACCTTTGTCTATTTTTATCAAACTGGGGGATAGAGATGCAGCAAAAGTTGATAAGGTAAAAAAAATTATAGAAGACAATTTTAATTTATCACCAAGAGGCATTAGAGAGATGTTAAAATTAAACAACCCGATATATGAGGTAACTTCAGCATACGGCCACTTTGGGAGAAAGCCTACTAATAAAGGAGAATTCAGCTGGGAAAAGACAGATAAAACTGAATTATTTAAACTGTGATCTTGAAAAAACCTTAATTATCAACTAAGTAATAACTAAATAATTGAACTTTCAAAATGGGCTTTAGCCCATTTTTTTTTAGGAGAAGTAAATGTTAAACAGAGGATTAGATAAATTAGAGCTTTTGCGAATAGTAGAGGCTGTAGCTAATGAAAAATCTATTGATAAAGAACTAGTAATTGGTTCAATGGAAAGCGCAATACAAAAAGCGGCGCTTACAAAATTTGGAAATGATAACAACATCGAAGTTGTCATTGATAGAGAGAGCGGTGAGATTAAGATTCAAAAAATTTTAGAAATAGTTGAAACAGTCGAGGACTCCGCAAGAGAAATTTCTCTAGAAGACGCCCAAAAAGATAATCCTAAGAATAAAGGCTTGAAAGTTGGTGAGAAAATTTTGGAAGAATTACCACAAATTGATTTTGGACGAATTGCAGCTCAAAGTGCCAAACAAGTTATAAGTAGCAGGGTAAGGGAAGCAGAGAAAAATAGGCAATACGATGATTTTATAGATAAGCAAGGAGAAATATTGAGCGGTATTATTAAAAGATTAGAGTACGGAAACGTAATAGTGGATTTAGGTAAAGCGGAAGGTGTTATTAAAAAAGATGAATTAATACCTAGAGAAATTTTAAAAACTGGAGATAGAGTAAAAGCTTATTGCTATGAAGTTAGGAAAGAGCTAAAAGGACACCAAATTTTTTTATCTAGAGCACATCCTCAGTTTTTAGCAAAGTTATTCTTCCAAGAAGTGCCAGAAATTTATGAGGGAACCATTGAAATTAAATCTGTAGCACGAGATCCTGGAAGCAGAGCTAAAATTTGTGTTCATTCTCAAGACTCTTCAATAGATCCAGTTGGAGCTTGTGTGGGAATGCGAGGTAGTAGAGTTCAAACCATTGTGAACGAATTACATGGTGAAAAAATTGACATTATTAAATGGACAGAAGATTTACCAACTTTAATTTCAGAGTCTTTATCCCCCGCAGAGATACAAAGGGTCCTTATTGATCAGGATAATAAAAGAATAGATATAATTTTAACAGAAGAAAATTTAAGTAAAGCTATAGGTAGAAGAGGACAAAATGTAAGATTAGCATCAAAATTAACCAATTATGAAATAGATATACTTACTGATAAAGAAGACTCGGAAAGAAGACAAACTGAATTTAAAGATAGAACAGAAACTTTAATTAAAAACTTAGAAGTAGATGAAACATTAGGTCAGCTTCTAGTTTCAGAAGGTTTTGTGTCAATAGACGAGATTGCCCAATCTAATCCTGAAAATATATCAAAAATAGATGCAATAGATGAGGAGACAGCTAAAGAACTTATTAATAGGTCTAAGGAAACATTGATTAAAGAAAAAGAAGCAGTTGCATTAAAATTAAAAGAATTAGGCGTTGAGGATAAGTTAATTAATCTAGAGGGAATGACCCAAGGAATGCTTGTTATATTAGGACAAAAAAATATTATAAAACTTAGCGATTTTGCAGATCTTTCCTCAGATGAGCTAATTGGCGGGTATGACGAAATCAAAGGAAAAAAAATTAGAATTGACGGATATCTTGAGGAGTTTTCATTATCGAGAAAAGAAGCTGATGATTTAATAATGGCAGCTAGAGAGATAGCGTACAAGTAATGTTATGGATAAAGATAAAAAAAAAACACTTACAATTTCATCTGATCTAAAAAAGAAAATTGACACTACATCCATATCAACTTCTGGCAAAAAATCTTTCTTTGTAGAGAAAAAAAAACCATTTAAACCAAATAAATCATTTAATAAACCATCTCCTGGACCAAATTCTGATGTAAAGAAAAAAAATTTTGCAAGAAAATTTATTGAACAACAAGCTACTAAAGATTTTATAAAAAAAGATAATAAGCCAGCTGGCAAAAGTAAATTAAAGCTTAAGGGACCAGTTGATAAAAGAGACTTTAAATTAACTGTCTCTAGAGCACTCAATGTAGAGGAAATAGAGATCAAACAAAGAAGTTTAGCTTCTGTAAAACGAGCTAGACTTAAGGACAAGAAGAAGCCTGATGGAGAAGAAAAGAAAGAGTTTAAGAAAGTTATAAGAGATGTAAAAATTCCTGAACAAATTACAATCCAAGAGCTCTCAAATCGAATGGCTGAAAAATCAAGTGATATAATTAAGTTTTTGTTTAATATGAAGGTAGTTGCTACAATCAATCATAATATTGATAAAGACACTGCCGAATATATTGTTAAGGAGTTTGGTCACAAACCAATCTTAGAAGAAAAACCTTCTATAGAGAGTAAAAAAACTAAACAAAAATTTGAAGGCGATGTTAGAAATAGACCTCCAGTAGTCACAATTATGGGTCATGTAGATCATGGAAAAACTTCATTACTCGACTCTTTAAGAGATTCAAATGTAGTTTCAGTAGAGCATGGAGGTATAACTCAACATATTGGAGCTTACCAAGTTAAAACGGAAGGTAATAAATTAATTACATTTATAGACACCCCTGGTCACGCTGCTTTTACTGAAATGCGTGCCCGAGGTTCTAAAATTACAGATATTGTTGTTTTAGTCGTTGCAGCTGATGATGGTATAAAACCTCAAACAGTTGAGGCCATAAAACACGCAAAGGCAGCCAAAGTTCCAATAATTGTAGCAATTAATAAATGTGATTTACCAGAAAAAAATATAAGCAAAATTAAAAATGAAATGATGCAATATGAGCTGATAGCTGAAGATTTAAGCGGAGACACACTATTCGTAGAAGTATCAGCTCTTAAAAAATTGAATTTAGATAAATTAAAAGAAAGTATTTTACTCCAATCTGAAATTTTAGATTTAAAAGCATCCTACAATGATAAAGCAACGGGTGTAGTGATAGAATCTAAAATTGATAAAGGTAAAGGTCCAGTTTCCACAATTTTAATTAGTAATGGAAAATTAAAACGAGGTGACTTTTTCGTATGTGGAGACACATGGGGGAAGATAAGAGCAATGATAAATTACGACGGCAAAATGGTAAACGAGGCTTTTCCATCTATGCCAGTGGAAATTTTAGGGATGAATAGCTCAGCTTATGCAGGTGTGGAATTTATGGTAACAGAGAATGAAGATGAAGCAAAAAAACTTTCTGAATTTAGAAGTACTAGCACTACTCAAAATAAAAATTTAGCAAAAGATAAAACGACTTTATTTGAAAATGTAAAAGATAAAGATGAATTAAACATTATTATCAAATCTGATGTACAAGGTTCTAGCGAAGCTTTAAAAATGGCGATAAATAAAATTGAACATCAAGAGGTAGAAGTAAAAATTATTTTATCAGATATCGGTATGATAAATGAAACAGACGTATCTTTAGCTAAAGCATCTAACGCAATACTGATAGGTTTTAATGTTAAACCAAATAGAGAGGCAAAAAAATTAGCAGAAGAACAAAAAGTTACTGTTAAATTTTTTAATATAATTTATGAAGCTTTAGATCATGTCGAAAAATCTTTATCCGGTCTCTTGGAACCAGATATAAAAGAAACAGTTCTCGGAAGCGCTGAGATACAAAAAGTTTTTAAGGTATCAACCGCTGGAAAAATTGCTGGTTCAAAAGTTTTAAATGGAGAAATTAGAAGCAAATCAAAAGCAAGGATTATTAGAGATGGCGTGGTTGTTTATACTGGTGAAATTTTATCTATTTATAGAGAAAAAAATCAAGTAAAAGAAGTTGGCTCCGGATTTGAATGTGGAATAAGTATAAAAGACTTTATTGATTTTAAAGAAAAGGATGTAATCGAGTCATATCTTGCTGAGGAAATACAAAGATCAATTTAAAAAGATAAAGATAATGAGCAATCAATCTACACAAAGACCCTTTAGTCAGAGACAGCTAAGAGTTGGAGAACTTGTAAAACAAAATCTTGGAGAGCTTTTTATAAGAAATGAAGCTAAAATACCTTCAATTAACTCCAAAATGATTACCGTGACCGAGGTAAGAATGACACCAGATTTAAAAACAGCCAGAGTTTACGTTATTCCACTAGGAGGCATAGACACCAAAGAAACAGTTAGGATCTTGACGGAGTACTCGCATCTTGTTAGAAAAGCCTTGTCTAAAAGGCTAGATATTAAGTTTCTTCCTAAACTCACTTTTGTTGAAGATAACTCATTCGAATACGCTGAAAAGATTGAAAAGATTATAAGAAAAAACAAAGAAAATGATAAAGACAAAAAAAGATACAATTAATTCGTTAGCAACACACAAAAAAGATGTTGGCTCGACAGAAGTACAAATAGGACTGCTTACAGATAAAATAGCAAAATTATCAGAGCATTTTAAAATTTTTAAAAAAGATAAACACTCAACTGTAGGTTTGACTAAATCAGTAAATAAAAGAAAGAAACTTCTTACTTACCTTAAAAAGAAAAATGTTGAGTCCTATCAAAAGGTCATCAAACAATTAAATTTAAGGAAATAATGTTTAAAATACACAAAGAAGAATTAGAAGTTAATGGTAAAAAGTTAACTTTGGAGACAGGTAAAGTGGCTCGTCAAGCTGATGGAGCGATTATAGCAAGTTTAGGCGAAACTGTTGTAATAGCAACTGTAGTTGGTGCAAAAAAATTGAAAGACGGACAAGATTATTTTCCTCTGTCAGTTAATTATCAGGAAAAATTTTATGCAGCTGGAAAAATACCAGGTGGATATTTTAAAAGAGAAGCTAGACCTACAGAAGCTGAAACATTAATTTCAAGATTGATAGATAGACCTATAAGACCTTTGTTTCCATCAAGCTTTATGAACGAAGTGCAGCTGCTTCCGACAGTTTTGTCTTATGATGGAGAAAACCAACCTGACATATTGTCAATTATCGCTTCTTCAGCTGCGTTAGCTATTTCGGGTCTTCCTTTTCAAGGACCAGTGGCCGCAAGTAGAGTTGGATACAAAGATGGTAAATATTTGTTAAATCCTTCATTAGAGGAATTAAAAGACTCCGAGTTAGACTTAGTTGTTGCAGGTACTAAAGATGCAGTTTTAATGGTCGAGTCAGAAACATCAGGCTTATCTGAAAAGGTTATGCTTGATGCTGTAAAATTTGGACATGAAAAATTTGTCCCAATAATAGAAGCTATAGAAAAATTAACAAAAAAAGCTGGCAAACCTAAATGGAAAATAGAAGAAGTTGATCATTCAAATGTTAAAAAGCAAATTGCAGATAAGTTTGAAACTGGATTAAGAAACGCATTTAAAGAAATCGATAAGAAAAAAAGATCTACAGCTATTTCAGAAATTGAGACCCAGTGTAAAGAGATGTTTGCAGAAGATGAAAATGTTTCAGAAAATCAAGCGATGGCTCAATTAAAGTCACTCGAAAAAGATATTGTTAGAACAGCTATACTAAAAGATAAGAAAAGAATAGATGGCCGAGGTCTAGCAGATGTTAGACAAATCCAATGTGAAGTGGGTGTACTTCCTCGAACTCATGGTTCAGCTCTGTTTACAAGAGGAGAAACACAAGCTTTAGTAGTTACAACACTGGGTATGACAGACGATG
>Ga0209666_1003934_pt1 | contig 10637 bp, 6 predicted proteins | sample SaaInlV_125m_DNA_FD_184679 | JGI IMG/M metagenome (GOLD analysis project Ga0209666, IMG submission 184679) | Marine microbial communities from expanding oxygen minimum zones in the Saanich Inlet - Saanich Inlet SI037_S3LV_10m_DNA (SPAdes)... | ecosystem: Environmental > Aquatic > Marine >...
CCTTCGCCGAACGACCAAGAAATGCTTTCATCACCGTCTCCCGCGAGTTCTCGACCACCACTTGCGGTGTCGCCACCACCACTCTCTAGTTTGATACCGCTATACATCATCCACGGATGCGGAAGCGCATCCGTCGCGAGCGCTCTGCCGCGACAACACGTGGCAAACGTGCAGCGCGCGAAATCGAACTTACGCCCGATGACGACGGACGAAAGACGCACTGGCTCAATAAAATGACTGAGTAACGCTCCTTGTAATCCAAGCGCGTGCCATCGAACAATTTTATCGCTGCACGACAACGACTTTCCAGCGACGCCCAACGCGAGCTCGGCGTTTGGGATTAAAACGCACCCCGGCGGAACTTGACCTTTGTCATCGCCATCGTTTCCCTTGTAGGACGAGCCAAGCCAGAGTGAATTCTTCAACGGTATATCATGCATTTGATACGCCTCGCTATGGTCGTCGACCCAATCGTGCGTCACCGTACCCTTTGGCCCCGCGCTTGCCGCCCCGCAGGGCGCCGTGGAGACGTACAAGTGAGCAGCAACACCGCGTTTGAGCGTCGCCGCGCCCTTTGTGGTTATTTCAAGCCAAGAAGATTCCCCGGAGCGAACGAGCGATTCAATTTCTCTGTATAGAAATCGAAGAAAGCCTCTTCGAGCGAGAACTTCGGCGTGACTGTCGTGCACGTGCGCGTTCCAAAGGCAGTCTTTACTCGCTCGCTCTATCGCCGTGGCGACATCGCAGGGAATGAATTTCGTACCGACACCGAGAGACACGACCGTGATGTCGTGCGGTTCAAGCTCTTTCACATCTTTCAGGACAATTCCAGCGATGACCGCCGTCCCTCTCGTCGCTGCGGCGTGAGAGGCACAGCGAACTTTATACTCCGCGCCGACTCTCGCTGCGATTCTGTTCGCTAAGCGCGAAGAGTCGTCGTCGCGACGTTCACTCGCCTTGGCGGCTTCGATCTCGGCTCGGTCAATGTCTTTTGCCGTCGGCGACGGACACGAGCTCGATTCAAGCGCACGAACGACGACAGTCGCGGCATCGACGTTGATGTGTGTTGAACAACACTGCGTGATGCGCGCGGCTAATTCGCCGTCGATGTCGTTGCCGTGAATCCATACCGTTCGCAACGGTGTACCCGCGTCTCGACGCGCGACCAGGGCGCGTAAAAGCGCCTCACCGCCAATGTCCGTAATACCATTATGATCCACATGCAGTTCAATGAGCTTTGAACGCGATGAGGAGCGCGTCATTGCTACTGCAATCGCCACGCAACCGGCGTCCCCGAATCCATTGCCGCCGACGTCCAAGACTTCGAGCGCAAGGTGCGATTCCACCAATCGCGCCAACGCCATCGCACCCTCAATCCCTATATTGTTTGCGTACATTGCCAGTTCACGAAGGTTACTGTGCGTTTCACGCAACGCATCTGCTATATGAACGCACCCAAGAGAGCCTATACCGTTGTGATGCGCGCCCACTGCACGCACGCTCTCGTCCTTCTCGCGTAAAGCGGCTGCAAGTATCGAGGCTCCTTCGTCGCCTAAATGCCGATCAGAAACACTCTTTAACGCTTCATCACACTCATCGTATCGAATAAAATTCGCCGCAGCCTGCCCAGAGAGCTTTCTGAACGACTCCGTGCCGAATCCTGGATTCCCGCTCGCGTTGACGCTAGTCACTCGCGACGCGGTGACGCCGTTTCGTAGCGCCACCATGCCGTCTTCACCGAGCGCATTATCGCGAACGTCCAGCTTGACCACACCCATACACGATGCGAGCGCTCTGTTTACACATCCATCGACGTCGTCGTCCGTCAAGCCCTTCTTACGAAATGACAAGACGGCCTCCTGGCCGTCTCTCAGCGCCGCGGTCGCCTCCGCCGCACGTTTCCTTCTCCAGTTTTCCCGACACTTGAGCGCCACCGCCGCCACAGTCTCCGCGTGCACGCGATGATTATTCGTCAATATAATCTCTACCACATCATCACTCCCCGCGCACGCCCTCAACAGCGCCTCGCCGCTCTCCTCGTCGACGTCGTTATCGCGAAGGTTCAAGCTCTCGCATCGCCGTTCGTTCTCGCTCCGCGGCGCCCCGAGCATCTCCACTAAAATCTTTACCACGCGCCCGGCAAGCGCGCATTTCGCGAGATTGAGCTTCCTTACGCGCAACAATTGACTGACGAAGTGTCGAACGACGTGCTCATCGACGTCGTCGTCGTCGCCGAGCGTCGGCGTCCCCGCCAGCGACAGTTCCTCCAACGCCCATTCGCTCGCCCCGAACGATTTCGCACTCCTAAACGCCCGCGCAATATCCTCGAACGTGAGCAAGGCTAAGGAACACGACAAGTTGAGCGCGTGCACGCCGTGTTGATGCGCCGAAATGAGCGTCGCGCGCAACGCATCGGCGTTTTCTAAGCGCAAGCCTTTGAGCGCGACGCACTTTTTGTCAATATTTTCCGCGTCGCGCGCCTCGACGCGCTCGCGAATGAGCGTCTCGACGCCGCGCGCGTCAAGCGGTGGTCTATTGACTTGACGCCGCGCCGCGCGGGACTGCGTCGGGCGCATGGCGCATGCGCCGGGGATCGTCGGCGCGAGCCGCCGCGAAGTGGGGCGTCTTACGTCGAATACACGCTATAAGTTTTATCATTAAAAGACGCAAACTAACGACGAGGGCGAGGACGCCAGACGACATCACACCATACCATCACCCTCTTCCTCGCTCTCGTCCTCTTCGTCCTCTTCGTCGTCCTCGCTCTCGTCCTCGCTCTCGTCCTCGCTCTCGTCCTCTTCTTCGCTCTCGTCGTCCTCGTCGCCCTCTTCGTCCTCGACGTCCTGCGAAGCTCCCGCGCGTTCGCGTCCCATGACGTCTTGTAAAATATCAACCGCGTCCGTGGCTTCGTCGTACACCGTCGTCAACGTCTCTTCGGCGTCCGCGAGTTCGTCGACGTCGTCCGCGCCGCCCTTTGTCATCGCGCTCGCGTGCAACACCAACTCCAACCGCCCCAACAGCGCTTGCAGCGGTCCTTGCATCGCCACATGACTCTCAATCGTCTGCGACAACCGCATGAGCGTCGTTCGCGCCTTCGGCGCGCTCGACGCGTACCCCGCGTGGTGCAACAAAATCGTCCTCGCCCACTTCGCGCACCGCTCCCCCGAGTTCGGTTTCGCCTGCGCCCTTGCCGCGCATTCGCTCAGCAGCTTCATCGCGTGCGTCGAGCTCAACTTCGCCACCGTATTCGCGATCGTCGTTCGATCGCTCACGCTCAGGCATCGCTCGATCAACGCCGCGTCGTCCGCCCGCAGCGCCTGCGAGAGCAACGCCGCGAGCGAATCCGCCCTCGCCTTCGTCCCTCGCTCCGTCCCTCGATCACCGCGTCGCGCGTCGCGCAGCGCCCCGTCCAGCGGTCGCTTCTGATCGCCGCTCGCCTCGCCGTCGCTCGCGTCGCGCAGCGCCTTGGCGCGCGCGCCCAGCGTCGTCGTCGCCGCCGCCGCCGCGCGCGCGCGCGCGCCTTCGTCGCCGGCGTCGTCGTCGTCGTCGTCCGCCGCGCGCGTCGCGCGGGCGTCCATGACGGAGGGAGGGTAATGGTGCTTCGTCGTCGCGCCGTCGTCGCGCGCGCGCGCGCGCTTCGGGGACGCGCCGCGCGCCATCGCGGCGGTGTGCGGCGCGCGCGCCGCCGTCGGCGTCGACGCGGCGCGAATCACGCACACGGCGTCACGTTAAAACCATGTGCGCGCAATAAAACTAAATATCAATTAACACTAAATACACATACATCATGTTTCGGACATATCATGTATGTGTAATTAGTGTGTATACGTATATACATCGCCATTCGAACCGCCCCGCCCGACAGCTGGGTCGATCTCGCGCCGGCGTCACGCGCCGACGCGCGCGTCGTCCCGACGGCATGCGCGACGGCGAAGACGCGTCGCGCGCGCGCTCCGGACGACCGTGCGCGCTGTGCTCGACGACGAAGCGAAACCCGCGACCGAAAAAGGTTTTGAAGAAGTGCTACGACGCCCTCGACGCGGACGTCGTCCTCGGACCGCTGCTGCTCGACGATCGCGGCGGCGCGCGCGGACCGGTGTACTGTCACCAGGCGTGCGCGCTGTGGTGCCCGGAGGTGTACTTCGACGCGAGGACGGAAAAGCTGCGAAAGCTGGCGGAGGCGCTGCGGCGCGCGCGAAGGATACCGTGCGCGCGGTGCAAGGGGAAGGGCGCGGCGATCGGATGCGCGGTGGAGGCGTGTCCGAGGAGCTATCACTTTGCGTGCGCGCACGCGGACGGATGCGCGTTCGTGCAGGGGGAGTTTATGCTGGCGTGTCCGAGACACGCGAGAAGGATGGCGAGCGAGCGGGCGGACGCGCGATGGCAAGACGCGGGAGTGGAGGACGCGGTGGAGGAGGGGCAGGGAAAGGGCGCGGGGTCGGGAGACGGCGATGGATCGAACGATAGGGGGGTGAGCGGCGCGAGAGATGGGTCGAATGGGGCGACGGCGCCGGTGGAGGCGCCGCCGCTCGCGGCGCCGGGAGCGACGCCCATTTTGAATAGGATTCGCGCCACCGCGGAGATTAGTAGAGGTAGGAAACAGAAGAAGAGGAAGCGAGTGAAGTTGGCGGACGATAAGTTTATGAACACGCGCGAAGGAGCGATTTATCGCGCCGTGATGGAGGCGGGGGTGCGTTTGAACGCGGAGAAGGAGAAGAGCACCGGCGCCATCGCAGACGACGACGAAGCCTTCAGGCTTCGCGAGTCGAGACGATTGGACAAGGACAAGGAATTGATTCCACGAGTCGTCATCGGTGGTGGTCTTGGTACGTCGACGTACTCCGCCGGCTGGGAGTCTCTCGCAGGCATGGAGGAGCACGTCAAGACGCTCAAGGAGTTGACGCTCCTGCCGCTCGCGTACCCGGAGATGTTTGAAAGTCTCGGCGCGGGCGCCGCGCGTGGCGTGCTTTTGCACGGACCTCCAGGAACGGGAAAAACAGCCGCTGTGCGTGCGATGCTCGGCGCCGCGGCGAGAGGACCGAGACCGATTAGCTTTTTTAGCCGGCTCGGCGCGGATTGTTTGGGCAAGTACAGCGGCGAAGCCGAGCGCAAGCTCCGGTTGTTGTTTGAAGAGGCCGAAAAGCGCCAGCCGAGCATCATATTTTTCGACGAAATCGATGGTTTGGCACCCGCGCGTCGAGGTGGTGGCGGCTCGGGCGCGCAGGATGAGATTCACTCCTCAGTCGTCGCCACTTTGCTCGCGCTCATGGATGGTTTGTCTGGTCGAGGGTCTGTTGTCGTTGTCGCATCGACGAATCGTCCCGACGCCGTCGATCCCGCTCTGCGCCGACCTGGGAGATTCGATCGCGAGCTATTTTTTGGTCTTCCAGACGCTGAAGCGCGTGCGGACATATTAGCCGTGCACACGCGCGCCTGGACGCCTCGGCCGAGTCGCGAGACGCTCGAAGCAGTCGCGAGCCGCACGGAGGGTTGTGCCGGTGCTGACTTGCGCGCGGTCGCGAACGCGGCGTTGATGAGTGCGCTCAAGCGTACGTGTCCATCACTTCTTAGCGGAGATCCAACGCGCGATTCTTTGGCGGTCGAGCTCGAAGCGCGACTGCCGCCGCCAGAGAGCTCGAAGACGGCTTTGGAGGAGGCTCGCGTGGCGCACGAATCAGGACACGCCGGCGCTTTTTTGGCGCTCAAGCAATTCGACGCGCTCGCGATGCGAGTCAAAGTATACTGGCCCTTAGAAGACGCTCATCACGAGGCCACGATTGTCGGCTACGACCGGAATACGGTCAGTCACCGATTGCGATACGACGACTCAAACTTGTTCAACGGCGAGGACGTTTGGATGCAACTCTTCCGGCCGAACGTCGGTCTCGAAGTGGTACCGAGCGATTTAGAAAAACATCCGGTAAAAGCAACGGTACGCACGCGGGTCCGCGAGTCGTTGGAGGACGCGAACGACTTACTCGAGAAGTATCGCAACAGTCGTCGAGACGGCGTTTCTGTGTCTTCGCGAGACTGGACGCACGCTTTATCCACCACGTCTAACGCGTGTTCGGCGAGAAGCGCCGCTGCGGCGCTCGTGCCGCGCGGGAAACCGCTCGAAAGCTTTTTAGTCCCTATCCTTGGTGGCTCGGTTCGAAAAGTGATGAGCGAATGCTTCAAGCGCGGCGCACCGATGACGCCCAAGTGTCTCTCCGCGGCGAGCGCGTGCGCCGACGCCGACGTCGCCGACACAGTCGTCGAAGACGCTCTCATCGCCGCTGGTGCGTTTGAACGCGGTTCAGCTTCAATCGAAGACAGAGATATCGTGCCTTTGACTCATCCGTCGGCATCCGGGGACGATAATTCCGTTCGAAGCGGATGTCGACTCTTGCTCGCGGGCGAAGCCGACTGCGGCCAGCGGGAAATCGTAGACGTCGTGCTGAACTCTTTGAGCGGAACTTCAACGCACTTGATCAATCTTGCATCGCTGATATCGCATGGAGATGGCGACGCCGTGCGCGGTGTGGCGGCTGCCTTACTCGAGCCTCTAAGGCAAGCGACGCGAACGAAAACGACGCTCGTGATGCCAGACTTGGACTTGTGGGCGCTAGCGGCTTCCACCGATGGCTCCGGCGACGTCATCGGCGTCACGACGACCGCGCTTTGGGATCTCGTGCAGAGCACTATTGCAGATTGCTACGCAGCACCCAGCGCGGGCGATGGTGGCCTGTACGTCGTGTCGTTCGTCAACTTGCCCACAGAGACGCTTCCCGAAGCCGTTATCCACTTTTTCGAGTGCGACGGCGCGGCGATGGATGTCGAACCTCAGTTCTCCGAAGACCGCGTCAAAGAGTGTGTTGAGCGCGCGGTGTACGAGATCGCCACCGTCGACGTCGCGTCTGCATACGCCGAAGCGCGGCATCACGCATACGCGAAGAGGATTGCCTCGCGGCGCGCGCCGAAGACGCCGTCCCCCGCCGTCGTCGCGGACGAGGAAACGGCGAACGAAGCCGCGTGCGAGGCGCTTCGAATCCGTGTCAGACGCGCACGCGCCATCGTTCGCGCGGCAATCGCAAAGTGTGTCAAAGAGCTTCTGAAAACGCACCGATTCGATCGATTTTTCAACCGCTCCGAGCAGGCTGGAAAACTCATTCAACTGGCGTTGGATCGTAAAATAGGCGATCCGAATCGGTTCGTGAAAGATCTTCGCGCGTGCGCCAGAGCTTTGAAGCCTCGACGCGTGACGCACGCCAACATGCACAAACCGATCGCGTCGTTGGGATTCAGCGCGGTGGACACCCTCGAAAGTTGGTTCCATCTCGGCGTCGCCAAGCTCTACGACGAGTACGTCGCGACGGACGCCGAATACGACGAAGCCTTGGCGTCGCTCGCCAAAGTCTCCGGCTTTTCCTCGTCGACGACGCGCGCCGCGAGACCCGAGGTGAGCGCACCGTCGACAATTCTTCCCCCGACGCCGTCCTCGGACGTCGTCGCGCCGCCCCGTCTCCCTCCGCGTCCGCTCGACGTCGTCGTCGACGACGTTCGCGCCGCCCTCGCGCGCGCGCTCCCCGCCTCATCCGCCGACGTCTCCCTCACCCTTCCCGCGCTGCGTCGCGCCGTGGACGCCACCAGACTCGACGCGCGCGCCCTCGAGCGCGTCCGCGTCGCCGTGAATCCGCGGTGAACCGTCCGAGCGCGCGTTCGTCGTCGCGAGCGCGAATGTAAGATGTAAACCAACCGACCGACCGACCGCGCTCCGACCGTCCGCACACCTCCGCGCGTCGGCGCGTCGCGTCGCGCGCGCCATGGGCGCGTCCCTCGCCGCGTGCGCGTCCCCCTCGCGCGCCGACGGCGTCGCCGTCACCGACGTCGACGTCGCCGTGCTCGACCTCAAGCGCGCCGAGCGCCGACTCGACGCCCACCTGCGCCGCGTCGACGCCGACATCGCGCGCGACGTCGCGCGCGCGCGCGCGCACGCGTCCTCCCCGAGCGTCGCGCGCGCGCACCTGCGCGCGAAGCGCGCGCGCGAGGCGGTGCGCGCGCGATTGAGCGCGCTGACGCTGACGGTCGCGACGGCGCTGATGGAGATCGACGCCGCGCAGGCGAGCGCGGAGACCGCGCGGGCGCTCAAGAGCGGCGCGGACGCGATGCGCGACGTCATCGCGGCGTGCGGTGACGTCGAGGCGGCGATGGAGGACGCGGAACGCGCGAGGGCGTGGGCGGCGGCGGCGAGCGCGGACGCGCCGACCGGGACGCGGGACGAGGACGTCGCGGACGAGTACGAGGCGATGGTGCGCGAGATGAACGCGGAGGCGAACGAGGCGCGCGCGATGGTCGAGGATGCGTCAGAGTTACCGTCGGTGCCGACGCGCGCGAGCGCGGACGCGCGAGGCGAGATGGGGACGGACGAGGCGAGCGCGGCGACGCGCGCGGCGTCGAGGCGGCGCGAACGCGCGGCGGCAGAGTGACGCGCGCGAGATGTCGCGCGAGGTCGCGAGAAGCGCGCGGACGGTCGCGCGCGTTTCGAGGCGTCGCGCGGGAGGCGCGCGGGCGACGCGCGACGCGAGGCGCGGGAATCGTCGTCGGGAACGGGACGCCGTCGCGGGATCCTTTTTCGGACGCGACGACGCCGAGCAGTGGCTCGCGGCGGGCGACGGCGCGATCGATGATTCGACGTCGACGTCGGCGACGTCCATCGATGCGTCGCTCGCCGAGCTCACCAAGCGCCGCCGCGGGTTGACGCTGTTCGAACGAGAGATGGATAAAGAGGACGAGGACGACGTAGACTTGCTGGCGTGCGCGTGCTACGTCGCCGCGCACGCGAATCCAGACATCGACGTCGAAGACGTGCGACGGGAAATCGACGCGTGCGCCGCGCTCGTGCGACGTCGATTGGACGCCGACGTCGACGCGCGGTTCCCGTTGCGCACGATCAAAACGATTTCCCGGGCGTGGTCCACGGATTTAGGCTTCAAGGGCAACGTAGAGAATTATTACGAGGTGGAAAACTCGTGCGTCGACGACGTGCTGAGGCGAAAAGTTGGGATTCCCATCACGCTGTGTTTGACTTACATGGAAATCGCCAAGCGCGTCGGCGTCGACATGGTCGACGTCGGGATTCCCGGACACTTGCTGTGTCGACCGCTGGCTGAAGGCATGGAGGTGCTCGTGGATCCGTTCAACCAAGGCGACGTCTTATTCATCGAAGAAGTCGAGGATATTTTGAGCAAAAATTCCTTGTTCGGAGAAGGCGGCAAAGTGCAGATCGAGCGCTCGTTTCTCCAAGAGACAAAGATACGTAAAAAGGCGTTTCTGACGAGGATGCTGGTGAATCTCAAGTCGATTTACTTCGCTCGCGAAGATTACGAGCGCGCGCTGCAGATCACCGAGTACATGATGGCGTGTAACCCGTACGAGTCGCTGCGAACACCCCTCGTGCGCACGATGGGGGTTCTATATTTCAAAACCGAGCGTTGGATGGACGCCCTGGAGACGTTTACGTCGCTGAGCGACGCCGACGTCGACGACGAGATCGACGCGTACGTCGAGCACATTCGTCGCGTTTTAGCGCTCGAGAAGGACGTCGTCGCGGACGAACAAAACGACGACGACGACGATGACGGCGAAGCGCGCGCGTAGCGATAGCGATAGATACTAGTAGCGATGATACATTTCTCGAAACGCGCGCGCCCTTCGTCGTCAACACTGCCTCGCCTTGCGCGCGTTCAACTTTTTATTCTTCTTCTTCTTCTTCCGCGCCGCCGTCCCGATTCGCGGTTCTCGCCCCTCCCCCTCCCGTTCGCCCCCCCCTTTCGCGCTCGTCTCCAGCGCGACGTCGCTCGCGCCGTCGAACGCCAACTTCCCGATCAACCCTCCGCTCGTGCTCGCCACCGCCGCCGCGCTCGACGCCGCGCGCGTCGCCTCCCTGTACGCCTCCGCGTCGATCGTCGCCCGCCGCGCCGTCTCCCGCGCCGGCATCACCCCCACCACCGTCGGCGTCCCCGCCGCGTCGCTCGCGCGCGCCGATTCGCGTCCCTCCGCGGCGTCCCGCGCCGCCAGCCGCTCGAGCGCCGCCTCGACGAACGCCGCTTTCCGTCGATGCGCCTCCGTGCGCGCGCGCTTCTTCAGCGCCGCGACGCGCGCGTTGTGCGCGTACTTTTTCGTCAGTCCCTTGGTGCGCGTGCCCTTGGGGCACACCATCGCGTCGCGCGTCGCCGCGTCGCCGCGACGAGTGCGGCCGGCGTCGTCGTCGCGCGCGCGCCGACCCGTAACACCGACGACGACACCGCGCGACGCTCGACGTGGAGTTGAGTGAACTTGGGTTGAGTTTTATATGTAAATTCGTTATCAAACGTGTCTGTACGTGACAGAGGTCGCGGATGCAGTCGAACTATAGAGTCTTTCATTTTGCCCCTTTCATGGGTCGTCGCACGTATATTGCGCGCGAAATCGCGCATCATCTTTTACCGCGCGGTCGGTCGGTCGGTCGTCGCGACGCGGCGCGCGCGCGTCTGGTGGTGGTTTAAACCGACGCGCGCGATGGCGACGGTGGCGCCTTCGACGCGAGGCGCGCCGGACGCGGTGACGTGCGAAGTGATGTGCGCGGCGACGCGACGCGACGCGACGCGACGCGACGCGAC
>Ga0209666_1003935_pt1 | contig 10634 bp, 7 predicted proteins | sample SaaInlV_125m_DNA_FD_184679 | JGI IMG/M metagenome (GOLD analysis project Ga0209666, IMG submission 184679) | Marine microbial communities from expanding oxygen minimum zones in the Saanich Inlet - Saanich Inlet SI037_S3LV_10m_DNA (SPAdes)... | ecosystem: Environmental > Aquatic > Marine >...
CAGTACCCGATTATGATGATGAATGCCCAAAAGGCCTCATAGGTGTCCACACTGATGATTTGGATTCTGATGGTTGCTCCGATATAGAGGATCTTGACATTGATGGTGATGGCCTCTCAAATACCCAAGAAGAACAACTTGGGACAGACCCTCGTAATCCTGATTCAGATTCTGATTCATTCAAAGATGGCCTTGATGCCTTTCCACTCGATTCACTCGAATGGGCAGACACTGACGGTGACGGATGTGGTGATAATAGCGATGAATTCCCACTAAATCCAGATGAATGTGTTGATACAGATGAGGACGGTGTTGGCGATAATAGCGATCCATTCCCTGCTGATGAACAAGAATGGGCTGATTGGGACTCTGACGATATCGGTGACAACAGCGATGATTGTCCTTACGAATACGGTCTTTCTTTGATTCCACTTGGATGTCCAGACCGTGATGGTGATGGAATCGCTGATACGGTTGATATTTTCCCTTCGAATCCAGAGGAATGGTCTGATGAAGATGGGGATGGTTATGGTGACAATGGCGATGTATTCCCTCAGGATTCCTCCGAATGGTACGATAGTGACAATGATACCTATGGGGACAACATGGATGCATTCCCACTGAATTCTTCGGAATGGTATGATATGGATTCGGATGGAGTCGGTGATAACATCGATGCATTTGTCAACGATTCAACAGAGTGGCTCGATTCTGATGGAGATGGTTGTGGAGATAATTCGGACGTTTGGCCATACAATGCTTCAGAATGTTATGATACAGACTTTGACGGTGTGGGTGATAATGCTGACGCTTTCCCAGAAAGTGCCTTTGAATGGCTTGATTCTGATGGTGATGGGTTAGGTGATAATACCGATGTATTCCCCTTCGATAAAGACGCAAAATATGACAGTGACGGCGATGGTGTCGCAGATTCAAATGATTGGTTCCCACAACAAGCCGGGATGGATTCACCGTTTGATCTTGGATGGAGAATCGTTCTTGGTCTAGCCGTTATCGGATTGGTTGTCCTTTTCATTCAAAGTCGTACAAAACCAGGCCCTGATGAACTTGGGAAGGAATGGATGCAAAACCAGGACGAATTCGCCCAAAATGCACTTGATAATCGCCCAACAACAGCACCTTCCTTCGATGAGTTCAACTGATTTGTTGATGAAATGATAAAAAATCTCTATGCTTGTCTATCGGAAGGTCATTATGTGACCTTCGTGACGTCCGGCCATGCGTAGCCTAGCAGTGTTGCTGACATTCTTGATGTTGACTCTCTCTCTTTCAGGGTGTTTCGGAAACGAAGAAGTCATAGAAATCATCGAGCCAGAGGTTCAAGTTGAAACTAATTATTTCATTACAGATAAAAGTGGAGATGCAGTTAATTCGCCTCCTCTTGACATGACATTCCAATTCAGTGATGTTGGAGAGACAGGTAAAGAACCGAGTATTGGTATTACTTCAAGCGGTTGTGTCTTCTTCATTGCTATGGAGAAAGTCATGAGGTCATGCGATGGAGGCGTCTCTTGGGATGAAACTCAAGATCCTATACAGTGTTCTCCGACCACAAGCGATCCATATGGATGGGTTGACACAATCACAGATCGAATATTCAATGTTCAGATGATAGGACTTGAAACCTCATGGATCTGTTGGAGTGATGATGATGGGGAATCTTGGTTGGGTAATCCGCACGATTCAGGGACGACACCTATCAATGATCACATCAAACTCGCCAGTGGCCCTTGGACAAGTTCTGGTTATGGCGCATTTGGCCAATTCACAGGAAGTTTCTATGAAACAGCAGTCTACTACTGCTACAACAAACTTGTTGGAATTTTCTGTTTTACAAGTTTCGATGGAGGCGCAACCTTCGAAGCTGGTGGCCAAATAATCGGCTTAGCTACGTCCAACGGCGGACTGCACGGAGCAATCTCAACGGCTCCAGACGGAACCGTTTACTTGACTCCAAGAGTGGAAACTCCAACGGTGATTGTATCGAAAGACAACGGATTCTCTTGGTTTGAAGAATCGATGGGGCAAGATGTAGGTACGCCTAATCCACGAAAGAATTCCGAAGTTTCAACGGACACTGCTTCGAATGCGTATCACGTTTGGACAGGTGGAGATGAAGGAATTTACATGTCTCGTTCAACCGATTCTGGAGTGACATGGGAACAAGAAAGTATTCGAATTTCTCCAAATCAGGTCATCTCCACAGTTTTCCCCCAAACAGATGCAGGTGATCCAGGGCGAATTGCAGTTACGTATCTGGGAAGCGAAAATTCCGAGAGCCTCAATGAATCAGATCTTGATGGAAATCCATGGAATGGAAACGCTCACTATGCTCCGAATAATGCGACGTATCATCTGTACATAACCTACAGTCTAAACGCGTTAGATGAGGATCCAATCTTCCACACCTACAAAGTCACTGATGATCCTGTTCAGAGAGGTTCCATCTGCCTCAATTCAGGAGACTGTCGAGACATTGGGGGTTCAAATAGAAACTTGCTCGACTTCAATGATTTACACATAGATCTAGAGGGTCGAGTCTACGTTGCCTTTGCAGATGGGTGTACGGGTGAATGTGCTACAAACACCAATTCGACTGCAGAGAATTCTCGTGATGGGCTTGGTTCGGTGTATTACCTTGCATCTGGTCCAAGTTTGTTGGAAGGCTTTGGCAATTTGCAACCTCTTGTTGACGCATCTGAGATTGAACTAGACAAAGACTGTCTACACACAATTCCTTGTGTTGCTGTTGAGCGAATAGAGTCCGAGGATTAAGCAGAAACAGGCTTGTTGGTTCGCTTATCCTTCATGGACTTCATGAGTACTTTGAATTCAGTTCTCGCTTCAGCAATCTTGAGTTTGCATTGCTTGATTCTGGTCCGATGAGCTTCTTTCATTGATTTCCAACTGGTCTTGCTTTGACTCTTTTTGGACTGCTTAGCCTGCTTGTATTCCTTTCTACGTTCAATGAGATCTGTAAATCCTTTGCGAAGTTGAGCAACACAATCAGTAAGTTTCTCTTGATAATCGCTTTCTATGAATTGTCCCTTAGACTTGCGTTCAAAGGTTGCCTTCATTCGTCTTGATTCGATTGATTTGTCTGGTATCTTGTGCAGGTCTTTGGTCAGTCCAAGCCAAGATGCAGACTTGATTAACCACTTTGATGGGTCCCAATGGTACCATCGATGTCCATTGCGGTAATCTGCTTGGAATGTATGGTGGAAGTTATGGTATCCTTCCCCGAATGTGAATAAGGAAAGTAATGGTGAATCCCTTGATGTGTTCGCTGTGGAGTATGGTTGAGTGCCCCATGTGTGAGCAGCCGAGTTGATGAGGAATGTTCCATGATGAACGATAACAACGCGAAGGAATCCTCCGTAGATCATTCCTCCAAGAAGGCCATGGACGTTTCCAAGTAAAGCAAATCCAACAAGACCGGGTAATACAATACCAACAAGGAAACCGATAAGGAAAATATGGCGGTCTTGCCATGCAAGGATTTTGTCAGCTTGCAGATCCTCTACATGCTCAACAATTTCATCGCCTTGATCGACCATAACCCATCCGATATGTGCCCAAAGAAATCCGTCTGTTACGGAATAAGGATCTTCATCTTCATCGGTTTTGAGGTGATGTCTTCTGTGATCACTGCACCATTTGATTGCTGAGTTTTGGAATGCAGCGGCGCCAAAAAGGGCGTAGAACAATCGCAGTGGCCATTCGCCTTTGTGTGTGCGATGACTGAACAACCTGTGATAGCCTGCGGTGATCGATAAACCAGATGCAAAATAAAAGAAGAAGAAAATAACAGGTTCGAACCAAGAGATGCCATAAGTCATTGAGTAGTAAACGAGGGACGTAATGGCTAAAATGGGTGTTCCTATTAAAAAGGAAGAATTGATGAAATTTATGTTGGTGGGTGTAGCAATCTGCTCCGACATGGCCTTGTCTCAACAATTGACTCTTTGATATTGTCTCTTCCATGACTGGCTTTGTTGCTGTTTCTCATACCTTCTCTGCTTAGTCAGTTTGTGTTATAGGTATCATGCTTTTATATGTCTATGAAAGGGGAAAACTACAGAAGGTCTCTTTATGGATATTCAAGGCTTCATTGATGATGTCGACGCACTGAATGATTACTTCCGTATTGCGATTGCAATCGGTATGATCTTATTCGGACTTTTAGTCGCTAAGTACCTCGTTATCCGTCCTTGGTGGAAATTTGTAACCGCTACAGAAGTTGATTGGGATGATCATCTCCATCGTCCACTTGCAAACCGAACTTATGCGTTCATTATTGCCCTCGGCGTTCAACTTACTATTCGATGGATTCTCGGTACTGAAGGAGCCACATTTGATACAACAGAGCCAATGTTTGCTGCTTTCTATGTTGTACTCAGTGCATCTATCCTGAGTGTTTCTATCAAGCACTTGATTCCAGTACTCATGGATCGGTTTAGTGCTCAAGGAAGTGTGACTGTCTCTGGCAGCAATTCCATCATTGTCTTCTTCCTTCGAACTGTTGTTTGGTTCGCTGGTTTGTATTTCGCCCTTGATCAACTCGGTATCGAATTGTTTGGAATTCTCGCCTCGTTGGCTGTATTTTCATTGATTATCGGATTGGCGGTTCAACAAACCCTTGGAAATATCGTCAACTCATTCCTTCTTTCCATTGATCGTCCATTCGAGGTTGGAGACCGAATCGAGGTTGAAGAGGTCCTAGGATCAGTTGTTTCTGTTGGAATTCTCTCAACGAAGGTACTCGATAGAGACGAACGCCTGGTCGTTATCCCGAACAATACTCTTGTTCAATCCAAGATTGTCAATCACGCTCGTGGTGGTGGCGATGGAATCGCTCGAAGAATCTCAGTTGTTCTTGACGTAGGTGTCGACTATCGTGAAGATATCGATCACGTGAAGTATACTCTGCTGCAGCTTGCTAAAGAATGTCCATTTGTCATCGATCGACCTGAGCCAAGAATTCTCCTTAACGAACTTGGTGACTTTGCTAAAGTTTTCCGAATGTACACGTGGGTCGAAGACTACAGCGATGAATGGGTTGCTAAAGACTGGCTTCTACGCAACGTCGATGAACGCTTCGGTAAGGAAAACATCAACATTCCATTCCCGACCTCTGTCGAACTTTCCGACAGTGTTTACACGCAAGCAGAAGCAACAACTCAACGAACTGCAAAGCGTAAGATGCAGAGAGAACGCAGGAAATTGCAAGAATCTCGTGACGGAGCAAGAACTGAACTCGATGAACTCGCAGAGGCTCTCAAGGATCCTGATATGTCGAAGAAAGATCGAAATGCTATGGAAGAGCGTCAGCGTGAATTGTTGAATCTCCTTGCTATGTTCGATACTGACGATGATTGAGACTTTTGACTCGATAGAAGCGGTGAATTGAAACCCTTTGAGGGGGTGGAAACGTCATGACCGAATCATCTGGGTTATCCAATCCAGAACGTAGGATGCTTCGAGCCATGCTCGGACAACCAACTCAGGCATGGTCGCTAGAAGAAGTCATGAACGCATGTGGCTGGACTGATCAAGCAATTGTTGTTGGTGCAGGACATGGACTCTCAAACAAAGGGTTTGTCAGCATCAATGAACTTGTTCGTCGTACAGTCAAACTTGCTGATAAGGGGCGTGAGGCAGTCTCAAATGGATTGCTTGAAACAAGGCTTTGGAGGTGGGTTCAATCACAAGAAGAACCGACAATGCAGAAATTACAAGCCTCCTTTGAACGCCACGAGGCTGGACCTGGTGTGGGGTTGCTCAAGAAACTCGATGTTCAATTGAACAAAGGTGTGTTTGAATGCGAAGACCATTCGAAAATAAAGACAGAACTTCAATCACGAGCAATGTTCCTGGCAAGTTTACCTGCGGATGAAGAGGATTTGAGTGAACGATTGCTCAACCACTTCAATGGACGTAAAGGTCTCATCGAGACTACAGAAATCCGCCTCCGCAGTTGGAGCTTAACCGATGAGGGGGCTCAAGTATCACCATCCGATTTGGATGAAAAAAAACAGGTTACTGAAATCACTCCGGAATTGCTCCAGTCAGGTGAATGGAAAGATGCTGACATTCGTGCTTTTGACGTGACTTTAGAATCGGCCACTCCACGAACAGGCCGCTCTCATCCAATGCAAGAGTTGATTGAACGCATCCGCCGCGTCTTCTTGGAAATGGGTTTTTCCGAACTCGTTGATGATTACGTTCAAACTGCGGGTTGGAATATGGATGCGTTATTTATCCCACAAGATCATCCTGCGCGTGAGATGCAAGATACATTTTATCTCGAAAATCCTGCATCTTTGGAACTTGATTCAGAACTCATCAGCAAGTGGAAATCAATACACGAAGATGGGGGCGAAACGGGTTCCTTAGGCTGGTCTGGTGAATTCTCTGAGGAGATTTCAAAGCGAGCATTGTTGCGAACGCACACAACTGTAAACACCATTCAACATCTTGCAGAAAATCCAGACAAGCCATGTCGAGTGTTCTCTGTTGATCGGGTGTTTAGAAAAGAAGCAATCGATCGCACACATCTTCCTGAATTCCATCAGATTGAAGGAATAATCATGGAGCCTGGTGCAAATCTTCAGATGCTGGTTACAACACTCAAGACGTTCTATGCTAAAATGGGCTATCCAGAAGTTCGCGTAAGGCCTGCATATTTCCCATATACTGAGCCGAGTCTTGAGATTGAAGTCAAGTGGAAAGGCAAGTGGCTCGAACTTGGTGGTGCTGGAATCTTCCGTCCAGAAGTAACGGAACCTCTGGGTATTACGTCACCTGTCTGTGCTTGGGGTATGGGTCTTGAGCGATTAGCTATGCTCGTGCTTGGTCTTGATGATATTCGTCAACTCTATATCTCTGATTTGGAATGGCTCAGGAATCAACCTCTTCTCTAAGCTGCTTTAGCATAGTTACATAAGGAACAATAGTGGAGTTTCGGTTATGTCACAAGGCATGCATCTGTCAAACACCGAAACCGTACCAGGAAAACTCATCACAGCTTCCTTTGGACTTGTCCAAGGTTCAACTGTACGGGCAAAGAACGTTTTCAAGGACATCGGAGCAGGCCTCAAGAACATGGTCGGTGGGGAATTAAAAGCCTACACTGAACTTTTGCAAGAAGCTCGTAATGAAGCACTACAGCGAATGATGATGGACGCACAAGGCCGTGGCGCTAATGCGATTGTCAACGTACGATTTGCTACATCTGCAGTCGCTGGTGGCGCTGCTGAACTTTTCGCATACGGAACCGCAGTAACTGTCGAGTGAGGCGATCAGCATGGCTGGAACAAACTTTCTGTTTTGCCAACTCCTTTTTGCTGCCTTGCCTTTGTTCATTTATCTTGGTTCATGGCTTTTTGGTAATCTTCACCAAAACAAACTCTTGCTCAAACTCGATACCGAAGAAAAGGCCTTAGAGGGACGAGCAAATCCTGTTACAAATCTTTCAAAACCAAGTCAAGCACGACAAATCGAGTCATCCTCGCTCGTCATGGAGAGTATTTCTGTTGGCCCTTCATGGTGGCAAATGATGACGGGTGGAATCAAGAATCTGTTTGGTGGTAAAATCCATTCCTATGACAAGATGCTGACCTACGGACGTCGAGTTATAATTCATCGATTAAGGGTGCAGGCCATACAATCAGGCTTTGATGAAGTCATCAATCTCCGTGTGGAAACCGCAATGATCTCCAAGAAGTCCAAAGGCGATGACAAGACCGCAGCATTCGAATTCACGGCTTATGGTACCGCGATTCGGTATTCTGCCTCTCAAGATTAAGTAGTTTGAGCATCACCCGGTGTTCTGGGGAACACCTATGGCGAATGAAAAATTAATAGCCGGAGCAGTCATGATTCTATTGAATTTGGTTGTTCTAGCACCGATAGCAACAAGTATGGTAGAAGACGCAGTAGAAGACAATTTTGAGACACATCCGTATGACTCAGCTTGTGAAGACAGCGACTGTACTACCGCAGAAGAAGACTGGGCAACATCCACTTCTGAACGAACCTACTATGCATGGAATCTAACCAATGCAGATGCAGTTATGGCTGGAGGAGATCCAGTTTATGACAAGGTTGGTCCTTTCCTCTACGACATTACTACAACTCGCAACATCATCGAATTCAATGAATCAGCAGGTACTCTTACCTACAACGAATCAAAGGTATTCGAATGCTCTGCAGACACATTGAATCCATGTGATATGCCTATCACTCAACTCAACATTCCTTTCCAACCTCAAGTTGTTGGAGCTACTGGGACTGCAATCAACGGAATCATGGACCTGACAAAGGCCGGATTCACGGCAGGTATGCTTGCTAAGGACCTTGAGAGTCTCTTTGCTGGTGCACCAACTGGTGCTGCTATGATCTCCAACCTCGACTATACAGCAGCCGTTCTAGAGATGGATTTCGGCATGGATGACGAAACGGCTGGCGCTGCCGCTCCGGGTGTACTCGCAGACAACTTCTGGTCCCAATATGACGCAGCATTCACTCCTGGTCCTGGAGTTCCTTACGCCACTGCATTTAGTCTAGGCGAGGATTTCGCTGCTAACTTCACAGATGCGAACATGGGCTATGCCTTCTATGATGCAATGGGTCCTGGCGGTGAAGATCTTTCACTCACAGGTTCACTTGGTCCAACCATGCTTGCTGGACATTGCAGTGCCTTCCCTACAAACCCAACTGATCACCTCGACGTAGCAAATGCTTCCATACGTGCTAGTATTTGGCAATACACTGGTCCAGACGACGCAACTACTGTTGCTCGAGATTGGGCTATGTGCGCTGGAGTCGGATTGACCTTCGCTACTCTTGGTGGCGGCGATTCAGCTTGGATGTTTGATACAACTGGGACTTCAGTTGACGCATCCACACGTTTGGCTCACCTTGGAATCACAATGGATAACGCAGCTGCTATGACTCTTCTCTTTGGAGTGCTTGGTGATGAAGCAATCACCGGTCTTCTCGAGATTAGTGAAGACGGAACAGAGTTCGGTGTTGCAAACTTCCTCGGGCTCGGTCCAGATGCTATGAGTGCTTACGGACTTGACATTGCGACCTATGGTGCAGTTGCTACATGGGCTGGAAACTGGATGACCGATGCAAGTTCATTACCAATGATTCTTCTTGGTGGAAGCGGTGATATGACTGCTTCATTGTTTGTTAATACCTCATTCGGAGCAGAAGATCCACTCAATGGCGGATATCTCGACAACAGCCTGAACCTCGGCGGTGCTTGGGGCACAGCCATTATTGCAGCATCTGAAGGTGCTCCTTCAATTGCACTTGATGCAGCAGTTTCAGGTAACGTCCTCTATGGGCCTCTTGGTCTAACAACAGCAACAGGTGCAACTGTGTTCTTGTTCGGTGAATTGACAGGCATGACGCCTCCAATTGACTTTACAACAATGGGTCCAGGAGCTCCAATGGAATGGAACGCTACAACAATTCAAGCACTCTATGGTGTCGATGCTAATGCAGCAAGTGCACTTCGAGTCCTTATGATGAGCGTCATCTATGGAGACTTCGTCCCAGGATTCCTCGTTAATTCCTTTGGAAGCAGTGGTCAATACATGACCATGCCTCTCGACAACTGGCTCTTTGGATGGAGAGACCCTGTCAGCGCTTTCGTTGCTGGTGACGTGACCGATCCTTCGTTGGGATGGTCCAAGCTTGAAACAAACGAAACCTACTTCGGATCTGGTGGAATCTCCACTGGACCTGCTTCAGTCTACGTTATGTGCACTGGACACAACTCTGACTGCGACAAGGGTGAAGCAATCAGCGAAGATGGTTCAAATCAACTCTCATGGAGAAACGATATGATGTTCGCAGAAACCTTTGGTCTCGTAACTCCAGTAAATCTCAATGAGACAACTGGTGGCTTCCTTACCGGAAGTGGCGACATGGTCAACGCTGGTGGATACGCAGTTACAGAAGTTGTTTGTGACGGAACTGGCGAAGTAAAGGGAATCCCTGTTGATGAATGCACAGCAAGTGTTGATCCAACTACAAACCCTATCACTGCTAAACTCATCAAGAGTTTCACGCTCCTTGACGCAACAACACCTGCTCTCCCAGTTTACTTTGGAAGCGAGATTTCTATGATGTCTGAAGACATCTCTGGAATTATCATCTCAGGTTCTTCAACATCAACCTTCTATCTTGATACACGAACAGGACTCGACATGGCTACAGCACCGAACATGACTGACCTACAACCAGTGTTCCAAATCGAACAATCTTCAGAAATTGAAGATGATGATGCAGAAGATATGGAAAGTGCAATCGTCCAGAACCAAGAATACATGGGCTGGTGGATGAACTTTGACACCGAATTCGATTACGTAGCACTCTTGCTCTACATCGGTGGTGTTGCTCTTGTCATCATGCACTTCGTCATGGCTGGCAAAGATGAAGAGTAAGACTACTCTTGATTGAGTTTTCAGCTGTCGTGATCTTATTGGGACGACTCTCACGAGTCGTCCCTATAGGCTTATCAAAGAGCACTCGCTGGTTGAAGTATGGATATACGTGCAAAAGTCTGTCTAATCATTGGCGGAGTACTCCTAGTCATT
>Ga0209666_1003938_pt1 | contig 10627 bp, 9 predicted proteins | sample SaaInlV_125m_DNA_FD_184679 | JGI IMG/M metagenome (GOLD analysis project Ga0209666, IMG submission 184679) | Marine microbial communities from expanding oxygen minimum zones in the Saanich Inlet - Saanich Inlet SI037_S3LV_10m_DNA (SPAdes)... | ecosystem: Environmental > Aquatic > Marine >...
CACAAAGAGTAGGTGAAGAAATACACCTTATAGATTATTATGAGAACTCAGGTGAGTCTTTAGCTCACTATGCAGAAGTCTTAGAAGATAAGAACTATAACTACGAAAGACATATAGCACCTCATGATATACAAGCTAGAGAATTGGGAACAGGAAAATCTAGATTAGAAGTTGCTAACGATTTAGGAATAGACTTTGAAGTTGCTCCTAAATTAGAGGTTGATCATGGTATAGAATCTGTTAGAAATGCTTTACCACATTGTTGGTTTGATAGAGAAAAATGTAAATTAGGTTTAGATGCATTACGTCAATATCGTAAACAATGGGATGAGAAGAACCAAGTTTTTAAGAATAAACCTTTGCACGATTGGTGTTCACACGCAGCAGATGCGTTTAGATATGGATGCGTACATGATCCTATTGATACATCAGACTGGCAAAGACCAATAAATGTGGATTATAAATATATAGTATGACAGAAAATGAAATTGTAGCAATATTAAATAGAGAACTAAGAGCATCATCAGGTTACATTGGTGGTGAGATAGTATCTCGTAGACGTAAGTCTTTAGAATATTATTTAGGTAAACCTTTTGGTAATGAACAAGAAGGAAGATCTCAAGTCGTTAGTACAGATGTATCTGATACGATTGAATCTTTAATGCCTTCTTTAATGAAAATTTTTACAGCTGGAGACAATGTATTTCATTGTGAACCTGCTGGGCCTGAAGATGAGAAGGTAGCTAAACAAGCTAGTGATTATATTAACCATGTTTTCTATAAAGAGAACAGGGGTTTTTCTGCATTGTATACAGCATTCAAAGATGCCTTAGTACAGAAGAATGGTATCTTAAAAGTTTATTGGGATGACTCTGAAAAAACTACAAGAGAAGAATATAAAAAATTAACAGATGATGAATACAATTTGTTACTTGCAGATGATGAAGTTACAGAATCAGAACATCAAGAATACGATGAAGAATTTAAAGATAATAATGATAAGGTTATTGATACAGTAACATTTCATGATGTCGTTATTCATAAGACACAAAAATATGGACAAGTTAAAATTGATCCTATTCCACCTGAAGAATTTTTAATAGAACGTAGAGCTAAGTCTATCGAGTCTGCTAACTTTGTTTGTCATAGAGTAAGTATGACTAGAACTCAATTAGTAGAAATGGGTTATGATAAAGATATGGTTTATGATCTACCTACTGGTGATTCAGAATATTATTTAGAAGATAGACAAGTAAGATACCAAGATACAGATTTCTCTGCACCACAAGATAGAGGTGATAGTTCTTCTGATGAAATATTAGTACATGAGTGTTATGTAAGATTAGATGTTAATGGTGATGGTAAATCAGAATTAATGAAAGTCTGTTTAGCAGGTAATGGATCTTATAAAATATTAGATATGATGGAGATTGATTCAATTCCTTTTGTTTCAATGACTCCAATTATTATGCCTCACAGATTTTATGGTAGATCTGTTTCTGAACTTATTGAAGATATACAATTAATTAAATCTACTGTTATGAGACAGATGTTAGATAATATGTATCTAACTAATAATAACAGAATTGCTATTCAAGATGGTCAAGTAGCTATGGATGATCTTTTAACAAATCGTCCAGGTGGTATTGTAAGAACTAAACAACCACCACAAAATGTTATGCAAGTCATGACAGCTCAACCTATTACAGAACAAGCTTCAGGACTATTAAACTATTTAGACTCAGTAAGAGAAGCAAGATCAGGTGTTACAAAATCTTCACAAGGTTTACAATCAGATGCACTTAATACAGATACTGCAACTGGCATGAATCAAGTTTTAACTCAATCTCAAATGAGAATGGAATTGATTGCTAGAACTTTTGCAGAAACTGGTGTTAAAGATTTAGGAATTAAGATATTTGAATTACTTTGCAAGTATCAGCAAAAAGAAAAATTAGTTAGAATTAGAGGTGAGTTTATACCTATGACTCCATACGAATGGAGAAACAGAGTTAACTTATCTGTTAAAGTAGGATTAGGTACAGGTTCTAAAGAACAACAACTTATCCTTCTTAATGGTATTTTACAAAGACAACTACAAGCAATACAATTACAACAGAATGTATATGGCCCAGTAGTTAATCTTAAAAATATATATTCTACATTACAAAAACTTGTAGAGAATGCAGGTCTTGGAAGTGTAGAACCTTTCTTTATGGATCCTGAAGTAGGTGCAGCACAAATGCCACCACTTCCTCCTAAACCACCAACAGAGTTTGAGAAGGTATCATTAGCTCAAGTACAAGGTGAAAACCAAAGAAAATCTCTAGATGCTGAAGTATCTATGAAAAAACTAGAAGCTGAATTAAGACAAAGTATGCTTGATTTTGAACTAAAAGTTAAAGAGATGGAACTTAAATATGGTACTAAAATAAATGAGCTTGAAATGAAGAACCGATCTATGGTAGAAACACAACAAGTTAAACAATCAGGTGATTTATTTAAAGAAATAATGAAAGGTCAAAAAACATTTTTTAATGACAAAGGATCTAACAAAACAGATTTCGCAGGGAACAAAGGCCCAGTTAATACTGGACGAACCCCTGATGAAAGAGGCGATTAGTTATTTAAAAACTCGATACAAAGAGGAAATATTTAACACGTCTTATAAAGATCACGATCAAAGACAAGTTCTTTGGATGGCCTATAATATGGTCGACAAAATCAAAGGACATCTTGAGTCTGTGATGAATGAAGGAAAACTAGCCTCCAAAGAGCTAGATCAACTACAAGACTTAACTAAGTAATTAGAAGTCTATTTCGCTAATCCAATCCAGGAAGCGATCAACCTAAAAGGAGAATCTATGCAAGTAGATAAAACTATAAAAGGTGCTGCTGATAAAATAACAGGATTACTGAATCCTCAAGAAGGACAATCAGAACCTGAGAAAAAACAGACAGAACCACAAGAGCAAACACAGGAAAAACCAGTTGAAGAAACTAAACCTGATGTTGTTGAAGAAGTTAGCCAATCCGAGACTGAGGAAGCTAAACCTGAAACTGAAAGCTCTGAAATAACTGAGACAGAACAAACCGAACAACAAGAAGCACAAGAACCTTCACTCCACCGAGTCAAAGTACAAGGTCAAGAGTTAGAGGTCAGCTTGGACGAATTGAAATCAGGTTATTCAAGAGACTCAGATTATAGACAAAAGACTCATGCTTTATCGCAAGATAAGAAAACACTTGATGAACAAAGACTGAGCCTTAGTCAAACGTATGACAGTAAGCTAAAAGAATTGAATGATTTAATTGGCATGGCCAGTAACTATATCAGTCAACCTTCTAACGATGCAGATCTCAAAAAGATGTATGACGAAGATCCTGCGAATGCTGCTAAGATAGATTTTGAAATGCGTCAACAAAGAGAATCTTTTAATAAATTAAGATCTCAAAGTGAAGCACTAAAAGCTCAGCAGTATAATCAATACATAGAAGAACAAAGAACTTTGGCAGCAACTAAGATCCCTGAATATAGTGATCCAAACAAAGCAGTTACTTTCAAAAATCAGATGAAGCAATCTTTATCTGAATATGGATTTAACGAACAAGAAATTGGTTCATTAGCAGATCATAGATTCCTTATGGTTCTAAGAGATGCAATGGGATATAGAGCCTCAAAGGCAGCACCAGTAACTAATAAAAAAGTTACTACAGCTCCTAGAGTAATTAAGTCAGGAACTCCTAAGATGGAGGATTCTAAACGTGCTACTGTTAAACAAAAAATTGGTAGAGTGAGAAAGTCAGGTAAACTGAACGATGCTCATTCTGCTATTCTTGAAATAATCTCAAAAAACAAATAGGAAAATAACATGGCACAACCAACAAACACCTTTGATACATACGATGCAGTAGGTATTAGAGAAGATCTACAAGATGTTATTTACTCAATTTCTCCAACTGAAACTCCTTTCATGAGTGCAGCTGCGAGAGAGCAGGTAAAAAACACTTTTCACGAATGGCAAACAGATAGTTTAGCAGCAGCAGTTACTAACAATAAAGTTATTGAAGGTGACGATGCTACTCTAGACGCATCATCTGCAACAGCTAGAATTGGTAACTACACACAGATCATGGATAAGACTGTAGTAATTACTGGTACACAAGAAGCTGTTGATAAAGCTGGTAGAGCAAGTGAACTTGCATACCAAATTGCTAAAAAATCTAAAGAGTTAAAAAGAGACATCGAGTCTACTTTATTAACTAACCAAGTAAGAGCAGCTGGTAATTCATCAACTGCAAGAACTTTCGGTTCTATTGGTGCTTGGATTGCAACGAATGATAACTTTGCAGCAGACGGATCATCTCCAACTGCAGCAGATGCTTCTGATGCTAGAAATGACGGAACTCAAAGAGCTTTAACTGAAGCTATGTTGAAAGACGTTATTAAAGGTACTTGGAATGCAGGTGGTAACCCATCTGTAATCATGGTAGGCCCATTCAACAAACAGAAAATCTCAGGATTTACTGGTGGATCTACTAGATTCGATGCTTCAGAAGATAAAACTTTATACACTTCAATCGATGTATATTCTTCTGACTTTGGTGATTTAGAAGTAGTACCTAACAGATTCTCTAGAGATAGAGATGCTTTAGTTCTAGATATGGACTATTGGTCTGTAGGGTTCTTAAGAGACTTCACAATGCATGAACTTTCTAAATCTGGCGATTCAGAAAAAAGACAGCTATTAGCTGAACTTACTTTGATCTCTAGAAATGAAGGTGCTTCAGGTGGAGTATTCGACTTAACAACATCATAATCTATAAATACATAGGGGAGTAACCTCAAACTACTCCCCTTGTATCAAACCCAAATATGAAGTATTAAGAGGTCAATAATACGGAACATACAAAGGAGAAAACATGAGAACATTAAACGACTATTTTATACAAGCCGAAATAGAAGATATTAGTACAGCTTCATCTACATTTGTTGCAGTACCTGATGGTGGAAAAGTAATAAAAATTATTACTGCTTTACAAGGTGCAATAACAAGTGCGAATGCTGCATTAACTTTTGAAATCGGTGGAACTGCTATGACAGGATCTGCAATAACTGTTGCACATTCAGGTTCAGCAGCTGGAACTGTAGATTCGTCTGCACCTACAGCAGCTAACGATGTACTTGAAGATGGCACTATTGAAATCATTACAGATGGTGCATCTAGTGGTGCTAAGAAATGTCTTGTTACATTAGTAGTAAGAAGATAATAAATTAATATTGGGGAGAGCAATCTCCCCTAATAATCAAATAAAGGAAATACAAATGCATATAGCAATGAGACCAGTTACAACTGTAAAACTTGCTTCAAGTGGTTCATCTTCACAGACTGCTGCTTTTGAAGCTAACATAGAATACGTTAGAGTAATATCTGATGCAGATGTTCATGTAGAATTTGGAGTTAATCCAACTGCAACATCGTCTAAAATATTTTTAGAAGCAAAAAGTTATGAATATTTTAAAGTTTCACCTGGAGAAAAATTAGCTGCCATTGGTTCTGCCAATGTTTACGTAACTACATTAAGTGAATAATGTCTATATTAAGAGACCAGGAATCTGACGGAACTAAATATTTTGTAGAACCTGACGGAAAAGTAACAGTAAAAAGATCACAAGATGTTAATCCTATTCTTCAAAAGAATAAAAGATTATATAATCTTAATGATGGTTATTCTCAAACAAAAGATATTAAACGTGTAGCTAGTATTCCAACTATGGTTTTAGAACTATGGGCTAGAGAATATAATGGAACTAATAATTGGTGGCAAATACCAAAAGTAGAAAGAACAAAAATTTTAAAGTTAAAACTAAATAGTAGCGAGTATCGTTACTTTAGAACAGCATCAGGAAGAATGTAATGGCATTATCAACATATACAGAACTTAAATCATCAATAGCAAATTTCTTAAATAGATCAGATCTTACAACTGAGATACAAGATGATTTTATAAAACTAACTGAAGCTGATTTTAATGCTAAGTTACGTATAAGACAAATGGAACAGAATGATGATGTAACTATTAACGCAGAATTAGTTACTGTGCCAACAGGTTTTATTGGTGCTAGATCATTTCATATATTATCAGGTGGTACTAAATATCATTTGGAATATATAACTCCAAGCAATTTATTTGAAATAAAAGGAGGTTCGACTTCAGGTATGCCTAGAACGTATACTATAGAGTCAGACAATGGTACTGAAAGTTTTAGATTCGCACCCCAACCTGATACGAGTTATACTGGTAAGCTACAATATTATAAAGCTTTTACTGCTTTGTCTGATAGCGATACCTCTAACTATATTTTGGCAAGTCATCCATCTATCTATTTATATGGGTCGTTATATCATGCCAGTAATTTTATCGGTGGGATCGACCCTAACCAAACGCAACAATGGCTAGGTATGTATTCAGCAGCTCTTGAGAGATGTGAGAATAACGACAAACAAGATTCATATGGTTCTGCACCTGTTGTTCAAAGAACAGATGTAAGTACAGATCTATCATTCTATAGGAGAAAATAATGCAGATACCTTTTGGTGAATGGTTACCTGATCAACCTGAACATGGTAAACAAGGAGCTAACGTAGCAACTAATGTTTATTATGCATTAAACTCTTATAAAAGATTTCCTTCATTAACAAGCTATAGTTCTAATAATATTGGAGCTGATGCTAGAGGTGGTGGTTCATTTAGAGATAATGCAGGTAATGTATTTAATTTTGTTGCTAAGAATACAGATATATATCAATTAGCTTCAGGAGCATTTACTTCTAGAAAAGGATCTCTTACAGGAACTAATACTGATTATTGGACATTTACACAATTTGGTAATTACATTATTGCAAGTAATGGTGTAGATGCACCTCAATATTATTTAATGGGAACATCAACTAATTTTGCTAATCTTTCAGCAATACAAACAGCAGGTACTGTTCCAACATTTAGAGTTTCAGGAGTTATAAGAGATTTCTTAGTAACAGGAAACCAACCAACAAATCAAAATAGAATCCAATGGTCTGGAATTAATGACATTACTACTTGGTTATCAGGAACTAAACAAGCTGATCAACAAGATCTTCCAGGATCAGGTGGTGAAATTGTTGCTATAACATCAGGTGAGTATGGTTATGTATTTAGACAAAACCAAATTATTCGTATGGATTATGTTGGTGGAGCAACTGTATTTAGACTATCAGTAATATCTCCTAATAGAGGAGCTGTTTATGGCAAGACTGTAGCACAAGATAATAGACGAGTTTTCTTTTATGCTGATGATGGATTTTATGAAATAGCAGGTGATAACCTTATTTCAATAGGTGCTGAAAAAGTTAATAGATTTTTTGACCTAGATCTTAACAAAGCATTTGCTGATAGAATATGTGCAGCTGTAGATCCATTTAACCAATTAGTTATGTGGCTTTATCCTTCAGCTTCTAATACTAATAATACAACAGGTATTTGTGATAAGCTTATTATCTACAACTATGCTACTAAAAAATGGTCATTAGCTGAAACTAATGCTAGTTTTATATTTAGTCAATTTGTAGGTGCTTATACTACTGAGTTAATGGATATTATATCTACTAACCTAGATGCTATTAATATTGCTTTAGATACTGACTTTTGGTCAGGTGGACAGAAGTTTTTAGGAGCTATAAATAACTCTTACAAAGCTGCAATTTTTAGTGGAACTGCTAATGAATCTGAGATAGAGACTTCTGAAATAGAAATATTTCCTGGACATAGAGCATCTATTACAGGAGTAAGACCAATTGTTGATGCTGAAGCAACAGTAACAGTTAAGACTAGAAATAGATTAGCAGATACTGAAACTGAATCTACATCAGCAATTATGACCTCTAATGGTATTAATCCTGTTAGACAATCAGGAAGATATTTTAGAGCAAATGTTAAAGTACCAAGTGGTAAATTATTCAATCATGGACAAGGGATTGATATTACTGCTGTTAAAGCAGGATTAAGATGACAGATAAGACAGATATTGATAACGTAAGATATAGTTTTGAAACACAAGAATTTTTCCAAAGACAAATTGAAGAAGCAATTAACACATTAATTAATGAAAAGAATACTGAAAATAACAAAGCATATGCTTGGTTTATAGGAGAATAGATGGCAGGTATAAAAGATTATAGCACAACAGCAGGTAATAATACATCCGTAGGAGGTGTGTCTATTGCAGAAGGTATGTTGCCTTCAAATATTAATAATGCATTTAGAGCTGTTACTGCTGATATGAGAGAGTGGTACAATGATGCTCAATGGGTTATCTATGGTGATGGTGATGGCGCACATACATTTGCTTATGTAAGTGGCACATCATTTACAGTTAATGGTGCAAACGTAACTGCACATTATCATGCAGGACGTAGAGTTAAAGCAGTAGGTTCTTCTACTGGAACAATTTATGGAACAATATCTAGTACATCATTTTCATCAAATACAACAGTTAACGTAACATGGGACTCAGGTTCTTTATCAAGTGAAACATTAGTTATTTATTTAGCTATATTAACTCAAACAAATAATTCATTACCAACAGATAGTATTGGTTCTTCTAATTTAAAAACTGATTCAGTTACAACAGCAAAAGTTACAGATGCAAATATTACTGCTGCTAAACTAGCAACTAATGCAGTAGAAGCTGCTAAAATAAATGCTTCAGCAGTTACTTCAGGCAAGATAGCTGCCGATGCAGTTACAGGAGCTAAAATTGCAGATGATGCTATTAATAGCGAACATTATACAGATGCATCTATTGATACTGCACATATTGCAGACTCACAAATTACTTCAGCTAAAATAGCTGATGATGCAGTTACTGCTGGTAAAATAGCAGATGCAGTTTTAGTAACATCTTCTGAACATGCTGCCCACACTCCTGATGAAGTTACAATATTAACAACAGCTGGTTCAGATGCTAGATACTTTAGACAAGATTCAAGTGAAACAATTGCATCAGGTGATTCATGGTCAGCTGGAGATACAAAAGTAGCAACAACAGCTGCTATTGATGCAAGAGTTATAGATTTAGTAGATGATGTTGGAGGATTTGTTCCAATAGCAAATGAAACAAGTTTTCCTAATGCTAATCCTGACGTTAATAATGGAGCAGGAACTATTGTTAGTGTAGCTACTTTAGGTAGTACACATACAGCAAATGGTTCAGGTGTTGTATCTATATCCAATGGAACTGTAGGAAATTCTACAGTAACAATAAATGGTTGTGGAGCTAGTGCTTCTTTAACATCAGGTTTTGGAATTTTAGTAGAAACAACTACTACATTAAACACTTATACATTTCATAGATTAGTACCAAAAGCTACAGAAGTTACAACAGTAGCAAGTAAAGCTACTGAGATTGGCAGACTAGGAACTGCTGATGCAGTATCAGATATGAACACGTTAGGTACAGCAGATGTTGTATCTGATATGAATACACTTGCTGCAATTAGTGGATTAAGTTCATTAGCAGCTAACTCAGCTAATGTTACTACAGTTGCAACAAATTTAAGTTCAGTAAATAACTTTGCTGAAGTATATAGAATATCATCATCTGCTCCTGTAAGTTCACTAAATTCGGGCGATCTTTATTTTGACACTACTACAGATACATTAAAAGTATATGGTTCATCAGGATGGCAAAATGCTGGATCTTCAGTAAATGGAACATCTGCTAGATTTAAATATACAGCTTCTGCTGCACAAACAACATTTACTGGATCAGACGATAATGGAAATACATTAGCTTATGATGCAGGATTTATAGATGTTTATTTAAATGGTGTAAAATTAGTTAATGGTACAGACGTAACTGTTACTTCAGGTACATCTGTTGTATTAGCTTCAGGTGCTACAGCAAACGACATCATAGACATTGTTGGATTTGGTACATTTAATGTTGCAGCAATCGCAGCTTCATCCATAACATCAGGCACATTAGCAGACGCAAGATTACCAACTACAATGGCATCTAAAACATTAACTGGTGCAACTGTTACAACAAATTATAATGGATTAACTGTTAATGGTGATGGCAGTTCTAATGCTGGTCAAATACAATTAAACTGTCATGCAAATACACATGGTGTTAAAATTAAATCACCACCACATAGTGCTGCACAATCTTATACATTAACTTTACCATCAAGTATTACTAATGGTTATTATTTAAAAACAGATGGTTCAGGTAACTTATCTTTTGCAGAAGTGCCTCAACCTACATTACCAACAGTAGCAGATGTATCTCAAACAATTGCTCCAGCTACAGCTACAGCTATAAATATTACAGGAACAAATTTTAGTGGAATACCAATAGTACAATTTATTAAATCAGACACAGGTGCTATTACATCTTCTAATACAGTTAGTTTAACAAATGCTACAACACTTGCAGTCAATGTTACTTTAGCATCAGGATCTTATTATGTTAGAATAGAATTAGAAAATGGTAGAGCTGCAAGAAGTACAAATGCAATATTAACTGCATCTACTGCACCTACGTTTAGTACAGGAGCAGGTTCATTAGGAACTTTTGCTGGTA
>Ga0209666_1003939_pt1 | contig 10626 bp, 7 predicted proteins | sample SaaInlV_125m_DNA_FD_184679 | JGI IMG/M metagenome (GOLD analysis project Ga0209666, IMG submission 184679) | Marine microbial communities from expanding oxygen minimum zones in the Saanich Inlet - Saanich Inlet SI037_S3LV_10m_DNA (SPAdes)... | ecosystem: Environmental > Aquatic > Marine >...
GACACCATTCACTTTGACGGCGGCGTCTTGCGACAGTGGCACGCGCGTGGTTCAGACTGCTCTGTCCACCGAAAGTGTGCACTGAGAGATCAACCGGTCTCAACTGCGCTACTCGATGCCTTGCTTGTAAGGCTGAAGGAGGTTAGGGGGAAGGGGGGGTGGAAGCTTTAAAAAAACGATGTTCCCCAACCTGAGCGGTCTCATGCTGGCGTCGACGACGGGCGTCACGACCCACCCCGACGGCAGTCGCACCTTCACCGCGGAGGAGTTGGCCACCCTCACGCAGCTCCTCGGTCCAGTGCCGGCCCTGATGCCGACCCCAGCGCCGCCGCCGGCGCAGCGGCAGCGCAGGACGGAGCAACCGCGCGATGACCGTCCCCTCACCATGCCCGAGCTCCTGGAGGCGGACGATCTGGCGAACATCCTGGGCGCCATCGGTCGCAGCGATCAGAGCAAGAGGAGCGCGTGCCACGACGCCTTGAAGTGGTGCAACCTCAACACGGACCACCAGGCGGCGTGCGATGGCGCGATACCGGACGTGTGGGTGGGCCTGGCCGAGCGCATCTTCGGCATTCCGGGCACCGAGCGGAGGCGGCCTGGCTACGTCAGCCCGGACGGCGACAACTTGATCTACCTCGCCTACCGCAACGACGACAACCCGCGAGAAGCGTTCAATGGCATGTGCCGCGCCGTGGCTTTGGGCGACGTGCTGGCCAAGCGGTTTGCCATGTTCGCGATCGACCAGTACAAGAAGATGCTGGAAAGCGAGGATGCTGAAGCGCGCCGCCGCCAGCGCCTAAGCTTTCGGTACGCTACCAGCTTCAGCTACTTGGACGAGTGGCAGGAGCGGGCCACCGCGCTCTTCAAGAGCGCGCCGCTCTCGGGGATGTGCAAAGACATGTACAGGGACAGGCCCCTCAGGGAGGCCAACTTCAAAGATGTTGTCGACCTGGTCTTCAGTGCCACAGCCAGCCACCTCTTCTCCGGCGACAGGAACTTCAAGAACCTGGCCGAGGAGGAGGAGGAGGTCGACGAGATGCCACGCTCGGAATCGGAAGAGGCGGAGGAGGAGGAGGAGGAGGAGGAGGAGGACGGCTTTTCCTCAGGTGACTCCGACAACGGACCGGACCCCGATCGCTACGGAATCGGACAGGAAGAGGCGATCTACGCGATCGGCGAGGCGCTTGGCGTGTACATCGTGGGCCTCTGGCAGCTCCAGCGCAACCCGAATGCGTGGAAGCGGGAATTCATCACGGAGGTCCGGGTCCAGATTGCCCACGCCGTCGATCGCGTCCTGTACGGACCTAACGCGATGGTTCCCACCGAGTACGCCGAGTACAACGAGTTCCAGGAGCAGTTGCACGACATGGACGGCGTGATGTTCTTTGACATGTTTGAGGAGTAAGACTTGGACTGCCGTGAGGGTTGGGGCGTGTTGCGTCTTGGCTAGTGTTGTTGTTGTTCTTAATACCTCCGCCAGAAGGATTTCTTAGATTGTAAAGGGGTGGGCGAGATGCCTTGCGCAACACGAACACGCGAACACGCGCGCATGCACACACACACACACACGCACACACGCACACACGCACACACGCACACACGCACACACGGAGACGCGGACGCTTGCGGGATTGGAGCGCCCGCTGCAAACGTCGCTTCTTAGGGCCCGCTTCCGCTTAGGGGGCCGAGTAGACCATCTGCGCGTGCTGGGCGAGCTCGAGCGAGACCATGCTGTCGCGCGCGGCCTTGAGCGAGACGCTCTCGCCCGCCTCCAGCGCGCATCTCCAGGAATCGCGTCGGGTCCAAAGTGGCCCTGGCCCGGAATGAGCGAGAGGAAGCTGCGCGTGAACGGGTCGTACCGGCGCAAGCCACGGTCCAGCAGGCGCTGCGCAGCGAACGGCTGCTGAAGCACGTGCGCATCGTGCCAGGCTGGTTTCACGAGTCCCTGCCGCCGCAGGGGCTGCGCTCGATCGCCATGCTGCGGCTGGATGGCGACACCCTCAACGGCACGTACGAGGCGCTGCGCCGGCTTTACCCGCTCGTTGTAAACGGCGGCATCGTCTACGTGGACGGCGCCGGGTCGTGCCGCGGCGCGGCCGTGGCCTTGCGCACGTACCTCCGTTGGCCCATTGGCACGCGTATTGTGGAGGGCAATGGCTCCTTTTACGAGGCGGTGTGGTGGCGAAAGGGGGTGGCGTTTGCGGACGAGTCCTTGTATTTTTGATGGCGCTAACAACCCCCCCTTTTAGTGCAGAGGGCCCTCTCCCCAAACCCGCCATGTACTGCAACCTCGACCAGCTTCTCGACGGGTGCCTCAAGGCGCGCCTCAAGGGGGCGTCGCCACCCGTCGCGCTGCTGATCGAGGGCTTCCCGCGGCCGCACCACCCGATCGCGGAGTTTGCCAAGCTGCTCTTCCTGCTGCGCGCGCACGGCGCCAAGGCCACCTTCGTGGTCGACTGGTACGACATCCGCGAGCGCGGGCTGTGCGCCTCGGTGGGCCAGATGATGCAGCTGCTCACGCACAACGGGCACGAAGTGGCCGTCAAGTTCAAGACGTTCCCGTGCACGGCCACGCAGCTGCGCCAGCAAGCGGTGGAGGCGCTCCATTTTTTGCAGCGCGTGTACGGCGTCTCCGTCGTCTCTGCAAAGGTGGGGTGCCGGGCGCACGGGGCCTCCGCGGCGCTGGAGACGCTGGGCATCACCATCGTCAACGGCGTGAAGGAGCAGCACGTGGTCAACGACAGCGCCGACGTGATCAGCAAGGTGGAGACGATCTTGGAATCTTTGCGGGGAAGGGAGTTTGTGGGTGTGTCTCGGCTGTAGGGCCGTCGCAAAAGTTGCACGCGAGGAATTTTTGGAGGTTGGCGTTGGTGCACTTGTGGGACGACGTGTCGATGTCCTCCGAGACGCACTTTAGGCAGCGCGGGTGGCCGCAGAATGCGCACGACCCAAAGGCGCCGGAGAAGGCGATGCTCTCGACCGCGTTGACGGCGTTGTCGCAATGCGCGCACTGCACCTTGGACGAGGGCGTCACGAGGTGCGTTTGGAACTTGAACAAATCGGCCATGCCCGTGCACGCGCCCTGCTGCAACACGTCGGCGAAGATGCCCGTGGCGGCTACAATGGCTTTGACGCAAAGCTGCTCGCTCGCGGCGGCGAGGTACCGGTCGTTGCACGACCCGTTCTCAAAGATGGAGCGGATCAGCGCGTGTGCGCAGTGGCTCTGCTTGGCGCCGCGCATCTTGCCGCGCTCGGCGAGGAGCGCCTCGGGCCGCTTCTTCTTTTTGGCGCTTTTGGCGGCGGTGGCGGCGGCGACGGTTGGCGCTTGCGCCGGTGGCGCCGCCGTCGGGTCCAGGTCCTCGAGGTTCACCGAGACTTGGGCCTGCGTCGTCGGGTCCAGCACCACGTTCCTGTACTTGCCCGTCCGAAGCCACGTGTCCACCTCGACAAACACGGCGGCCAGCGCCAGTTGCCGCCGCCCCTTGGTGCTCGTGCGGAGCGTGGGCCACCGCTGCACGGTGTTGCCGAGCCCCTTCTCGTGCGCCGACTGCTCGCGCGACGCCGTCACGGGATCGACCACGGTCGATGCGAGCCCAAAGGGCGTGTACAGGTCGTCCTCGCCCTCGTTTGGGCGGAGGCCAAACAGATCGGCGCACACGGCAGTTCCGGTGCACAGCAGGTAGTGCAGCGTGTCGTGCATAGCCTTTTCCGCCCACTGGTGATTGACGCCGCGGCTCTTCCCTTCGTAGCGCCCCGACTTGAGCCGGTCGATGAGCTCGCGCACCTCCTTGACTCCCAGCTTGATGACAATGTCGAGGCTGTGCAGCTGCTCGCCGCTCACCCCGTCGGGACCGAGCGCGATGACGCTCGGTATGGTGGATTCCAGGAAGAGGGTGGCCTCCCTCGTTGCAAACGCGTCGTCGTTCTGCGTGGGCGCCATGCCCCATCGCTCGGGTGCGCACGCGACGCACACGGCAATGGCCAGCATGAGCGGCAAGCCGCTCGGCTTGTGCGCGTCGTCCGGAAAGGCGCCCTTGTAGAATGCGTCGGCGCGCTGATCCAGGTACCCCGTGAAACTCGCCTGCTCAAAGACGTCCTCCGCCGTGAAGAGCAGCCCCGAGTGGATCTTCCCGTCCTCGATGCGCGCCGCCCTGCACGCGCGGTCAAAGCTGTGCGCGATGTGGTTGCAAAGGAGCGACCAGGTCTCGTGCGTGTGCTTTTCCCTACAGCTGCGAGGCGCGTGGCGCTCCTCCATGTAGACGCCCACCAGCGCCCCCGCGACGATGTAGGTGGGCGTGACCGAGCACTCGATGCGACACACGGGCCCCTCCGGGCTGCCGGCCGAGATGGTCGCCACCGCCGGTAGCACCGCGTGCGTGCCCGTGATCGCCGCAAACGGGTGCACGGCCGTCAGCACCGGCGCGCGCTTCTCAAAGAGGTTGATGCCGTGGAAGGCCAACCCCATAGGGCCGTACGTGTACGTGCCGCGCTGCTCCATGCGAGTGTCCTTGTTGGCCATGCGCGCGCGGAGCGTCTCGCCGGTCGGACGCCTCCACAGCTTGATCGTGGTCACTGTGGCGTTCTTGCTTGTTTCGCCCATGCGCAGCAAGATCGCAACCTGCCGCACCTCACCGGCGAGCAGCGGCTTGCCCATGCGGCCGCGCGGCGCGCATCGCACGTACCACCGCTCCTCGTGCCCCGAAAACCGGATCGGGTTGTGCCCCCACGTCCCACCCTGCGAGTGGCTCAGGTTGACGGAGCCGCTGCAGATCACGCCGCAGAGGTCTTCGCCCTTCATCGCCTCGCCCAGGATCAGGCTGTACACGTCCGCGATCGTGTGCAACCCCCTGGTGGCCTCCTCCTCGAGGATGTCGTACGGGAGCGACATGTTCGGAGCGGCGCGACAACTGTCGCCGCACAAGTTGCAGAACAATAAGCCGTCGCGGCCACGACAAAGGGTGTAAGGGCGAGCATGTTGCCCAGTTTCTCACGTTTGCGGCTCTGCAACGGCGCGGACACGGGCGGCTTTTACAACCCCACCCCCGACGAGGTCGACGACCTCAACCGACGGCAGGAGCAGGATCCGGTCACGCTCGAGGACTTTGTTAGCGTCTTCCGCGTGACCGTGCTCAACGCCAACGGCACGGAGACGCACAAGCACTACAACGCCCAGGCGCTCTGGAGGTCGATCCAGTCCACCTTTGCGGTCAACGGCCGGCTGGAGTACCCCGGGCTGCAGACGCCGGTGTGGCGCGAGGACTGGTACGCGCTGCACAGCCAGTACGACCCCGACGGTCCCGTGCCGCCCGAGGTGGCGCAGCTGTCGCGGCTGGACAGCAGCACCGGGGACGACACGGAGGGCGAGTCGTCCGAGGGCGAGCCGTCCGAGGGCGAGCCGGAGGAGGACGAGTCGGAGGAGGACGAGTCGGAGGAGGAAGAGCATGGGCCGGAGGGAGCGTCCGAGATCATGAACGAGTTGAGACAGCGGCACGACGCGGCGCGCGATTACCCGAGCCGGGAGCGTTGGGACGAGATCGGCCAAACGGTGAACGGCATCATTGAGCGCTGCAGCAACGAGGGTGGCCAGGACTTCCAGAATGCCTTCCAGGACTTGGTGGCGAATGGGGACAACGAGACTTTTTTCAGGAACGCCCTCGCTCGCACATCTCCCAACGACACGGTCGTCAAGGGCATCCTCATCAAGCTGCTCAGCTTCTTGGTGCTCGAGGAGGACGAGGCCCGCGACATGGTGCGCCGCTGGAACATCCGCGACGATGTGCGTCGCTACGTGGTGCACAACAGCGGCAATCTCACGCACCCGGACCCGCCTTCAGGGGAGCGACGCGCGTACGAGAGCGCCCACCAGGACAATCGGGCGAGCCAAGCCGAGCGGCTGGTCCACTACCTCAAGTGGCAGGAGTGGATTCCGGACAGCCTGATGGCGAGCCAGTCCGACCACAACAGCCTGCGCTTCCCGTCCCGGCCGCTCAGCCAGGCGCAGCAGGCGGTGGTCGACGAGCTCAAGACGCGGCTCGCCGCGCTCGTGGCCAAGCTAGCGTCGTTGCAGGTCGACGCCATACCCTCGGCGATGAGAATAGAATACGACCACTGCATGAAGGAAATCGAGGAGCTCGGCGAGCGGATGTTGCAAACCGCGGACTACCCCCTTGCAGCTGAGCGCCGCGCCCTCGCCGTGGACATGTGGGTCGCCATGAACACCACCATGGACGCAAAGCTGCTCATGGACACGACGCAACTGCGGTCGAGGCGCTTTCAAATCGTGGCGACGGAGCTGCTGCGCCTCGTGTGGCTTACGGTGTCCGTCGTTCACGAGGACATCGCGCAGCCCGAGGAGCTGACCGTGGACCTTATCAACGACTTCTTCTGGAGGCACGTCTCAAAGGAGTACGAGCGGCCACCCAACGACGAGTTCAGCACCGAGCGCGTTGAGGAGATTCTCACAAAGGTCTCCGAGTTTTGGGCCGAGGAATTGGTCGGCCTGCCCTCGCCCGCTCGGCAACGACAGCGCGTCGAGTGATAAGTCGTGTTGGGTGCGTGCACTGGTGTAGGGGGCGGGTCTTGCAATTGTTGCACTTTGTGCCGCTCGGAACACCGATGCTGCCCAGCTTTTCAAAGCTCAGCCTAACCCCCACGGGCGAGTTTTACGCGCTCACGCTTGAGGAAGCGGGCGAGCTCAACGCCAACGACGGCCAGGACCCGATCTCGTTGGACCCGTACCTGGTCGCGCAGGGGAAGGACTCGAACTACGCCACGTTCCGCGTGCACGTGCGTGACAGCAAGGGCAACTGGATCGACAAGTTCTACGTTGCCATTGGCCTCTGGGAGTGGGTGCGACGGCCCAACGGGAATGACCCTCCCACAGCGACGATTCCGGACTCGCGCCAGTTGTTCTGGCGCGAGGACTGGTGGTCGTTGAGCGACCGCTTTGCGCCGGGCGTAGTCTACCCGCACTGGGTCAGGAACCTGCCGCAGCTCGATCCGAGCAAGAGCGACACCAAGACGTACGCGCCCAGCCCGGCGAATCCCGAGGAGGCCGCGGAGATGCAGGCCTTTCAAGCGGAGGGCCACACTCTGCTGGACGACGTGGCCACCTTTGCCTTATCCTTGGACTTTCTCCAGGCCGTTCCGTCCGCGTACCACATAACCAATGTGGACACAAACATCCAACAGCTGATCCGGGGCTTTGATCACGGCAACTACCTGGCCGAGTTCGACAGCGCCACCAACGACGAGGCGTACCAGTTCACCGCCCGCGCAATGCACACGCTCCTGACCATGACCCCAGCCGTGACCTCTGCCGCGGTTCCCCTCTTGTTGCTCAAAGCCTCCGTGCTGGAGTTCATGTACAAGGGCTTTAGCAGACGCACGCTGCGGGAGCGCTTCCCCTCCCTGATCACGCACGTCAACACCTACCTGCAGAGCCTGACCCAACGGGCCGGAAACACCAACCCCTTCTCGCCCGACGTCGAGATCCGCGCGGTCTACAACTCCGCTTCCCTTGCCGCGCACTACGTGAAACACTTTTACTACTGGGACGGGTTCATCCAGCCGACCCTCGTGAGGCCGCCACGGACGATGACGGAGCGCCCGTCGTGGGCGCGGCCGCTCCATGGGCCCGAGCTGCTTGGGCTGGCGCAGATGATGGACGCCATGACCAGCGTCGCCGACACGGCAACGGGGCTTTTGCGTGTCGGTGGGAGCCAGTTCTTTGACACCGGCGACGACGTCCGCTTCATCGACCGGGTGCGCCAGCTTGGCACGATGTTCCTCGGGACGCGAGACTGGCCCTCCACGGGCGAAGTGCGCGCGCTCGCGATCCGCTTCTTCACGCTCGTCCTCTCCCTGACTCCAGAACTGCGCCCGGTCGGCCTCGCCCTGAACAGCGAAGCCGCCGTCAAGCCCGTCCGGGTCGCCGCGGCGCTCCACCACGCCTTGGCCAACGCCATTCGGGTGTCGGACTACGAGTACCAGGTCGAGGACGACAACCCCAACACCAGAAAGCTCAACGCGTTCTTCTGGCGCTACGTTGCGCCGCTCTACACCGAGGGCACGTGGACCCAACAGGATCGCGGGGACATCGAGAGCTTTCTGAACGAGATCGTGATCAATTGGACCGAGGGCGAAGAAGTCTACGACAGCGACGGCGAGTCGGACGACGGATCCGTCGGTTCCGCCGACGACACGCCGATCCCCGCCTACCTGCTGGAGGAGAGCGAGGGCGAGAACAGCGACGCGGATCTTGATGCACTCGAGGAGCTCGAGCGCGTCGAGGCGGTGGCGCGACACAACATGCGTCCGCGCGCCGGACGTTCCGGCGAAACGCCCAACCCGCGCCGACAGCGGAACGCATGAGCCGCTCAGAACAAAGTGGTGCGACAATTTCATAAGCTTGAATTGTAGAGTGTTCCAGTGAGAGCGGCGCGGTTTCGGATGTTGCCCAACTTTTCGCGCCTGCGCATTAAAACAGGCGGGTTCTACAACCTCACCCCCAACGAGGCGGACCAGCTCATTCACCAGGAAGGCGGCGCGGCGCGCGACCCGGTCTCGTTCGACGAGTTCTTCAGCGTGTTCCGCGTGGCCCTGCCCAACTCAGACGGCACGCTCCGGTACAGGTTCTACCGCGCGGATGTGCTCTGGAGGTCGATCAAGGCCGTGTACAGCCAGAACAATGCGCTGGTGTACCCCGAGGTGCAGGCGCCGGTCTGGTACGAGGACTGGCACGAGCTGCACAACCAGTACGACCCCAGCGGCCTGGTGCCACCCGAGGTGAACCAACTGCTGCGCTTTGCCGATTACAACCCCGCCGCGCCACCGGCGTGGGCGTTGCCCACTCCCGCGCCCGTGCCCGAGCTCGCGGACGACGACTCGGACTCGCACTCGGACACGGAGGTGCCCCTGGTCATGAACGGGCTCGCGCGGGAGACGCGTCCCTACGCGGGGGAAAGCAGCAACATGGCCGACTGGGGGCACGTGGATGACGAGGGGCTCGGGGAGCGCTTTCCTGTTGATGGCACCGAGGAAGAGAAGTTCGCGTACATGTGGGGCCAGGAGGTGATCCGTGCCGGGTTTCGCGACCCCATGACCGACGCGCCGGTCCCCAGGAGCGGCGCCACCGTGCTCGATCAAAACCAGACGCAGGTCGTGGACAACATCCTGCACAACCTGCGGACGGCGATCGGTAGGCACCTACGCCAACGAGGCGAAGCGAGCCGCTCCAGCCTCATGGCGAAGCTCCAGCGGGGCCTGATCTTCAAGTTGGTCGGCCGGCTGTACCTCGCAAGCTTCACGGGGCCCAGGGCCCTGTGGATCGAGGTGCTCAAGCAGCTGATGGCCGCCTTCGACCGCCTCGAGCCCGACCTCAAGGCGCAAGCGGTTCTCTTCCTGAGCAACTACGTCACAGTGGAGCACAACGGCGAGCCCTCTGGCTACCTGGGCCTTGTCCTGCCCGATGAAGACCTCCTCGTGTTCATCCGCGGACCGCTCGACGCATGGGAGGACACGAGTGGCCACGCCGTGCACCAAAGCAGCGACTTTGAGCTCCGGATGGCGGCGAACCTGGTCAACCTGCGGGGCAGGTTCTGGAACCCGAATCGCTGGGGCCCGGCCTTCCCCATCACCGTGGATCGACTGGTGGAGCCGTGGCGTGAAGTCACGCGACGCGCTCGCCAGCTGAACCGGATACCGACTCCGGATGTGCCGATGCCCGTGCGGGGGACTGCGCTGAGCCGCAACCAGTGCGCCGTCATGACCACGGTTTTGAAGGACATACGCGAGGGACTCGATGCCTTAACGTACCACAATCACCACAACTTTACCGTGCAACGCCTCCACATGCTCCAGGCCGCGCTCTTCAGAGAGTTTGGCGCAGAGTACCTCGAAAGCTACGCGGGACCCTCCAACCCGAAGCTCGTGATCTCCGAGACCGCCACCAAGATGATGGCCACCTTTCTGAGCATCTACGGCACCGCACGGAACGACTACACTCTGATGCGAGCGCTCGTCGTCTACCTGAGCTTCTTCGTGGAGCGCCAGACCCGCGCGGACGGCTCCACGCAATACCTTGAGCTCATGGGTCAGTACAACACGGCGCAGCAAAGCACGAAGGCCGCGTTCCTCCAGGTGCTGCCCACGTGGTACACGACGATCGACCCGCACGACGAGCAGGCCAGAGGCGCGCACCTGCAAGATGCGGTGCTCGCGCTGCTCAAGGAGCTGCCCGAAGCGGAGGTCGTCTCGCCCGCCCGCCGGCGGCAACGGCTCCACGGCCGCAGCTTCGCCCCCCAGTAGCGTTCGCTGAATGGGTCTAAAAAAGAATCGACCCGGTCGTGTCAAAATAAAGACTGTCCAAGTTTTGAAAAGCCTCCCTGCGTTCACGACGCGTGAACGACCAGGGATCGAAACGTGGACTGTCCAAGTTTTGAGTGGGCCGCCCCGGGGCGGCTCAACCAAAACGTGGACTGTCCAAGTTTTGGCTGGCGTCCCTGCGTTCACGACGCGTGAACGACCAGGGATCGAAACGTGGACTGTCCAAGTTTTGAGTGGGCCGCCCCGGGGCGGCTCAACCAAAACGTGGACTGTCCAAGTTTTGGCTGGCGTCCCTGCGTT
>Ga0209666_1003955_pt1 | contig 10610 bp, 15 predicted proteins | sample SaaInlV_125m_DNA_FD_184679 | JGI IMG/M metagenome (GOLD analysis project Ga0209666, IMG submission 184679) | Marine microbial communities from expanding oxygen minimum zones in the Saanich Inlet - Saanich Inlet SI037_S3LV_10m_DNA (SPAdes)... | ecosystem: Environmental > Aquatic > Marine >...
ATTTCCCAAAGGGAAAATTTCACCCAATCCTGGCCTAACAGCCTGGCAACAGGTCGAGGCGATGGAACGAGGAGAGCTGGATTTGTGGTGGGTCGCTGCGACCAACCCTCTCGTGAGCATGCCAGACCTTGAACGCGTAAAAACAGCGATGAAGCGCTGCCCATTAGTCGTTGTTAGTGAAGCTTATACAGACTCAGAAACATCGCATTACGCTCACCTACTTCTACCAGCTGCTCAATGGAGTGAAAAATCAGGAACCATGACCAACTCTGAACGCAGGGTTACTTACTGCCCTGCATTTAGGAATCCCCATCGAGAAAGCCGTGCTGATTGGGAGGTCTTTGCCGAGATCGGAAGGCGGCTTGGTTTTGAAAAACAATTTACATACGATTCTGCGGCTGAGGTCTATGCAGAATTCACAGCACTAACAAAAAAGCGATTGTGTGATGTCTCAGGGTTAAGTCATGACGTTTTGGCCAAAGAAGGGCCACAACAATGGCCATTTCCACAAGACAGTTCACCATCTCAAGAGACAAAACGGCTTTACACCAATCAAAAGTTTTCAACCGCGAATGGACGAGCACGATTCTGTACCGACCAACCGCTTGGTCTTGCAGAACCACCCTGTGACACCTACCCACTGGTTCTCACCATTGGCAGATATCTGGGGCAGTGGCACACCATGACACGCACCGCGAAGGTGAAGCGCTTAACAACGATGCACCCCGAACCTCTGCTTGAGATTCACCCAAAGGATGCCGATCAGTTCGCAGTTCAACATGGAGAACTCGCGGCCATCAGCTCACGTCGCGGTCAACTCACCGCTCGCGTGCTGGTCACAGACAAGATCCGAAAGGGCACGGTGTTTCTTCCGATGCATTGGGGTTTTACGCAAACTCACGCCTGTGAGGTCAATGCGCTGATGCATGACCATGCTTGCCCCATCTCGAAGCAACCTGAATTGAAAGCCAGTGCCGTCATCGTGGCCCCAGCCGTCTCAGTTATCAAACCCATCGAACAGCATGGCAATCGCCTAGATATTTTGCGGCGCATGATCATCCCAGCACTTCGTTGAAAGCAGCATCCAAGTTGTGATGATCATGGCCAGGGCGCGCCAACTTACACAAAGCAAAACGCTCTAATTCGAACAAAGAAGCCCATTGGCTAACACTGATCTCAATCGATTTCTTTCGAGCCGATTCCTGCACAATGCTGGGTAGCTCTCCCAACACTTGCCATGGTTCATCAACCCCAATCGGTAAGTCTTTAGCCATCCCCTCGGCCATCAACCGAGTCAGAAGTCGCAAGTGCTTACGCAACTCATTCAATGCTGGTAATTCATCAGGCCAATCCACAAGCATTTGGCGCTGTTCCTGAGTGAACTCAAGCCAATGGCTCAGTTTCAGCTTGACGCCGATGAGATCAAGCTTCCGGCGTACACAAAGAGGAATGCAACGCCAGTTCCCAACAAAATCCTTCTCAAACCCAAAGCAATGACTGGCTTGATTCATGCATTCAACGACATAAATTGTTCACATTGAACCATTTATAGACATCGCTCCCGGAAATGGTCTCAATCGCAACCTCGAACTTCAACATTCAAAGAGAAAATTTTGGGAGCTTATGACCTCTTCTGTGCGTTTAGCCATTTCACTTGGACTTCTTCTTGGCTCTCTTCACGGCTGGTATACCAGCGAAGCCAATGCACATGCAGGCACGCCCTACGGCGTTAAGAATGTGAATTATCCTGGAGCTTTTGCTTCATTTGGTAGCGATTCACTCAACACGTTTCCATAGTGAGAGTCTGAATTCTTCAATTTAGGCATGAACTCTGGGGTCGTCTCTACAGGAAATCGCAGCCAAATCGCAATAGCGACGGGCTTTCTAGGAGCCTTCATTGTTGGGTCGCTTGCGGTACAAATGGTGCGAAGTCAAGTTGGGGTTGCGAGCGACGGCAATAGACCCAACGCAAAAGTGGAGCCAGTGATTGCTTCACCAGCCACCCTCTGGGCCGATATGGGATCCCGCAGCGAGTTGGTGGAGGAACTTTCGTCATCACCGGCCATCAACGCATCGCCAAAAGCCGTTGTGGATCCAGTTGTGGGATCTGAAGCAACACTTTGGTCTGCCTTAGGAAACCGCTGAACATGGAAGAAGGCCTCACTCACCTCAACACAGCAGGTGAAGTTCACATGGTTGACGTGGGTGATCGCCGTCCAACGAAACGCGAAGCAACAGCTAGAGGCTGCCTTCAAATGCAGCCAACCACGCTGGAACTGATCCGTTCCGGCAACACACCGAAAGGTGATCTCCTTGCTGTTGCGCGAGTCGCTGCGATACAGGCGGCAAAACGGACCTGGGAACTGATTCCCCTTTGCCACCAGTTACCACTCAGTGGCGTGGAAGTCACGATTGAACCGGATTCCTCACTACCGGGACTCATCCTGTGCTGCCGGTGCAGCACAACAAACAGCACGGGTGTGGAGATGGAATCCATGACAGCAGTGTCCATTGGATTACTCACGCTGTACGACATGCTCAAGTCCATTGATCCAGGGATGACCTTGGGTCAGATCGCTCTCACCCATAAAGATGGAGGTCGCAACGGTGCCTGGTCCCGTTGAGCCCTATGGACGCGAAGGGTTACCTCTTAGCGAAGCCAGACATCGTCTTCTCGAAGACATCAGCCCGATCAATGCCCTCACAACCGTGCTTCTCCAGGAGGCGCTTGGGCGCGTCAATGCCAAGTCAATCAACGCTCCTGTCTCGATCCCAGGATTCCGAGCCTCGATCATGGATGGGTATGCCTTAGGGCAACACCATCAACCGACAGTCGGCCAGCAATGGGCTCTGCAAGGTCGATCAGCCCCTGGCTCTCCATTTGATCGGGTCTTAAACGCTGGTGAAGCCATCCGAATCTTGACCGGTGCCCCCCTCCCAGAAGGAGCAGGCTGGGTCTTGCCACAGGAATGCGTGGAGACAAGCCAAACGCAACTGAACTTGGCTGCTGACGTTTCGGATCAACCCTGGATCCGAGCCGAAGACGAGGAATGCAAAGCCGGGGACCGATTGATCAATCCTGGCCAGCGCTTGACGCCTTCCCAGCTTGGACGTTTAGCAGGTTGCGGCATAGCCACGCTTGAAGTGCATCGCAAACCTCGCATTGGCCTCCTCATCAGCGGGGATGAGCTCGTGCCAGCCGGGCTAGAGCGACGAGCAGGAGCCATATGGGAAAGCAATAGCACCCTGCTTGAGACGATCCTGAACAGCCTCCACCAAGTGGTGCATGCAAAATGCGTGGTTCCTGACCAACCAGCAGCTTTGCGGCGCGCGTTAGCTGAGCTCAGCAACACCTGTGATGTTGTGGTGAGCACAGGGGGGATTTCAGCAGGTGACAGTGACTGGATCCGAGCGCTGGTGGACGAATTAGGGAACGTGAGTTTCTGGAAACTATTTCTGAAACCAGGACGCCCCTTTGCCTTCGGGCACATCAAAAGCCAGAAAGGAACCGTGCCTTTCTTTGGCCTCCCTGGAAACCCGGTGGCTGCAGCGGTCACCGCCCTACAACTGCTCTGGCCAGCCTTACAGATCTTGGAGGGTCAACAGGAGCCTGAGTACTTTCCACGCGTCAAAGTCAAACTGGCCAACGCTTTGGCTCGTCGGCCTGGCCGCCCCGAGTTAGCCCGCGCTCGCTTGGAGGTCAATGCCAACGGAGAGCTAATGGCGCGGGTGAGCGATTCTCAAGCCTCATCCCGCATTGGCTCCCTGGTTCAGAGCGATCTTTTGCTGGAGATTCCCGCAGAAACAGGAGGGTTAGAAGCCGGCGAGAGTCTTTGGGCCCAACTCATACGATCCCGCCTCATCTAATAAGAAGCTCAAAGTGGCGTATTTCCGCTAACCCACGAGCCCTGTCCGTTCCTCCACTCTTTTTTCCAAAAAGGGGCCTGATGCTTAATCGCTTCAAGCAAAGCCATGCAACAACGTTGCGCAGGGCCACGGCGATCAGCCTCAACAGCCACAAGCACGATGACCTCATGAGGCGATAAGCGTCCAACCCGATGGATCACAAGCGCTCCTGTCGCGCCATGCAGCATCAACAACCTTTCCGCATCCTCACGGATCAAGCTTTCGCACAGTCCTGGATAGTGCGTAAGCTCAAGCGCTTCAAGCGAACTCCCATTTTCAGCAACATCTCGAACACGTCCACTGAATGAGGCTGAAGCAGCAGCAGTCGATGACCATTCAGACAACCGAATCCAAGGATCAAAGGGTTGGCTATGAATCTCAACTGTTATTTCCAGTTTTTGCATCAACCCTTCAACCTCCAGTAAAGGGTGGAAGAAAAGCAACTTCATCCCCTATTTGAACAGGGGTAAGCGAATTCACCAACCGCTGATTAATAGAGATCTGAACAGATGCAGGACGTGGTCCAAGTTTTAATTGATGCCAGATATCATCAGCCGTCACAACATCTTTGTCGGGAAGCAAAATACACTGTTCATCCCAACCAGCCTGATCTCGAAGCGAAGCAAACAACAACACCTGGAGTGTTCTCTCCGGAGATTTCGTCATAGCGAACAACTGCAAGTCCTGATTCGTTCTAGCGTTATCTTGCATTCGCGATTCTGGAGCTGGCCCTCTCAATTGCACTCCTCACCATTTCCGACCGACGCACCAAGGCGGAAGACACCAGCGGTGACGCACTGGAACAACGCCTAACAGCCGCAGGTCATCAACTCAGTGATCGACGGATCTGCCCTGATGATCGCTATCAGATCCGCTCAGAACTCAGTCAGTGGATTGCCAATCCAACCGTTGATGTCGTGATCACAAGCGGCGGAACAGGCCTAACAGGCCGAGACGGGACCCCAGAAGCAGTCACCCCATTGCTGGACAAAACCATCGACGGTTTTGGTGAACTCTTTCGTGTTCTTTCCTACGAGAGCATTGGGACGAGCACATTGCAAAGTCGTTGCCTAGCAGGCGTCGCCAACGGAACCATCATCTTTGTTCTTCCCGGTTCGTTAGATGCCGTTCAAACAGCTTGGGACCGATTGATCTCCAGCCAATTGGACGCGAACACGCGTCCCTGCAACCTCGTGCAACTATTGCCGCGATTACGGGAAGCATCTTGGAAAGCCACAGCGAATCCTGATCCGTGAATCCTGATTAGGTGATTGAGACGTTTTGCTGATTTGGGTCGTCGCAGGTGCCAAAGGAGCGGACTTCAAAATGGAATCGGCATCGTGACCGCTGCTGGCTCAGGAGCACAGGCACTCACTTGTTGGCTCACCACATCTCCCACCACCACGATGGAAGGTGAAGCAAATTGTTCTAGTCGAGTGGCCTCTGCCACCTCGCGTAGGGGTGCCTTTAGACAGCGTTGACCCACCACAGTGCCCTGCTGAACCACAGCAACAGGTGTGTCGCCGTCAAGGCCGCCAGCGATTAATTCCTCAGCAATACGCGGGAGATTATGCAAACCCATGTAAATCACTAAGCCATCACTTGCGGTCGCCAAAGCACGCCAATTCACTGATGGACGACGTTTATCGATCTCCTCATGACCGGTCACAAAGGTGACCGAAGAACCAGCACGACGGTGGGTTACCGGTATTCCTGCGTAGGCCGGTGCGGCAATGCCAGCCGTCACGCCCGGCACCACCTCAACAGCAATCCCATGTGAAGCCAAATGGGCAGCCTCTTCTCCGCCTCGACCAAACAGGAAAGGATCTCCCCCTTTTAAGCGCACCACTGTTTGATAGCGCTGACCCAAAGAGACCAATACTGAGTTGGTGCTGGGCTGGGGAACGGAATGGTGCCCTCGGCGTTTGCCGACAAAGTGCCGCTCACAGGTCTCGGGAACAAGTTCGAGAACCTCACTTGGAACCAGTGAGTCGTAGACGAGCGCATCACAACATTGCAATAGGCGTTGCGCCTTCACGGTGAGAAGGTCGGGATCCCCTGGTCCTGCCCCAACGAGATACACAGTTCCTGAGTTGGTGGAATCAGTCACGGCAATGCAGCAAGACAATGGATCAGACCCTGACGAAGCGCAGGATCTTCAAGAAGAGAAGGCAAACCACCTGCCTGACGCAACGCCTCCGACATCCGGTTAGGAGCTAACGAAAGCGGTAATGGAACCATGGTTGGATGATCAACTGCAAACCTATCCCACCGATCAAACGGAACCACCGGCAGATCAAAGCGACGGTGTAATGAAGTGAGGAAACGATCAGGCAAACCTGGCCTTAATGGATGGTGAATGAGGGCGATCGAGGGGTGCTGGGCAGCAACATCAGCGATCCAACGTGACATAAGCAGCCACCAAAACTCCCAGGCACCAAGAAACGGAAGCGGCTTCACGACAACGCCCTCACTCCTCAATCGATCGCGAATTTGAGGAACATCACAGCGAGCATGGCTGCCAGGAAGCAAGAGCAGGGGCACCAGCCATTGGCACTCGCAATGTGCCGGCTCAGGGTGCTCTGCCGTTAAGACCTCGAGTTCAACTGGAGCCGCACGTATCTCACTCACTGCCACCAACAAGTGCTGAAAGCAGGGGGGGACAACACCTCCTGAGCGGCCATGAATCACCAAACGCAACCCAGCCGCACAACCAGCTTCAGCTCGCTTAGGTAACAACGGCCACGGATCGAAACCCACTGGAACTGATGAAGTCAGGTGGTCACAATCCATGCATGCATGACTAATTACCGCAGAAACCATTCTCGCGCTCCCATGCACCCAACGGCTCGGAACAACCGGGCACCACAACGATTCCGAAATGACTTTGACCGCGACTTAGCCGCCATGGCAAGGGTTTGGTCCATGATCCGCCAGGGAGCCGTTCGCTGGATCGGTGAAATCGGTCGCCAATATTGAATCAAGTTTCTAGTTCCGATGATGAATCCATCGAGCCAGAAACCAGGAGACTTTCCTGTATCGAATCGAACATAATTCCAGGCTCATCATCATCTATTTGGTTCCAACCGATACCGAAAGGTCAGCTTGTATATCGCTATAAACAGTTTCTCCAGCACTCCCGTTTCTGATGTGCTGAGAATCTCGTCAACCGACGATTTCCTTTGTCAATCAGCAGTGCCATGAGCATTCAAATTCCAACAAGAACATTTCTAGAAAATAAGAAGCTCAACAAGATTGAACAGAAGAAGGCTTCAAAAGATGGTCTGCTCGTAGGAGATGAAATTGAAGAGTTTGCCCGTATTGGATGGGAAGAGGTTGACGAAACTGACCTTCAGCTTCGCTTAAAATGGTATGGAATGTTTTGGCGTCCAAAGACTCCCGGCAAGTTTATGCTTCGCCTACGAGTTCCCAATGGTGTTCTCAGCAATCAGCAACTTCGCGTTGTCGCTTCCGTTGTTGAACGCTATGGCGAAAATGGAAGCTGCGATATTACAACCAGGCAAAATCTTCAACTAAGAGGAGTCTTACTTGATGACCTACCCGATATCCTAAAACGTCTAAAATCTGTTGGCCTTAGTTCCATTCAGTCAGGTTTTGACAACCCACGGAATGTGACTGGTAATCCATTAGCAGGAATTGATCCAAACGAAATTGTTGACACACGCCCCTTTACGACTGAGCTTCAAGACTTTCTCACGAACCATTGCGAAGGGAATCCAGAATATTCCAATCTTCCCCGTAAATGGAACACTGCCGTTGCTGGTGCCAAAGACAACTTCCTACTTCACAACGACATCGTCTTTCACCCCGTTGAACGCGATGGAGTCATGGGTTTCGGTGTGTGGATCGGAGGGATCCTCTCCTCACAAATGAATGCCTATGCGCTACCAATGAACGCATGGGTCAAACAAGATGAAATCTGCAAGATGACTGATTGCGTGATCCGTTTATGGCGTGATAACGGTGAGCGTGATAAGCGTCCTAAGGGCCGCTTTCGCATGTATCTTGACCAACTTGGGGTCGAAACCTTTAGAAGCAAAGTTGAAGATCTTTTTGGCCCTTTAACGGAAGATCCAGGTTCAGTCTTCAACACCACACCACGGTCTCACTACGGAATTCATCCGCAAAAAAATGCAGGTGAATTTTTCGCAGGACTCCATGTGAGTGTTGGGCGACTCACTGCAAATGACCTTCACGATTTAGCTACTGCAAGCCTTCAATATGGCACTGGCGAAGTTCGTCTAACGGAGGACCAGAACGTCATCATTGTGGGACTTTCAACGGCCAATCTTGATCGCTTCAAAGCAGATCCATTGTTGCAACGCTTCCCACTTGAACCAGGTGCCATCGCCGCTGGCACGGTCTCTTGCACAGGTAATACTTACTGCAGTTTTGGCCTAACAAACACCAAAGACCAAGCCATTGCAGCAGCTCAGCAACTCGATGCAGAGCTCGAACTACCCGAAGAGCTCAAGATCCACTGGACCGGATGCCCCAACACCTGCGGGCAAGCCTTCATGGGCGCCATTGGATTGACAGGCACGAAGGCAAAAAACAGCAAGGGAGAGATGGGAGAGGCCTACACCCTGAGCATCGGAGGGTCGCAGGGCAAAGATCCACAGATCGGGGAAGTGCATCAAAAAGCAATCCCAGCAGAAGACATTCAAAACGTTCTTCGTCAAGTGCTCATCGAACAATTCGGAGCAAAGCCTCGAGCTTAAGCAAACCGAATGACATCGCCGACGTAAAACCGTGGCGCTTTGTTTTGAAGCCATGGTGCAACGTCTCTAAAAGTCAAACATTTACCCATTTTTCAATGACTTTAAAAGTTGATTTCCTATCACGTTTTGTCAATTGGCTAAGCGCAAGTGGTGAAGATAAAGCACCAATTTCTATACCCCCACAGCGTCAAGATGTCTTCTCACGCTTCATGAATCGCGTCAGCGGTTGATTATTTCTCACTTACCAACACCCAATCATGAGTGCAACAGCGTCCCAGATGGACTATGTCCTACCTAATGAACTCGTCGACGGCATGATTTTAGCCGGCGGCAAGAAAGCAACTGTCAGCATTAAAAACCTGCTGATCCGTGGCTTTTATTCTGGCGCCATTCTCGGCCTTGCCGTCATCCTGGCCCTCACGGTAGGAATCCTCACAAAATTACCATTTGTGGGATCTCTCCTTTTCCCATTTGGTTTTGCCAGCATCGTCCTGTTCGGGATGGAGCTTGTTACTGGAAACTTTGCGTTGCTACCGATGGCAACCTGGGCCGGTAAATGTAGCTGGAAGGCAACATTCCGAAATTGGACGTGGGTTTGGATTGGCAATTTCATCGGCACGCTCGTTGTGGCGATCATCATGGCCATCAGCCTCACTAGCGGCAGCATGGATGCCTCTGCGGAGAACGTCGGTCCACCGATTTGGGATCTTGTTGCTCAAAAGATTGTTGCTCTGAACCAGATCAATGTGGTGAAGAAGTATGAGGCTCTTGGAAGCATGGGTTTCTTCTTGGCTTTCCTGCGTGGAGTTGTTGCGAACTGGTTGGTTTGCCTAGGCGTCACGATGGCTCTTGTGAGCAAAAGTGTTCCCGGCAAATTGCTTGCCTGCTGGTTGCCGATTACGGCCTTCCAAACGATGGGTATGGAGCACATTGTTGTGAATCAATTTCTGCATACAGCTGGACCAATCCTTGGTTCAGGAGTTCCTTTCTACAAAGTGATTTTCTGGAATTTCCTCCCAGTCACCTTGGGAAACATTGTTGGAGGAATGGTGTTTATCGGCATGCTCTTCTACAGCACCCATCGCACCAAAATTTCCGATGTGCTTCCTGTCGAGCATGATGAAAAACTAGAGCGTGAACTGGCTGCCGAACTTGGTGCCCGCTAATTTCAAATTCCATGAGTGCGATTGACGAGGCCACCCTCTGGGATCGGCTGTCCAAAGCACGTCGGATTCCTTTGAATCCAAGCTGGCTGGGAGAGATTTACTCTCCCAGCCTTTCTGATGAACTGCGTTTTGCCGTAGCTGAACGCCTGGGAATGTTGGCCGAAACAGGTTGGCCAATCATCCATCGCTTGATCAAAGAGCACGGACTCCAGCCTGAGTTAATTCATGCAGCTGGCCTCTGCCACCAACCTGAAGCAAGGGATTGGTTGCTCACACAACTCAATCAATCCAATGATCCAGATGCCTTTTTACTCAATGCGCTGAGTTGCTGGGGTGCAGAACTCACGACGTCTCAATTTGAGCAGATTCTTGAGTTGCCTAGCCAAGCTCAACGCCTCGCTGGTTTAAATCTTCTCAGCTTCAAATCTCATCAACTTCAAGCTGTTGAATTACTGCAGTTGTGTGAGCCCGCTCTTCAAGATTGGCGTGATCCTGTTGTCATCGCCTGTATACGCTTACTACAGCGGCGTGACGAGGCTGTAGTAAGCACTAGGCTTGTCAGCCTGGTCCAAGAAGGATCCGATGCAGCTGCTGAGGCTGCCCTAAGAGCTCTGGGATGCATGGCTACAACTCAAAGCAAATTAGCTTTGAAGTTACTGAGCACAGAACTCAGTGACCGAGAGCGAAGAACACACGCCTTACGCCAACTTAAGCAGCAATATTAGAAACATTAAAAATGCCCGGGAGTGCCGGGCTTGATTTCAATTAGATCAAAAACCTACCATTTTTTATACGG
>Ga0209666_1003960_pt1 | contig 10601 bp, 8 predicted proteins | sample SaaInlV_125m_DNA_FD_184679 | JGI IMG/M metagenome (GOLD analysis project Ga0209666, IMG submission 184679) | Marine microbial communities from expanding oxygen minimum zones in the Saanich Inlet - Saanich Inlet SI037_S3LV_10m_DNA (SPAdes)... | ecosystem: Environmental > Aquatic > Marine >...
CGGCGAGGGCTAGCGAACGATCAAACCGTGGAGCATGGTTAACAGAAATATCTGTAACGCCGCGCGCGCGAGATGGCCCTGCCACGGCAAGACTTGCATGGACTCGTCGGCGTTCGGCGGCAGCGGACCGGGCGAATTGTGAGTCCACATGTACGTGTTCGCGGGCGTGACGACGATGGTCAACAGAAACAACCCCGCCGCGCTCGCGGGCGTCAGCCAGGATTCGCAAAAATCGGGCGTGAGACCGAACGGGAGCGAGCCGAGGACGACGCCGAAGCCGCCCAAAATTTCCGCGACGCCCGTCCAGTTGACGTGAAAACTCGCGCTTCCCGGTAAGTTCCAGAATCCCCACGCGCCTTTGTGCGGCATCATGGACGTGAACCCATCGTGCACGGCGAAATGCGCCGCGCCCGCGGCGATGTACGTGAGTCCGATGAGCGGCCAACTTCTCGCCGACCAAGCCGCGAGCTCCGGCGCGAGCGCTCGCGTCGCCGGGCCGACGACCTCGCAGCACTCGTACGTGCCGAGAAGGATCGCGGCCCACACCGCGAGCACGCACGCGGTCTGCGCGCGCTCGTCGAGCGCGGAGACGCGCGCGCCGCGATAGCCGGGCGCCGTCCAGGGCGCGACGTCCCGAGGCTCGAGCTCTGGGGACGCAGAAACTCGCGTCGCTCGCGGACGACGCGTCGACGACGCGGGCCGACGCGCGCGCGACGCGCGCGGACGCGCGACGCGGGCGAGCGCGGCGGCGCGCGCGACGACGGCGACGCTCGGACGCATGGCGACGTGTGCGGCCGGGACGCCGAGCCGGCGGCGCCGAACTTTACCTTTACGGAATCTAATGTTACACACGCCGTCGCGATCACCGCCGCGACGCCTTCGCTGTTCGACCACGCCCCACCGCTCGACGCTCGCTCGGCGCGGCGGGACCGAGGACGTGCGCGCCGCTTCGGTCGCGCTCTTGCTGCGGCGTCAACCGCCTCTTCGGCTCGGCCTTCGCCCTCGCGCGCGCGTCTTCGTCCGACCGTCCCGTCCGCGCGTCGTCCGCGACGCCGGAGATGATGTGATTCGAAATCGCCGCGATCGGATTCGAGCGAAACGTCGGGTGCGCGAGCACGGCTTGCATCCGCGTCGTCTCCCGCGCCACGAGCGCCGTCCGCCGCCTCGCCGTCGGCGTCTTCGCCCCGTTCCCCATCCCTCGCCCCCCGCCCGTCGCCGCGACGTCCGCGAGCGACATCGACAGCGCCCTGACGTCCACCGTCGTCCCTCGCCCGCTTTTCTTCCCTATTTTCTTCATCTTCGTCTCCGTCGCCACGCGAATCTCTGTCCCGACCGCGCGCCGAGCGCGTCCGCCGTCAGTCGTCCCGCGCGCGCCGTCCGTCGCCGTCGGTCGCCGCGATTCGCGCCCTCGAACGCACTCTCTAAAAATTTCGCGCGCCGCTTCGCCTTGCGCCGATGCGACGGCGCGACCGTCGTCGCCGTCGTCGTCGTCGTCGTCGTCGTCGTCTCCGCCGCCGGTTCGCCTCGCGTCGCGCCGTCGTCGTCCCGTCCCGCCTCGCCCGCGCGCGCGCGCCGCCGACCGAGCGCGCGCTCCACCTTGCGTCGGAGCTCTCGCTTGACCATCGCGCGGACGCGGCGCGTCGCGGCGTCGCCGAGTGTCGATTCCATCGTCGCGCCCGGTCGTCGTCGCGCCATGTCGCGCCGCGTCGTCGCCGGCGCGCGCGCGCTCCAGCGCGAGCTCGACCTCGAGCGCCTCGCGCGCCTCGTCGCGCCCGCGCGCGACGCGTCGTCGCGCGCGCGCGCGGTGAACGACGCGCTCGTCGCGCAGCTCGCCGAGCTCGCGCGCGCGACGCCCGCGCGCGCGTGCGACGTCGCGCCGTCCACCGCGGGACGATCGGGCGCGAGCGCGGGCGACGGGTTGTTCGCGCGCGGCGCCGTCGCCGCGGGACGCGTCGTCGCGACGTATCCGGGGCTGACGTACGTCGGCGCGGCGACGCGATTCATGAAGGATTATCCGCGCGTGACGCGCGAGAACGAATACCTGATCGCGCGAAGCGATGGGAGCGTGATCGACGCCAAGCCGTGGGGACGGGGCGGTGAGGACGACGACGCGTGGCCGGGCGCGCCGGTGGCGCTGAGCGAGGCGGAGGCGAGACGGGCGGACGGCGCGAGCTGGCTGGAGCGGTTGCGAAAGCCGACGCTGCCGAGGGCGACGCGAGCGCGGTTGGCGAGGGAGTGCGCGACGCTGGATCGAGGAGATGAGCTGGCGCTGGCGCACTACGCGAATCATCCGCCGAGTGGGACGGCGCCGAACGTCGTCGTGGCGTCGGTGGACGTGCCGAGGGACTCGGACGCGCGGAGGCGCACGCAAAACGTAAACGTGGAGTGCGAGGAGGAGGGGGAGGAGACGGAGAGCGTGTGGTCGATCGTGCGCGATGGCGAACGGTCGCTCGTGGAACGCGCGCGAGACGCGTCGTTGGCGATGTTCGGGGAAGATGCGGATAAACCCAGAGCTCGAGGAGGGACGGTTCGGCGAGACGTCGTTCGAGGCTTGGTTTTAGTGTCGACGCGAGACATCGAGGATGGGGAGGAGATTTGGTTGAATTATAGATTATCGACGCACGTGACGCCGCCGGCGTGGTACGTGCGCGTCGATCCAGAGGAGGACGAGCGTCGCTGGTCGTTGGATTAGAGAAACTAGATTATTTGCTATAGAGACTACGCGCCGTTTAGACATCGACCGTGCACGCATTTCCCACCGACGTACGTGGCGACGATGTCGCTATCGCTAGAACTATCGAGAATTATAAAATCAGCGAACGCCCCGGGTGCCATTGTACCGACGAGACCGTCCAACGTGAGCGCGTGCGCGCCGCCGCGAGTGAACATCGTCGTCGCCTCCTCGGCCGTGAGACTTTGGCTCTCGTGTCCGTCTCCGCGCTCCACCGCCGCTCGCATGCCGGCGAAGACGTCAGCGCTGACGATTGGCCAATCGCTACCGCCGGCAAGAGGCACGCCGTTTTCCAGAAATGTCCGCAAAGCGTAATATCTGCTCGCTCGTTCCTCGCCGAGCTTTTCCGCGGCGCTTCGCTCGTCGAGCGCTATTTGCGCAGGCTGCACGCTCGCCACCGCGCCGAGCCTCTTGAATCGTTTGGGTTGGCCATCGATTGGCGCCGTTAAGTGCTGCGAGTGCTCGATTCGAAATCTCCGCAGCGAACGCTCGCCGTTGGCGGCCTCGATCGAGGCTAGGAGCTCGAGCGCTTGTTCCACCGCGGCGTCTCCGATGGCGTGCACGGCGATCTGAAGACCCGCTGCGTCCGCGAGAGTGGCTTGCTTGCGCAAAATTTTCTCTCTTTTACCTCTGGGGTACATCAAATGTCCAGACGTCGACCCGTCGTCTAGATACGGCGCCATCATCGCCGCGGTTCGCCCGCCCAAGCTACCGTCGAGAAACGCCTTGACGCCGCCCAATCGAACCCGAGAAGCCGCGGTCTCATTCTCTCGCGTCCAACCACCGTTCCACGCGACGTGGGATTGAACGCTTGCCCAGTCCCCGAGTGGCATGTACGACGTGATGCGAATCGGAAGGTCGCCGACCGCGTCCCATCGCTCGAGCGTCTCAAAATCTTCCCAGAGCTGCGCGTATCCATCCGCGCCCGCCACCAAGCTCTCGATGTCCCCGAAATCACCCACGGTCGTGATTCCTTTACTGAGTAAGTACTCAAACGCCCGTTTAAACGCTTCATCGCGCTCGCTCCGCGACCGCTTCGGCACCGCGTTCGACATCGCCGCCGTGGCCAACTCCTTTAGAATCCCAGTCGGCGCCCCCTCGTCGTCCAACTCCACGATCCCACCCGCGATCACCGTCTTCGCGCCCGTGATCTTCGCGATTTCCAACGCCGCCTCGCTCGCGAATCCGACGTGTCCGCACGTCCGCGTGACCCACACCTTCGCTCCGACGAATCGTTCGTCGCCGCGCGTCCACGCGTTCGACGGCGTCTCGCCGCCCCACGACGTCTCGTCCCAACCGTGTCCCAGCACCCATTTTTCCTTCCCAGCGTCGATCGCTCGCGCGAGGGTCTCTATGAACTCTTCTTTGGACCGCACGCCTCGCAGATCGAGCGCGTCGAGCGCGAATCCGCCCGTGACGACGTGCGCGTGCGCGTCGACGAAGCCGCTTCGCAGCGCGCGCCCGCCGCAGTCCAACACGACGCCGAATCTCGTCGACGGAACGTCTTCGACGGCGATGATTCGCCCGTGTCGGGATACCGTGATGTCTTTGATCGCGCCCGCGTCGCCGACGGCGCAGTTCGCGAACGTGGTGACGTCGGCGTCGCGTTCGGCGTCGGTCGAGTGATGACGCGCGCGAGCTGGACCGGTGGTTTTAGCGCCGTAGCCGAGCGGGCAGGCGGAGAATCGAGCCTCGAACGCGGGCCAGGCGATCGCGAGGAGTGCGCTCGCGATTGCGAGGGCGAACGCGACGTCGCGGGGGGTCCATCGCATGGCGCGGGAGCGCGCGCGAGGCGGACGCTGACGCGAGGAGCGGCGAGCGGCGAGCAGGCGCGTGGCGGCGGCGGCGGTATGATTACATGAATGCCTGCGTGCTGGACGATCGGTGGTCGTCGTGAACGCGAGACGCTCTATTTGTTGTTGCTTTCGGCTTCGGAAATTTTTCTGAGAGCCTCCTTTTGAGACGCGTCGAACGCGTGCTGCATGTCTCGCTCGTTCCAACGCAAACATCTTCGAAGCGAATTGATGAAATCGCCCGTTTGATCGGCGTAGTTGATGGTGGGAATCGGGTATTGGCTCATGCGGACGAACACGGAATCCCCGCTCTCGAGCTCGCAGCGATCGCGGCCGTCGAAGGAGACCCAGGCGGAACATCGAGCGTCTTGCGCAACGCGTAGCTCGATTTCGACGCTGTCGGGGAAAATGACGGGTCGGAAAGACAGCGTGTGTGGGCAAATCGGAGTCATCAAGATTGCTGGGACGTTCGGGTGCACCATCGAACCTCCGGCGGACACGCTGTAAGCAGTGGAACCGGTGGCGGTGGCGACGATGACGCCGTCGGCTTGAATAGTCGTGATGAGTTCTCCGCGATCGTACGCCTCAATTTGAGATAAATACGGACTTGGACCTCGATCAACGAGCAACTCATTCAAGACGGTGATCTTTTTCGTGAATTCGCCCGTTCCACCGCTTCCGATCTTGTCCTTTGCCTTGACCAGTGTACACTCGAGACGCATGCGAAGCGTAATCGGCACGCCTCCTTGGATGTTCACCACGGGCTTCCCTCGTCCGATGGATTGAAGCAAGCTCGAAGCCATTTCGTCCGATGGGTGGCTTGTCAAAAACCCGAGCGAGCCGAAATGGAACCCGAGAAGCGGCGGCACTGGCCCTTGGAATAACTTGCTCGCGTGCAGGATGACGCCGTCGCCGCCCAAACACACGATGATATCAGTTGTACCCCAGTCCTCTTGAGGGATGATGCCGTCCACTTTGCGCAGTTTTTCGGCATTTTTTAAAACTACCGCTCTGTGCAGGGTGTCTTCGAGGATGTCTGCGTTCGCCAATTCATCCATGACGTCTTCGTCGAGGACGACGGTGATCCCCATCGTCATCATCGCGTGCGCGATCTCTATGAGTTCTGGCAGCAGGCCAAAGCCAATCTTCTTCAGTAAGAAAACACGCCGCGGTTGTTGACGCCATACCAATATCAATTGTTGCGTGCTCGGGTGAGATATCTTCAGTTCCCGGTTCTCGACGAGCTCGCGCGTGCACGAGAAACCGTCGGTTCGAATTATGTACATATCCGGAGCGTCCGTCAGAGAGCTGTGTTCGCCAACGACAATTTCTTCCCCGTTTGCAGTACTATCGAATTCATGATCCGCGATAAACTTTTCTCCGTTGAATGTCTTGTTATTCAACTTCGCGGCGTACTCGCGAACAAACGCCTCCTGTGCGATCGATCCGAAGTCGCACACGAGCGATTCAGCCGAGAGCGCCTCGTCGACGTCCATTCCTTGGTGCACACGCCAGCACGCGACGAGTGATCCGGTCCGTCCAATTCCAGCTTTACAGTGCACGAGGATCGGTCGCATCTTGTCATCGTTTACGGTCTCGATGAATCGTTTCACATCCTCCTCCGTCGGCGGCTCCATGTCGGGAATCGGTATGTGTACGATGTTGAGCGCGCTCGCGCCGAACGTCCCTTGGCCCGAGCCTCCCCCGAACGCTTGTAGCCACTGGTTATCTCTATCGCTCCCGCGCAAATCGATGACAGTTTTGAAGTTGTTGCGAACCAGCCAAGCTCGACCTTCCGCGGTGGGCTGCCCTCCTCGATAATACGCAGCAACGCTCTCGTCGCCAACTTCGGTGACAATTTGCAAGTTTGGGATCGCCGTTCCGCTCGGCGCGTTCGGCGCGCGTAATCGCGGATGCACCAAGTCCAGCGACGCGCTTCGAAGCGCCTCGAAGCGATGCCGCACCGTTACCGAGCATCCGCCGATCTCTTCGCACGACTGTTCCAGTATCACTCGCAACTCCCACAGCGCCGTGCGAAGACGCGACAACTCCTTACTTCGCAAGTTGTTACTGAACCTCCCGGCGACTTCCGCGGCGGACGCGTACACGACCATCCTCCCCAACGCCTCCGTCACCTCTCCCGAGCATGAAGCGAGCGTGTTATTCGAAAAGTCCACCTCGCACTCCGCCGATAAGACGTCGGCGAACGACGCCAGCACCGCGCGTTCTAATTGCGCCGCCAACTGCGGCAACGGCACGTAACTCTGATCCGAGGTCGAAGGAAACTCCACGACACCTCCCTTTTCCTGTTTCTTCGCCCCGGTATCGACCGACGGGAACATTTCAGACTCTGAAATCGCGCGTCGCTCGACGCCGCCTCGACCTCGCGACGCGTCCCGCGCGTTCGCGCGCGCACCTCCGAAGACCGAGCGCCGTCCGGGCAAATGCGCGCGCCGCGCCGTCACTGTGCATACAATAGACCGTTCACGCGCGAGTTTCGTCGTCGACGACGCGCTGACGCGCGATGCCGCGGCGATCATCGTCCCGCTCGCCATCCCTCGTCACCGGGCGCCGCACACGATTCCCGCGCGCTCGCGCGTCCGCGGGACTCGCGAGACCTCGCGACGGGCGCGAACGATGCTCTCGCGCTCGTTCCACGCGCTCTTCCGGCGATCGCGGCGTGCGCGTGCGTCGACGCGCGCGCGTGTGCGCCCGGGCGCGACGCGACGGCGAGGCGCGAAAACGCCCTCGCGCGCGTCGCGACGCCCAGCTTCGCGAACCCGAAACGTCCGAACCTTCAAGCGCATTCATCGCAATCTACTCGAATCACTATCAGTGTCACGAACCACACCATCGATCGAACGCGCGACGAGCACCGCTTCGCGAAACATAAGACCGATCGACCCACCGTCGGGTTCACGACCCTGCACGCTCCGAACCCGCGCGCGGGTTCGATTCGACAGCAACGAACCTCGCGCGGGTCAGCGAACCTTCGATCGGGTGACGAAAATATCATCCCGAACGATGCGCGCCCTCATGGATCGCAGAATGGATGTCCGATCGAAAAAATACGACCGCGATACCACGGATGCGTGGGTGTACGAACATCGATATCGATATCATCGATGACCGGGGGTTCGATCGTTTCGTCGCCCCGTCCGCGATCGCGCGCACGGGCCCGGTCGCGCGTGCGATTGCGATTACAAGGGGCCTCCCGACGCGTCGCATCGCGACGCGCGCACGCCATGGCTCTCTCTCTCGCGCAGGTCGCGCCCGCGGCGCAGGTGCGTCGCGTCTCGCACCGTCGCGCGCGTCGCGCGCGTCTCTCGGCGTCGCGAACGCGCGCGCGTCGTCGCGAACGGCGGCATCGCTCGGCATCGGATAGGATGGCCATCGGCGCGTCGTCGCGGGTCGACGCGCGACCGGGACGCGACGACGCGCGACGTCGACGGAGGGCGAGAGAAAAATCGACGACCGCGGACGCGCGGGTGACTGACGAGAGGTTTCGCGGCGCAGTTTTCTTCGCGTAAGCGCGTCTGCGGCGCGCCGGCGGCGGCGTCCCGGACGCGCGTCGTCGTCCCGCGGGCTCGAGCGGTCGCGGCGCGCGCGAGCGGAGAGAAGAAGTCGGTGTTGATCGTGAACACGAATGGCGGCGGACACGCGAACATCGGGTTCTGGCTGGCGAAGACGCTGGCGGGGGCTGGGCACGACGTGACGATGAACGTCGTCGGCGCCGAGGACGATAAGAAGATGGCCAAGACTCCGTTCTCGTTGTTCGATGAGATTCGAGGGATGGGTGTGAAGACGGTGTGGGCGAATCCCGATGAAGTGGCGTCCAAGCATGCCGGGGCGAAGTTCGACGTGGTCGTCGATAACAACGGTAAGGACATGGACACCGTTGGTCCGGTGGCGGATTTCGCCGTCGCCGCGGGGGCGTCGCAGTTCTTGTTCGTCTCGAGCGCGGGTATCTACAAGCCCACGCCGTGCCCGCCGCACGTCGAGGGCGATGCCGTGAAGGAGACGAGCGGCCACGCCGTCGTCGAGGCGCACTTGAAGACGTTGCCGTTGAAGATGAGCTCTTTCCGCCCGCAATACTTGACGGGATACGGATCGAACAAGGACTGCGAGGAGTGGTTCTTCGATCGCGCCGTGCGCGGCCGACCGATCTTGGTCCCGGGCTCGGGTGATCAGCTCTCGTCGGTGACGCACGCCGAAGATTTGGCCACCATGATCGCCGCCGCCGTCGGCAACGACGCCGCCGCTGGGGAAATCTTCAACTGCGTGACGACGAAAGCCGTCACGCTGAACGGCATGGCGGAACTTTGCGCCAAGGCTGCGGGCGTCGAACCGAACGTGATCAACTACGACCCGAAGGATGTCCCGGATGTCGAAGTTAAGAAGGCGTTCCCGTTCCGCCCGATCCACTTCTACAGCTCCAGCGCCAAGGCGCAAGCCGTGCTCGGCTGGTCGCCCAAGCACCCGGATTTGGCCGCCGAGCTCAAGGAACGCTTCGCGTACTACAAGTCCATCGGACGCGATAAGAAGGAGATGTCGTTCGAAACCGACGACAAAATTCTCGCCGCGATCGGCAAGTAAATAGCGAGCTTGATTTTATATTAAACGAACATATTGAACGTGCAACGCGAGCTAAAACGTACAGTACACGGATTGGCGACGTCGTCATCGGTTTGGAACTTGGGAGAAACCACCTAGAAAGTTGAGCGCCAAATTCTTCGCCGAGTCCGCCGTCAGGGATTGTATTTCACGATCCAAGTGTGCGCGATGCGTCGCCCGCGGACTGGCGTAGGCGTAACTCGCGTGTCGAAGGGTGACCTCGACCCCTCGCGTCAACGACTCGTACGCCTCGCCGAGATCGGAATCTTTGAACCTTTCTAACTCATCCATATCACCGTCGATGATGTGCCAATGCTCGCCCGGACGCGCGGTGGTGGCGATGAGATTCGCCGCGGCGAGCGAGCGCGAGGCAAAGTTTTCGGTCGGGATCACGCAGACCCCGTAACCGTCGACGTCTTCGGCGACTTCGAAACCGTTTTCTCTAAATATTTCGCGGCACCTCTCCACCGCGCGTCCGCGCGAATTCAAGACGAACACCTTGCTCCCGCGCGCCAGCGCGGCGTGCAAGAGCGGTTTCAGGTCCTCGTACACGACCTGCTCGCCCGCGCTCGTCCCCGGCTCGCCGTCCGCCGTCGTCTCCATCCGACGCGCGTCCACCGACGCTTGCAAACCCGCCGGCATCATCCGTCGCCCGTCCCACCCGACGCTCGACTCCACCTCCTCCCCCCACTTCAACACGCTCATCAACTTTATCTCCGGCCAGCTCGACACGATCTCGTCCACCGTCAACGGCCTCGTTCTTCGCTCGAACCGCTGCTCGTTTGAAAACACCGGCCCCGGCCGCCCGCCGCTCGTCGTCCGCCCGCCGATGATCGCCTCGTCCGCGATCACCCGCACCATCACCACCGCCTCGCACGACGTCGACTCCGCGATCGCTCGTCGCATCGTTCGCATCGCCTCGACGTACGACGACGCGTCTCCCGGGACGTGCTCCGGCCAGCGCTCGCGCGCCACCGCGTGGCTCACCCTCGTCATCTCCACCGTCGCGTCCACGACGGCGTCGTACGCGAACAGCACGACGTCGCGCGACCGCTCGATGGCGTCGTCGTCGACCGCGTCGCTCGCGTCCGCCGCGCGTCGCGCGACGCGTCGGCGTCGCGCCGACGCCGACGCCGATGTCCCGCTCGATCGCGTCGCGCGGTCGCGCGCGCCTCGCGCGGTCGCGGTCGCGCGCGCGCGCGGCTCCGGACGCGCGCGCGACGCGTCGATCGCCCGCGCGTCCATGGCGCGCGCGCGTGTCGCGCCGCGCGCCGCGACGACGCTCGGAGGGACGCGGGACGCGCGATACGACGAAAAGATATTTTGTTTCGCGCCGGACGCCGCGAGCGTTTTAATCGCGCGACACACTCGGTCGTCGCGCGGCCGATTCGGGACGCGCGCGACGCCGCGGGGCGCGACGTCGCGCGGAAAAAATATCGAAGATCGATCTCGCACGGCGGCAT
>Ga0209666_1003962_pt1 | contig 10600 bp, 8 predicted proteins | sample SaaInlV_125m_DNA_FD_184679 | JGI IMG/M metagenome (GOLD analysis project Ga0209666, IMG submission 184679) | Marine microbial communities from expanding oxygen minimum zones in the Saanich Inlet - Saanich Inlet SI037_S3LV_10m_DNA (SPAdes)... | ecosystem: Environmental > Aquatic > Marine >...
GGGGGTTTTTCCATCGCCCGGGGGCGCGCGTTGACGAACCGCGGTTCGCCACATGCGCGTGGATCACACGGCGCATCACGCCCGTCGCGGTCATCGTGAAGGGTCCACTAAGCGATTCGGGGCGAATGCGGGAGGTTCGAGGCGCACCAGAGAGTCCATGACGCCGATCGCGCCGGGGTTGCCGTGGCTGAAATCTCTCCCCTCTCTCACGAGAGAATCTTCCCTCACGCGGAGCCCGCACGTGAGGCGCCTACCGCGGTCGTCGAGCGCTCGGGTGGCGCGCGTGAACCGCTCCCGTGACTCGTGGGGTCGCGGGTAGTCGCCCGAGCGAGTTGGTCGCGCGCGTGGTGACCTCCGGAGAGGCGCTCCCGCTTGTGCCCCAACGCCTGGTTGTGACTGGCAGAACGCACGTGGTTGGTCCTCGCACGCGCTCGTCTCTCGAGTGAGTGATTGTACAATATGGGTCGAATGAACCGTGGATCGACGAGTTAATAACCCACGAGGAGGACACCTGATGAACCACACCAACGGCGTAGGAGGAGGTGTGCGCGCTTGGGCGGCAGCGGCGACGGACGGGTAGGACGGGAGATGTCCGGCGAGACGGAGTCGCTGCGGAAGAAGGTCGCGACCCTCACGGTCATCAACGGAGCCCTCCAGAAGGAGAACGACGACCTGCGCTCCGCGGCGTCCACACACCATGCGGACGGCAAAGGGGGCGCGAACAACGGCGATGCGTCCTCCATCGTGGCGCAGGTGGAGGCCGAGTGCGAGGCTCGGCTCCGCGAGGCCGACGCGCAGATCGACGAGCTCAGGCGCGAGCTGGCGACGATCGCCAAGGGCGGCGACGCCGCGCAGAGCAGCGCGAGGGACAAGACCGTCAAGCTGCAGGAGGCCAAAAACGAGATCTCGGCTGTCAAACGCAAGGTGGCTGAGCTCGAGGGAAACGAGCGTCGTCTGCGATCGCAGCTGCGCGACGCCGAGGCCGACGCCGAGCGCGCCGCCAAAGCGTCGGAGAACAACAGAGCCACCGCGGACGGCATGCGCGAGGAACTCGGCGCCGCGCAGTCAGACGCCAATCGCGAGATCGCAAACCTGCGAAGGCGACTACTCGAGCAGGAACAAACCGCGCGGAAAGAGATCGATGCACTGCGCGAGTCCCTCGAAAACAAGCAGACGGACGCCACCGCCAAAGAGATGAAACGCGCCAAGTCCCAGGTGGCGTCCGCGGAGACCAAAGCAGCCATCGCCGAGGCGGAATGCGCCAAGCTCTCCGCCGAACTCGCCCATCTCGAATCCACGTCGCAAACGCAACGAGAAGCGCTTCGAAACGAGATACGCGCCGCGGAGGACACCGCGCGGGGCTTGGAGGCGACGCTCTCGGAGCAGAGGCACGCGGGGGGGTTCGCGGAGGAGGTGGGCGAAGCTGTCGCCGCGGTGACGCGGGAACTCGAACGAGAACGACGGGAACGGAAAAAAGACGCAGCCGAGGCGACGGCGCGGACCAAGGAAGCTCACGCGCGACACGAGCAGCTCGCCGCAGAAAACACAGCTGTGCAGCGTGACTTGCGGGAGGCGGAGTCGCGCGTGAGTCGCGCGGAGGCGGCGAGGGAGGAGATGCGAAGGCTCACGGATGAAGCCGTCGCGGGCGCGGAGGCGGCGAAGAAGAAATCGCTCGAGGCGGAGCGTTCGGAACGCGAAGCCAAGACGCGAATGAATGAACGTTTACAGACGACGGAGCTCGCGCTTGAGTCGAGCCGGGAGAAGACGAGCGTGCTGAAGGCGGAGTTGGTGAGGCTGGAGGAGACGCTGGCGAAGGCGGAGCTCGAGGCGATTCGACTGAGGCGGGAGGCGAAAGCGACGGCTGAGGACGCAAAGAAAAGACGAAAACCGGAGGAACGATCAGAGCGCGATCCCGGTGACGCGCCTCCAGAGCCTCCCGCGGTGCATAACAAGGCGGACACCGGCGGCGTTAGTTCACGCGAAGGTACCAGTACGTCCGCTGAGAGAGAGCCCTCGAACGCGGCTGAACCTGAGGGTAACAAACCTAGGGGCGGCGTGGGCGGCTTCTCCGTGGACGCGCTCGTCGCCGCTAACAAAGCCGACTTCGCCAAGCGCCTCGACGTCGGCGCCGCGACGTGGCTCACCGCCAAGGAGAAGAGGCTCATCGCCGTGGAGCGCGAAACGCAAGCCGCGCTGAGGACCGAGCTGGCGCGCTCGGAGGCTAGGTGTGCCGAGCTGGCTAAGAATGTGGAGGAGTTAACGGCGCGGTTGCTCGACGCGGAGACCGTGGGCTCATCATCGAACGACGGATCCGGCGACGGCGGCTCCTTGAAACGTGTGAAGGAGCTGAGGGACTCGCTGATCGCGGAGCGTGCCGCGGGTGATGCGTTACGGGCGGAGCACGAGATACTGCTCGAGGTTCTCGGGGAGAAGGAGGAGACCGCGGAGAGGCTGGCGAGGGCGGTGTCCGCGCTGCGGAACGAGGGACGGGAATCGCACTCGGCGTTTAGGAGCGCGCTGGAGGTGAACACGGAGGTGCTCGGGTCGATTCCCGGGAAGGTCGTCGGGCGAGCGTTCGTCAGCAAAGACGTGGACGAGCCCCTCGACGACTGAGTGACCGACGACTGAGTGACCCGAGAGCTCTTTTAAAGAATTTCGCGCTTTACAAAAATCGTTTTCACCTAATAATCAACCCCTGATCAACATCCTCGATTAGGCGGCGTTCATCGCTTTCGCCGCGCGCATCCACTTCTGGCGGCCCGGGATGACCTCGACGGACCCACCGGCCGCCTCGATCTTCGCCTTGGCAGACTCGGAGAACGCCGCAGCCTTGACCGCGCCGACGCCCGTGACGTCCCCGTCGCCGAGCACCTTGAGGGGAAGCTTGCGGTAGTGGCCGGAAGCCTTGATCACGCCGGCAGCCTTGAGCGACTCGATGCTCACCTCAGACCCAGCCGCGAGCTTGTTGGCGGCGAACGCGGCGGAGATGTCGTCGACGTTGACGGTGACGTACTTCGCCCGGCCCGCGCCCATGCCTCCGGCGATGCCCTTGAGCTTGGGAAAGCGGCGGTGCATGGGGGTCTGGCCGCCCTCGAAGCCGGGTCGGGTACCGCGGCCGGAGCGAGCCTTCTGACCGCGCATGCCGAAACCGCAGGTGCCACCCTGTGGAGTTAAGAAAAGAAGGATGGGGATGGAGGGACACGCGGTCAGTACACCGCCGAACGCGCGTTGGATGGAAAATCGACGGAGCATTTCACCCTATCCACTTTTTGTGCTGTGGGGGAGTTCATGGGGGGGCACGATGGCACGGCGTGTGCGTCCGCGAAAGATTCAGTGGATGGGACTAAGATGCTCACCTGACCCGCGCCGTAACCACGGCCCTTACGCGTCTTGGCCTTGCGTGAGCCCTTGAGCGGGGAGAGGTTGTGCAGGCGGAGCCTGTCCTCGCCATCCGCCTTCACGGTCAGGGAGACCGCCTTGGCCGCCTTGGGAGCCGCGGCGGTGACGCGCATCGGCGCGCCGACGAAGCCGCTGGACTTGGACGCCGAGAGGGCGACGCGCTTCTGCGAATGGATCGGAGTGGTGGAGGACGGGAGGGGAGGTCAGGGATACGTCGCGAGCGGCGACCGCGGCGGGACCCGCGCAGGGGTCCGCACGGCATCTAAGAAAACCCTACGACCTCAAATTGCGCTGGCGTTTCCCGGTCGATGGGAGGACGCCGCGCCGGAAACCGCGTGGGAATGGCGGTGGACGCGCGTGCGATGCTCACCTGCGCGACGGAGGCGCTAATGGACGCCGTGAAGGACGCCATAGTGTCGCTAACTACCTACGGACGTTCGCGTGCGGTCGCGCGCGTTGTCGTGAACACGCGGCGGGGCGGCCAACTCCGGTTTACTTTTTCGCCTTTATCCATAGGTGACGTCGACTAACCTGTTTGCGGAAATGGGTCCCGAGTCGCAAAAGCGACTCAGCGTCAGATCTGACAGATCTGACGGACCACCCCCGAGCCTTGACCCACATCCAGGCGCGCGTTCGTGGTCTACACGATCGAACGACCATGGCGCCGACGACGATACACGTCAAGGCGACCAGCGGCAGCAAGATCACCGTGCCTGTCGAGCTGAGCGTCACGGTCGGCGAGCTGAAGACGACGCTGGAGGCCGCGGACAAGGCTGACACGCCATCCGCGCAGCAGAGGCTCATCTACAAAGGGCACGTCCTCAAGGACGACAAGACGCTCGAGTCGTACGGCGTGGGCGAGGATCACGTGATCCACCTGGTGAAGGGACCCGCGCCGGGCGCGCAGGCTTCCACCCCACCCGCATCCACCCCGCCCGCGTCCACCCAAAACACCGCCCAGGCGAATCCCTTCGGCGCGTTCGCGGGATCCGGCGCGACTGGTGCCACTGCGGGAGTGATGGGCGGCATGGGTGCGTTCGGCGGCATGGGCCCGTTCGGCGGCATGGGCGGAGGCATGGGCATGGGAGGTATGGGCGGAGGCATGCCCGACCTGCAGCAGATGCAGCAGCAGATGGCGGCCAACCCGCAACAGATGCAGGAACTCATGAACTCACCCGCCATTCGTTCCTACATCGACTCCATCGTGCAAAACCCGGAGAGCGTGCGGGCGATGATGGAGTCCAACCCGCAGATGCGCGAGATCATGGACCGCAATCCCGAGCTAAGGCACGCGCTCAACGATCCGGAGATGCTCCGAAGGTCCTTCGAAGTCGCGAGGAACCCGTCGCTGATGCGTGAACAGATGCGTCAACACGATCGCATGTACGCCAACGTGGAGGCGCACCCGGAGGGATTCAACGCGCTCGCCAGGGCGTACGCGGACGTCCAGGAGCCAATGATGAACGCGATGGCGAGCGGACGAGGCGGGGCCGGTGGTAACACAGCTGGCGGTGCGGGAGCTAACACAGCTGGCACGGGTGCTGATAACCCCTTCGCCGCTCTCTTCGGCGCCAATAATCCCGCGAACGACGCCGGGAGCAATCCCGCCGCGAACGCCGCGCCCGGGGCTGGGGGGAGCCCGAACACGTCGCCGCTTCCCAACCCGTGGGCGCCCACCGCGGGTACCGGCGCCGGATCCGCGGCCGCCCCGGCCCCCGGCGGCTTTCCCGGTCTCGGCGGGATGCCCGCGGGTATGGGAGGCTTTGGTCCGATGGGTGGTACCGGAAACCCGGAGCAGATGATGGCGCAGATGGAGGCCATGCTGAGTAACCCCGCGATGGCCAACATGATGCAGGGCATGATGTCCAACCCGCAGGTGATGCAGCAGATGATGGACTCGGACCCGCGGATGCGCGCCATGCTGGACTCGGCGCCCGGCATGCGCGAGCAGCTCGCCGACCCGGAATTTCTACGGCGGATGACCAATCCCGATAACCTCCGCGCGATGATGCAGATGCAGCGCGCGATGGCGCAGCTCCAGGGCAACGGCGTGATGCCGCCCGGTGGCATGCCGGGAGGCGGTGCACCGGGCGGCGCACCAGGCGCGGCGGGTGCGGCGAATCCGTTCGCGGCGTTGATGGGGGGCGGGATGCCGGGGATGCCGGGGATGCCCGCGGCGGATTCTCGGCCCCCGGAGGAGGCGTACGCGTCGCAGCTGCAGCAGCTGAAGGACATGGGCTTCTTCGACGAGGCGCAGAACATCAGGGCGCTGCAGGCGACGTTCGGGAACGTGTCCGCCGCCATCGAGCGGCTCCTGCAGTGACGAAACAGCCGCGGGTATTCATTCGATTCGTCGCTTTGATGACAACGTAGAGCGATTATTCGCCGCCTATAAAAAAGTTCTCACTCGCTCGACGTCTATATTATCATCCCATCTCGTTCACGCGCGCTTATGATCGTACATGTACCCCCTGAGCTTGGCAGCCTCCACCACCGTCCCGCGCTCTAGACTCTGGTACACGTGCCAGCACACCCCCGGCGCCAGCAACGACGCGAACGGTAACCACGACATCCGGTAAAAGTCAAAGTCGTCCCGCCCGCCCCGCCCGCCTTCCTTCGCGTCACCGCGATGCAACGCGTACGTCCGTCGCATGGTCCACGCCCACCCGACACACGCGCACGCGCCCGACGCAGTCGCAAGCACGAACGCCACTGTCCGCACGCGTCGCGTCCACCCGGGAAGCGACGGCATGCAGTCGTCATCGCCCATCGCCAAGCGGGCGCGAGTGGTCTTCGCCGGGTAGACCGCGGCGACGCCGGCGCCGACGCCGGCGAGTGCCGTGAGAAGGTCCAGCATCGCCAGTACGTCCGTGGACATCGTGGGTGGATCGTGGTGGTAAAACTCCGCGTGTATCGCCTGTGTGTGGGATTGTGTGGTGCGTCAGGGTGATTTGCGCGTGACGGATGATGGCGGGCGGGACGGAGATGATGATGTGAGGCGGATGTTGAAGGGTCATGATGCGATGGACTTTCGTGGGGGGTTCGCGGGCGACGTACCCCTGACCATGCGCGTGTGACGTCTCCGCTCGCCGCATGTGCCGCGCAGTCGAGGAAGTAGACCCCCCACGCGATGGAGAGCGCGCCGAAAACGCGTCGCCATATCGTCGCCTGGCGTCTCGCGTCCTTCTCGAGCTCGAGCACCAGAGCTTCCTGCGCGTCGGTGTCGAGGACGGGCGCGGGTCCGGCGGTGTCGTCGCCGTCTTCACCGCCGTGCTTCGTCGTGCGGCTTCGAAGCGCGGCGCTGTTCATGGTTTCTGATGACGCGATACGGTTCGAAGTCGGGTGTGCGAGGGGGTGTGCGGGTGTGTGTGGGCGATGTCAGCTCTACAGATCTGTTCTTCCGTTTTGCAAGATTTGAGTGAAAACGAGCAGACACACGTGAGGTTCCCCCCGAATGGCTCGCTCCTTGAAGGTGTCCTATCGAGTTTTCTCGCGTCGACGTGGTGTCCACACCCGTCGGTACGGTGACAGCTTACTGTGAACACGATGCACAATACAAGCGCGTCGTAGGCGCCTCTTTACGGCGTCGCTTCGTTTAACTCAAGAATGAAGAGTCGTTTCTCCATATAAAGTAAAACTTCCATTTTCTTCCGGTTTTTAAAGTAATTTCCCTGGACACTTGCATTTTCACAGAATCGCCCAATGAATTTTGCATTGGTTTACAACAAGTATTGGAGCCACTTTCAGTATATTTTTCCTATACCCTTGACTCAAGAAACGTCGTATCAATCGACGGTCTATTGAATATATTGAATATATTGAATATATTCCCCGGTTTTTGATGCGCTTTCAAGAGCTCGCCAATGCACACGAGCGAATTAACTCGGAATCGCGGCATCTCATTGGTCGAGAGAGTGAATTCACTCGAATTCACAAACATCGATATTGGGAGTAATTCTGAATCTCGATAGACCGTGGTTTCCTGAGTCAGAATGGCCATATATCGAGTTTAGTCGCTCTCGTGCGTTTTGACGGCCACAACCAACCTTTTTCATGAAACGACGCTCGAAAGGTCGCCGCACAACGCGCCTCGCACCGCCGCCTCGGTGAAATTTCCGGTCGACGACCGGCATGTCTCCCACGTCTTGCCCTGTGGGGTGCGATTCGTGGGAGTTCGCCGCGAAATACTTCGGCGACTGCGTCTGCTCACGCCGAGACGCGCTGTCCTTCACTCTCGGATGCGTCAGCATCGTGGCCTGGGGCGTAGCGGAGCTGCCCCAGATCGTCGCAAACTGGCGCAACAAATCGTCCGAGGGGGTGTCCCTGGCGTTCATCGCCACGTGGCTCACCGGCGACGCGTTCAACCTCGTCGGGTGCGCGGTGTCCCCGACGTTGCCCACGCAGCTCTACACCGCGATGCTGTACACCGCGACCACCGTCGTGCTGATAGCTCAACACCTGCATTACACCAAACAATCGCGAAACGCAAAGCGGGAGACCGATCGAACGACCGACGACGTCGAAGGCCGTCACGCACACGACGACGACGATATCGACGGCGACGACGACGATGCGACGCGAGGCGGCGTGGACTCGCGGCCGCTGCTGGGCCGTCACCGCCGAGACGCATCCGACGACGCCAAATCAGATTCCTTCTTCGAAAGCGTCGGATCTCACTTCGGCACAACGCCGGGCTCGGCACGTACCTTCGCGGCGCTCGGGTCGTCGTCCGTAAACGCGCGCTCGCACCACTCGATCGGGTCACACCCGGCCGAACGCGCGGGAAGCAGCGGGCGGCGTCGGCCGGGGCATCACGACGGCGGCGACGGCCGAAGGAGCTCGCTGGGCTCGAGGCCGTATGATTCGCCGCTACCGCCGCTGCCGCCCCGCCGGCATCATGAACCAGCCGACGAGGACGACGCCGGCCGAAGGAGCGGGGGACGCACGGACGGGCGGAGGAGCGGGCTGACGTCATCGCTCGCGGCCGCCGCGGCGACCGGGTCGTCGCTCTCGGTGCTCTCCTTGGTGCACAGAGGCGGAGTCGCCGCGGCGTCGGGACATCTTTCTCGTAAGTTGCTCGAGAGTTCCTCCGAGTTCATCAGGGCGCCGCTGGTGAAAGCCCCGGGGTGGGTCGGCCCGTTTCTCGGCTGGACCATGACCGCGATCTACCTCTCCGGCAGAGTACCGCAGATCATGCGGAACCACACGCGCGGCAGCGTGGAGGGCCTGAGCGTCTCCATGTTCGTGTTGGCCGTCGTGGGTAACGCCACCTACCTCGGGAGCATCTTAGCCCGCTCGCTCGAGTGGGCCCGGATACATCCGAACCTCCCGTGGATCGTGGACGCGGCGATGTGCCTGGTGATGGACGCGGTGATACTGGGACAGAGCGCGTGGTACGGGGGATGCTGCGGGGGGGGAAAGGAGGGGAACGGCGGGGGAGCGGTTCACTCGCCGGGCAACTCGGGCTACGCATCCGACGAGAGCGCTAGCCAAGAAGACGACGATCCCGTGTGAGTGTTTAGTATACTTATAAGTGTTACACTTACGCCAGTCACTGGCCGCTAATACTCGTGGCCGAATCGTCATTCCTCGGCGCCGGCTCGTACTCGCTGAACTTGCCAATCGCCGCCTCCACGACCGGCCGCTCGAACTTCCCCGAGAACCGCTCGTGGTCGTTGGCCACGTTGGTGCTCCGCTTCTCGCCTCGGCTCATTCGCATCCTGTCGTACAGCCTGGCGAGCGCGGTGTGCCCGAACGTGAAACTCTCCTTGGCGCCCGCCACCATCATGACGTCGATCATCAGCAAGTCCACGTCGTTGAGCTTGTCCCGCGGCACCCCGAGACGTAGGTCCCTGCTGAGGTAGCATCCCTTGTTGGAGAGGTGGTTCAAAAACGCGGGATCGTCGTCGTCGGTGGCGACGTACATCGGCCTAAGCTCGTCGCACATGCGTGTGACGATCTCGTCCGCCTCGTAGTCCGTGCAGTGCAACGCGCCCGCGAGATGCGCCTGCGTGTTCTCCCCGTTCTTAAACCCGCCGTTGGGTCCTTCCGTCCGTGACCGCTGCGGGCCCACGGATTTGCCGCACTTGTCCCCTCGGCGCCAGTGCAGCGCCGCGTACTTACCCGTGATTCGCATCGGAAACTCGGGGAGCCTCTCCTTGAACGCGTCCATGTATGATGAATCCCCGCCATCCGTCCCGAGGCCCGCCACCAGGCCTTTCCCGGGTTCGCCCGCGTCGATCGCCATGGCGTTCACGGCGTTGGACCAGAGCTTGTGGTACCTCGGTTTGGGTTTGAAGTCCAGCCCGGCCCACGCGTTCGCCTGTGAACAAAACACGACGTCAGTCTAATTGCGCGTGTGATTACTAAAAAGAAACTCACCGTCTCTGCGTGTCGCGGGTTGTTGTAGTCCTGCGGCGAGAACGTCGCGGCGAGGCACACGGTATCGCGCGGTTCCGGCCCGTGCGCCGCGTGTTTCTTGAACCCATCTCGAAGCGTCTCGAAGCTTCGAAAGTCGGTGCCGTCCGGCGGCGCGACGATCGCGTCCGACAGATTCGCGGATGTCAAAAATTGAACGTCGTTGCCGAGGTTGTTGCTGGTCACGCACGCCTTGGGGTGCGACCGGGCGAAGTCGCGAACCTGAGCCGGCGCGTCTTCGTACCGCACCACCCTGTTCGGAACGTCCGACGCGTCACCGTCGTACACCTGGACGTAATCGGAGAAACGGAGCGGGCCGAGCGCGGAGTCCGGCCCGAGGTCGTAGTGCGGCGACGTCCACACCGGCCAGAGCACCAGCGTACGATCGAGCTCTCGGGCCATGGACGCGTAGGTGCTGAGCCGCTTGAACTGGTCCCCGAAGCCGGCGCTGGTGGTGAGGCCGACGAGGTAGCCGTTGCGCCGGGGTTCGAAGGTATTAGTGGGTGGGTGTTTCGGTACGTGGGCGTCCCGTGGGGACGTCACAGGTTTCGAGCGATCGGGCCCTGGCCGCTGCTGCTGCTCGCCGAGCGGGGAGAGGTCCGCCTTGGCCTCCACGAAGCCCGGCTTGGGGCTCGTGGGGATCCTCAGTCCGAGCGACGACGCCACGGACGCGCGTACCTCCGGCGGCGCCAGCGCTAACGCCATGGCGCCGACGCCGCACATGGCGAGGCACGCCACCGCCGCGACCGTGACGCGCCCGCGTCCTCTCCGGGAATGCCCGATC
>Ga0209666_1003963_pt1 | contig 10596 bp, 5 predicted proteins | sample SaaInlV_125m_DNA_FD_184679 | JGI IMG/M metagenome (GOLD analysis project Ga0209666, IMG submission 184679) | Marine microbial communities from expanding oxygen minimum zones in the Saanich Inlet - Saanich Inlet SI037_S3LV_10m_DNA (SPAdes)... | ecosystem: Environmental > Aquatic > Marine >...
GCCGCCGCCGCCGCCGCCGCCCTCGGTGTGCGAGAAGCGGCAGGCATCGCCGCGCGTGCACTCGCCCTTCTGGAACGCGTAGCACACGGGCCCGGCGGACGGCCCCTCGCCGAACCTCGCCTTCTTGGCGTTCTTGCACTCCGTGCACCGCGTGGGCTGGTTCTCCCAGCCCTTGCTCTGGTAGAACTCCTGCTCGCCCGCGGAGAAGATGAACTCGCCGTTGCAGTCGCGGCAGTTCAGGGTGATGTCCTCGTATTCCTTCGCAAGCGGGTTAGCGTCGGCGGCGGACTTGGTGTGCACCTTGAACCCGTCGTCGTCGTCCTCCTCGGCGGCGGGCTGATGACAGAAGCAGACGTGGGGAACGTTGGGACGTGGGGAAAGACCGTCAACGATCGGTGCGCGACGAAGTTTCGCGTCGTCGCGCGGGTTTGCGAAAATCCGTCACGGAAAAACACCGCCGCTCGGCGGTGCACCGCCCCGCCACCGGGGCGGCGGCGGAAATGCACCGATCGAGGGACGTTTCGGGCGCGCGCGTGGGGGTCAGGTCGCGGGTCGCGCGCGCGGTCGGCTCGTCGTGACTGACGTACCTCGTCGACCTTGGTCTTCTTGGTATCGGGCTCGTCCTCGGCGGAGTCATCGGCGTCGCGCTTCTTGTCCTTCTTCTCCTGTGTCGGCGGGGCGGCGGGGAATCGGCGTTAGGGAGCGCTTTTTCGGGCGGCGGGGGTCTCGAGCGATGGGGTCGACGCGCGCGCGTGCGGGAAACAGCACCGGACGAACCTTCTTCTCCTTCTTCTCCTTCTTCTCCTTCTTCTCCTTCTTCTCGGCCATGGTCGCTGAGTGCGTGAAAACGAGACAGTCGCGGCGGTGCGGCGAGCAGTGCCGGCGGTGCCGCCGCCTCTCGCGTTTCTGTTATTCCGGCCTGCAGGAAAAATATCGGTCAACGCAGGGTTCGAGACCCAAGGAAACGTCGCTGAAAACCGTCCATCGAACCGTTTTCGCGGGATCCCGAAAACGCACGCCGCAGACGTCGCACCGCGCGGATCTCGAGTCGACCGGTCGTTTCGCGCGAAAACGCGTTTTCGGTTGTTGCTTCGCGTGATTATCACGCGTCGATCTCGACTTCGCCTCAGTCCTTCGCGGCGCGCGAGACCGACCGCGAGATGCCGTCCGCGAGCCGGTCGGCTCGCTTCGCGCGCGCGGCCGCGCTCCCGCTCCTCGTCGCGTCGCTGCTCTTGCCCCGGGCGCACGCCGAGATCCACGGCGCGTTCGCGCACGGCGTGGCGTCTGGCGACCCGACGAGCGACAGCGTCATCATCTGGACGCGAGTCACGCCCGTGGGCCGGGACCAGCCGGACGACTGGGACCCGGGGTTCGACGACGCGTTCGAGGTGACGTGGACGGTCGCCACGAAGCCCCCGTGGCGATTGCCGAGGGAGGGCACGAGATCGTTCTTGCCCGAGGCGGTGGCGAACGGAGGCGACTCTTCGTCCGACTTTTCCGTCGGGGGGGGCAGCTACCCGTCCGTGTCCCCGGACGCGTTCGACTTCGGCTGGGGCGAGGGGAGCGTCGAGAAGACGGGCGTCGTGACCGCCACGGCGGCGCGTGATTGGACCGTGAAGATCGACGTCGACGGACTCGCGTCGAACGTGCGGTACTACTACGCCTTCGAGGTCGGGACGAGCGTCAAAAACGAAGGCGCGTTTGGGCAAACGCGACGTAAGAAACGATCTCCCGTCGGCACGTTCGTCCTCCCCCCCCCCGTCGGGACGCCGTACCCAAACGGCTCTTCTCGCGGCTCACCGTCGCGGTTACCGCTGAAGTTCGCCGTGTTCTCGTGCGCGAACTGGGCGTTCGGGCACTTCCACGCGTACGACGCCGCGCACAAGGGGTGGGGCGATACGCTCGCCGCGTGGCTCCATCTGGGAGACTACTACTACGAGTATGGCGAGGATAACTATCCTTCCCACGAGGAGAGCGTGTTGGAGCGGTACGCCAGTTTAAGGCCGCGGAACGAAACCTGGACGCTGGAGGATTACCGAGCGCGACACGCGCTGTACCGCAGTGACGACGCGTTACAAAAACTGCACGCCGCCGCGCCGGTGATTGCGATGTGGGACGACCACGAAATCGCGAACAACGAATACACTAAAGGCGGCGAGAACCACCAGCCGGACCGCGAGGGGGTTTACGGAACGCGAGCAAAAGCGGCGGTTACCGCGTACCACGAGTGGTTACCCACGCGCGAGCCTTTTCACAAACACGACTGGCATGACACGCGTAACGGTCCGTTCGCGTATAACCGAAGCGTGCATTTCGGAAACGTCGTGTCGTTCGTCGTTCCGGAAACAAGAGTCGTGGCGCGAACCGATCCGAACGGTAACCCCGCCGGAAACGTCTTCGCCAATCTCACACGACGGTTTTCGAGATCGACGAAAGACGGTAATTCGCTGGCTCCGAAACGCTGGGCGGGCTCGGCGCTCGAGTCAGAGCTCAAGCGGTTCGCCTCAACGCTCGACGCCTACCGCAGCCGGGACGACGCGTACATGCTGGGCGCCGAGCAGACGCGCTGGGTCGCGGCGGAGGCGCGCCGCTCGCGAGACGTGGGCGTGAAATGGCAAGTCTTCGCGCAGGCGTCGCCGGTGATGAACGGGAAGTCTCCCGACGTCGAGAAGGCGGCGGACGCGCTGGACGCGGCGAAGAAGCTTCCGCCTCCCGGGTCGTACGATTCCTGGAGAGCCGCTCTAAACGCGTGGACCGCGTGGGACGACGACGACGGGACGTCCTCGCGTGACTCGGAGTCGGCGTTTGGCGTCGGCGGGCGTTTGGTCGGCGTCGCCGCCGCGCGCGCTCTTCTGGCGCTCGGCAGGTACGGCATCAACTGGGACTTCGACGACTGGCGCGGGTACGTCGCCGAGCGCGTGCGGTTTCTGAACGCGGTCACCAGCTCGTCCAACCGCGCGCTCATTCTCGGCGGGGACTCGCACGACGCGTGGGCGGGCGTCGTGCCCGGCGACCGAAACACGTGGGGGCTGGGAGTCGAAACCGACGAGATGGCGGATTCGCGGAAAGAGTCCCACTTCGCCTCGGCGGCGGTTGCGGAGTTCGACGCGCCCGGCGTCACACCACCCGGCGCGTTCGAGCAGGCGTTCCAGTGGGCGCCGACCGAGTTGATCGACGAAGGCCACAAGTTGGCGAACGTTGGAACGATGAAGTACGCGCGCACGGGGAACCGCGGGTTCCTTCTTTTGTCCGTGGATGAAAACAAAGCGCGCGGCGATTTCTTCTTCACCCCCTCGGTGCGCGAGCGGACGTACGTCCCCGAGTGCGGCGCGTCCTTCGAGGTGCGCGAAGCGGGGGGGGGTAAGACGGTGCCGGCGCCGAACGGTGACGGCGACAGTGACGGCGACGGTGACGGCGCGGCCGCGGAGGGTGAGGTTCGTGAGGTTCCTTTCAGAGGCTCGAAACTGCTGAAGATGACCGACGCGGCGTGTCCCGCGCTTCCCGAATCGCTCTTCGTCGGGTCGGACACGCTCGGGTACGCCGGCGCCGTGCGGCGCCGCGGCGGCGTCGCAAACGCGGGCGCGGCGGACGGCGACGGCGGCGACGCGCGGGAACCCGCGGTGTCCTTCGGCGCGGTGTTCGCCACGGCTCTCTCCTGCGCGTTCGCGGGCGGCGTCGTGGGGTACTACTTCCCGAAGAAGCACCAGGCGCGACCCGGCGCGTGGAAGTACGAGTCGGTGGCGGAGTCCGACCGATCGGACCCGCCGGCGGAGAGCGATTTCCGGAACCTCTCGCCGCGGTCCAGGCGCGAGCGCGCGCGGAGCCGGGGGAGCAGAGAGAACGTGCGCGAGGTGGAGCTCAGCGTGTGACGAAAGAAGGTGTAAATTAAAAAGGACGTCCGTCGGTATCGTCACCACCCCGTCGGGGCGCTTCGCCCGCGCGCGCCAACGAAGGGCGCGCGCTTCCCCGCGCCCGCCCGCAACTTCGCGAGGTCCGCGACGTGCCGCATGGTGGGCCTGCCGTGCGGGCAGTTCCAGGGCGCCTTGAGCGTGGCCAGGTTCCTCAGCACGGCCCGCATGCGCCGCGCGTCGAGCGCCGTGCCGATCATGATGCTCGAGCGACACGCGCGCATCGCCAGCATCGCGCGGACGCGCGACGGGCGGAGCACGTCCGCCGCGGGGAGTTCGTTTTCGTTTTCGTTTCCGTTTTCGTTTTCGTTCCTCCGCGGCTCCGCCGCCTTCCCCGACGACAGACCCACCGAGAGCTGCGTGCGCGCGGGCGCGGCGTACGCGCCGTCGTCCAGCATGCCGATGAGCTCCTGGACGTCCGCCACCCCGAACGTGGTGCCCTTGCTGAAGGGAACGGACCGCAACGCGAGGCAACACGCCGAGCCGCACTCGGCGTCGGCGTCGGCGTCGTCGCCGTCGCCGAGCGGCGCGCCCACCACGCCCCTCTCGGCGTCCTCGCAGAACCCGAACCCGTTCGCCAGGAACACGTCCATGTGCCTGCGCACGGTCTGCTCCTCCGCGGCGGTCAGGTCCAGCCGCGCGGGCGCGATCAGGGGCTGCCTGTTGAGCGTCGTCGTGCGCTGCAGCCTCTCGAAGTTGAAAATCTCGTCGCTCGCGTGCTGGTCCACGATGAACAGGTCCGAGCCGAGCACGGCCAAGATGAACCCGAGGTTGAACTGGCCCACGACGCGCATCTTCGCGAAGTCCGCCTTGCGGAACACGCGCTCCAGCGCGTGGGTCGCGGTCGCGTCGCCCTCGGACAACGCGGGGCCCAGCGGGTCGGCGGCCGCCGCCGCGGGCGGCGGCGGCGGCGGCGGCGGCGACGCGTCGTCGTCTTCCGCGTCCCCGGGGACGGAAACCGCGGCGCCGTCGGCGGCCCCGAGCGACGCCGCCGCGAACGCCGATCGACTCTTCTCTCGTTCCGTGACGTTCGTTTCCCTTTCCTTCGCGTCGTCGAGACCTCCGCCGTCGGCGTCGTCCGGTCGCGGTAACGCATCGTCCCTCTTCCGTTTGTTTCTTCGCGCGCGATCGCGCGCGACCCGTCGCGAGGCGGCTCGGCGCCTCCGCAGGTCCGCCATGGAAAACGAAATCGGCGGCGTCGAAGACGCGGCGAAAACGGCGGCGAAAACGCGCGGCGCGTCCGTCGCCTCGGGCTCGAGTTTCACAAAAAAGTCGTCTCCTTTTTCTTTCGACGCCTCCAAGTCGCCGAGAGACGAAGCGTCTTCGAGTCCAACCCTCGTCTCGTGAGGAGAGTCCTTTTCTTTTTCGTGAGGAGAGTCGGAGTACGTTAAGACGCGTTCGTCGGAGAGCGCGCGCTCCGAATCCGCGCGCGCGCGTTTCGATTCCGGTTCCGACGTCGGAACGCGCTCCGGAGCGTCTTCCGACGCGACCGGCGCGCGCCAACCGTCCCCGAGCGCCACCTCAGCGGTCTCCCTCGTGAACCCGAACCCGGCGAGCCGCCTCTGCTTCGGTCGCGGCGCGGCGCCACCGACGAAGGGGCCGCCGATCGAGGGGCGGCCGGACGACGCGGCCGAAGCGGTTCTCTCGCGCGTCTCCTTCGCCGACGCCGACCCGAGACCGAACGACGCGAAGTCGGCGGAGCGGCGTTCGGGCTTCGGTTTCACGACACGCGCGGTTCCGCGAAAACGCTCTTCTCCACCGTCGTCATCGTCACCTTCTTCGTCGTCGCCCGGAATCACGCCGGGCGACGAAGAAGGCGGCGGCGACGAATCCAAACGCGCGAGGCGGGGTTCGTCGGAGACGTCGCGTTCCGCCTTGACATTTTTCGCGTCTTGTTCTTCGTCTTCCCGGAACGATCCCGCGAAGGTCTCTCCTTTATCTCCTTTATCGCCGAAGCGCCCCACGTCGTACGTGTACCTGGACGGCGCGTAGACCGCCTCTATCGCCGCGCGCGCCGCCCGCAACACGGCGTCCTCGTCGTGCAGAAACACTTTCCTCTTGTCCGGCGTGACGTTCACGTCGTACGCGTCGGTGGGCATTTGGAAATCCAAAACCGCCGTCGGGCAATTGTTCGCGGAGGTCGTAGCGCAGTACGCGCGGTACAGCTCGTTCAGCGCCTTGGAGAACCTGGGCAAATCCACAGGTCGGCCGTTGACGTAGAAGAACTGCCGATCGCCCGACGCTCTGCCGGAGGAAATCTTTTCGCCGTTGGAAGCGCTGCCTGGCATCGAGACGTAGCCTCTGAGCGAACACCCTAAACCGTTCGGTAAGTCGACGTCGACCTTCACGAGCGCCCGCGCGGTTTTCGCGCCGAACACGGTGGCGACGTTGGCCAACACGCCGCCGTCCAAGTCGCCCTGCGTGTGTAACACCGTCGCTCTTTTCGCGTGCTTGCTATTGCCGCTTACTTGGTGACTGACGATCATGCGCGCGTCTACGGACACCAGCGCGTACGCCTGCAACACCGCGAGCGCCTTGCCGTATTCGCGCCGCGCGTTTTTAACAAACTCCTTGTGCCGCACCGGTAAAGGTTTGAAGATTCCGCGAACGGTGACGGTCGTGCCGACCGCGCGCGCGGCGGTGGACGCGCTCATGATGGCACCCGTCTTGTCGTACTCCAGCCTCGTGCCCGCGTCCTCGTTTTCGGTGCGCGTCACGACGGTCAGGCTCTCGGCGAGCGCGCAGAGGGACGAGAGCGCCTCGCCCCGGAACCCGAACGAACCGAGCGACGCGAGATCGTCGAACGTGGCGATCTTGCTCGTGGCGTACTTGACGGTCAACGCTTGGTGGTTCTCGGGCGCTACCCCGGAGCCGTTATCCGCAACCTCGATGGTATCTAAACCGTGGTCCTTCAGCCGAACCTCGATGTTGGTCGCCCCGGCGTCCAGCGCGTTCTCCACCAGCTCCTTCACCGCGCCCGCCAGATCCAAAACCACCTGGCCGCTGCAGATGCGGTGGATGTGCGCCTGCGCGATGGGGCGGATGGCTTTGCCGGGGGCGGGGGGGGTGGGACCCGAGACCCCCGCGGAGTCGGGGGGAAGGGGACCCGACATGCCGCGCGTCCTCCAGGCGACGCGCGCGCCCCGCGGTGTGCGACGAGGAGCCCCTCGTTCTCGAGAACAAACACAGCTCCGTTTGAAGAGTGCGTTTTCGCCTTTTCTTTTCGCTTTCGCCTCGCTTCCGAGAAAAATCGAGCGTCCCGAGTGTTATCGCAGTGTTGAATTAGTGTAAATTCGGATTTCTGTGACTACGTCGCATACAATTGGAGAGCATCTCAAATTTATCCAACGAAGCGCTTCGTTCGCGTCTCGCCGCGCGCTGATTGGCGGATTCATCGAACGCGATACGATACCCTCGCTACCGACGCTCGCACAAGACCCCTCCAGAGCGCGGGCCCCGCGTCATACTCGCACACACTCCCCGCTTTACGCACACCACACAACAACAAAAATGGCCGCCATCGTCGCCTCCAACTTCGCCGTCGCTGCCCCCGTCAAGGTGGCCGCGCGCAAGATCTCCTCCCGCCGCGCCGCGCTTCCCGGTACGTGCGAGCGCGAGACCCATCGCGCCGGTGAAACCAACAATTTCATCCGCGCGTCGCGAACGCGACGAGGGCGAGCGGAGACGATCGAAACGCGAGCCGCGCTCGATGTCTCGGGCTTCGCGAGCGACTCGAGACCTCGGACTGACCGCCGTCCCCCGATTCCCCACTCGACAACAGTCAAGCGCTCCGTGTCGGTGAAGGCTGTGCGCAAGCAGCAGGTGGTTGCCAGGTGCGTGCGGTGGATCGAAAACCCGTCCCGCGTGCGATTTCAGGCGCGCGATCGCGCGCGCGTGGACGCGCGCGTCCGAGCGCGGGCGAGCGGGAACGCGCGCGCGTGACCGCGATCTGCTCGGGAAGCGCCTTGCCCTGGCGCCTGCCGACGCCGAGGCATCCGATCGCGCGCGCGCGGCCGCGGCCGCGGCGACATCGACGCGCACGCCACCGAGGTTTCGCCCGATCGCTCGTTTTCGGGATGAGAGACGCACCATTGACGCAAAACAAAACGCTGACATTTTTTCTCTGTCCTCTCTTTGAAACCGAACCAAAAACAGCTCCAAGTCGGAGAAGATGACCGCCGCCGTGACCGCCGCGTCCGCCGCCGCGCTCGCCAACCCCCTCGTCGCCGAGGCCGCCATGACCCCCTCGCTCAAGAACACCCTTCTGTCCGTCGTCGCGGGTGGCATCGTGCTCGCCGCCATCGGCGTCGCCGTCGTCGGCGTGTCCACCTTCGACAAGATCGGCCGCAAGTAAGCTAAGCGAGAAGAGATTTTGAAACGGCGTTTATCGCGGCGCGCGGCTCGCGACGGGAACGAGACGTCCACTCGGTTGGGTCGATTTCGGACATTGTCCGCCGCGGGTGGTTCGTGAGGGTGTCTTCGCATACTAGCAGCGTTTAATAACGATCGCGCGGAGCATCGCGGTTCGGTTCGAGTCTCATTCTTTCATCGTTTTGCGAAAATAAGAAAAAAAGGCGTCGCGCAAACGCTCGTCTCGCTCCGCAGCGAGTTGTGAGTCAACTTTTTTTTAGCGGGCACCGAAGATGTTGACTCAATTGCGCATCCTCGAGTCACAGCCGCGGCGCGCGCGGGAGGTACCATGGAGGACTCCGAGGCGGGGTCGGACGCGGACGAGGAGAAGGATGTCGAGGAGGTGGAGGCGGTCGAGGCGAAGGCCCCGACGCCCGAGCCTTCCGCGCCCCCCTCGCCCGAGCGCGCGCCCCCGCGCAGGAGAATACGCGAGCCCGTGGATTTGGGGACCGCGCTCGGTCCCGACTGGGACCCGGAGGCGCCGGCCAAGGTGGAGACCTTCGACGCTCTGAAGCGGGTGTTCGACGAGGCGGACGAGGACAGCGACGGCGAGCTCGGCGTGGATGACTTCGTGAAGGCGTTCAGACACCTAGACCCCGAGCTTCGGGACGCGCGCGAGGCGCTGAGGCGCGCGCGATCCGAGGCGCGTTCGGATTCGTACGCGGACGCGGGAGCTAGCGCGAACGCGGACGACGACGCGGGAGTCCCGCGAGACGAGAACGACGACGACGAGGAGGAGGACGACGTTTGTCGTGTCGTGGACCCCGCGCTGGAGGCGGCGGTGGACGCGCGCATGCGCCACCTGTTCGCCATCATGGACACCAACGCGGGGGACACCGTGGATTGGGACGAGTTCTCGACGCACGTCATGTTGACGGCGAAGGAGATGCGCGATAAAGCGCGCGCGTTGCAGCCGCCCAGCCGCTACGCGCCGCCGCACGAGACACAGTGCGTTATTTTCGACAAGCAAACCAGGCACAACGATTTGGTGACCAACATAACGCGCATGCCACGAGTGGACCAGTACGCCACCGTGTCAAGAGACGGATCGGTTCGAGCGTGGTCGCTCGACGACGCTTCGAAAACCGCAACTTTACGAAAAAAAGTAAACGTCGGCGTCGGTTTCCTAAACGACGCCGCGGAGTTACCGGTCACGGGTCGACTCGCGGTGGCGTGCTTCGACCGGTCCGTACGAGTGTTCGACCCGAAAGCCTGGAGTGAAACGGGCGCGTTCCGCGCGTTGAAAGACGCGCCTCTGTGCGTCGCCGGCTGGGCCGGGGGGAAGCGTTTAGCGCCAAACAAACGCGACGTTGATTACGTCGCGGTGGGTGACGTCGGCGGCCACGTACACTTTTTGAAAGTCATCGACACGACGGACGGCGAGAAGGCGGAGCGGCCGGGCGTGGGCGTGCGCTTCGAGAAGCCCTGGAGCGCGAGGGACGTGCACAAGCGCGCGTGGGTGACGTGCCTGTGCTACGTGTCTAGTTTAAACGCGATCGCCACCGGCGGGAGCGACGGGTGCGCGGCGCTCGTGGACGTGGACGGGCGCGAGGGGGGGGGACACGTGCGACGCCGGTTCACGAAGAACGCGCACGTCAAGGGCGTGAACGCGATCGCGTGGTCGGAGGAGCGCAAGACGTTGTACACCGCCGGGGACGATCGCGTCGTGAAGCTGTGGAACCCGCTCTCGGAGGGCCCGGTGGCGCAGCTCGCCGGACACGAACACCCGGTGACGTCCGTGCTGTGCGTGGACGAGGAGGACCAGCTCGTGACGCTGGACTTGGGAAAAACCTTCAAGGTGTGGGACGTGCGCACGCGAAAGTGCCTGCAGACGTTCACGGATGACCAGGAGTACCACCCGGAGAACGCCGTCGGGAGTCTGTGCTTCGACCCGAAACGTCGGTCGCTGGTGACGGCGTCGGTGCAGCCGAAGGTGTGGGCGCTGGAGACGAACGTGCGGGGCAACGTCGACGCGCACGCCGCGGCGGTGGTCTCCGTGAACTTCTCGAAAGCGTTCCAGCGCGCGTGCTCCGCGGACGAGGACGGCGTCGTGTGTGTCTGGGACCTCCGCGACGGCGGGCGCGTGTTCCGCTTCAACGCCGACGGCGAGGCGGCGGCGGACGCGGCCGTCGCCGACGACGACGACGCGGCACACGCGGACGCCGCCTCGGGCGGCGGCGCCGCGGGCGACGCGCTCAAGGCGCCCACGGCGGCGGCGGTGATCTCCGCGCGGCTGGACGGCCGAGGGAGGCGCATCGTCGTCGGCGGGGGCGACGGG
>Ga0209666_1003968_pt1 | contig 10587 bp, 4 predicted proteins | sample SaaInlV_125m_DNA_FD_184679 | JGI IMG/M metagenome (GOLD analysis project Ga0209666, IMG submission 184679) | Marine microbial communities from expanding oxygen minimum zones in the Saanich Inlet - Saanich Inlet SI037_S3LV_10m_DNA (SPAdes)... | ecosystem: Environmental > Aquatic > Marine >...
CCCTCGGCCTCGCCGAGTCCGGTGACCTCGAGGAGCTCAAGATCAAGGAGCTCAAGCACTGCCGCCTCTCCATGTTCGCGTGGCTCGGCTGCATCATGCAGGGCCTCGCCACCCAGGAGGGCCCCATCGCCAACTGGCAGGCGCACGTCGCGGACCCCGTCCACGCCAACGTCCTCACCAACGCGGCCTCCGGCTTCGGCTTCTACTAAGCGGTGTGCCAAAGATGCCATCCTTAGTCTCCGAAATGTTGTAAACCAGTGAACTACGTGTTAAGGGAGTAACAACCCAACCAAGTTCCTCCGACTTTTTAGTTAAGCCGCCGAAACAGTTGTACCATGATCCTATTCACGTAGGGCGCTCCGGCAATGTAATGAAAATGTAAACGTTGCATACAACCTATATCGTACGCTCGACTCGTAGTCACCCTCGTGTGTCTCCCTCAGTTCTTCACAGCCAGCGCCCTGCGGGTCCGCCTCGCGGGCTCGGGCTCAGCCGCAGCCGCCGCTTTCCGCTTGGGCCTCTCGCTCGCCTTCGCCTTCGGCGCGGCCGCCTTAGTATTCCCCGCAGCCTTCTTCGCCTTGACCTTCGCCTTCGCCGTCGTCAGGATCGACGCGCCCCGTGCGTTGGACACGGGCGGCGCGGGCCCGCATCCGCCGAGCGAGGCGCGAATGGAAGCCGCGAGCTTCCCCGACTCTAGGCTCCCGTGCAGCACGTGCGACCCGAGATCGGCGCCGGGCCGCGACAGCCACGACTTGAAAAACTCGGGCGCGACGCACGCGCCGCCCGCGACCGCGTCCACCACCCCGGCAGCCCTGCCGCCGAGGTCGCCTTTGTTGCTCGGGTCGATGACGGCGACGTCCGGCGACGCGCTCGCGGGGACGAGTTCGCCCTTGGCGGAGATGGAGGACACGCTGGCGCCGCCGCACCTGAGCACGACGGTCAGCATGTCGCGTTCCTCCCTGTTCTTGGACGCGAACGGCGCGAGGGCGACGGATAAGCCCTCGAACGCCTTTCTCCCCGCCGCCGCGTACCATCGCTCCGACGCGTCAGCCGTCAGGAGGCCCATGTCGGCGCCGCGGCCGCCCCGCCAGAGGTGAGCGCGGAACGCGGCGCTCGGCTGCAGCGCGTTCTCCCGCCTGGACTCGTCGAGGTACGACTTGTCGAGGATGGGCACGCCGGACGCGGCGGCGGCGAGGAACTTGAGGGAGCGTCCGCCCCGGTCGCCGAACACCGCGTGCGTGGCGGCGGCGTCCCAGCCGTGGCCTGGGCACACGGTTCCGCCCAGGCGCGTCACCAGGGAGCCGTATTTGGTGAGGTCGGCGGAGGAGAAGCCGCTGAGCGCGACGCGGGGCCGCCTTTCCTTCTCGGGGACGGGCTCGGGCTCGGTGTCCGTCTCGGTGTCCGTATCGGTGTTCGTCTCGCGTGTCCTCTTCTTGGGCGCGGGATTCTTGCGCGCGTGCGCAGCCTTGGCCTCGGGCGGGGTCGTCTTCTTGGGAGCAGCCTTGGGTTTGGGAGGCGCTTTCTCCTTGACGGGCTCGGGCTCGGCGGGCTTGCCCCGGGCGGCGCGCCTGGGCCGGGCCGGGCCGAGCTCCTGCAGAGCGCCGGCGCAGTCTTGGGTTTCCTGTCCCGGCGCGACGGCGCCGGCGCTCTTGTCGCCGGTATCTTGGGTCATGATCACCAGCTTCCTGGCCCGGCCGCGCCTGGGCACGACGATCTCCTCCTCCTCCTCCTCCTCCTCCTCTTCTTCCTCCTCCTCCTCTTCTTCTTCCTCCTCCTCTTCTTCTTCCTCCTCTTCTTCTTCTTCCTCTTCTTCTTCCTCCTCAGCTTGCTTCTGAGTGATGCACTCGTCGAGCTCGGCGGCCAGGTCGCGGTGAATCTCCTCATCCTCCTCGCTCGCGGCCCTCTGGACGGCGTCGGCTGCCGCCTTGGCTGCGGAGAGCGTGTTGCTGCTCTTTGTCTTGCCGGAGGTCTTGGGCGCCTCGATGATGGCCTCCTCCTCCTCCTCGCTCTGCGTGTGTTTCTCCTCCTCCTCCGCCTCCATCTCCTGCGTATCCCCCGCGCCGAAGCAGGAGGCGGCGGCGGCGGCGATTCGCGCTCTCGACCCCGGCGCGGCTGCCCCGATGGAGATCTTCGCGCCGAGGTCAAAGCTCCACGTCGCGGCGGCGTTGGGCACGGCGGGTGTCTTGGCGCCGGACCCGGGCGCCATTTGCGTGAACGCCTGCGTCATGTCCGGCTCGGTGGGACCCGCGAGTAGCTCGTGGAACCCGACGAGCACCTCGCTCAGCGGCCGCTCGACCTCGTGCACGGTGACGCCCGGGAGGTTGCCGGGGACTCGCGCCGGGAGGGTCACGATGTCGCCCGCGTCGCGAATCCGGAGCCGTGTACTAAACCCTGAACCCTTGATCTGTGCGGGCCGGTACATTCGTACGATCTGCTCGTGCGACATCTGGAACCCGAAGGGAAGGTACACCTCGGCGAAGGTGACGCAGAGCGCGTCCGGCCCCGGCATCGGCGACTCCTCCCCTTCCCAGCACGCGTCCGGCTGCTTGGCGGACTCCAGCCTGAGCCGCGAGATCACCGCGGCGCCGAGGGGGCCGCGGTCACGCTTCTGCGCGGCGTCCCTCGCGAGCGCGGTCCACAGCGAGATCTCCTCCGGGGACGCTTCATCTTCCAGGTACGCGAGCTGGTCACCACCGCGGAGCGGCGCGAGCTTCAAACCTCTCGGAAGGTTACCGGGCTTCCACTGGAGCACCTCGAACCGCCGCTGTTTGTTCAGGACCGCAACGACGGCCGCCGCTTCGCCCATAGAGATACATGTTTCCTTGTCGCTCAGGTCCAGGTCGTCGTCGGCGTCGGGTCGCGGGTCCCACGTTCCGCGGGCGACGTCGTCGACGAAGTCGTGGAACGAATCGGCGGCGAGCGGCGCGTCGCGGTCCTCGAACCTGTGCCATCGCTGCGGCTGCCTGTCGATGAACCTGCCCCCGAAGGCAGCCTCGACGTCGGTCGGGGAGCCGATGCGGCCGGTGAACTGGTGCAGCTCCGGCGGGGGGCGGGCGCCGGAGTCGCGAATCTCGCGGATCAGCGGGTCCTCCTTCATGTTGCGGTCGCACACCTCGATGTGCTGGGACGGGCGCGCCTCGAGCGCGTTCCAGTCCGGCGAGAGCACGGCGGATCCGCCGCCGGGGGTGGGCTGGGATGCCGCACGCTGCGACAGCGGGGCGCGGGGCGCGGGGGGGTCCATACCCTTGCCGCCAGAGCCGCCAGAGCCGCCAGAGCCGCCGCCGGACGACGGCACGAAGCTCCCGCCGCTCGTACCGCCGGTCCTGGGCGCGTCGACGGTCTGGCGGAGCACGGTGTTGCGCGGTGCGGTCGCGGGTGCCTCCTCCTCACCCGCGGGCGCCATACCGGTCGTGAGCTCGGTGACGAACGTGCCGAGGCTGTTCCGTCCACCCGCGCCCGGGTTCTGTGCCCCCGCGCCCGCGTTCCTCGCCTCGTCGTCGCCCCCGAGGTGATCGTCGAGCGGCTCCTGAGAGTCGGGAACCTCCGCGACGGCCATCGCGTCTTCGTCCTTGCCGCTGAGCGTCGCGAACGGGGTCTCGTCGAGCCGACGCCACTGTCTCAGGCACTCCTCCAGCCACCGGTGCGACACGATGCGCTGGAGACCCGTCTGCGTGGCTTTGGCCCATTTGGCACCCTCGAACTCGTAGCACACGAGGTGGGTGGACTTGCGGTCGAGGACGCGCATGTACTCGCAACCCAGTGACTTGCACATGTTGATGAGCTGCTGCCTGCGCTCGCCCACGTAGCCGGTGACGCACACGCGCACGTCGGCCATGTCCGGGTGGCCGTCCAGCGTGAGCGGCGGGTGGTAGAGGACGCAGTCGTCGATGGGCACGAGCTCGCCTTTATGGATGCACGCCTCGATCCAGTCCCACGAGACGACGCGCTTTCGTTCCTTCTTCGCGCGTTTGTAGATGTCCGCCTCGGCGCCGACGCCGGTGGTCATGAGGACGACGTGCGTCGTGGCGTCTTTGTCGTACTCGGTCACGATGTTCGCGCCGAGCCTGCGGAGGGACTTGGCGTGGTCCGCCGCCTTGGCCTCCGCGGTCGGTGAGTTGACGAACGATGCGGGATCGTAGAAGAAGGTCATGCCGAGCATGAACGAATCGGCGTTCTCGTCCGCCTGCAGCGACGACGCGAACATGGGCACGGACATGACTGACGTGGGGCCGGTGGGGAGTGCCAATTAGATGCACCCCTCCTCCTGGCACGAATCTGGCGGGACGCGACGCGCTGAACCGGGGGAACGGTGCGCGTGACGAGCGGTGCGGACCCGAGCGGTGCGGTGGAAAGCTCGAGTGATATTCTCCGGATTCCGCGCGCGCGTGCGTTTGCGGGTGCGATGCGCCGCGTGCGGTTCGGTGTGCGCTGGACACCCACGCGAGAACGCGTCACCTCTTCCAAGAAGACGGAGGAAGGAAAAAGGGGCTGTTGTTCCCCGTTCAAAATTAGCCGGGGGGTGCCATGGTTTCGAAGCTCAATGGGAAATTTAGACCGTCGTTTGTGGTTCGTTTCTTGGCCGGATTTAAATTTTGCAAACAACCCCGCTTTTCATTCAAACTGAGGCGGCACAACGCGACGCGTCGTGTGAGAGACGAAAGGGACGCCCACTAGGACGCCTCGCGCCTCTCGTTCGGAGTATCGTCACTGTCATTCGCAGGCGATCGTATCCGCGACAGGCAGCGCGCGCACGACCCTTCGCGAACTCTCGACCCGCGCACGACCCGCGCGAGATTTGATTTGAGTTTTCGCGTGACTCGGACACCAAGATGGCCGCCGTTGTCGCCGCGCCCGCGTGCGAGAATGACATGAACGCCACGAACGTCGGCCCCACCAACCCTCTACTGGACGGTGCCTGCGACGATGACGACAACGAGCTCACCGCCGAGCAGAAGAAGATCATCGAGGACAGGCTCAAGGCGCTCCAGGCGCGCTTCAAGGCTTTCGAGGAGAAGACCACGCAGCAGAAGATCGACGAGCTCATCATGGCCAACGAGGCCTACGGCCTGACCCAGGAGGAGGCCGAGATGGTCCTCCGCGTCTGCAACAACAACGAATTCGAAGCCTCCGACAGGCTCACCGAGGAGGCGGACGGCTTCACCTTCCTCAACGCCATCCGCTCCATGGTAGGACAGGAGAAGCGCGCGAGCCGACTCACCGGCCGCAAGCGCCAGGCCGAGGAGGAGCAGATCGCCAGGCGCACCAAGATCCTCCGCCGCCGCCGCGACCAGGCCGACGTCGACCCCGAGGCGTCCGACTTCGAGGAGGAGGAGAACTGGGACGAGGACGATCCGTCCCTCTGGGAGGATTACGCCGACGAGCCCGTGCAGGAGATGAGCCACGGTGTTCACTTTGTCCGCCACGCCAAGACCCACAGACACACGGGCGGACGCCTGAAACTCGACGACGCCATCGCGGCGATGCAGAAACGGGAGCAGATGCTCAAGGAGAAGAAGGAGAAGGAAGCCGCGGAGGGCAAGTCCGAGTCGGAGGCGTCGCCGGACAAGGCTGAAAAATCCGAGTCCCCCGCCGAGAAGCCCGCCGACGAGGAGGCCAAGCCCACCGACGAGCCCGGCGCCGAGGGTGCCGACGCTGCCCCCAAGGAAGAGGTAGAACTCGATCCCCTCGATGAGCTCATCAAGAACTGGTCCGGGGCGCGCATCAAGGCTTGGAACAACAGGGAGAGGAACGAGAACCAGTACTACTACCGCTTCAACGCGCCCGGCGAGAGACAGGGCGAGGGCAAGTGGAGCGAACAGGAGCACGAGCTTTTCATGGCCACGATGGAGAGCGTGAAGAAAGGCGAGCTCAAGGATGCCGCCGGCAACGCCGTGCCCATGTACCAGTGGGGCTCCTTCTCCAAGTCCATCCCCGGCCGAGTCGGGTACCAGTGCTCCAACTACTACCGCTCGCTCATCACACAGAACAAGCTCGAGGACGAGAACTACCAGCTGGACGACGAGGGCAAGCTCCGATTCTACTTCAAGAACAAGGGCTTCACGCGCGACGAGAACGGTCGCATGAAGAAGGCGGCCGCGGTGCCCAGGGCTCCCAGGGTTCCCAAGGCTCCCAAGGCTCCCAAGGCTCCCGTTGACAAAACCAAGGCTCTGGAGAAGAAGAAGGAGGCTGAGGCCAAGAAGAAGGCCAGGGCGGAGGCCAAGGCTGAGAAGGCTGCGGAAAAGGAGGACAAGACCTTCAAAAGCAGCTGCAAGTTCGACACCATCCGCCGCAGCGGCCGAGCCAACGGCACCAAGAAGTACTCTGACGGCGACGGCTCCGACGAAGAGGATCTCGGCCCCGTGCTCCCGGGCTTCATGGATCCCCTCACCAGGATGCCCATCGAGGAACCCGCCATCTCCCCGTACGGCCACGTGTGCGGCTACGATGTATGGTGCAAGATTCTCCGCCAGGAGGGCACCAAGGACACCTGCCCGTTCACCAGGCAGCCACTCAAGCGCCGCCAGCTCGTCATCCTGACCCACGACAACATCCTCGAGTACCGCGAGAAGATGGTCGAGACGCAGAACAACTGAGCCGTGAACCGAGCCGTGAACCGTGGGGTTCACGACGATTAAACTTTAATACGACACGACACGATTAATCTCGACGATACTTGTCATGCCGATGAATCACCCGCCGAATCGACAGCCGCGGCGTTGACCGTCGACGCACAGAAACTGACATGGCACTAGCTATAAGAAACTGACATCGTTGCTCCGATCTCGTCACATTCTCGATGGGGCGCAGGAAGGACCGCCATCGGGAGCCGTCCGCGCGCCCCCCCGATGAGGAGGACAAGCTCTCCTGGCGCAGTGCTGGCGGCGACGTCTGGGAGCGCGCGCTCGACGAATCGGATCTCGGGCTCGACGTCGACCCGGACAAGAGCTTCTTCGATGCGGAGGACGTGACGCGGGCGGTCGATCGCATGACGACCGCGATGCTTCGCGCGGGCGGGGTTGGGTGCGTGCTCAAGGGCGGCCTGAACCTCTTCTCGTGGCTCGCCGGCAGACGCAAATCGAGGCGGCGCGGCGAACCCGGTCCGTCCGTCCGCGACGCGCTGCACGACACCGCGGCGTTCGCGTCGTTCCTCGTGGCTTTCGCGGGGATTTACGTCTCAGTGGACGAGTGCCTGGCGCTGAGGTACGGGAAGCAGCAGAGCAAACAGTGGAGGGCCGCTGTCGCCGGTGCGGTCGCGGGGCCCGCGCTCCTACTCGCGGACGGGCCGCACGTCAAGGGCGGGGGGGGCAAGAGGCACTACGGGCTCGCCACCTACCTTTGGCTTCGGTCCACCGTGCTCATCGCTCGATGCGGTTTGAAGCGGCGCGAGTTACCGGATACCCACCCGCTCGCGAAAGCCGCGCTCGCGCCCTTCGCGCACGAGCACGCCGACGTCGCACTGATGGTGGCGAGCACCTGGGTCATCCTCTCCTGCTTCGTGCTCAAGCCCGACGCACTCACGGGCGCCTACGGATCGTTCCTCAACAAACACGGCGGGAAGACCAAGGCGCACTACGCCGCGCTGAGGGCGATGGCGCTCGCGTCCACGGCGGCCGAGACCCGCCGTGCGATCCACACCGCGGCGAACGCGCTCTTCCAACCGGGATCCACAGCGCACGAGGCGCTCGTACACGTGGCGAACATGGACGATGGTTCGCTCATTAAAGCCAAGCCGAGCCTCTGGGGCCTCGTGCTCTACCCGGGTTCAAACGCTTTTACCCACTTTCTCACCTTCTACCGCGGCGCCCTAGGCCGGGCGCTGCCCATCTACGTCCCGCTCTACGCGGTCCCGGCGCTCATCGTCCACAGGCATAACCTGTTGGGTCCACGTGGAGGTGTTTTGGCGATGAGAGCGGTTTTAGGCGCGGGTCGGTCCTCCGCGTTTCTCGCAGCGTATTGCGCCTGCGCTTGGGCGGCGCCGGACGCGTTACAACGGCTGGTGTTCGGCACACTGAGCGCGTGGACCGTGTCGGCGTCCGTGCCCCTCGCCGGGCTCGCGGTGCTGATCGAGAAGCCCAGCCGGCGGCAGGAGCTGGGGGTGTACTGCGCGTCGAGGGCGCTGGAGGCGGCGGCGGTGTGTTCGGTGTCGTGGGGGTGGACGCCGCGGTCGCTGGCGACGCGGACGAGGGCGGACGTGGCGCTGTTCGCGGCGGGCGCGGCGGCGATCATGCACTGCTACAACACGGAACGGGACGTGTTCCGGAGCAAGTACCTGAACGTGCTGGATTTTGTGTTTGGGAACGCGGGGCACGGACGGCAGCGCATCAGGCACGTCGGGAGTTACTACCAGGTGGCGTTCGCCGCGCGTGAAAAATATCATAGAACTCAGTCGTCCGCAGAGTGATATCATACGTACGTTGTGATGAGTTCTACTTTACTAAGTTTGAGTTATACTAATAAGGACCGCCCTCGCCCGCGAGCCCGAACGCCTCGTTCGTGAGCCTGAACAGTTTCACCGTCCCGTCGCCCCCGCAGGTCAACACCCCCGCGTCTTCCAAAGCCTCGATATACGACACGCCAACGTATACCATGTTCTGACCGCCGCCCCGGGGAGCCACGAACGTGTGCCGCTCGTGCGCGCCGTGCACGCGCTGCACGTGATCACCCGTGTCGCCACGCCACACGCGCACGTCACCGTCTTTACACCCGGAGACCAGTAAACCGCGTGAACCTCCGCGTGTACCGACGCTCGCCAACGCGGTGACCTTGGCCGAGTGGCACTCGCCGCCGCTCCTCCCGCACGAACGCCAAAACACTGACCGCGCGCCGTCCGCGGACCCGCCGAGCAAACGCAGGTCGTGCGCGGCGATGTCCCCGTTACGTCCCGCGGTCGCCACGAGCGGCCACGGGCCCGCGCCGCATCCGGCGTCCCATCCCGCGAGAGTCGTCACCGCCGTGGCGCCGCCCTCGTGAGGCGAAAACGCGCTCGCCGGTCTGGAAGGGCACAGCGTATCCCACAGCATCACCGACGCGCCCACGCCGTCGTCGTACTCCGTGACGCACATGTTCTTCCCCACGGCGGCGATGGTCATCGGGGAGAGGTAGGTCAGCGCCTCCACGCGCGAGTCTTTGTACCGCGGGGTCCAATGAGAACTCGGCTTTCCGAGGTCCCCGTCGGATCGCCACGCGCATAAATCGCCGTTCCAGCCGCCAATCGCGAACCCCGCGCCCGTGCCCGGCGACCACGCGACCGCCGTGACCGGCGACCCGTCCTTGGCGCGGGGTATCGCCACCTCGCCGGCGCGTCCGCCGTCATCGTCGCCGTCCTCGTCGAAGCGCCACAGCACCGCGGCGCCGGCTGCGGCGCCCGCGAGCAGGATCGGCCGCCGCGGGTGCGACGCGACGCACCGCGCGGGAACGTCGGTGGACGCCTCGCGCGTCCGTCTCGTACGCTCGGGGGTCTTCGAGGGACTAGATTCTTCGACCGCGCGCGCGGCGGCGGCGGCGGCGGTGCTCCAGTCGCCGCTCGGATACATGGACCCGCCGCCGTGGAAAATTGGATACACCGGGTCGGGCACCCGCCTCGGGCCAACCCCGGGCATGCGCTCGTCCACCTCCCGCCCGCCCGGCGCCCACCACGACTCGTTCGGCCACGGGTTCATGTTGGCGACGCTCCACAGCGTCGCGTCGCGCGGGACGGCCGCGGCGGACTCCAGCGCCGCGCGGCCGTTCGCGTCGGCGTCCGCGCCGAGCCGTCTCAGATCCGCGACCACCAGACCCTTCTTGACCGCGGCCAGACCGAGCTGGTGCGGCGCCGCCGGGTTGAGGCACGCGCCGTAGAAGGCGTCGCCGGTGAGCTTCGCGATCTCGAGCGGGGTTCTGAGCGCGCGGATCGAGGGCGCGGGCCCGGCCGGTTTCGTCGGAGTGAACGACGTGTTGACGAAGACGTCAAAGCCCGATTGTAAAAAGTTGACCCCGTGGGAGGCGCGAGGGGACGGCGTCGTGGGGCTCATCGGCGTACGGTCCTCGTTCGAGACACGTCGCTTCGTACCCCCGACGCGAATGCGCTCGAGGGTCGCGAACCTGGGCGACCCCAGCGACGGAGCCGCCGCGGCCCGTGCGGAATCGTCGTCAACGTTCAAATCGTCGTCAACGTTCCAATCGAAGTCGACGTTCGCCGCCGCCCTCATCGCCAGCTCGCGTCTCCGCATCAGCGACTCTCGCACCTCCGCCACAGGGACCGCCACGTGCCTTTGAAGCGCGTCGATACACTCGCGAACCCTCGATTCGGGGTTCAGCGCAGAGCACGCCTCCGCCGCGAGCGCCGCCGCCGCGAGCCGACCGCGAAGAAAACCGCCGGATTCGGCGTCGTCGCCGCAGCGCTCCAACGCCGCCAGAGGCATGCCGCATCTCTCCAGCGCGAGGATCAACCGGACCGTTCCTACCCTCGCGGCGTCCGCGGCAGCGTCGGCGAGTCGCGGCGCGACGCGGCGTAAGGCTTTCCTCGCGGAGATGAACCCGCATAGATCCGCGGACGACGCGAAACTCGAGAGCGTCGTGACCGCCTCGCGCCCGTCGCCGCACATCCAC
>Ga0209666_1003972_pt1 | contig 10576 bp, 8 predicted proteins | sample SaaInlV_125m_DNA_FD_184679 | JGI IMG/M metagenome (GOLD analysis project Ga0209666, IMG submission 184679) | Marine microbial communities from expanding oxygen minimum zones in the Saanich Inlet - Saanich Inlet SI037_S3LV_10m_DNA (SPAdes)... | ecosystem: Environmental > Aquatic > Marine >...
TATTAATAATAATATTAATATATATAATGCTATATAAATATCTAATTATTTTATTACTTTTAACAAATAGTATTAATTGTTATAAAACTAATTTATTATTACGTAATAATATAGTTAAATGTAATATATGTAATTTAAATGTTGATAAATCAGGTTATATTCCGGAAAATTGTACTATTCCATTAGGATGCCCTTATAATAAAAATAAAAAATATTGACTAATAATAGTATATTATGGTTAAAAAAGTAAATACTAAAAGTAATGAACTAAAAAAAAAAACTAGAAAAGTTATAAAAAAAACTAATGTGAAAGAAGTTAAAGGTGGAAGTAAAGACAGTAGAAATTTTGCTACTCGATTTAATAATTTAGTAAATTTATATTATTTATTACAAATGGTATTAAATATAAGGAAGTATAATAATATCATGGCAATTCCTAATTTTAATAAAATGAATGAAAAAGAAAAAATAGATAATGTTTCTGAAAAATTAAAGGAAATTATACTTAGTGAAACAACGTATAGATTTGCGAGAAAAAAAGAAGAACAATTAAATATTTTTGCTGAAAGTATTAAAGAAAATTTAACTAATACAAAATTTGGGAGGACAAAAAAAAGTGGATCTGTAGAAATTGATGCTTTTATAAACATTAGAATAAGATATATTAAAGATAAAATCATTTGGTTTATTAATAAAGGAGATTCCCGTATTTTTAATTTTAAATATAGCATTTTTCGTAAAAATTTGAAAAAAAATAAAAATGATGATGAATATAGGATAGAAGAAGATTTTATAAGTGATTTATTTTTGGGTGATATTCATTTTTATTTAAGAAATACTTCTACGTCAGTACGTGATTTCACGGATAAAGAGTCTGTTTTTGTTGATAATAGATCTAAATATAGATTAAAGTCTATAGATTTTAACATAATAAATGACGATAAAACTAAATTAAGAATATTTTACACAATGCTAAAATTTATTTTCTACGAAGATAATTTAAGAAAATTGATAAATTGTCCTTCTGAATTAAATTTTTTTATGTATAATGATAATAAAGTCATGAATTTGTCAATAAATAAATCACAATTATATGACTGGAATAAAAGTTGTAATGAAAATCAAGAAAATGATAATGCAACTATACAAAAATATATAAATGATAAAATGCCTATATTTAATTCAATTAATGATGAAAAAGATTATCGTGTAACAATACTTTATAATAAATATTTAAAATACATTAAAGAAACAAATAATGCTTTATGTATTAGTTCATTCTTAGAATTTATTGGTTATAAATTTAGTAAATTGCCAGAATTAATAGAAAATAATGGAAAAGAAGAACGTAAAAAAGAGATTAAAGAAGCATTAGATAATATCTTTAATATATTTATAAATACATATCTTTCGGATATAAATAATGTATCATCGATAAATAAAGAACTTACTTTTTCAGAATTATCGAGGGAATTAAATATATTACATGATAAAATATTTTTATTAGATGATTTAAAAGTTAGTGATTATTCAAAATCATATTTTTATAATACTAGTGAAAAAGAAAAATTTGTGAATCAATATAGTAAATTTATAATGGAAATTTATAATAAATTTTTTAAAGATCAAAAAGAATGTAATGAAGAAATTAAAGAAGAATCTGAAAAAGAATTTAAAAAAAAATTAAAAAATCATATTAAATACTATGTAAATGGAGAAAAATATCAAAAAATATTACTTAGATCATTATTTATTAATAATATAAGAAATATAAAAACTGATGAAGAACATGAAAAATATTTTACCGATTTAAGTAAAGATTTAGAGAATATTCTTGCGAATTTTAATAAAGTAAAAAAAACAGGGCGGTTTAATAATAATAATAAAGATAAAGAAAAGATATTTAATTTATTTAAAAAAACAAAAGATGCTTTAGATAAATTTAGTAACTGTAAAAAATTTTATAAAATAATAATTGATATTGATACACCCACTATTCTACCAGAAGATTATGATAATATAATGTTACAAGTAATAACTGATAAATTATCTGAAGAAGGCATCGCCCCTGGTGGCAATAGTGAAAATATTTTAAAAAAAATTAAAAATCTAGAAGGTCTAAAAATATACACTAATATCTCAAGAATAGTTTATTTTAATAATAGTAGTGTAAAATCTATTCCTAATTTTTTTAATGATAATCCGGAATTTGTTAATTTTGTTATAAAAACAATAAATATAATATATTCAAATTGTACGGTTATAGAAGAATTAATATTAGTATATTTATTTAATTTTTTAACATATAATATAAAAGAAGAAAATAAAAGATTTATTGAAGAAGATGAAACGTATAAAAAACTTGATGAATATATAAAAAATTTAAAAAGACAACCTGTGAGAAGGCAGAATAACTCCTCCTCCCGTCATCCTAACATGGCCCTCCTCCCGCCCATCTCCTCCTCTTCCTCCTCTTCCTCCTCTTCCTCCATTCCACCTTCTCCACTTGTGCCTCCAGTGCCCCAATCGCAGGATTCCCTCGACAATTATAACTCTTTGCAACGTCGGCAGGATTCCTCCCGCATCCCTCATCGTATGTCTTTGCTACAACCGGATAGTTCCTCCGTCTCTTCTGGCTCTTTGCCACAATCGCATAATTCCTTCGGCGAGCATTTTTCTCCTATCCGTCATAGCAATATGCAACAACAACGGCAGGGTTCCTACACCCATTATGGCGCTCCGGCCGCTATCGTCTCCTCCACGCCTTCAAGAGCTGTGCGACGATCGCAAGATTCCTCCATCGCTTCTGGCTCTTCGCGACAATCGCAGGGTCACCAAGCCGCTTTTGGTGCTTTTGGCGCTTCGCTAGAATCGCGTCCTCTCCATATCGCTACTGGAGGAAAAGATAAAAATAAAAAAAAACTAACACAAAAAGAAAAAGCTAAAAAAGCGAAGGAAAAAGAAAAAGAAAAAGCTAAAAGGGAAAAAGCGAAAGAAAAAGCTAAAATGGAAAAAGCGAAAGAAAAAACTAAAAAGGAAAAAGCGAAAGAAAAAACTAAAAAGGAAAAGGCGAAAGAAAAAGCTAAAAAGGAAAAGGCGAAAGAAAAGGCTAAAAAGGCGAAAAAGGTAACAAAAAAAAAATGAATGTTATTACCAAATTATTTTTATTAATGAATAATAATTGTGATATTAAAGATGAACTTAGACTACTTTCTAAGGAAGAATTAATTGAATTAAAAAATATAATCAATGATATGACAAAAAAATGCGATTGTGGAATTAAACTAATTAAAAAATATAAAAATACAGGATTATGTAGAGTTTGTACTTGTATCGTGAATCGTAAAAAAATATATAAATTATAAAATATTATATATATTATATATGTCAAAAAAAATCATTATATTTTTTATTTTAAATATAACTAATATATATTCATTTACCAATATATTTTATAATAATAGAGTAATTGGGTTTAAACCACTTGCTTTAATCGATAATAATCCATATATTGAACAATATAATAAATTTTTCAAAAATGATGTTGAAAATATAAGATATAGTAAATTTTTATTTAAAGTACAAAATGGTGATATAAAAAAAACCTTTTTTGCTAATGACGGAACTAAATTATATATTTATGATAAAGAAAATAATAAATATAAAATAGATAAAATACCAAATGATAAAGATTTAATTACTATTTTAAATAAAAATAATATAGAAATTGAAGTTGAAAATTATATGGGAAAAATGTATGTAGAAACTTTGAAATTTATTATTATTTATCTTGCTACATCTTATATTGTTCTAAGACTGACAAGATATATATTAACAAATAATAATCAAGAACAACAATATAAAAATAGGAAAGAAAATATAAATATTACATTTGATGATATTGCTGGTATTGATAGTTCCAAATATGAATTACAAGAAGTTGTAGAATTTCTTAAAGATGATGAATTATATACTTCACTTGGTGCTACAATTCCTAAAGGTATTTTATTGGAAGGACCTCCTGGAACTGGAAAAACCTTATTAGCAAGAGCAGTTGCCGGTGAAGCAAATGTTCCTTTTTATTCTACATCAGGCTCAGAATTTATTGAATTATTTGTGGGTACAGGAGCATCAAGAGTTAGAGAATTATTCAATAATGCTAAACAAAACTCACCTTGTATTATATTTATTGATGAAATTGATGCGATTGGAAGACAACGAGGAAATGGAATGAATACTAATGATGAAAGAGAACAAACTTTAAATCAATTATTAACGGAAATGGACGGATTTGAAGGAAATACAGGGGTAATTGTTATAGCAGCTACAAACAGAGGAGATATATTAGATAATGCTTTATTAAGACCTGGGCGTTTTGATAGAAGAATTTTTGTTGATAATCCTGATTATGAAGGTAGAATAGAAATATTAAAATTATATGGGAAAAATAAACCAATGTCAGAACAAGTTGATTATGAAGAAATAGCACAAAGCACTCCTAATTTTTCAGGAGCAAGATTACAAAATTTACTAAATGAGGCTGCTATTTTTACGGTAAGAAATAATGAAACAGAAATAACAAATAAAAATATATATGATGCTTTAGATAAAATTACCATTGGAATTGCTAAAAAATCAAGAGAAAATTCTTTAAAAAATAAAGAATTAGTAGCAGTTCATGAAGCTGGACACGCTATTGTCGCTTTTAATAAAAAAAATTATGATAAAGTTTCAAGAGTTTCAATTATACCACGTGGTAATGCCGGTGGTGTTACTATTTTTACACCAGATGAAGAAAGAATTTCTTCAGGACTATATACAAAAGATTATTTAGAATCATTAATAGAGGTTGCTTTAGGTGGAAGAATAGCAGAAGAGGTAATATTTGGAATTGATGAAATTACAACAGGAGCAAGTAATGATTTGGAAAGAATAACATCTGTTTCAAGAAATATGATAATGGATTATGGAATGAATAAGGAAATAGGTCATTTAAATATAAATGATATGGAAATATCTATGTCTTTAAAAAAAAAAATAGATGAAGAAATCTTAAAATTAGTTAATAATAGTTATAATAATGTAAAAAAACTATTATTAGAAAATAAAGAAAATATTAAAAATGTTGCTAAAAAATTAATAGAAAAAGAAACTATTACAGGTGAAGAATTTGAGAATATTTTAAAAGATAATTATGATTTATCAGTACTTCCATAACCTCCTTCATTGCGATCTGTTTTTTCTAATTTATTTAAATCATCACAATAAATTAATTCAGAATATACTTGTTTTTTAAGTATAAATTGACAACATTTAAAAGGCATAACTAAATCATCTTTGGTATTATCTATTTTAGCTAATGCGATAAAAATATTACCAGTATAACCTTGGTCTATAATACCTACACTATTTGCTAACATATAACCAGATTTACTTAAAGAACTTCTGGGAAATACTTCAACATAATAGCCATTTGGTATTAATAACTTAATACCGGTATCATATAATATTGTATTATTTGTTAATTTTTTTACTTCTTTGATAATAGTTAAATCATAACCAGCATCTGAGTTTCTATTTTTAGAAGGTAAAATAGCGTCATTATATGATTTAAATACTTTAATTTTAGGCAATTCGTATCCGTTATTAATAATATCTATGTATTTATAATAATTATTATGATTATAAATTTTATCAATTTTGTTATATAAAAGTCCTAATAAATCAATACAATTTACATTTTCGTATAATATATGATTATCAAATAAGATATATGGTAGATTAATTTTATCATATATAGTTTTAATAAATTCTTTGTCTTCATAATTTAAAATTAAATTACATATATTATTATCTGAAAATAATCTACCACGTATTTCTAAATAAGCTAAAATGAAACCATAAATATTTTCTTTACAATTTTCAAGAAAATCGTAGATATTATTAGAAATATTTGTAATATCAGTTATTAATTCTTTATTTTGAATTATTAATTTATTAATTTCTTGACTAATAGCTAATTCTGAAAATAATTTTTTTAATTCGTCTATAACACCACTATAATTATTTGTTAGATTATAATTTAATATTATACTATCCTGATTTTTATTATAATTAAAATAAATTAATCCATAAATATAGGTTTTATTATTATTTAAGTTATTTAAATCAAAATATTTAGTATCAATATTCGCATCATTATTTTTATTAATATATTTAATCATCGGGTCTTACAATATTAAATTATATATAAATCATTTTTTTAAATAAAAAAATTATACATACCGCTACTAAGGTAATACGTATTAACAGCGATTCCTCTTAATCCTAAATTAAGATTCTTGACAGATTGTCTTCTGTATAATACGCATTAGTAATCCTTTTTGCTCAACAATACACGAAGTCTTTAGATACTTATAGTCAAATACGGTATAATAGCCGCGTTCTAAAATTTTATCACTTCTTCCGGTACCTAATATCTTCGCATAAGTTGATATATGTATAACTTTTTTGTTGCCTTGCTAATCTGGCTCGGCTCTATAATTATAATTTTACTTTATAAAAATCATTTTTTTTATATTTAGATGATTTTTAGAACAATATAAGTAACTGATACTAAAAATGTTCTAAAATTAGCTAAAAACTGAAAAAAATGACAGTTTCTCAACAGAAATACACTAAGGCATCATGAACAGCTACTTGGACACGCTTCCCAACGACTGTATGGAGATTATTCTCACCGAGAGAATCTCTACCATTGAGAAAGAACTAGAAAAGATCAACAAAGAAATTTGCAAAGAGCTCAAGAACAAATACAAAAAAGAAAAAAAACGCAACCCAAGGAGGTTCAATATCAATGCTCTTCGTGCGGCAGTCAATTACCACGTTTATAAAACTGGTGTTCGCTAAATTACACACACACACACACAACACACCACAATACATGTTATATATATTTTTTATTTCATAAATTTATCAGCTTTAATAGGTTCTTTACATAAAATATCTCCACAGTGGTCTCTATTTTGATAGATACTATTGATAATAGTTTTATTATTATTACAACTTTTAAGATTCCATCTACCTAATTTAGTTATATTTTTATTATAATTAAAGATATATTTAATAAACTTTTTGATCATATTTATATTTAAATAATATTAATAAATCATTTTTTATTAAATTTTATTTGATTTACTTTTTGAACTAATATTACTAACAGCTGAAAAATAACTACTTGTTGAATTTGATCTTGATCTTGTTCTTGATCTTGATCTTGTTTTTGATCTTGATTTAGATTTATATTTAAACATAGACATATCATATTTTGGTAAACGCATTGTTTCTGGTTTAGTAGATAAATAAATAGTAGTTTTTTCAGGTGATTGTGTTTTGTTTAGACTTTTTTTTAATCTATATTTATATGGTGATATAGATTTAGAAAGGGATTTAGATGAAGATTTAGAAAGGGATTTAGATGAAGATTTAGAAAGGGATTTAGAAGGAGATTTAGAAAGGGATTTAGAGGGAGATTTAGAAAGGGATTTAGATGAAGATTTAGAAAGGGATTTAGAGGGAGATTTAGAAAGGGATTTAGAGGGAGATTTATAAGGATTGCTATATTCCGTTTTATTTATTTCTTTCTTTTTCTCTTCTCTTATATAATTAGCTAATTCAAATGCTTCAATATCTGTATTATAAATATGTTTGAGAATTTTTCCTGCTAATATCATCTCTTCCTTACTCATTTTTTCAGAACAATCTTTAAATTTTGTTGTTAAAATTTCGCCTTGTATATCTTTTTCAATTTCTTGAGATAAAGATGTTTTATTATATATATTTTTTGATGTAAAATATCCATATCTCGGTGATTTTAAAAGCCTACATAAATGTTTAACATCATCGATACTAACAAAATATCTTTTTTTTATTTTTTTATAAAAATCAATATCAGTCAATTTAGATAATTTATCATAATCATATAGTATTTTTCCATAAAATAATTTATTTGGATTATCTTTTGTTTTTGAATATTCTTCATAAATAAGTGATTTCTTAAGGATATCTTCTCTTTCTTTTAGTGATTTAGATTCATAATATTTAATATAAAATAAGTCAGGTTTTTCTTTTTTAGGCATATATTTTTCCTTTATTTCTTTTAATTTACTTTTAATATTACTTAATTTTGGATATCTAATACCCAAAACTAATTCTGGTATCGTTTTAAATGGCAATACTCTATGTCTTACCTTTTTTTTCCCAAAAGGCATATAATCTGTCATATTACTATTTAATAAGTATAAAATAAAGAAAAAAATATATTATAATATTTATATGAATAATTATAATATTATTAATAATCAAGGTAATAATGAAAAAATAGATAACATTTTACTACAAAAGTTATCTTGGTCAAAAAAGGAATTGATATATTCACGCGAAGTATATCATTATATACATAATAAATATTGGTATTTATCAATATCTGTAATTATTTTATCAAGTGTATTAACAATTGTTGAATCTACAAAATTGATATTTTTAGAATCAAGTGACAAATTAACTATATCAAATAACACTTCTCAAGATTTTAATAACAAATTTACTTATAGTATAACAAAAAATGAATTGGATTGGAACTTGGCATGTGATTTATTCGCATTATTTACAGGTGGTTTAATAACATTAATAATGAGTTTAATAAGATTTAATAAGTATCAAATTAAAATGGAATTAATAAGTAATCGTTTAATGCAAATATCAAATTATGATATAGCAATAAAAATTCTTAAATATAAACATGAAAATAATTTAAATAAAATAAATTATGATAACAATATTCATGCTGAATTATTAAAACTAGAAAAAATAATAATACCCGATAGCGAATTAATGAAAATATTATCAGAAAATAAAGAAAGAGAATTGCGTTCTTACTCCGAAAAAATAGTTACAAAAGGTCCAGAATATAATTCATTTACAAAAACATTAGGTAAAATATTATGTTGTATCAACAGAATTAAATACGAGGATGATGATAAATTTAAATATAATAATGAAAATAGATATAATAATGATAATATTTTAATTAGAAGTTTATATAAAAAATCTGTTAATAATAATACTCAAATGGGAGTAAAAGGTGATATTGTTACTAAAACAGAAGACGTGATAATAACTGATTTAAGTAAAAATAATATAGATAATAATATTAAAATAGATAGTGACAATAGTGATACTAAATCCACAGACGATAATTATGCATAATACTAAAAATGTTATAAAAAAATGATTATCTATTAAAAAATGATTATTAATAAAAAAAAGTAAATACAAGCAATAGCTATGACTACTACCGAGCAGATCATCACTACTTTCACCGAGCAGGTCGATACCAGCAAGGAATATACCCGTGTGGAACTTAGTAAAATGCTTACTGATATTTACAATAATCTCAAGGGCAAGAAAGCTAAGGGCAATGGGGAGGAAAAAAAGAAAAAGGAGCCTTCAGCTTACAATCTCTATCTCAAAGAGCAAATGTCAGTTGTGAAGGAAGAATTTCCCGACCTTTCTGGCAGAGAGCTAATGAAAAAGATTGGGAAGATGTGGAAGGAAAAGAAGGAAAAGGAAAAAAAAGTAATCGCGAAGGTTACAGAAATTTGGAAAAATAAAGAAAAAAGCAAAGAAGAAGTAGATGATGAAGTGAAGGAGGAGGAAGTTAAAGAAGTAGAGGAAGAAGTGAAGGAGGAGGAAGTTAAAGAAGCAGAGGAAGAAGTGAAGGAGGAGGAAGTGAAGGAGGAAAAAAATAAGAAGGGAAGGAAACCCAAAAATACTAAAGAATAAATAGATTATAATGTATATATAATTATATATTATGTGTTATATATTTTTTATATTTAATATATTATAAATGGTTCTTTATTTATAATATTATTAGGAGTTTTAAATGTATACAAATCGTCTTTTAAAGATGTTTTACTATCCAAAGTGTAAAATAATTTAAACATTAATGTTTGAAAAACATATTGTGGAAATGTTTTATCTTCGTCTTTAGTAATAAAAGAATATCTTGATATATCATTTTTAAAATTTAATATAATATCTTCTGTCTTTTTATTTGGTAAATTAGAATATATCCCCCAACCATTCATTTTCGATAAAAATGCGTGTGTTATTCTGTAATAATCACGAAGTAAATAAGAACCTATTTCTCTATTTGTAAATTTATTTTCTGGCCTCGACAACCCATAATCATATATAATAATATTATAACCACTAGATTTTAAATAAAATGTCATATTACCAAATTTGTATTGATAATAACCAATGTCATTATTTTTTTGATATAAAAAGTTACCATAATGAGCGTCACGATGAACATAATTTAAATGAGATTGAAATGTGCCAATTGATATAAATACTTGTATTAATAAATTAAATAATAATTTTTCATTATTTAATATTTCTTTTTTTTCAACTAATGTTTTTAAATCACCATGTGCTAATTCATTTATAGATACCAATTTATGTTTATTTTGTCTAATTTTTTTAGTACCATCATAATCAATTATACTAT
>Ga0209666_1003974_pt1 | contig 10575 bp, 8 predicted proteins | sample SaaInlV_125m_DNA_FD_184679 | JGI IMG/M metagenome (GOLD analysis project Ga0209666, IMG submission 184679) | Marine microbial communities from expanding oxygen minimum zones in the Saanich Inlet - Saanich Inlet SI037_S3LV_10m_DNA (SPAdes)... | ecosystem: Environmental > Aquatic > Marine >...
TTCAAAATATAAGCCTGACATTCAAATTCTGTGTGAGGAGTAATTGAACCTGGTTTACAAAGAACTTGACCTCTTTGCACATCATCTCTTTCTACACCTCTTAGCAAAGCACCAATGTTATCTCCTGCTTCACCACTATCTAAAAGTTTTCGAAACATTTCTACACCAGTACAAACTGATTTTTTAGTATCAGTAATACCAACGATTTCGATTTCTTCACCGACTTTAATAACTCCAGCCTCTACTCTACCAGTTACAACTGTTCCTCTTCCTGAAATTGAGAAAACATCCTCAACAGGCATAAGAAATGGTTTATCTTTTGGTCTATCTGGCTGTGGAATTGTTTCATCTACTGCTTTCATTAATTCCATTATAGCGTTTTTACCAGTTGCCTCATCTTTTCCTTCAACGGCATTCAAAGCAGAACCTTTAACAATTGGAATTTTGTCACCTGGAAATTTGTAAGAAGTTAAAAGTTCTCTAATTTCTTCTTCAACTAAATCAACAAGTTCTTTATCTTTTACCGTGTCAATTTTATTTAAAAAAACTACGATAGCTGGAACACCTACTTGTCTTGCTAAAAGAATATGTTCTCTTGTCTGAGGCATAGGGCCGTCAGCAGCGTTAACAACTAAAATAGCACCGTCCATTTGTGCTGCACCAGTAATCATATTTTTTACATAGTCAGCGTGACCCGGACAATCTACGTGAGCGTAATGTCTTTTTTCAGTTTCATATTCAACGTGTGCAGTCGAAATTGTAATTCCTCTTTCTTTCTCTTCTGGCGCTTTATCTATTTGATCATAAGCAACAAAGTTTGCACTTGATGTACCACCTGCTTCAGATAATACTTTTGTTATTGCAGCGGTAAGTGTTGTTTTACCATGATCTACGTGTCCGATTGTACCAATGTTACAATGCGGTTTGTTTCGTTGAAACTTCTCTTTTGACATTTTATTTTTTCCTCACTTTATATTTGTTTAACTTTAAATTTTGGAGCGGGTAAAGAGAATCGAACTCTTACATCCAGCTTGGAAGGCTAGCGTTCTACCATTGAACTACACCCGCAAAATCCAAACTTAACACGCCCTTTATTATCAAAACTTTTTAAGTATGGTGGAGGGGGAAAGATTCGAACTTTCGAAGACCGAAGTCAACGGGTTTACAGCCCGCCCCATTTGACCGCTTTGGTACCCCTCCTTAACTCATTGGGATACCCACTAACTTAAAAAGCATTTAACAACAAGCGTTTTATAAGCATTTGTGTAATAAATGCAATAAATCATTTTACCATAAAATATGCTAGTAATTTGATAGATTTGTCCAAAAAACATGAAAAAAACTACCTTTTTAATTGTTGGAAAACATGCGGTTCTGGAAGCTTTAAAAAACCCTTCTAGGAAGATTGAAAGAGTATTTTTAACAGAAGATGCACAAAAAAAAATCAATAGAGAAAATCAATCTTTAAATTTATTTAAAAAAATCAATGTATTTTATAAATCTAGAAGAGAATTAGATAATCTTTGTGGAAGAGATGAAACAGCTCATCAAGGTTTGGTTGCTGAAGTTGAACAGCTAGAAGAAATCACTCTCAAAGAATTTGTGATAGAAAATGAAGAAAATAATATTAATTTTATAGCCCTTGAAGAAGTTACTGATCCCAGAAATATAGGGTCAATTATTCGAAGTGCCGTTGCATTTGGAATAAATGGTATAATAGTTAAAGAAAGGTCTTTTCCATCAAAGAGTAAGCTTCTTTATAAAAGCGCTAGTGGTGGAGCTGAACACATTAAAATTTTCAAGGTATCAAATGTAAATACTGCTTTAAAATATTTAAAATCAAAAGAATTTTGGATTAGTGCTTTTGATGTATCTGCTACAAAAGATTTCACTAAAAATGATTGGAAAGGTAAAAATGTATTATTATTTGGTTCAGAGGGATTTGGGATAAAAGCTAAAACTTTAGAAAATTCAGATTTCAAATTTAGAGTTAAAATGAATGATAATATTGAGAGCTTAAATATATCAAATACAGTATCAATTGTGTGTCATCACATTTTTCAAACAAAAAATAGAGATTAATTTTAATTTGTATTGTTTTTTTAGTAAATTTATTTTAAAAAACGATCAAGCCCTCATAGCTCAATTGGTAGAGCAATTGATTTGTAATCAATAGGTTCGCGGTTCGAGTCCGTGTGAGGGCACCGCTAAATATTTTTTAGACCTAAATCCTTAAGTTCCTTTTTTATTCTTTTAATCGGGCAAAATAATAAACCATTTTGTGGTGTTTTGGATTTAATAATTGGTTTTAAAATAATCTGTTTATGTTTTAACTTATTTAACTTAGAAATATTTTTAAACTCGTCCCCACCTTTTTGGGGTTTTATTTCTAATATGTTGGTTTTTTTTTTACAAAAAGTTAACATCATCATAGCGGCGCCGTATAAACCAACTACATATTTAGCACTTGAAAATATTTTTATCTGTTCTGAAAAAGAATAATTTTCTGGTTTTATTATTGCAAAATCAATTGAAGATAAATAACTTTTTATTTCATTTTCATTCAATAAAACGCGATAACCAGAAAATTTATTTAAATTTTTTTTGTCAATCAATTTTAATTGGTCTCGATGAATAAATATTTTTTGATACTTTGATGAATAATTTTTATTTTTATAAATTTTATTGAGATAATTTAAAGACCATTTTTTAACCATAGTTGATTTATGAAAACAAGGGTGACTAGTGGCATAAAGTTTATTCGCCTCTATGTGTTTAAATTTTTCAGAAGTAATGATATTTTTTTTGAATATTCCAAAATAAGATAAAGATTCCAATTGAAATTTATGTTTTGTGCTTGGTACATAAAATTTATCTATTCTTTTAAAATTAAATTTTTGTTTGTAAATATTAATTCTTGGAATTACATCTGTGAGCCAATGGGTAAAGTTATCCCTTGAAGCACCGCCTGAAACTAAACTTAAAACATTGCCATTAATCTTTTTTTTTAACTTAGGTGTTCCTTTCTTAAGTGTTTCGTTATGCAAAATATTTTGATTTTTACTATTTATAAAATCAAATTTTTTATACTGGAGCGATGATTCAGAAATATAGTTATTTTTAGTTATATATGCTGTTGTATCGTTAGTATCTGTAAAAACTCTTCCTTTTTTTAATTCAAATATTTGATATTTTTCTTTGTCTAATTTTACATTAAATATTTTTTCAGTTTTATCTATTTTATTTTTATCAATTTTAGGTTTTTTATAAACTAAAAAAAATAAATTTATTATTAAACTTTTGTATAAATTTTTAATTTTTTTTTTAAGAATAAACATTATCTTAAATTAAATTATTCATGATTTAAAAAGTCTCTTTTCTAAGTTGTTCTAATTTTATTTTTTTTTGAAGACTTCTGTTATTATCATATAATAGGTTAAATTTTACTTTGTGATTAATCTTTATAATAATAGACTTGGCATTTCTAACTTCAATATTATCTGCAACAGCACTTATAGGTCTTTTGAAAAAGTTTAAATTTTTTATAATTACTTTTGATTTATCGCTAATAATTTTACCTTTCCAACGTCTTGGTCTAAAAGGGCTGATTGGTGCAATTGATATTTTTTTGGAATTTAAACTTAGTATAGGGCCATGAACTGACATATTGTATGCGGTGCTCCCTGCTGGTGTAGACACAAGAACTCCATCAGAAACTAATTTTTTGATTATATATTTTGATCCTTTCATTATTGATATTGAAGCTGCTTGCCTACTCTGTCTCAAGATGGAAACCTCATTAATTGCTAAACATTTTTTTATTTTATTTTTACTTTTTACTTTCATCTCGAGAGGAGAAATTTTAATCATTTTAGCCTTTGATAAACTTTTTACGATATTTTTTTCAAAAAACTTATTCATTAAAAAACCATAATTGCCGGAATTGATGCCATAAAATAAATTTAATGGGTTTTTATTTTTTTTTAAAGTTTGCAGCATAAAACCATCACCTCCTACAACTATGATTATATTTGATTTTTTTATTGGATTGCTTTTAAATTTATTAGTTAAAATTTTTTTAATTTTCAAAGATTTTTTATTTTTATCTGAAATAATTTTTGGTTTAAACATTTTTCAATGGTGCCCTCGGCCAGACTCGAACTGGCACTCCCATAAGGGCAAGGATTTTAAGTCCTTTGTGTCTACCAATTTCACCACGAGGGCACGTCGTTATTTTTATTGTTATTGTTAATATATTAATACATTAGAGTTTTAAAAAAGTAAAAAAGAATTATATTCCGTCTCTATTTTCCAGTTTTAGTTATTAAAATAATTTCAGGCTTATCTTCTATGCCAACGTCTGTTAATAATACTATCTTTCCATTATCTAATGAAATTATATCTCTAATTCTTTTACCTACAGGTATATTTTCGACATATACAATTCTTTTTTCATTAAAATCATAAATCATTCTAGTTAATTGTTTGCCAGCTAAAGATGAAATAATCAAATTTTTATTCCATTTAACAAAATAATTTCCTTCATAAACAATTAAGTTAGATGCACCAAATGTATTTCCCCATGAATATATTGGTCTTGTATAGCCTTTATGAGTATTATTAGTTTTATCTAAAGGCCATATTCTTTTTGTTTTATTTTCAACTGAATCATTGACACTTGGATTGTATGACTTAAAATTTGTTCCAAAAGTTGCATAAGGCCATCCATAATTATTATTTTTTTTAATTAAATTTATTTCATCTCCTCCACGAGGACCATGCTCTGATGAGAAAATATTCTTGTTTTTGTCGATATAAAGACCTTGTGGATTTCTGTGTCCGTAACTAAAAATCTCATGAACTTTAGTATTAATATTTATTTTAATAACCTTACCATAATCATTATCTAAATCCTGACTTAACATGGGTCCGTTAACACCGTCAGCATAAAAATCTCCTAGAGATAATAAAATATTCTCGTTATCAAATTTAACAATTCTACCTCCGGAAGATGCAGCGGCAAATCTAGGTTTTTTGGTTAAGTCAATTGATAAACATTTTTCAGAAGAATAAATAATTTTCCAATCAGATATTTTAATTATTTTTTCATTAATAATTTCAGATTGATATACTGAAACGTTATAGCAATCTTTGCTTTCTATATAATTAAGAGAGCTAACTAATAATAATTTATTTTGGGAAATATTAAATTTTTTAATTAATACATCTTTAATACCAAAATATTCTATAGCATTATCACCTAATTTAGATTTATTTATTCTGACAAATTGTTTTTTATTATTATTTATTTTTTTTAAACCTAAATTTTTGAACTCATATCTTAAACCTTTTCTTTCTAATAAAAAAAAATCAGATTCTCCTGAAACATAAATAATTTGGTTATTAAGAGTTTCTATGCCACCATATTTAGACCAGATTGGCGTTTTAACTTCTTTTAAAGTTAAAGAATAATAAGCGGAATTAACCTTCTCATCTTTTTCAATTTTAACTTTATTTGATTTAAATTTTTCTTTAATAAGCTGGACTTTATCAGAATTTTCAAATGTCCAAATTATAGCGATCAATACTGAGATGACCCATATTAATAAATAAATATAATTTTTTTTAATAAACATCTTAAACCTAGTTAATTTAAATGTTTTTAAGATTATTTCTTATAATTAGCAACTCTTCTTTTGCTATTTACTAGTATTTAAAATTTAAATATTTAAAGATAATTTGTATTATAAATAATGAATAAAAAATTGAAAATTTTTCTTTTTCTTTTAACCATCTCTCTAAGCTTTGTTGTATCTATTTTATTTTGGAAAAATATGTCTTTGGACTTAAATAATTATGACAATGTTATTGGTTTTTACTCAGAAAATAATATCAGCAATTATAATAATTTATTGCGTTTTATTTTTTTTACTGGATTTCCAATTTTAATTTTCTTTATTTTAATTAAAAAAATTTTTTATAATAATGTAGGTTTTATCAATATCTTTAAGAATAAGTTAATTGATGAACAAAAAGAAAATAAAGCTTTAGTTTTAATTTTAGTTTTTTTCCTTTTAATAATTACATTAAATTATCTATCAATTGATTTGATTTCAAACACAGTTGATTATTTTCATGAAGGTTTGACTCTTAGTTCAGCTTTTAACTATTATAAAACAGGTTTGCTGTGGGATGGGGCATATTTATCTAATAGTTTATTAAGTGATATATTGTCAGCGGTAGTTCCTTGGAAAATTTTTGACATTGTTTCAATAGGTTCTTATAAGATTTTTCATTTTTTCTTAAGATATCTTACTGAAATTTTTCTCATATTTTTTATTTATAAATTATCATTTATTTATGATTTAAAAAAAAATACACAAATCATTTTTTTTACAATAATTGTTTTAATTTCACTAAAATTGAATAGAGACTTAACGGAAATATTCTATCCCTTTAGATATCGCGATATTCCCATATTTATACTTTTATTTTTATCAATTGATTTTATTAAATTTGAAAACCGAAAAATACTTACACCCTTCCTATTAGGATTTTTTTCAAGTTTTTTTTTATTGTGGAGTTTAGATAGAGGGGTTTATTATCTCGTAAGTATATTTATATTAATTATTTTCAGTGCAATCAAAAAAAAATATTTATCAAGTTCTATCTTGGTTGCTGGGATTACAGTATCACTTTTATTCGTATACCTTTTATTAGGCACCTCTGAGTTGCAAAGTTTTTTTTACAATGCAAGTAATATCATCAAAGATTTTGATCTTTTTGCAGGCTCTTCCTACCCAACAATATTTGATTTTGAAAATAAACATTCATCAAGAGGTACTATAAATCTTTTTATAATAATATTTAATGGGTTTTTAATTTCATTTCTTTTTTTAACTAAAAAATTTAAATTAACAGATAATTCTAAAATATTTTTATTATTCTTTTTTATAGTATCTTTTTTAATCTATAAGAGCGCTTTAAGTGTACCAGATGGATACCATATGAAGCAATCAATATTTTTTAATAAGATTTTTTTTATTACTAATTTACTCTTCATTGCAATTCATAAAAATTACTTTGATAATTTTAAAAAGTTAAAATTAATAACATTTGCATTATTAATTTTGATAATTTCAAAAAACTTATTTAATATTAACTATTCTAATATTTCTTCCTTTAAAGATAGAAATCTTATGATCATTAATAAAAATGATAATTTATTTTTTGATAATAAATATATAGATTTAAAAAATTATTTATCTAAAAACTACGATTTGAAATGTGTTCAACTTTTTACTTATGATGCAATAATTCCTTACTTGTTAAAAAAGGAATATTGTACAAAGTTTAATTTTTTATACGTATTATCATCAGATAGTGTTCAAGAAAGAATGATAAAAGAACTGGAAATCAACATGCCTAGAATTATTATTTTTAATGAGAATTATGATTTTTTATTTTTAAAACCTGTTGAAGAAAGATTCAAAAAAATTAATAATTATATAGTTAAAAACTATATAATTGATGGAAAAATAAATAACTGGGTTATCTATAAAAAAAGGTAGATTATTTTTTTAACTTATTTTTTAATTTAAAAATATAAAACAAACCAATTAATGAGTTCAAAATTTCTTTTAAAGTGACTGAGCTGTCCCCTCTAACTCGATTAACAAAAATTGATTCGATTTCTTTAATTTTGTAATTGCTATAATATAGATGAACTAGAATTTCAGATAAAATTATAAATCCATCACCTGCTTTTCCGCAGTTTTTAGTCACATGTTTTCCAGCTTTGTTAGAATAAATTCTAAATCCATTTGTATAATCAGACACTGGGACTCTCAAAATAAATCTAGCCAGATTATTTGCTAAAAAGGAAAGTACCTTTCTTTTAATTGGCCAATTTAAAATTTTACTATTTTTTAAGTATCTGCTTGAAATTAATAAATCAGCTTTCTCTTCTAAAAAAAAATTTACATTTTTTATTATTTCGTTTGTATCGTGAGATAGATCCGCATCCATTTCAATAATATAATTAGAATTAAATTTTTCTAATGCAAAACTAATCCCTTTTAATACAGCAGAGCCTCTTCCGCCTTTTTTACTTCTATGGATGTAATAAATATCATTATATTTATTAGCGATTGTTTTAATATCTTGATTGGGTGAATCATCTACTATTATAATTTTAACTTTTTTTGATAACTGGAAAATTCTATCTAATAAAATTCCAATATTTTCTTTTTCATTAAAAGTGGGTATTATAATAGTTAGTTCCATTCAACTTTTTTAATTAGTAGAACATTTTTAAAATTTTATATTCTTATTATAAAGTTTATACAATATAAACGTTGTATGAAAAAAATTCTAATTTATAATTCTGGCGGTGGTTTAGGTGACTCAATACAAATAATTCCCTTATTTCTTAGTCTTAAGAATCATTTTAGAAGGTGTAATATTTTATATTTAGGAGCACATCCTAATCACTTTGATGGAAAATTGAAGGAATATAATATTAAAGTTCAATCACTTGAGTTAAATTTAAAGTATTTTGGGTTTAGATGGAGGCACTGGTTTTTGGCTAATAGAAATTTTCATAAAATTAATGAGACTAAATTTGATTTAATTATAGATCTTCAATCTAAATTCAGAAATTCTTTAATTTTGAAACAAATTCCTCATGTTCATTTTTATTCAACTACTTTTAACAATTTTTTTTCAACTAAAAAAATTAAATTTCAATCTAAAAATCATTTAACTAATTTAAGTATTTTTTTAGACGAAAAAATAAAACTTATTAATTTTGATTATAATAAATTACCCAAAAGTTTATTAAATGAAGCTAAAAAACTTCTTCCAAAAACAAATTATATTGGTTTTTCAATAACTCAAGGAAATGAATATAGAAAAAAAAGTTGGTCTATATATAAATTTATTTCTCTCGCAAACAAATCATTAATAAAAAATAAAATTCCAGTTTTTTTTATTGAAAAAAGCCATGAACATATTATTGAAAAAATAAAAAACCAAGTGTCTGGTGCTTTATTTCCTGAACTGGAGTCTAAATTATCATGCCCTGCTCTCGTAACTGCTTTATCTTCAAGATTAGATCAGGCCGTTACTATTGATAATGGTGTGATGCACATGATGGGTCTAGCTAATATTCCAATGATAGTTTTGTTTGGGCCAACTAACTCAGAAAAATTTGCTCCTAAAAATAATTATACAAAGATTTTAGATAGTAAAAAACTAAATGGCACAAAGGATATTGATTCCATTTCAGTAGATGACGTTTATAACCTGATTTAAATTTTTAAGATTTTAATCTTTTTTAATTTAACTAATTTCATTAATTCAGTATGTACATGATTTAATTTTTTTAATGAAGTGGATCTAGTAACTATAGCTACACCTACTTTACCAAGCCTAAAGAAAGGATAGCTGCCTATATCAACAAATTTTTTATATTTTCTTTGAATGGTACCAATTTTTTTTGAAATATTGCTCTCTACTGTATATAGGCTTAGTGTCTTACTGTGAACTTTAACACCTTTGGTCAAATACCTTTTACAATTTTCAATCATTGAATTTAAAATTGACGGTACTCCTGGTAGAGACAAAACATTTTTCGTGATAAATCCTGGTGCAGCACTTGATGGATTATAAATTAATTTTGAACCTTTTGGCATTTTTGCCATTTTTTTTCGCCCATCATTAAATTTTACTTTTCCATAATATTTTTCTAAAATTTCATATGCCTCTTTATGAAATTCATATTTAACTTTAAAAGCTCTTGCAATTGACTTAGCTGTAATATCATCATGTGTTGGCCCAATGCCACCAGTGGTAAAAACATAATTAAATTTTTTAGATAACAATAAAATATTATTTATAATGGTTTTTTCAACGTCAGGTATTATTTTAACTTCTTCAACGGATATTCCACATTTAGAATTAAGCCAATTTGCAATAAATGCTACATTTCGATCTTGAGTTCTTCCTGATAAAATTTCATTACCAACTATAAGAATGGCGGCATTTACTTTTTTGTTTTTTTTCTTCATAGAAGTAATGAATACATGAATTTTGAAAATAAGTTAATAGCAGGTCGGTTAATAAAAAGATATAAACGTTTTTTTGTTGATGTAAAAATCAAAAACAAAACAATTACTGCGCACTGCCCTAACACTGGTTCAATGTATGGACTATTAAAAAAAGGTAATAAAGTTTGGGTGACTAAATCTGATAATCCTAATAGAAAACTTAAATATACCCTTCAAATAATTGAGGACAAAAAATCAAAAGTTGGAGTGAACACACATTTAACTAATAAAATAGTTCATCATGCGCTTGAAAATAATCTTATTAAGGAATTTGATAAAAAGTTTGAGATAAAACCTGAAACTAAATTCGGTAATAATACACGGTTTGATTTTTTGATTACACAAAAAAAATTTAAAGCTTTTATTGAGGTTAAGAATGTAACTTTATCACGCATTAAAAATTTAGCTGAATTTCCAGATGCTATTACCTCTAGAGGTTTAAAGCATATAAATGAACTCTTAAAAG
>Ga0209666_1003976_pt1 | contig 10575 bp, 8 predicted proteins | sample SaaInlV_125m_DNA_FD_184679 | JGI IMG/M metagenome (GOLD analysis project Ga0209666, IMG submission 184679) | Marine microbial communities from expanding oxygen minimum zones in the Saanich Inlet - Saanich Inlet SI037_S3LV_10m_DNA (SPAdes)... | ecosystem: Environmental > Aquatic > Marine >...
CTCCATTTATACCTGATGTTCCTGAAGTTCCACTTGTTCCAGCATCACCTTGTACTCCATCAATACCTGATGTTCCGCTAGTTCCAGAAGTTCCATCACCTTGGGGTCCTTGAGGTCCTTGTGGACCCGAAGTTCCAGATGTTCCATTTATACCTGATGTTCCACTAGTTCCAGAAGTTCCAGCATCACCTTGTTGTCCTTGTGCTCCACTAGTTCCTGAAGTTCCAGATGTTCCATCACCTTGGGGTCCTTGCGGCCCCTGAGGTCCTTGTGAACCTGAAGTTCCAGATGTTCCGCTAGTTCCGGCGTCACCTTTAGCTCCACTTACTCCACTAGATCCGTTTATACCTGAAGTTCCACTAGTTCCAGAAGTTCCAGCATCACCTTGTTCCCCTTGAGGTCCTTGTGAACCCGCAGATCCTGAAGTTCCGCTAGTTCCAGGAATTCCATTATTACCAGGAATTCCATCGTTTCCTGAAGTTCCAGATGTTCCACTAGTTCCTGAAGTTCCATCACCTTGAGGTCCTTGAGGTCCTTGTGAACCCGAAGTTCCTGAAGTTCCGCTAGTTCCAGGAATTCCATTATTACCAGGAAGTCCATCGTTTCCAGATGTTCCGCTAGTTCCTGGCTCACCTTTAAAACCAGATGTTCCATTTATACCAGATGTTCCACTAGTTCCAGAAGTTCCAGCATCACCTTGTTGTCCTTGTGCTCCGCTAGTTCCAGTTTCACCTTTAGTTCCCTTTAATGATGCTAACCATTCTGATTCGGTACCGCTAAATCCAGCATTTTCTGCTGCTGCATATGCACTAAGTCCATTAGCTCCATTTATACCTGAAGTTCCTGAAGTTCCACTAGTTCCATCGTCACCTTTAGCTCCACTTACTCCACTAGATCCGTTTATACCAGATGTTCCACTAGTTCCACTAGTTCCTGAAGTTCCAGAATCACCTTCAGCTCCATTTATTCCGTTAACACCAGGGTGTCCTGTTAGAAATATTTTCCATGAGGAAGCAGTTAAATTACCAGAGTATCTTAGAGGACTATCAAATTCTAAACGTCCAGATTCGGCATCATAACTATTAACTCTACTTACTTGCCAATTATTTTCATTATATCTTATTAAAATATATTGATCATATCCTAAGCCTAATTTAGGATCTACATTTACAGTTCCTCCGCTTCCTAATGAAATAGGATCGTTAGTATGTGTGTTAAATTTATCACCGTCTGCACCATTTAGTCCTGATGTTCCTGAAGTTCCTGAAGTTCCATCACCTTGAGGTCCTTGGGCTCCTTGTGGCCCTTCATTTCCTACGAGCGATGCTAACCAATCACTTTCATTTAAATAATCTGTATTTCCATTATCATTAAGCCATTTTTGCATGTATGATTGATAAGCGGATAATCCAGTATTTCCTAATTCACCTTGAATTCCTTTAGCTCCAGTCTCTCCCTGTGCTCCTGAAGTTCCACTAGTTCCACTAGTTCCAGCATCTCCTTGTACTCCATTTATACCTGAAGTTCCGCTAGTTCCGCTAGTTCCAGATGTCGTAACAGCAACTGAAGGAAATGTTACGATAACGTTTCCGTCTCCGGCGTCATTTACTATTGCGCCTCCATTAAAAACTAATTTATTAACACCGTTAATATCATATGCATTATCTGGTGAAACTGTGATTCCTGCATCTCCGTTTAGATATGAGTCTATAAATAAACCCATACTATCACCAACTTCTAAATTGTATGTTGTTTCTCCTGTTTTTCTTGAAGATCCTTCATATAATACTTCTAATTCTAATCCGTCTAAATCGTCAAGACTATAATCTTGAGTTTGACCTAAATCTAATCTTCTATAATTTTTAATTTCAAATGCACTATACTCACTGTTGTTATTAACATTAGTTAAATATAAAGTTAGCTTTGTGCCTTCGTCTGTAATTCTTTCCTTTAAAAGACTTTCAACATAACTGTTTCTATAACCTAGATCATCAGTTAAACTAATTTGTATTTTTGTAATGGATCTAGGAGAATTTGAGTCTGCTACTAATACTCCTGAACCAACGACACCGCTACCATCTAAAGAACCTATTGTGTAAATAGGTGCAGGTAAACTAAATCTACTAACTACAGTATCTCCAATAGCTTGGCCTGGCATAAAAATTCTACCAATTTTAGTCTCTGGTAAAACTGTTGTATTTGTTCCTTGAATTATAGTTATTCTTGCTCTAACGAAACCATTAACGTTCGTAGAATCTAGCGGTAAAGTTAATGTTTGTGATTCATTAAGTACAAAGTTAATTTGACCTCTTTTTTCGCTATTGATTGCACCGTGTGTTAGTGTGTTATCTGCTTTTTCAAATTTAGCAAACACTTGTTTGTTTTCATTGATCAGTTCTACTAATACATTAGTTTGAACACCGATGTTTAGTTGATTTCCTATTCGTCCTTCGTGTATAACTAGATCAAACGAAACAGATCTACCTCTAACTATTCTATAGACTTCTTTAGAAGTAACTATAATATTTTGACTTTGAAATTGTGGCATATTAATATGTTTGTATTTTTCTTCTTATTATATATCAGAGTCTTAAAAAGAATAATCTTTATGAAGTCTAGAAAATATAATATTACTAATTACTCCGATTGCATTATTTTCTAATATGACATCATTTTTACATTCTACTTTAAATACTATTTTATCAGATTTTTTATTCAATATTTCTTCTAGTCTTTTAAAGTAATCTTTTTCATGCCATGTCTCTGTTTTAATATGTAATAATTTAAAATCTTTCCACGTTTGAGTAAAATATTTTGCGGGTTTTGAAAAATGATAAATGTGCATTAAATTATCAGGAGTTTTAATAAAAACAAAACCGTCGTTTAAAAAGTATTTTTTTTCAGGTACATAATTATATGTTAAGTTTTCTTCGATCTTTCTCCACTCTTCTCTACATAAACTATGTAAATTTTCAAATTCATCAATAGATCTGTCACAAAGTTGATCTAATATCTCATTTCCTTCTATTTGCTCTTCGGTTGAAAACACTAATTCTAAATTATCCCACTCAAATCCCATAGAAATCATGTTCTCTACGTGCTGATCTGTTGAAGTTACTTTAATTGCATCATATTTGTACAAATAATCTAACGTGTCGTCTACTTCATATAGAGTTCCCATAAGATTGTTATCCAAGAGCTGTTGTTTTAACTGTTCAACTCTACCTAACATTTTATACGTTTTGTATTCTAAGTCATGTGGACCTGACTTGACCCACTCTGGTGTTTTAGTTAATGTTCCCATGATATATGTATCGTAATGTCTGGGTTTGATGTTAAGATTTAACTAAAAATATTTAGCTTCTTTTAGTTAAAAAAAAAGAAGATTGTCCTTTCGGATCAATCTTCTGAATGATAAATAAAAATTGTAAAATTATTTAGCCTTTTTAGATTTGTCGATTCTTATTTCATCTAATATTTGCTGAGCATCTTCTACTTGTTCTACTGTAGTTAATCCCCATTGTAAAATGAACCAATTCATTTCTCTTTCAGCCATCGCTTTACTAAGCCTTAATTTTTTTCTTATTAATTCGATGCCTCTTTTCATAAAGTCTGATTCGACTTCCCTGGTAGTTCTATAATTCATATACCAATCGTGTTCATTGACAACGTCTTTATATGTTTTACCATGTGGTTGTAACTGTAAATCTATAAGCTCTCTAAAGACCTTTTGCGTAGTTTCTCGTTTATTCGCCATAACCTATATATTAAATTATTTTTGTGGTTTAATTATTTCATCAATAATACCGTATTTTAAAGCTTCTTTTGAACTTAACCAAAAATCTCTAGTTGCATCCTTTTTCACTTGATCTGGTTTTTTATTGCAATAATCCCCTAGTAAAACAAAGAGTTCATCATTAAGATCTTGCCAATTTTCCCAATCTATTTTAGCATCTTGTATATTTCCACTAAATCCACCAGAAGATTGGTGCAACATAGTTTGTGAATGTCTAAGAGATGCACGTTTGCCCTTTGTTCCAGCTCCTAGCAATACTGATCCCATTGATGCTGCCATACCTGTATTTACAGTCCTAATATCACATGGAATATAATCCATAACATCTACCATAGATAGACCAGATTTCACTGAACCTCCTGGAGAATCGATATGCATTGTAATGTCACCGTCTGACGTATTGCTTAAAAACATTAATTGCGCTTGTACAATAGTTGACATGTTGTCATTAACTGGACCTGCCACCCACAATAATCTATCTACCATCAATCTTGAAAAGATATCCATTTGTGTCATCCTCATTTCTCTCTCTTCTAAGATATATGGCGTTAACGAGGCTTGCTTGTTGTATATGTCTAATTTGTTAGAACTTATATTATGTTCTGATTTTGCAAATCTTTCGAACTCTCTATCTTTTGGGTAATAATTCATATTTGATTTTCTATTTGTTTTATTAAATCACACGTCTCGTATTCTTCTATTTTTGTAAAATATTCCTTTGCTTTATACAAAGATTTAATATATCCGCTCGGTGGTAATGTCATTTCGTATTCTAAGCCATCGTCGTCAATAAGAATAGCCATTATGTGATCTTCTGGATTTTTTTCTATTTTGTTTAAAACATACTCTACTATTCTTCTATAAAATATATCATATTTTGACATTAAGACCTTATCAAAATCGGCTGATGTTATATGCTTAGGATCAATATATATTTTAGGTGGTTCTGGCATGTTGTTTTATTTTTGAAACGTTAATGTAATTTGTTAATAATTTTTTGTAATCTATTTGCTTTGATTCTTCACTTACTAATTGATTAACATCTTCTGTATATCTAACACCTGTTTTTGTTAATATCATTTCATTGTCTTCTAAGACAAAGAAGGGTTTTTCAATATTAAATTCATACTCTTCTATATCAGAATTAAGTTCGTTTTTAATTTTTGCAGCCAATTCAAAATGACGTTCGTAAAAATGAATATTATCTGCGCAATGGTGATACGTGCCTAATTCTAAATCTGGATAAGTTTCCAATAACCATAATCTCATATGTTGATGTACAAATCCAAAAAACGGTGCATCAAAAGTAAGGCCATAGAATATATCATTAGATCTCATTTGAACTTTCATATTTAATTTATTATCTCTAATAAAGAAATTAAGATACATCGTACATACAAAATCTTTATTGCCTTCGAATTGAAACTTAGGTTGATTTAAAAATGCAATCGCTTGTCTAGTGTTTTTATCTGCTTTAAGAGAATCTAACACCCATTGTAATTGATCACCAAATAGAAGAGATCCATAATTAGAATTAATTTCATTTGTGTTAGGATTCGTTAATGTTGACCAAAATCCTGAAAATTTACCAATGAAATCTACGTCTCTGTTTTTTTCTAAATACCATGCTAATTCACCTGCAAAGTATTTCCAATTAAATTTTCTATTTTCAAAATTAGCAATAGTTTGTGTTGGATTAAATGATCGTTGATCTACAATTAATTCTTTAACTTTCATATCTCTAGGTTGAGATGTGCTGCCAATACTATCAATGTCTAAAATAATTTCTTTAAAATCTGTATTAAATGCCATTTGTGTTTGTTTAACTATTATACGATTATTTTACAATTAGTTTATCCTGAGATTTATCTTTTGTAATTGTATATGAACCTCCTTTTACAATAGTACCCTCTAATATTCCGTCTGCCACAATATCTTCTACAAATTTTTGTACAGCTCTCTTTATTGGCCTAGCACCACATGCTTTATCATATCCTTCTTTAGAAAGTAAAACTTTAGCATTTTTATTAAATTTAAATGTATAACCTTCTTCGGACATTCTATATGAAAATGCGGCTAATTCGATGTCTACTATTTTAAGTATGTCATCAGCTTTTAATTGATCAAAAAGAATAATGTCATCTAATCTATTTAAGAATTCAGGACTAAATTTATTTTTAAGTTCTTTTTTAATGATCGCATCCATTTTTTTAGATTGCTCAGCGACTGTTGATGCACTTGAAAATCCAATACCTGTTCCAAAGTCTGCCAATTTTCTTGCACCAACGTTAGACGTCATAACGATCATAGTATTTGTAAAATCTACAACTCTACCATTAGAATCTGTTAATCTACCTTCGTCAAGCACTTGTAGTAATGTGTTAAACACGTCCGGATGTGCCTTTTCAATTTCATCGAATAGAACTACAGAATATGGCTTGCGTCTTACAGCTTCAGTTAACTGACCTCCATCTTCGTGTCCAACATATCCTGGAGGAGCTCCTATTAATCGACTAACATTGAATTTTTCTTGATATTCTGACATATCAATTCTAATCATAGCATCTGTATCTCCAAATAAATATTCTGCTAGTGCTTTTACGGTTTCTGTTTTACCGACACCTGTTGGGCCTAAAAACATAAATGAACCTCCTGGTTTTTTATGACTTGAAACTCCAGTTCTAGCTCTTTTAATTACTCTAGACAAACCATCAACTGCATCATCTTGACCAATAATTGATTTCTTAATTTCGGTCGACATGTTTTTAATCATTTTTAAATCATCGGTTCCAAGTTTATTAACTGGAATTCCAGTTTGACTAGACACAGTTTCAGCTATGTCGTCAATTGTAACTTGTCTTTTCTTTAATTTAAGTGATTTTTCCCATTTTCCAGTTTCTTCTGCTATTTTGGTTTCAAAGCTAATTTGATTATCTCTTAATCTTGCTGCTAATTCATAGTCTTGTTTTTCAACAGCTAGTTTTTTCTTTAATTTAACATTCTCAGAATCCAATTCAAGATCTTTAATATGTTGAGGTACCTTTATTTCTAGAAGATGTGTTCTTGCTCCAGCTTCATCCATTAAATCAATTGCTTTATCTGGCAATTCTCTAGATTTAATATATCTTTCACTCATCTTAACGCATGCTTCAATAGCATCTGCAGTATATTCAACTGTGTGATAATCTTCATAATTGAATTTAATTCTATTTAGAATTTCAATAGTATCGTCAATAGAAGGTGCATCAATAAACACTTCTTGGAAACGCCTGGTTAACGCACCATCGTCTTCAATGTTTTCTCTATATTCATCTAATGTTGTAGCTCCAATACATTGTACTTGTCCCCTGGCTAGTGCTGGTTTTAAAATATTGGATGCGTCTAATGCACCACTAACTCCACCTGCTCCTACAATAGTATGCAACTCGTCAATAAAGCAAATTACATTATCTGCTTGCTTGAGTTCGTCAACTATGTTTTTCATTCTTTCTTCAAACTCACCTCTGTATTTTGTTCCAGCAACAATAGTTGTCATGTTTAAAGAAATTAATCTTTTATTAAGTAAAACTCTTGCTACCTTTTTTTCTACAATACGTTGAGCAATAGCTTCTACGATTGCAGTTTTTCCAACACCTGGATCACCTAAAATAATAGGATTATTCTTTTTACGTCTTGCCAAAATTTGACAAATTCTATAAATTTCTTTATCTCTGCCGATAATTGGATCTAATTTGCCTTCGGCAGCCGCCATTGTCAAATCTTCACCAAACTCGTCTAAGAATGGAGTTGCTTTCTTTTTTGGAGATCCCTTTCTCCCTTTTTCGTTTTCGTACCCGTCTGCTAATGACATATTTTATATGAATGATTGTTATGAATATAGTTATTATATGTATCACTTTAAATAAGTTTACGCTTTATTAATTTGCGATATTATCTGCTGCATAAACACCTGGTAATAAATCAGGTTTATATCTTGCTTTAAATCCAAATCCTTGGACATATCCAACTGCAGCTTTAACTAATTTATTTGATTTTTTAGTTGGATCAATATTGTAATCTAAATCTATTGTATCTATTTCAATACCTTTTGCGCGAAGATATAGAGCAACTTCGACTGCTTTTTCACATTCTTTCCAAAGTCTGGTCCACATGTCTTTAATTTCTGGCAATATTTCTTTTTTATATATGACATGACAACCAGAAGATGACACATGAAATACTAACGTTGTTGCATATGTTGTAGATCCTCCTCTTGTTTGTGAATCACACCCCATATATAACTTTATATCATGATATTTGTGATCAGCTAAATATGCTTTTACATAATCTGCCAATTCAAATGATTTTTTATCTGTTAGTTTTTTAAATTTCATTAAGTATATGATTGCTTAAATTAATTTGATATAGGTGCTTTTATACTTGGGTGATATTTGTAATCTTTAACTTCAAAATCAAATTCACCATCTAATAAGTTTACGTTGCTGAATTCTAATGTTGGCAAAGCATATATTTCCCTAGAGAGTTGTTCAGTAGCTTGATCAACATGATTTGAATACAAGTGAACATCGCCTAAGTTTCCAATCAATTGATCTGGAATCATACCAACTTCTTCTGCGATTAAACAAAGTAATGCTGCATAACTTGCAATATTAAATGGAAGACCTAAGAAAGTATCTACAGATCTTTGGTTCCACATCAATGATAGTTTTTTAGTTTTAAAATCTTTTTGCAATTCACCAAGAGTCATTCCCTCTGGAATTGTATCTTTCCATAAACCATCTTTCTTTGCTTGGTCTATAATCTCTAATGGACTTAAATCACTTACGTAACACTGAAATCCATAATGACAAGGAGGTAAAACTACTTGGTGTAATTCAGATGGATTCCATGCAGTTACCATTAACCTTCTACTATCAGGATTTTCTTTAATATTTCTAATAAGATTTGCAATTTGGTCTACATAGATAGTTTCTGCATGATTATCAAACTGCTCAAATCCTATCCACTCTCTCCATTGAGCTCCATAGATACGACCCAAGTCTCCCCATTTGTTGGCAAACTCATCATCAGTTTTGATTTGTTCGATAAACTCTTTTTGGGTCATCAAACGAGTGCAATTATTATTGGGGTCATCTATGTGAATTGTATAATCCGGCTCTTTTACACCACCAGCACTTTTACAATAATTCTTATAAGCATCACCATTCCAAATGTTACATCCATTGTCAACCAAATACTTAATGTTAGTATCTCCTTTAAGAAACCATTTCAATTCAGTCATCATAGTTTTGATAGCCATCTTCTTTGTGGTTAGTAAAGGAAACCCTTCACTCATATCATGTCTGATTTGTTTACCAAATACAGATATAGTACCTGTACCAGTTCTATCACCCTTTTCCTTTCCTTCTAACAAGATATCTTGCAATATCTTTTGGTATCGTAAATCTAAACTATTCATATTATAAATTATGTAATCTTTCTATTTCTTCTTTTATTTTTATATTCCAAGGTCCCCATGTGATATTATCTATCATCCATTTTCTATAATAAGGAGGAATTGATGCAACAGGTTTACCTTTATACTTTCCAAAGGTCATATAAATCTTTTCTATATCACCATCTTCGTTTTTCTTTTCTGCAAGATTGATACCACCTTCTAAGTGAATTCCTATTTCGTGCATTGGAATACCTGTAAGTTGCTTTTTACCTTCTCCAAACAATTCCCATTCTTCACCACCAGTATCTTTATAATATAGTTCTTCTACTTTACCAAACTTTTCTACTGAACCTACAAAATCTACAACCAAACAATCTTTCTTATCATCGTGAATACGAGTTCCTCTTCCAACAAACTGATACCACCAAGATATAGATGCGGTTGGTCTACCGGTAATCAAACAATCTAATTCAGGATAATCAAACCCAACTGTTAGTACATTAACTTGTACAATAACTCGTATCTGTTGATTTCTAAATTCTTCTATGATTCTTTTTCTATCAGCTTTTGGAGTTCCTCCATGAACTACTGCTGCTTGTGGTATTCTTTTTGCAAGATTAGTAGCTTGTTCTATCGTTGGTACTGCAACTAATATAGATTTTCTATCTTGTACTTCTGCAATCTTCTTTACAATCTTATCACCAATGTTTTGATTCTCATAAGAACGAGCAATAGAATCACTTGTATATTCTGCACCACTTGAATTATAAACAAGTGCACCTGTATCGAAATCATATGATTGATATTCTAGTGGACTCCAATACTTTAATTTAACAATATCTTGAATCTGAGAAACATGAAGTATGTACTTAAAGAATACACCATGTTTAGAACGATTCGTTAACATTACTAATTTTGAATATGGACCAGTATCTCCAAGATTAGTTTGTAATTTTAAGGGGGTTGCAGTAAGACCAAGGACATGAGTTGCTTTCATACCATCTACAAATCTTCTTAATTGTCCTGATTTGTTTCGTGGGTATCTGTCACACTCATCTATGATAATCTTACTCACCCCCATTTGTTTGAACTCGTGTGCAATATTGATTATCGAACCAATTGTTGCGTAAGTTACACGACCCATTTCTTTACTACCAGCTGATGCTGAATAGATTGATGCAGTTCCACCAAGAGTAACAAACTTATTATAGTTTTGTTCTAATAACTCCTTTGATGGTTGTAGAACCAAAATCTTTTCACCAAGTTCTTTGGCAATTGCAGCAATAACAATCGATTTACCGAAAGCAGTTGGTGCTACGATAATCGATGGTTTCATTTTTGG
>Ga0209666_1003979_pt1 | contig 10571 bp, 11 predicted proteins | sample SaaInlV_125m_DNA_FD_184679 | JGI IMG/M metagenome (GOLD analysis project Ga0209666, IMG submission 184679) | Marine microbial communities from expanding oxygen minimum zones in the Saanich Inlet - Saanich Inlet SI037_S3LV_10m_DNA (SPAdes)... | ecosystem: Environmental > Aquatic > Marine >...
TTTTTAAACAATTCTAAGAGTAAGGAAAAAGGGCTATTTTTTGAAAATTTTTTAAAAAACTCCTTGAAGAAATTCATTGAATATCAACGCTAAGATTAATAGTATTGGAGCATTAAAGCGATACATAACTCATCGTTAAATCCAATACGAAAGCGGGATCGATCGTCTTTTTTTAAATTAGAAAGTTTAAAGGAGGAAGCATGAAATTTGGATATTTTTGTAATACTACTAACTGGACACACAAGCCTTATCACGAACTATTAGATGAAACTCGAGAGATCACAGAATATTGTGATCAAAATAAATGGAATTCAATTTGGTATACCGAACATCATTTTAATCACGAAGGAATGGAGTCTTGCACTAACCCATTAATGATGGGTGTTGATGCTGCTGCAAGAACAAATCAAATTAGAATTGGTCAAGCATGCAATGTAATTACTTTTCATAACCCCATACAAATGGCTGAAGATGTTGCTCTTTTAGATCAACTATCTAAAGGAAGAGTTGAGGTTGGTATTGGTAGAGGAATTTATGGAAGAGAAGCTGTTAACTTAAATATCGAAGCAGATATGAAAGATCAGGCTAAAAACTTTAGATTATTTGATGAAACATTAACTATTTTAAAAAAAGCTTGGAAAGAAAAATTCTTTGATCACAAAGGAGAATTTTATACTTATCCTTCACCTGATTATGTATGGCAACATGATATGAGTAAGCCTAGTAAAGAATTTATGGATATGAAAACTAATGTAATGAAAAAAATTAGTGTTCTGCCACAACCGTATCAAAAACCCTATCCTCCAATTCATCAAGTTGTAGATGGTATAAGATCGATTGAATGGGCTGCACAACAAGGTTTAAACATCATCATGTGGATACCAACAGTTAAAGCTTTAAAAATAAAATTTGAAGCTTTCAAAAACGCAAAATCTGAAGCTGAAAAAAGAAACGTTCCAATGGGTGAAGGAATTTCACTAGTAAGAGATATGTTTGTAGCCGACACCATGGAAGAAGCTAAAGAAAAAGCTGGTGAACATATGGTAAATTATATGAGATGGGTATGTCATTGGCGAGGTCTAGGAAATCATATGGATCCAGGTGAAGAACTTCCTGAAACAAAAGGAAAATTAGATTTATTAAATTATGAATTTCTTCATAAAAGAAATATGTTATTTGGGACTCCTGAATACGTAGCTGATAAAATTCATGAATTAAAATCTGAATTAAACTTACAAAATTTACAAGTTTGGTCAAACTTTCCTGGGGTAAAACATGAAGACTGTATGAAAAGTATTAAGCTTTTTACTGAAAAAGTAATGCCTCACTTTCAACATGATATAGATACTGAAGTCAAAAAAGTTTCGTGATTAAATCACGAAAAAAAATATCTGGTGGCCAAGCTGCCATTCAATCTTTAAAAAAAGAAAAAGTTGAACATGTTTTTGGGCTTATTGGTTCAGCCACAATGGAAATGTTTGATGCCCTTTAAAAAACATGCTCCTAATAAAGATATAAAAATTTTAGATGCTGGTTGCGGTACTGGTTTGGTGGGTGCTGAACTAAAGAAAAATGGTTTCAATAATCTAGATGGAGCAGATTTTTCTCAAAAAATGTTAGATTTAGTGCCAGAAAATATTTATCAAAATCTATTCAAAATCGATCTTAATAAAAAAGTTGCCATTAATGATAGCACTTACGATGGAATAACGTGTGTTGGAACTTTTACTTTTGGCCATGTTAACCCTCCAGCATTAGATGAGATGGTAAGAATTTGTAAAACTGGATCATTAATTGGTTTTACAATCAATATTGGAATTTATGAAGAATATGGGTTTGACAAAAAGATCAAAGAATTAGAAGATAAGAATTCTTGGAAAATAATTGAATTCTTTAAATCAAATTATATTGCAAGCAAAGGGGTAAATGCTTGGTTAGTGTTAGCTCAAGTAACTGAATAGAAAAATTATGAATATTAATTTAAGAAAATTTACAAAATTTGTTGATAAAACTTTTATTGAAGGTGGAAAAGAAGCTAAAGAGCCAGTTTTATTAGTTTCAGTTGCTGCAGTTTTTAAAAATCCTTGGCACGGACAAGGTTTTGTAGAAGACTTAAGACCTACAATTTTAGATTTAGCACCTAAGCTTGGTGATTTATTGGTTCCAGAATTAATTACAGAAATTGGATCTCCAGAAAAAATATTAGCGTATGGTAAAGCAGGAGTGGTTGGTTTAAATGGAGAAATAGAACATGCTTCAGCTTTTATACACACATTAAGATTTGGTAATAAATTTAGAGATGCAGTTGGTGGTACATCTTATTTAAGTTTTACCAATACTAGAGGACCCGCTGGATCAAAAATTTCTATACCAATGATGCATAAAACTGACTCGGGTTTAAGACCTTATTATTTAACACATGAATTCACAATTCATGACGCTCCTTTTGAGGATGAAATTGTTATAGCTATTGGTGGTGCCTCAAGTGGAAGAGCTCACGCAAGAACTGGTGATAGATATCAAGATATGAAAGAAATGGGTATTGAGCCTAAATAGTATTTCATGATAACTGGAAATACTGCGTCAGGTACATTCTATGTCTTTAATAAAAAAGAACAGTCTACCCCAATAGTTTTTGTTCATGGAGTTGGTTTAACTTACGAAATTTGGCAACCTCAATTAGATTTTTTTAAAGATTACTCTAATCTTTCATATGATATTCTTGGTCATGGAAAATCATCTTTAACAAAACAAAATATAAGTTTTGATGATTTTTCAGATCAACTAATAGAATTAATAAATGAACTAAAAATTGAAAAAATTCATTTAGTTGGTTTTTCAATTGGCTCTTTAATAGCTCGAAATTTTGCAACCAAATATAATGAAAGACTTGAATCTTTGATCCTTTTAGGCTCAATATATAAACGCTCAGAACAACAACAAAAAATTGTTAATGAAAGATTTAATCAAGCTAAAAAAGAATTAAAACTCTCAAGACAAGCATTGAAAAGATGGTTTACTGATAAATATTTAGAAAATAATCCTAATACTTATGAAAAAATTAGTTCAATTTTATCTGGAAATAATATGGCTAATTTTTTAAAAGTTTATGAGTTATTTGTTAAACATAAAAATGATGAAGACTTTGAAAAAATTCAAACCAAAACCTTAATAATGACTGGAGAACATGATATTGGTTCTACAATTGAAATGTCACAAGAGTTAAACAGTATAATTGAGAATAGTGAATTAAAGATTGTAAAAGATGGTAAACATCTTTGTGGTATTGAATGTGCAGATGAGGTAAATTTAATAATTAAAAATTTTATAGACAAAAATGACTAAGCTTAAACATTACAAAATGTTCATTAATGGAGAGTGGGTTGACTCTGAAAGTAAAAAAACTTTTGAAACTTTAAACCCAGAAAATAATGAGCCTTGGGCAGTAGTCCCTGAAGCAAGTGCTAAAGATGTAAACAACGCCGTTAATGCTGCGCAAAAAGCATTTGAGGGAGATTGGCCAAAATTACTTCCTAAAGAAAGAGCAAAATTTTTGAGGATGATTGGACAGCAGTTAAGAGACAATGCTGAAATGCTAGGTGAGATAGAAACTATCGATACCGGTAAAATTATTAGAGAAACTAAAAAACAAGCAATTTATATTGCTGACTATTATGATTATTACGCAGGCCTTGCAGATAAAGTTGAAGGAACAGTGCTTCCAATTGATAAGCCAAACATTCAAGCAATAACAACTAGAATTCCAATTGGTGTAATTGCAGCAATCATTCCTTGGAATTCCCAAATGTTTTTAACTGCAACGAAGTTGGCTCCTGCTCTAGCTATGGGTAATACTGTAGTGATTAAATCTTCAGAACTTGCTCCAGCAGTTATGTTTGAGTTTGCAAAACTTATTGAAAAAACTGGCCTCCCTAAAGGAGTGGTAAATGTAATCACTGGCTTTGGTGATCCATGTGGAAAAACACTAACAACACATGATTTAGTTGAAAAAATTGCTTTTACAGGTGGACCTGAAACAGCAAGGCATATCATTAGAAATTCTGCAGACAATTTATCTGAGGTAAGTCTAGAACTAGGTGGAAAAAGTCCAGTAGCAGTGTTTGATGATGCTGAGCAAGAGAATGCAATTAATGGAATTGTTGCTGGAATATTTGGTGCAAGTGGTCAAAGCTGCATAGCTGGATCAAGATTATATATTCAAGAAGGTATTTATGATGAGTTTCTAGACAAACTATCTAATCGAGCATCTAAAATTAAAATTGGAACACCCATGGATCCAGAAACTGAAATGGGACCGTTAAGTAGTTTTAAACAATTAGAAACTATTGAAAAAAATATAAAAGATACAATTGACCAAGGTGGAAAAATTAAATGTGGTGGAAAAAGAGACTCTTTTTCTAATAAAGGATACTACTTTCCTCCAACAATTATTGAATGTGACAATCACAATTTACCTGTTGCAGAAAATGAGTTATTTGGGCCTGTTTTATCAGTTATGAAATTTAATACAGAGGAAGAAGTAATCGATAAAATGAATGATAATCAATATGGATTATCCTCAGGTGTTTATACCAGTAACCTTTCAAGAGGAATGAGAGTTTCTAAAGCAATAAGAGCAGGTATAACTTTTGTAAACACTTATAGATTGATTTCTCCCTCAGCTCCTTTTGGAGGTATTAAAGATAGTGGTTATGGAAAAGAAGCCGGTATAGACTCCATTAAAGATTACACAAGAGTTAAAACTACATGGTTTTATACTTCAGACGAACCTTCGCTAGATCCTTTTTCAATTAGATAAATTTGACTACCAAGCATTACTTTTTAGTTTTATTAATAATGGTGATCTTTGGTAGCGCTTATCCAGTTGGTAAATTAATTTTAAATAGTTCTCTACCACCAATGTTGATGGCATCTATTAGAATGGGGATTGTATTTATTTGTCTAATTCCTTTTTGGAAATTTAAAATTCCTGAAAAAAAATATTTTATACCTTTGCTTGGATTTTCTTTATCAATGGGTACAGGGGTATTTTTATTCATGAACTTGGCTCTGCAAGAAGCAACCATTGTATCACCAATAATTATTGGTGCACAATTAAGTATTCCCTTTGCAATTCTTATAAGTTCATTATTTTTAGGAGAAAAAATTAGTTATAAAAAATGGAGTTTAGTTTTCTTAGCTTTTATTGGAATTTTTTTAATTGGTTATGACCCTAATCTTAAGGGAGAAATTTTAGCATTATTATATACTACTATAATGGCCCTTTGTTATGCACTCGCTCAAGTTTTTTCAAGATATTTAAAGGAACTTGATGTTAAGTTGACTAATACATTTATGGGAATAACAGGTTGTCTAAGCCTTTTAATTTTTTCAATAATTTTTGAGGGAAACAGCATCTATCATTTTCAAAATATTAATTTTTCAACTTGGCTTTTAATCCTTCATAGTGCTATTTTAGTTTCTTTGGTGGCTCATATGTCCATGTTTTATCTTTATAAATTTTACCCTGTCGGTCAAGTAATGCCTTTTTATTCTTTATTTCCAATATTTGGAATTATCCAAACTTTTTTTATTTTTGGTGAAATACCTCCATTATTAACTTTAATGGGTGGAACTATTGTTCTTGCGTCAGTATATTATATGCAAAAAATAAGATGATTTTGTGATTGAATATTAACAATATTCATAATTAAATTAGCTTTTTATAAATTGTTAACAATTAAAGAGGAAGATAATGAAAAAACTATTTATTGCTGCATTTATGTTTGTTTCAAGTTTTGGAACTAATGTAATGGCAGACGGACACGCGATTAAGATGGGAATCATCTTAGGATTTACTGGTCCTATTGAATCTCTAACACCAGCTATGGCTGCATCTGCTGAGCTTGCTTTTAAAGAAGCTTCAGACTCAGGTTCGCTATTAGGTGGAAAAAAAATTGAAGTAGTAAGAGCAGACTCAACTTGTGTTGACTCAGCAGCAGCAACTGCAGCAGCTGAAGGAGTTATTTCACAAGGTGTAGCAGCTATTATGGGTGCTGACTGTTCAGGTGTAACTGGTGCGATCGCATCAAATGTTGCTGTACCAAATGGTGTGGTAATGATTTCACCTTCAGCTACTTCACCAGGATTAACAACTTTAGATGACAAAGGATTCTTTTTTAGAACAGCTCCTTCTGATGCTAGAGGTGGACAAATCTTAGCTGACGTAACTAAAGATAGAAAAGTTAAAAGTGTAGCTATAACTTATACTAATAATGACTACGGAAAAGGTTTAGCTGATGTTTATAAAGCTGCTGCTGAAGCTCATGGAATTAAAGTTACAGCTGTAACTGCTCATGAGGATGGTAAAGCTGACTACTCATCTGAAGTTGCAACACTAGCTTCTGCTGGTGGTGATGCTATGGCTGTAATTGGTTATCTTGACCAAGGTGGTAAAGGAATGATTCAAGCAGCTCTAGATTCAGGAGCATTTGATAAGTTTGTTTTATCAGATGGTATGATCGGTCAATCACTTGTTGATGCATTCCCTAAAGGTTTAAAAAAATCTTTTGGTACTATGCCAGGTTCAACTGGAAAAGGTGCAGGAGTATTTGCTGATGTTGCAAAAGCTGCTAGTATAGATTCTTCTGGTCCATACACTGGTGAGTCTTATGATGCAGCGGCGCTAATAGTTTTAGCAATGCAAGCAGGTAATTCTGCTGACAGAGCATCAATTGCAAAAAATGTAATGGGTGTTGCTAATGAACCTGGAACTAAAATTTACCCAGGTGAGCTTAAAAAAGGATTGGATTTATTAGCTAAAGGTAAAAAGATAAATTACGAAGGTGCAACTGGAGTAACTTTTACTAATGTTGGTGAAGCTGAAGGTTCTTTCTTAGAGCAAGAAATCAAAGGCGGAAAATTCAAAACTAAAAAACAAAGATAATTATTATCTAATTAAAAACCCCAGTAATGAAAATTACTGGGGTTTTTTTATATTAAATATTTCCTAAAATTCTAAAAATACCAAAAATTGAAATAATTATTAAGAAATAAAAGACAACCTTTCTATAAAACTTTTCCTTACTCTTAACAAAAAATTTGTTACCGATGAAAACTCCTGCAGGTAAAACTAATATTAGAGGAAGAGTTCGATAAATAGTGGTCATGTCAACAATTCCTCCAAAATAACTTAAAATAAATGCGTAGACATCAGTTAAAAAAAATAATGCAGCCAATGATCCTCTAATTACAGCTGGCTGGATACTAGTCACTAAAAGAAATAATGCTACTGGCATCCCTCCCAGTGTTGTTAATCCATTTAAAGTTCCAGAAATAATACCAGTAAAGATTTTTGATTGATTGTTATTAATTTTTTTATTTTCATATCCCTTCATCAATAAAATTGAAAAAAAAATAATTATCAAACACACATACAAATGAGTAGTTTCGGGAGATAAGTATTTTAATAAAAACAATCCAATTGGTGACCCAATAGCTATTCCAATTAAAAGTTTAAAAACAAAATTCCAATCTATTTTATTCCATATATATGGAATCATAAAAATACTAATAAAAACTTCTAGTATTAATATAATTGGAACTATTTGAATTGCAGGCAGTATAAAAGAAAATCCTGAAATACATGTTGCAGAAAAACCAAAGCCATTAAACCCTCTAATTATAGATGCAATAAATACTATAAATAAAATTACTAAAAACTCAGATAAGCTAAAGTCAAAATAAGTTAAAAATGTCATCTATTTTTTTTAAAGTTTAATAAAAATTAATAGTTAAAGGTTTTTAACTACTAAAACATATATTTGTCAGCCATATACATGGTCCAGGCAATGGCAGCACCTAATATAATATATTTCATAATAGAATTACTTTATTTCTATTTTTTCTGGAAGTATACCTTTTGGGCGATATCTCATTATCAATAGCAACCCAAGACCCATCATCAAATATCTAAAATATGGAACACTCTCAATTAAGTGAATTTTTAGTGCGTGAGTATCTGACATACCGGATGTGAAAAGATTAATTAAAAATAATGCTATAGGTGCAGCTTCAATCCATAAAAACCATACAGCAAATCCACCTAAAATTGCTCCAAAATTATTGCCACTTCCTCCAACTATAACCATTACCCAAATAAGAAATGTGTATCTCATAGGCCTGTAACTACCTGGTGTAAACAAACCATCTTGCGTTACTAACATTGCTCCAGCTATTCCGACAATTGCTGAACCTAAAATAAATATTAACAAATGTTGTTTAACAACATTTTTTCCCATTGCATTTGCAGCTTCTTCATTATCTCTAATTGCTCGCATCATTCTTCCCCATGGAGAATAAAGTGCTTTTTGAGTAACTATTAATAAAGCTATAACTACAATTAAAAATAATCCTGAGTAGCAAAGTTTTACAAAGACTGAAGATCCTTCGATAACTAACTGATTTAGTGCAGCCTGTTTATCTGCAACATTGGAAATTAATTCCAATTTACTTGAATTAAATTTTGCAACTAAATTTATGAACCAATCAGTAGTTTGAAGATTAACTTCATAAGGCACGGGTCTATCCAATCCAATTACATTTTTGACCCCTCTTGATAACCAATCTTCATGTTTGATTATTGCAATGACAATTTCAGAAATTAGTAATGTGGCAATTGCCAAATAGTCAGCACGCAAACCAAGAGCAACTTTTCCAACCACAAATGCAAGTCCCCCCGCAAAGAAAGCTCCAACAATCCATGAAAACATAATTGGCAATCCAAAGCCTCCTAGAAATCCTGTCTTTGCTGGATTAACAGCTTCAATTGCCTCAATTCCAGGTTCGGCAGTTACTCTAATAATTATAATCCCTGCAATAATAATCGCTGCAATTCCATAAGTTCTAAAATTTGATTTAGCAAAATTTTTTAGGATAAAGCGAATTGCTAATATCATTACTATAATTAACCATAAGCACATTAAGATATCAAAACCACCAGCTCGCCATGCTTCTTGAACTGGATCAACTGATATTAAAACTGCAGCTAGTCCACCTAATGCTGCATATCCCATGAGACCAAAATTAATTAAGCCAGCATAACCCCATTGCACATTTGCTCCCATAGTCATTACTGCAGAAATTAAACACAGATTGAAAATAGAAAGAGCTACATTCCATGATTGAAATATTCCAACCAATAAAATTAAACCCATCATTATTGAGTAAGCCACAATTATATTTAAATTTTTTCTCAAAGCACCTTCCCTTTGAATATGCCATTAGGTCTATACAATAAAACGATCACTAATATAGAAAACGAAACAGCAAATTTATAATCAGTTGAAAGTAATTGAACAAGGGTTTCTGGCTCCATACTTTCTGGCAAAATATACATAAAAAATTTCTTATATGCATACGTTATGAATATTTCTGAAAAAGCTATAACGTAACCTCCCAAAAATGCTCCGAAAGGATTTCCAATACCTCCAACAATTGCAGCAGCAAAAATTGGAAGCATATTATTAAAATATGTAAAAGGTTTAAAACTTTTATCTAAACCATACAAAGCACCACCAATTGTTGCTAAAATACCTGCAATAATCCATGTAATCATGACCACTCTTTTGGGGTCAATACCAGATAATAAAGCTAAATCTTCATTATCTGAGTAAGCCCTCATACTTTTTCCTGTTTTAGTTTTATTTAAGAACCAAAATAAGATGGAAACCAATATAAGGGTTACAAATATTGTTATTACCTGGCTAGATTTAATTGCCAATCCTTCATTAAGTCCTGTCATTTCTTTAAATTCACCTGCTTTAATAATAAATTTTTCTCCATCAAAAAATCTTCTGTCAGATGGACCAATTATTATTCTAACTACTGCTTGAGTTACAAACATTACTCCAATACTAACCATTGCAAGTTGGACAGGTGGACTTTTGTTAACCCTATAATATCTAAAAACAAATTTATCTATGAAGAGCATGTAGCCAATCATAAAAATTATAGCAAATGGTATAGCAAGAAGAGCTGTTGGCAAAATACCTAAAGAAATACCCACTGATTGAAAATACCATGTAAATAAAATAGTCACCATAGTGCCAAATGCCATCATGTCTCCAGTTGCAAAATTTGCAAACCTTAAAATTCCATAGATTAAAGTAACAAAAATTGCACCAAGTGCTAATTGTGAACCATACGCTAGAGCTGGAACAAATATATAATTTAATAATAAAATAATTGCGTTTATAAAATCCATACTATCCTCCCAAAAAAGAGCTTCTTACTCTTGGGTCATTTAATAATTCTTTGCCTGTACCTTCATATTTGTTTTCACCTGTTACAAGTACATATCCACGATCAGAAATATTAAGTGCTTGTTTAGCATTTTGTTCAACCATTAAAATTGCAACATTGGTTTTTTTAACTTTAATGATGTGGTCAAATAATTCATCCATAACTATAGGTGAAACTCCAGCAGTAGGCTCATCTAACATTAATACTGATGGTTTAATCATTAATGCTCTTCCAAGAGCAACTTGTTGTCTTTGACCACCTGATAATTC
>Ga0209666_1003983_pt1 | contig 10567 bp, 2 predicted proteins | sample SaaInlV_125m_DNA_FD_184679 | JGI IMG/M metagenome (GOLD analysis project Ga0209666, IMG submission 184679) | Marine microbial communities from expanding oxygen minimum zones in the Saanich Inlet - Saanich Inlet SI037_S3LV_10m_DNA (SPAdes)... | ecosystem: Environmental > Aquatic > Marine >...
CAAGATCTCGCCTCCAGGTCTTGGTTACAGGCAGCAGAAATAATTGCAGCATTCTTGCACAGCTCGTTGCCGGCGAATTCCAGCGCAAAGCCATTCTGTTTGACTGCACGAAGCACGATATCATGGTTTTGGCGCATGGTCTTCGCAGTGTATTGTAGTGCCAAGCCATCCTGCTGCACCGCCTTTTTCACAACGTCAGGGTCTCCGCGCAGTTCGCTGCTAGCGTATTGCAGTGCCAAGCCATTCTTCTCAAGTACTTGAAGCATAAAGGCTCTGTCCTCGCGCAGCTTCTTCGGGGCTTTCTTCAGTACAGGTGGCCAATTTTCTACTGCCGCAATAAGCATCTCTTCGTGTGTCCCTTCGGATGGGGTAGTATGCATTCTTTGAGTTGCTTATGTAACATTTTCTGCTTTCATATATTCAGAAATGGAGCACTTGCACTTTTCGACTTTCTATAATACATGCTTTCGATGCAAATTGATACCCACGAGTCGGAAATGCAAGTCCGGAGCGCAGACGCAAAGGTGACTCAGGCAAAACCACCGCGGTCGCATGTGCATGTCCAAGGGCAGTCTCACACGCGTTTATTCATGCTCGAAACTTGTGCCATAACCCCGGCACGCACTCACGAGCCCTAAATGTGCGAGGGTTTCCAGAGCTTCCTCTCGCGCTTGCCGAGAACCATGTTCGGATGCACGAGAACACTGTTAGTCGCTGCCTGCATACACGGCGGTCCCTCGGCCTGCCTTTGGCGCTCGCCCGCCGCCTCTGTGGCCTTGGGCTGCGGCGCAGCGGGCACGGCACTGCCAACGCCCTCGCCGGCCTTACGCTTCCGCGAGGTCTTGGCAGCGGGTGCCGGGGGCGGCGGCGGCGGCTTCTGGGCCTTGGTAGCGGGCGGCGGCGGCTTCCGGGCCTTGGTAGCGGGTGGCGGCGGCGGCTGTGCAGCACGCACGGCACTCGCAAAACCGTGGGCGGCCTTGCGCTTGCGCGAGGCCTTGGCAGTGCTTCCCAGGGCTTGAACCGAATTCTCGCAGTCCTCGACGACCGCGGACATGTACGTCGGCTTGCCCTTGAAGATGATCGGCCAGTCATCGTCAGACGCCATGCTGCCCACCGTGTTCTGGTCGTGGCAGTAGAGGCGCTTGCCGTCGTGCCTGTACAGGAACACCAGCACATCCTTCGGGGCGTTCTTGATCGTGTACGCCAGCGGGGGGCAGCGCAGGAGAGGCTTGAGCTTGCGCAGAACGGCCGGGAAAGCCTCGAGCCGCGTGAAGAAGTTGTCGCAAATGCCTCCCCAGTGCTTGTTGATGTCGTGCTGGAACGACGGATGGGGCACAAAAGCAAGTGCGCTCGTCGCAGTCGGTGCCTCCGCGCGGGTGGACTCGGCAGCGGCGGACTCGGCAGCGGGAGACTTGGCGTCGGCGGAATCAACAGCGGCGGACTCGACAGCGGTGGACTTGGCAGCGGCGGAGTCGGCAGCGGTGGACTTGGCAGCGGCGGAGTCGGCAGCGGGAGACTTGGCAGCCGCGGACTCGACGGCGGTAGACTTGGCAGCCGCGGACTCGGCGGCGGGAGACTCGGCGTCGGCGGACTTGGCGGCGGGAGACTCGGCAGCGGGAGACTTGGCAGCCGCGGACTCGACGGCGGTAGACTTGGCAGCGGCGGACTCGGCGGCGGGAGACTCGGCGTCGGCGGACTTGGCGGCGGGAGACTCGGCAGCCGCGTACTCGACGGCGGTAGACTTGGCAGCCGCGGACTCGGCAGCGGGAGACTCGGCGTCGGCGGACTTGGCGGCGGGAGACTCGGCAGCGGGAGACACAGCCGCAGCGGGCTCGGCAGCGGCGGACTCGACGGCGGTAGACTTGGCAGCGGCGGACTCGGCGGCGGTGGAGTTGGCACTGGCGGACTTGGTGCACTCGGCAGCGGAAGACTCGGCAGCGGAAGACTCGGCGTCGGTGGACTCGGCGGCGGTGGAGTTGGCACTGGCGGACTTGGTGCACTCGGCAGCGGAGGACTCGGCGTCGGCAAGCGGCCTCACGGCGTCGGCGGACTTGGCGGCGGTGAACTCGGCGGCGGTCGACTCGGAAGCGGGATCCTCGGCGACTGCGGACTCGGCAGCGGCGGACGCGGCAGTGGGAGACCGGGCAACGGCGGCAGCAGACCACATGCACTCCACACCCATGGCAGGCTCCGCGAGAGAAGCGGGCTGGGCCTCGGCATACCGCTCATCAAACAAGTCATAATCCTCACCCTTAAACTCGAAAAGCGGCAGACCAGCGTCGGGAGCGTCAGGAAACGAGCAGAAGAGAGTAGACGCATCCGTCGGCGACTCCCCCTGCGGGAGCTTGTTCCTCGCCTCCTCCCACTCAACCGCGGTGCGGATGGTGACCTCGTTGTAGTCGATGCACGGCAAGGGGGCTGCCACGAACTCGGGCTCGGGCGAACCGCGGTCTACAGCCGCACCCGACGGAGCGTGGGTCGTCATCGCTGGGCGAAAGTTTTCGGGCGTGCGCCCGCTTCGTGCCTTTTATTGAATATTTTCGCCCAAAATAACCTCAGTCTTTTTTTAGCCCAAACACGTGCCAGTACAAAACCCGTTTTAAAAAAAATCAAATTTGGCATGCACGAACTGGAAACGCACGGACACTTTTGAATCCGCGGCAAACTAGCCGTTGCAGGCGCTTGGACGCGGGGAGACCGCCGCCGCGCGGCAGGCGGCGGCAACTGTATATAAGACGTTGCCGCGCGCGTGCAGCACATGCGGCGCGGGCACGGCTGGGCCTTCTGGGCCGCGCTGGCCGCGCTGGCCGCGCTGGCATCCGCGCAGCGCCCGGTGCAGTGCGGGGACTATGTGCTGGGCGGCAATGAGACATGTGACGACGGCAACGTGATCGACGGCGACGGGTGCTCGTCGGCCTGCACGCTGGAGGCTGGGTACATGTGCCGCGGCTTCGGGCGTGCGGTCGAGACCGAGCTGGGCGTCGGGCTGGTGCAGGCCGAGGACGGCGGCTACTCGCTGAGCGGGGAGCCCGAGCGCTGCACCGGCGACCTCGTGTGCGCGATCGGCGGGCTCTGGCAGCCCGAGCTCTGGGGCGCGAGCCTCTCCGGGCCGGTGCCGCCGCGCGCGTACTACTGCGGGGACTTTTGCCCGACGTTTGGCACCTACGCGGGCATGGAGTTTGACGCGGCGTGCCAGCTGGTCGACGCGGACGAGTGTGCGCAGGGCACGGCCGCGTGCGACTTCAATGCGGTGTGCGAGAACGTGCTGATCGGGACCGGCGACGGCGGCGCGGGCTACCAGTGCCGGTGCGACCCGTACTACTTTACGGTGCAGGCCGAGGGCAACGAGTGCGCGCCCAACGGCGTCGAGCTCGTGCTGCGCGTGGTCGGGGCGGCGAGCTACGACAGCCAGCTCACGCCGCCGGCGGACCTCGCGCCGCTGCTGACCATGCGCGAGCGGCTCATCGACTACCTCATCGCCGAGGGCGTCGTGCTTGGGGCGGGCAGCCGCGCGGCGCTGCTCGAGGCCGTGGCGGAGCACCCCCCCGAGCTGCTCGAGGTCATTGCCGACGCGGGCTCGGCCTTTGTCGGGCACGCGCTGTGGGCGTACAAGGTGCGCCTCGCGCTCTCGCTCGTCAACGCGGGCAAGCTCATGACGGTGCTCAACGTCGGCGCGGAGCTCGAGAACGCGACGCGGCTCGACGGCACCGTCGCCGGGCTCGACCTGCGCGTGCGCGAGCGCGGCGCGTGCAGCACCGACGTCTTCCGCATCTGTGCGGCGGACGCCGACTGCCTCAACGGGGGCACGTGCCGCCTCGGCGTGCCGGACGCGCGCCTCGAGGTGCTCACCGCCGGCGGCTCGTCGGCGCCCGTGACAGTGCAGTCGGGGGGGCTGCAGGTGCTTTCGGTCGAGTACGACCCGGCGCGCACGGCGTGGCAGGCGCGCGTGCGCTACGCCAGGACGGACCTCGCGGGCGCCATGAGCGTCCTGTACCTGCCCTACGTCACCAAGCCGGCGTCGGCGCTCGCGCAGGCGACGTTTAACATCGCCGAGTTCCCGTGCCAGGCGACCGGCACCGGGGCCTTTGAGCAGGACCGCCGCGACACGGTGTGCTGTCTACCGGTGTTTGCTGAGCGGTTCACGCCGACGCAGGCCTTCCGCGACTTTTTGAACGCGAGCGCAGACTTGCAGTGCGGCGGCTCTGGCGTGCACGCGACCGCCCCCGCCAACACCACGCGAGAGCTCCTGGCCGGTGCGAAGGACTATGTTGCGGGAGCATTCGCAGGCACCGTGCGCTCGAGCGCGGCGCTCGACCCCGTGCAGGCGACGTCGGGTTACCAAGATGTGCTGCTCGAGCTCGCCGAGGAGGACATGCGGGCGATGGGCGGGCTCGAGTCGGCGCTCCCGGGCGGCTACCGCCTGCGCTTTTTTATCGGCATGGCGCACTTTGAAGGTACAAACACCCGCGTCCACGCGTTGCCAGCAGCGCGGTGCCGGCACCGCGCCCACTAATGTCCGCGCTTGCCCGTGCGTGCGAGTGCGCGGTGCTGGCACCGCGCCGGCGGGTGTCCGTGCGCGAGCGTGCGCTGACTGCGATTGGCGCGTGCGCAGGCATCGGGAGCACGAGCATGAACATCCGTTTTTCACAACACGAAATCGTGTCCGAGAACACCAAGACGCACGTCTTCACGACGAGCCAGCAGACGGACTTTACGTTTGTCCGCGACGTCGGCGTGCAGCTGGCGCAGGTGCGCGTGAGCGCGACCGAGTTCCTCAAGTTTGCGCTGGTCGAGCTCACGGTCCCGGACACCCTGAGCGCGGACGCCGTGACGGGCATCATCCCCGCGGCTTCCCTGCGCGCGAGCGTCGGCTTCACGCTCGACACGACCGCGCCGCCCGTGTACCCGTGCGTCGACCTGTACGCGGGCGCGGGCAAGTCGCAGATCGACGCGGTGCTGGCGGCGCAGGCCGACTGCGCGCTGCAGCACCCCGTGTGCGCGCCGAGCGGGCCGGTCCCGGTCGGGGCGGGCGGAAAAATCACGTTCATGCTGCCGCTCGGGAGCGGGTGGTGGACCGAGGCCGAGCTCGACAACGCCGCGCAGGCGCTGCTGCCGGAGCACGTGTTCCTCGACTTTATGGTCAACGTGCAGGACGCGGCCGGGCAGCGCTCGCTCGCGCGCATGCAGACGCGCACGGCGGTCACGCGCCTGAGCGTGACAAGCTTCTGCGAGCAGGTGCAGCTCCAGGACGGGATCTCGGGGATGCTGCAGATCGACCTCCTGCTCGGGCTCGCAGGGACAGAGGCTGTCTATGCCGATTCCGTTGTCGAATACAGTGACGTCGCGGGTGGCGGAGGCACTGGCACACTGACCATGGCGCGCAACACGTCGAGCCCCGCGGCCAACGTGGTCACGCTGCTCGTCACCGGCGACGACGCGCTCTTCACGCAGGAGTTTGCGCAGCTCTACAGCCTCGTCATCGAGGACCTCTCGAGCGTGCACGTCATCGACGCGGGCAAGAAGACGGCGGTGGACGCGCTGCTTGCCTCCGGCGGCGCTTTCCGCAAGTACGAGGACCCCAACTCCTACAGCACGATGCGCTACGTGCCGACCGACGCTTTGCTCGCGCAGTGCCCGGTCAGCCAGGTCCGGCAAGTGCTCGGGTGCGCGACGCGGCGCGATATCTCCGAGCGCCTCGTCGACTTTACAACGCAGTCGGTGCTCGAGATCGGGCCCGAGGGGCCCATCGACGAGGAGCCGACGTTTGCGCGCGCGGGGGCCTGGCTGCAGAGGCAGCTCGGGGCCTCGGACTATGTCTATGCGCTGGGGCAGAACCACAGCCGCCTGGTGCACGAGCGCTACCGGCTCGACAAGCGCTACCGCCGCGGCTTCATGCTCGCGCCCACGACGCCGTGGTCGGCCGCGCAGATGCAAAGCGCGGGGGTCGCCTCGGTGCTCGACCTCGCCCAACACACGATCTTCAGTTTCATGGTGTCGCTGGACTTGAACGAGGACAAGTCGACGATCCCGACGGTGGAGATGGACGTGCCCTCGACGCTGCAAGTGAGCGCGGATGAACTCCTGAACGACCCCGCGCTGCAGGAGGCGGTCGAGGCGTCGTACGCCGAGGCGATGGGAGTCGAGGCCGACAACGTGGTGCTCGACGAGAGCAGCGTGCAGGACGCGGGCGCGCGCCGCCGCCTGCTCGCGCCCGTCGGCTGCCAGTTTTCGCTGCGCGTCGAGATTGTGATCAAAGATGAAACCGAGGCCCTTGCATTTGCCGAGAATTTGAGGACGGAATTGGTCAAAGAAGAGTCACCCGTCGTCTCGTCCATCATCAGCAACTTGAACACCAAAGTGCGCGCGGTCAAGCCCGAGATGCCCGCGATCAAGAGCAAGGACGACTTTCTGCCGGACAGGCTCGTCATCCCGCCGCCCAAGAAGGCACCCGGGTGCAGAAACGTAGATACGTGGGAGCGCGAAGTCACAAGCCTGCTTGGCCTGGGACTGTCGCACACGGACGCGGACGGCAACCCCGTGACCGGCTGGGTCTCGTGCTCGCAGCGGTACTACAAACTCGCCGGCGGCGGGGCTGCAAGCGGGGCGGGTATGGTGATGCCGAACACGACGATCCGCGGCGCTTCACGGGCCTCGGACTGGCAGCGCTTCTACGACGCGGACACCGGAACGTATCCACATGTCACAGATCCAGCGCAGCAGAAATACCACTGGGAGTGGTGGGACATGTGCGGCGAGCCGCCGCGTGGCGATTTCTACTCGGGGCACATGAACGACTTTGCGAAAAACTGGGCCGACATCCAGGCCGAGGCGCGGCAGCAGTGCTGCCTGTGCCGGCGGCAGCCGCTTGTGCCGAACAGCTTCACGGAGTACGTGCATCAGTACTCGTGGCCGCTCTCTGTCGACAGCACCAGCGACGATTTTTACGACGTGAACCGCGAAGACACGCTGCTGCTGAACACGCAGTCTGCAAACTTTGCGAACAAGCGCAGCAAGAACTTTGCCGCGTCCACCATGTTTCTGCCCGAAACGTGGATCGTGGAGGCCGGCACCGGGCGGACGGTCACAACGGGATGCCAGGCGGGCGAGTACGAGCACAAGCCGGGACAGTGCATAAAGTGTGCTGCTGCCAAATACCGCCCTCTCGAGACTGAGCATACGCAGCGCACGCGCTGCCTTGCATGCCCGGCCAGCAAGTCGTCGCCCGCGGGCAGCGTGTCGCTCGACGCGTGCGTGTGCGGCGCCGGGTTCCAGCCGGACGCCGGCGTTGGGTGCGACGCCTGCCCAGCCAACACCTACAAGGATGCACCCGGCGACTGGGCGTGCCTGGCGTGCCCGGACGGCAGCATCGCGAGCCCCGGCGCGACTTCCGCGGCCCAGTGCGTCACGCAGCAAGCGTACACGGACAGGCTGGGCAGAAATCGCCTGTACGTGTCCGTGCTCGGCGCGCTGATGCACCTGGACTACGTCGAGCCCAACTGGGCGACCCCCGCCCCCGCAGAGCAGGACAACTCGCGTATGTGCACGGTGAGTGCGGACGGCACGGCGCTCAACTGCCCGGGCGCCACGCACCCGAACGCGTTCAGCAAGCCGCTCGTGTTTCCGACCGCAGATGACGCCATCGCGCAGATCGAGTTCGACACCCAGGACACGTTTCAGCGCAGCAACGTGCTGTACTACCACGGGGGCGACGGCTATCCGTGCCGGGTCAAGTTCTACCTGACACCGGAGCCATCATACCAGTTTCAAGTCGGTGGTCAGGACCGAGCCGACTTGAAGCGCTTGGTGAACCACGTTGGCTTCAAGCTGCGGCCCCACTACATGGGCCCCGCGCCGCCTGGGCTCACCGAGCGCGTGCTCGAGGACGCGGCGTGGGGCGCGACGACCGTGCTCACGACCTCGCTGCGCGCGCTGGTGCCGGGCTTGGACCTGGCGAGCGCAGCAGATGCACAGGTGCTGCGCTTGGTGCAGTTTGTCGCGACGAAGCGCTTGGATGTCAGTGCCACGGGCACGGACTGGCGGTGGGTCGTGTGCGGCCAGGCCGCGCCGGAGCATCATGCGCACGCGTTTGTGTACGGCAAGTGCGCGGGCGGTGCCGACCCCGACAATGCGGGCGCGGTCAACCTCGCACACGCGCACGTGCTCGACCTCCGCGTGTTTGAGCTGTCCAACACCGACGCCGCGGGCAAATCGTGCTTTTACAAGCACTGGTGGGTCGATGGCTGCGACGCGATTGCTTCCACAGGCATGAGCCCGGATACAGCGGAGATGTACGACGGCGTGCTGCACTGGCAGCCCGAGATCCCGCCCGCGCAGCGCTCCGCCGAGCAGCTCTGGGTGTACACGTACTTTATGCTCGGGGACTCGGAGGCGTGCCTCCAGCACAACTGCGACGAGGCCGCCGTGTACGCGCAGATGCCCCAGCACGTCGCCGCGCCCTGGCAGAGCACCTGGGACACGGAGATCCAGCTGCTGCCGGGCACTGTGGTCACGCTGCACGAGCCGGTGCCCGTGCCGGTGCACACCACGCCGCTGTTCGATACGGCGATCGGGCTCCTGCGCGCAGGAGATGCCTGCACGGTGGCCGCGGACAGCGGCGGCGGCCTCGAGTGCGCGGACCACGCGCAGGTGCGTACCTACCCAGGTCTGTACGCCGCGGCCGTGGACGCGACAACGCTCGCGGCGGGGGTGCCGGTCGAGCCGGTCACTAGCGCCGTCCAGCACGCCCCGGTGTTCGAGCACGAGGGGCAGGCGGTGGCCGCGGTGGCGACACAGATGCCGGCGCTCGGCGTCGCGGCCGGGCAGACGGCACAGGCGAGTGTGTTTTTGCGCCGGGAGACGGAGGTGCCGTGCGGCGACGTGTGTACCGTGGGGTACATGGGGCACGAACCTGACTGCACTGCATGTGCAGTTGATACGTATGACGCCACAGCGTACCCGGATATTCCACCGATAACTCCAGTTTTTGCGTTGCTGCCCATATCTGCATACGGGTCATGGGATGATCATGCACAGACGGCTGCTACAGCTGGCGGGCGGCTGCCAACAAGGGCTGAGGTTGTCAACAACTTGAACTACGATACATCGATGAATCACTTGATAAACTCTGGTCTTAATGTCGATAGTAGAGACATGTGGATACCTGTCTCGGATGTAGCGGGTGCATGGCTTGAAATTGGCGACCACGCACATTCACCACATTCCAACTACAAGATGGTTACACCGACTGGAACGGAAGATTTTTCGGATGGTGCATGGCAACCGAGTGATTATGTAAATGAGGGTATTTGGGCACCTTTGCAGATGCTGTTTTACATGCACACAGAACACTTCAAAGAAGGATTCGGATTGCTGCCGACTGTGGGCGAAAGGTCTTGGGATGCGCATGCACAGGCAGCTTCAGGTGCCGGCGGTCGCCTGCCCACTCGGGCAGAGCTCATTTCAAATCTGAACGGAGACACCTCAAACAACCATTTGATCAACCCCGCTGTAAACCCTACCACCAAAGACGTTTGGGTGCCAGTCTCTGACTTTACCGGTGCATTTGTCGAGATTGGAGACTACCCTGCTCATGGTAATTACAAAATGAAAACCTCCGCAGGTGGTCAAGCCTATGCGGAAGGTACCACCGAGGTTTCGATCGCCAGTAACCAGAAATGGGCAGGCAATTCTCAAGCACAGTGGCTGCCGAGCACGAATATCTACTTTGTCAGCTTGACAGAAATTCCAGACTTTGAGAAGCACAGCACATGCACGCCGTGTGCCGCAACCACCGACACCGGCGGCCAGACCGCGCAGTCGGCGTGCGTCTGCGCCGCTGCTTACGAGCCCCCGGCCAGCGCCGGCGACCCCTGCACGCCGTGCCCCTCGGGCACCGCCAAAGTGGCGTCCGGCGACGTTGCCTGCACCGATTGCCCCGCCGACACCTACAGCCCCGCCGGCGCGACCGCGTGCACCGCCTGCCCCGCCGGCTCGGACACCGGCGGCGCCAGTTCGCAAAGCACGTGCACATGCGCCGACGGCCTGGTCTTTGCCGGCGGCCGCTGCGACTGGGCGCCGAGCGCGTGGGCGGGCGCGGACCCGACGGGGTATGTGTATAAGTCGGTCGAGCGGCTTTATCCTCCGGCGGCGCTGCGCGCCGCGAGCCCGGGGTTTGCGAGCGCGGACGACGCGAGCCCGGATGTGCACATTTTAGCTTCTGAAGACGAAAACGCATATGACTTGATCGAACTAAATTTGAATCTGGTTTCCTATGCACCTGCCACATTTTACTGTTACGAGCCAGCAGGAAATGTTTTTACTTGTGATTCATGTACAGGTAGATGTGCATCACCAGCTGCCGCGTTATCAAACAGAAATCTGGACAATGATATAATATGGAGACCTACGAATATTGTTAATGATCCTAATGTTGTATTATCCATCAATCCGTTACGACCCATAGTTGCTGTTTTATACGGAAGTCATGGAGCACACACAAATGGTAACATTTACGATGCTAATGATATCAAGCTCGAAAAATCAGATGCTGCAGATGGTCCATGGGAAT
>Ga0209666_1003984_pt1 | contig 10562 bp, 3 predicted proteins | sample SaaInlV_125m_DNA_FD_184679 | JGI IMG/M metagenome (GOLD analysis project Ga0209666, IMG submission 184679) | Marine microbial communities from expanding oxygen minimum zones in the Saanich Inlet - Saanich Inlet SI037_S3LV_10m_DNA (SPAdes)... | ecosystem: Environmental > Aquatic > Marine >...
CGCGCCGAGGCGTACGGGTATTCGGTCCGCCGATTTCGCGCCGCGCGCCATCCGGCCGCGCGACGACGACGTCGTCCCCGACTCGCAGTCGGACGAGGACGACGCCGACGGACGCGGGACGCGGAGTGGGTTCGGAGGCGGCGGAGGAGGAGGAGGAGGAGGCGATCGCGATCGCGATCGAGATCTCCGCCGCGCGAAACGACCGCGCGTCCGTTCGGCCGTCGGTCCCGCCTCCGCCGCCGCCGCCGCCGCGCCGATGGAGGACCGCCCGCTCCGGGACGGCTCTGAGGCGACGGCGGACCGCGCTCCGCCAGCGGAGCCTCTCGCCGCCGAGACGCGGACCGCGGGGCGTCGTCTCCGGCGGCGGCGCGCGGCCAAAGAGTCGCGCCGCGCCGACCGCGACGCCGCGCGCGAAGCGTCTGTTTTGGAACACGAGCTGGCTTCGGAGACGCGCGCCGCGGCGTCGGAGAACGAAGCCGCGAGGGCGCTGCGCGAAGCCTCGTCTTCGTTCACGCGTTCAAGCCTCGGAGACGAAGACGAAGACGAAGACACGGCGTACCGCTTTTCGTCGCGACTCGTCGACCGCGCCGCCGACGCGCTCGACGCCGCCGAAGCCTCCGCGAGCGCGCGCGCGGCGCGCGCGGATATTCAGTCCGCGTCGCGGCGCGCGGAGGGCTCCCATGTGGGAGACCTCTCTATGAACGCGTCTTCGGACGATGCCTTGTCCGCCTTAAGAGAATCCGCCGCGCGCGCCGATCAAGAGGCGGACGAGACCCTCGCGTCTATGTGCGCGTTGGCGACACTCTTGTCGCGGAGGGCGTGTTCTTCGTCTCAAGGACGTTTTTCCCGCGGGAACGCGCGCGCCGCGCGCCGCGCGCTCGAGCGACTCGTTCACGGAGACGCCGGAAGTGACGACACTTCGGGTGGGTTCGTACCACGAAACGATGCCGCCGCGTTCCGCGCGCGGTCGGGCGTGCGACGAGCGGTGACGCTCCGCGCGGTGCTGCGGAGCCTCGAGCACGCGCGCGCCGCGAGCGCCCATATCGCCGCGGCGAACCTCATCGCCGTCTCGCCCGCCGTATCGCCTCCGGGAGCGCTTTCGGCGGCGTCGAACGACGCGAAGGAATTCGTCGCGGCGACAGCCTCCGTCGCGACGTCGCTCCTCGCCGTGCTGGGCGAGGAGTTTTGCCTCCTGCGCGAGCACGCGCGGTGGCGCGCGAGACGACAGGGCGGCGAGGGCGAGAGCGCGAGTCACGAACCTTTTCGCGAAAATGTCGCTCCGCCGCCGCCGTTACCGCCGGCGCTCGCCGCCTTCGTCGGCGAGGACGGAGGTCAGTCGAGACGTTCTGAGGGAAACGCGACCGCCGCGACCGCCGACGCTTCCGTTGCGGGGACGCTGCCTGACGTGGCGCAGCCTTCTTCTTCCGACGAACCTCTCTCTCACGCGATGGATGCCGCCGAGCGCCTTTTGACGAGGATGGAGGAGTGTCACGTGCTTCTGACGTTCGCGTTGCGTTTGTTGCGCCGGGTCGCGTCGGCGTCGACGGTTCGCGTTTCATCGAACGACGTCGTCGCCGGGTACGGGCAAACAGGCACAGCTCCGCGACCACAAGACAACGAGTACCGCGACGTCGTCTTGTTGGCGCCCGGGTCGGACGCGCTCGTCTCGGAGACGCTCGCCGCGTTTCTGCAGCCGCGCTACCCCTTCCGCGCGCGTCTCCGCCGACGCGCGCTCGCGGTTGTGGCGAGTCACGCGACGGCGACGCGGCGGTGCGCGTCTCTCTTCTCGGACGCCGACGCGAACGCACCCGGAAGCCGCGTGGCGACGGAGGCTTTGCACGCGTCGGCGACGGCGCTGGAACGCGCCGTCTGGCCCGCGCTCGCGTCTCTGCTGGAGAGCGACCACCCGGCGCGCCGGGACGCGACCACAACGAACGCGAACGCGAACGATTCTTTACCGTTCGTACCGAGAGACGCGTCGTCGTCGGGATGCGGTCGTTTCGTCATCGAGGCGACCGCGCGGGTGATCGGTTGTTTGCTCGCGTCGAAGGTCTGGTCCTGGGGCCGCGCCGAGCGCGAAATCGTGAAACCGCACACAAACGCGTCTGATTTTTGGCGAAGGGCGTCCGCGCCGTACCGCGCGTTGGCTCTGCGCCTGTACAGCCGCCTGTGCGACGTGGACGCTTCGCCCGTGCTCTCGGCGGGCGCGGGCGCGCCGCTGCTCAAGCTGTGGGTTTTGGCGACGCTGGACCCCGCGGCGGCGGAGGGAGGGACGGAGAGAAACGGGGCGGGGGGGTTCGGACGCGCGCGCGCGAGATTGGCGCGCGCGGTGCGGCGACACCCGAGCCTGGGCGCAAAGTTTTTCGTCGACGAGGACGCGTTAGTACACGGCGACGCGGAATGCGACGCGTTCGGAGTCGCGTCTCCGTCGCGGGCTGTGCCCCAAAAAAAATATTCTCTCTATTCCCCCGCCCCCGTCCCTTTGGAGACGCGCGGGAAGTGGGTGAGACACGTTTTGGCGCGTCTGTGCTCTACGAGAGACGTTTCGGCTGTGGTGGACAGAACCGAACCCGCCGCGGCGTCTCTCGCGGCGCTGGCCGCCGCCAACTCTTTGTGGGACGCGGCGCCGGCTCGGCACGCCGAGGTTTTCGGGACAACCGCGGCGGATAAATTCGCGGACGCCGTCGCGGACGTCTCCGCCGCGGCGATCGCCGTTTTCGCCGCGAAACTGCATTTAACGCACCCCGGCAGCGAAACGAAGAGCTTCCACGTCGCCGGCGCGCACGTTTGCGTGGCGAGTCGTTCGCACGGCCCGCGGAGTCGAAACGCGTCGCGCCTGACGGCGATGGTGCACGTGATCGCGGCGCGGCACGCGAGCGCCACCGCTGCGGCGTCGAGCGCGCGATCCGTCGCCTCGAGCGCTCTGGCCGCCGCCGCGTACGCGGGCTCGGGACGCGCCGAGGCGGCGGCGAAGACCGCCGAGCGTTTAGAGCGTCTGGTCGCAGAGTCGACGCTCCGTGTCAGGGACGCGACGATCGGGTTAAGGGCGCTCTTCGCGAGAGGGCGTGCAGGGCACGACGACAAAGGCCCGCAGGACGACCCCCCGCTGGTCGGCGCGGTTGTGGCGTTGACGCACGCGCTGTGGGAACGCGGGCCCCCGCGCGCGCCGACGGAGGAGGCGCGCGACGCCGCCGCCGACGCGTTCTTCGACGACGCCTTCGCTTCTTTGTCGCGCGGCGGTAGTGGGCTAAACGGGCTCGATGACGACGACGACGGGAGCGCGTCGCTGGCGTCCTTCGCGCACTCCGCGATTTTCCGCGGCGCGCTTTTACGCTGCGTCCCGAACCGCGTCTTGTTGGACGACGCGAGTCGCGCGAGTCACGCGAGTCACACGCGCGGCGGCGGCGCCGGCGGCGGTTTTTTTATGAACGGCGCGACGCACGGGGGGCACATGTACCCCCCGGGCGCCGTTGCCGCCGCGCTCGGGACGATTAAAACGGCGGCGCGGCTGCTGACGCGAGCCGAAATAAACGGGTCGCTCCCCGAAACCGTTTTCGGGAGTTTCTGCGTATTCGCGTCGGCTCTGCTGGACGCGACTTTTCCGCCGCCGCCGCCGCCGGACCCGCGGCGGTCGGCGCCCCCCTCGGGCGCGCAGGCGGCGCCGCCGGCGGTGCGGCGCGCGGCGTACGCGTACTTCGCCGAGCTCGCCGCGCGCGCGCCCGGGGCGTGCGGCGAGACGGATCGCGAGGACTTGTCCCGCGATTTCGGGAAGCGGGAGCACCTGCGGGCGTTTTGGCAAGCGCCGCCGTTAAACGTCGTGGAAGGCGCCGTGCGCGCGTCGCTGCGCGCGGCGGTGACCTTCGCGGCGTGCGAGGTGGCGGCGGCGTCCGGGTTCGCGGGCGCGCGGGAAGCGGCGACGCAGGCGAACGGTTCGGTTCAAACGAACGCGAGCGGCGCTCATGAGGCGTCTTTGGAGACGTCTTTCGAGAATAAAGACGCCGCCGAGGGTCTCGCGGGTGTTCCGCCCACGCGTTTCGAGAGCGTCGAGAGCTCCGTCGACAAAATGGCGCGGTCGGCGCGCGCGACCGCGCGCGGCGCGCTTCGCGGCTTGCTCGGCGCACACCCGAACTCGGGCGCGTACGACGAGGTGCTTCGAAGGTTTAAGCCTTCTTCTGTTTCCGCGAACGACGCTTTTTCGTTCGGATCACACAACGCTTCCTCCCACACTAAAGACCATACGACGGGGAGTCGGGTCGGGGACGGCGCCGTGGCGCGCGACGTCCCCGCCGGGAAGGATTTCGACGCCGCCGACGCCGCGCTCGCGTTTTTGCGAGACTACGCGTCGGTATCCTCGGACGCCGCCGCGCACGTCGCGAAACGCGCGTTTCCGCTCCTCACGGGCGCTCTGTCTGAACACGGCGCCGGGAACTTGAGGCGGTACACGCGTGTCAACGCGTTGGCGCTGTGGGAGGTGGTGAACGAGCGCCTGCGCGATCGCTCCGACGTCGTCGTCCCCGCGGCGCCGCCGACGCCGCCCGAGGCGAATTTGCAAAACGTCTCCGGAAAAACGAACGGCCAAACAAACGTCACCGTCGTGCGCTCGAGCAGGGACGCGCTGAACCACAGGAACCACGTGAACGCGCGTACCGGCGGTTTGAACGGCAACGTGCCGTTTCGCGGTGGCGGACGAACGAATTCCGAATCGTCGACGACGTTAAAGTCCCCGTGGCCGAGCTCCGCGTCGTCTCCCCTGGCGTTCGGGGACGTCAAAGTTTTGTGTCAAAAGGCGCACGCGGGCGACGCTGCCGCAAAAAAAACGAAGCTCTCGGTGATCGGCGCGGTGGTTTCCCGTGACCCGTCTTCGGGGGTCAAGTCGTTGACCAACCCGAAAAGTGGCAAGGCGTACGACATGCTGTTTTTGACCTTAGCGGACCACACCGGCGCGCGGTGTAAGGCGCAGCTGCTCGGCGCGCGCGCCAAGGCGGCGGCGGCGGCGCTAGACGCGAGTCTCGGGAGTCTCGGGGGGGCGCACGCGGTCGCGCGCGTCGTCGTCGGCCTGTGCGACGTCTCGCCCCGGGGGGGGGACGCGGCGGCGGTGTGGGACCCAAAGGAGGAGAGCGTGTTCGTGCTCAGGCCGGAACACCCGGCGGCGAGCAGGCTGTGAGGGGCGGCGCTCGTGAGGTACCTAGGATTTTTTGTTGCGGAAACGAAAACGTGAAAACGATCACGCGTCGTCCGACGCGTCTCGCGGTGCTTCTTCGAGGGCGGGTGTGGGTTCTGCGGCGCGTTTTCACGAGCTTGTGCGTTTTCCGTGCGTTTCACGCGTTAATTTGGCGTCAAACACGTCAGCAACGGCAACTGTTGAACGAAGGTTTGTTGAGTGACGTGTACAACAAAAACCTACTCGGCTCGATGACGTCGCGCCGCGGGCGACCGCGGGTTGCACGCGAGGCGCGTGCGTTGCGGTCGAGCTCGAAGCGCGCGCGTCATCGCGCTTCACACGCGTTCTTGGTCACCTCATACGGTCCCGAAATCGGAGGAAAACCGGGGATGGTTTTTGCCGGTTTCTGGGAAGGTTCGAGGTCAATCAAAGACAGCAAGCATCAACGCTTGCACGACTCGCATCCGTGGCTGCAGGCGGACGCGCACGCGGGGCAAGAGCACGTCGAGCAGCCGCAATCGTTGCACTTGGCGGCACAGCCGCAGGAGCCGGGAGCGCAGCCGCAGTTGGAAGAGCAGGAGCAGGCCATATTGGGGTTGTTGGAAGAGAATCAGTCGCGCGAGGAAGAAAGTGAACGAGACGCGCTCAAAAAATATTTTTTAGACGACAACAAACATCAACGGTTCAACGAATCGACTTCAGGGTTTCCTGTCCGGAGACGAAACAGCCTTTTTTTTTCGTGCCATTCACAAACGCACTTTTCTTCACCTTTTCTTCTCATCAATCACGCCGCCGCCTCCGCCTCCCCCTCAATCTCCGTCTTGCACAGCGGGCAACACTTGTTCTCCGCGAGCCACGGCTCGAGGCACTCCGCGTGGTACGCGTGGCCGCACTGAGGCAGACCCAGGCAATGGTCTCCGAATTCGAAACCCAAACGACACACCGCGCAACACTCGTCGTCGTCGTCGTCTTCTTTTTGCTTTTCGGCACGCGTCCCGCAATCGTCGCCGTACGCGAATCGCTTTAGAGTCGCCATCGCCTCTTTCGACACTCCCTTGCTCTGCGTGCCGATGTGCTCGCCGAGCTCGGTGAGCTCCTCGTAGGTCATGCCGTCCACGTCCACGCCCTCGTCCGCCTCGTCGTCCGGGTCGCCGACGCCCGCCAGCGCTAACATGCGGTTCCGCCACTCTCTTTGCTCCTCCTCCATCAAAGAGCGCGCCAGCGCCAAAGACGCGTCCTCGTCCGAGCCCGAACCGGGAACCGTACAGTTCGTGTTCGCGTTCGTGTCGGTCGCGTTTTCGACCCGGAACACGTCCTCGGGGGACCCGCCAAGGGAGCTCCTCGGGTCGTTCGCGTCTAAGACGTCGTCGTCGGCGGCGGCGGCGGCGGCGGCGGCGTACGCGCAATCAGTCTCGTCGTCGTCGCCGCCGTATTCGCGTCTCGGCGTCTCCGCGTTCGCGACGCGCCGTTCGTAAAACGCGCGTTCCTGTTCCTGTAAAAGCCGCGCGAACGCCACCGACGCCTCCTCGTCATCCCGTCTCTGTGTGTTTGTTCGTTCGGTTTTTTTTTTTTTCGTGCGCGCGGGGAGAGGGTCGGCGGCGCGCGTGAGAGGCGTCGAGAAGAGTTAAGAATCAGAAAAACGCCCGACGACCGAATGGCGCGCGCGTTTCGGCGTTCGCGTCGGGGGAAACAACGAACGAGACGCGTTTTCGTTTTTCGTCGGCTGACATCGATCGAGCGGGGCGACGTCGCGTGTCCGAAGGGGACGCGCACCTTGCGGTCGACCGCGGCTTCGCGCGCCACCGCGGCGACGTCCGAGTCCGGCGCGTCGGCGTCGTCCGAGGAGACCGATCTGGACTCGGAGGGAGAGCGGTCGCGCATCTCCTCGTCCGCCGGTTCGAGATGCGCCACCCCCGAAGATCCTCTCGCCGCGGCGTCCGAGTCCGGCGCGCGGGAGACGTCCCCGCGGTAGTCGGACGGCGCGTCGCGCCTCTTGCCCTTTCCCGAGCTCGGCGGCGTCGAGGGCACCGAGCCGTCCATGCTCCGCCGCTTCGACAGGCGCGTCGCCACGCCGGGGGAATACCCCTCCTCCGGCTGCATCGCGCGCGTTTCGGTGGCACGCGACCGGCGCCGCTCGAAGTGACGGGACGACCGGGGGCCGAAACCGAAGAAACGTTTTGTTGCTTTTTCGCTCGCGACGTTTTTAACTCAAGATTAGACCCACAAACCCGATATCGCCACCAACGGTTTTTTCGGACCCCTCCAAAGAGACTCTTTTCGGGAGTTTCGAGACGGCGAACGAGTCGGCCCATCGCGACGGGGCGACGCCACAGGCCTCGGCGCGGGAAGCGCGGCACGCCCGCCGCGATGCCGTCGTTCCGCGACCGCGAGCGCGATGAGGCGGAGGCGCAGGCGAAGAAGACCGCGGCGCAGCGCGAGGAGCTCAAGAAGCGCGCGGCGAAGCGCGCCAAGGAACGCGCGAAAGCCGGTCTCGGCGCGACGACGAGCGCAACGGGTAATAAGATGACCGCGCGACCGGCGGGAACCCCCGCGGGGTTTCCAAGGACTGGGCCGTCCGCCGCGCCTCTTAAACCCGCGGCCGGTTCCTCCGGCCGCCCCCCGAGGCCCGGGGGGGGGTCGCACGGCCCCCGCGACACGCACTGGGGCCTCGCCCCCTCCGAGTGGACCGGGGACGTCGGCGCGGAGCTCGTGACCCTTCAGGCGCAGAATCTCGCGCTCCGGCGCGAGCGCGAGATGTGGGAAGCCGAGCGCAAAAGGCTCGAAGACGCGGCGAAGGCTGCGGGTATGCCCCAGTACGGGAGAGTCACGACGCCCTCGCCTCCGCCGCCGTCCATCCCGGAGAGCGACGACGAGGACGAAGAGGCGAGACCCAGACCGCGCGGCGGAGGCGCGGCTTCTTTGCCGCGCGCCACGCCGCGCGATTCGCAAAGCCGCGCTTCTTCAAGGCCTTCGTCTTCGCGCGGCTCCGGGCGCCACCGACGAATCGCCGCGGAGACCATCGACGACGTGTTCGGCGGAGGCGACGAAAACGCGCCCCCGCGTACACTCGATCTCGACCCACACGGAAGTCCTTCCGGTGACTCGTCACCCGACGCGTCTCGCGCGGTGTTCGACGCGGTGAACGAGCTGTCCGGCGCTGAGGCGATGACGGCGTTAATGCTGGCGGAGATGCGCGCGTCGAGGGGCGCGGTGGCGGATCTGAGACGGGAGATGCGTTTGGAGCGCGAACGTGCCAGGCAAGCCGAGGCGCGGCAGCGGCGTACGCTGGAACAGACCCGCCGCGCGGCGGACGCGGCGGTGATGACCGCGGAGTCCGTGGCGGAGAACCAAAAGTCGCACATGGCCAAAGTGATGCGCGCCGCGGAGACGCGCACGGAGACGATGGAGATGTTGATTCCTCAAGGGAAAAAGAAGAAACAGCAGACGGACGCCGCGTACACGGCGGCGGATGTCGCCGATCAGGCGTTGACGAAAATCGCCGAGATGGTCCCCGGCTCGACCGGCGACTTAGAGGAGCAGCAGGAGATGCTCCGGAAGAAGCGGTTCGACAGGCACGCCGCGCGATTAGGGCAGATCTCCGCGGCGGCGTCCGCGTTAGCGATAGCCACCGTGCACTCCAACGCCGCGCGTCTGCAGGCGGAGAAGGAGAAGAACTCGAAAGCCGCGCAGACGGAGGACCAGCTCGATCGGTTCATGTACGCCAAGGTGATGACGGATTACTTTTTACCCGCGGTGTTACTGAGCCCGGAGGACAAGGCGCGGCTGGAGGAGAAGCGGAAAAGAGAGGCGCTCGCCGCGGCGGAGGCGGCGAGACGGTGGACGCTCGCGTGCGAGAAGGAGGGCAGTAACGGTCGTTCCTCGGAGTACTGGCTGTTGCGACGCGAGTCGCTCGACACGGAAGCCGTCTCGCTTAAAATCGTCGCCGTTTCTTTCAGCGCGTGCGAGAAAATCGTGCTCAAGGCTGTGCGCAAGAACTTCAAGAGCGAGCTGCAGGTTGGCGGGAACCCGCCCGGGTACCTCGGCCACGCCGCGATCGCCACCATCACCAGCGCGGTGTCCGACGCCGAGAAAAAGGCGTTCGACGCGTTGGACGACGTACATAAAGCCTTCGCGGCGGAGATTGCCTCCGGCCAAATAAACGGTTTCCTCTCGGAGGACGAGCGCGTCGAGCTGGACGCGCGCGCGCGTAGGCTGGTGGCTCTTTTAGATGCGCTTCTGCAGGACTTCAAAAGAGAGTGTCTCGCGGTGTGTGACGGCCCGGAGGAGAAACGAGACGCCGCCGCCGTCGCCGCGGCGGGCACGGCGCCGAAAGGGATCTTCGCGGACGTGATGCGTCTGCTCGAACCCGCCGCCGCGCGTCTGACGATGAAGGCGCGAACCATTCGCGCCGACGCCGCGGAGAAGAGCGCCGATCAGAGCGTTCCTTTGACGTTCACCTTGGAACGCGCGGAAGGGATCATGACGTCCGCCATTCCAAACGCGATCGAGCCTTTGTTGCCCGCGTTGCGCGCCGCGCGGGCCATGGGCAAAGTCGATAAGGCGGGCATGTCTCCGTTGCTGATCAACGTCGACGCCGCGGAGGCGCGCGTGGCGGCGGCGATCGAAGCCGTCGCGCCGGCGGTGCGGTTCGCGGTGTGGCAGCTGAAACACGCGCCTGTGGGCCCCGCGACTGGGCCGGGCGCGAGTAAAAAAATGAAACCGCTGAGGCCGGACGACCCCACGGAAGCGCTCGCGGAGGAACACGAGAACAAACAGAAACTGGACGACGCGTTGGAGAGCGTCGGTGCGGCGTTGCGTCGCGCGCGGCGAAAGCTTCTCGTCGAGACGGCCAAGGCGAAGGCTGTGGTTCTCGAGACCGTGGCTGGGGATTTGCGGAGCGTGAAGAAGAAGACCCCAACCGACCCCGACCCTCCGCCCCCCATCCCCGCGCGCGTCGCGAACGGGCTCCTGGACGTCATTTTGCGTTTACAGACGACGACGGAGCGTTGGGGCGAGCTTTTGGACGACGCCGCCGAGGCGGAGGCGGAGGCGCGGGGCGGCGCGCCCGAACGCCTCGCGTTTAGGTTGAGAGCGGCGACGGACTCGACCCCCCGCTCTATTCGCGACGCCGGCGACCGCGCGAAGCAGCTCATGCTCTCGTGCACGGAGATTTACTTCCCCGTCCTCGCGCCGCCGCCGCCGCCGCCGCCGCCGCCCGCCAACAACGCCATCCCGTTTCTGCACCTGGAGGAGAAGACGTGGAAGAAGGGCGACGAGGCGGAGGATATCCCCGAGGAGCCCCCCGAGATCGGGTTTTTAGAGCTCGAGGCGGAGGTGGACGCGGCGTGCGACGGGATCAAACAGGCTGGCGCAGAGGCTGCGAAGCGCGTCAAAGCGATCA
>Ga0209666_1003986_pt1 | contig 10557 bp, 7 predicted proteins | sample SaaInlV_125m_DNA_FD_184679 | JGI IMG/M metagenome (GOLD analysis project Ga0209666, IMG submission 184679) | Marine microbial communities from expanding oxygen minimum zones in the Saanich Inlet - Saanich Inlet SI037_S3LV_10m_DNA (SPAdes)... | ecosystem: Environmental > Aquatic > Marine >...
TAAAGTATTATTTGTTCCAGTCCATGAGTCAAAATATGAAAAGTATGCATATTTACCAAAAAATGAAATATTTGTTAATAGAAATTTACAGGAGGCCAAAATTTTTTTCAAACTTCAAAAAATATATAAAATAAATAAAAAATTATGGGAAAATTTACTTAAATTAAAGATAAATAATTTAAAATTTGATCCAGAAAATAAAATGTTTAAAAAAGAGATTAAAAAAATAATTGTGAATAATGAATAAAATAATAAATATTAACGATTTAAATCTATTATTAAAAAAAAAATTTATAAATAAAAAAATTGGTTTGTGCCATGGTGTTTTTGATATTTTGCATGTCGGACATATAAAACATTTTGAACAAGCAAAAAAATTAGTAGATATTTTAATTATTTCTGTTACAGCAGACAATTTTGTTCACAAAGGACCTAATAGGCCAGCGTTTAACCATAATTTACGTATGCAAGCTATAGCTGCCTTAAAAGATGTTGATTTTGTTTGTTTAAGTAAATCTAAGACAGCAGTTAATAATTTGAAAATTATAAAACCTAATTTTTATATAAAAGGTCAAGAGTACAAAAATATCTCAAATGATTTAACAGGAGAAATTAAAAATGAGATTAAAGTATTAAAAAATAACAATGGAAAAATCTCTTTTACAGAAGGTATAACCTCTAGTTCTAGCAAGATACTAAATAAGTTCTTTAAAAACAATTCCAACGAGCAAGAAGAGTTTATAAGTAAAATTAAAAAAAAATTTACATTTGATAATATAAAGAAGATGATTGATGATTATAAAAATACATCCGCTTTAATTATAGGAGAAACTATAATTGACCAGTATAACTTTACTGAAGCAATTGGAAAATCAGGGAAAGAACCTAACTTAGTATTAAGAGACATTAAGACAGAACAGTATTTAGGTGGAGCTGTGGCAATAGCTATAAACTTGGCCCAATTTTGTAAAAAAGTCTATCTTTTAACTCAATTGGGAGAAAATTCAGAATATTTACCGGAAATACGAAAACAATTACCAAGCAATGTTGTAATCGATTTTATAAAGAAAAAAAATTCTCCTACTATCGTAAAAAAAAGATATCTAGATGTTGTTAGTAAAACCAAATTATTTGGAGTTTATAAAATTAATGATGATGAATTAGACTCCAAGCAAGAAATGAGTTTAATAAAAAAACTTGAAATACTAAAAAAAAAATCAAATTTAATAGTAGTTTCGGATTATGGACACGGTTTTATCACAAAAAAAGTATCAAATAGAATAAGTCGATCAAATAAATTTGTTGCACTAAACGCACAAATAAATGCAAATAATGTTGGGTATCATAGCTTAAACAATTATAGGAATATAAATTTTGTTATAATAAATGAAAGAGAGTTAAGACACGAGTTGAGAGATAGGCACGGAAATCTTAAAATATTAATTAAAAAATTGTGCAAAAAAAACAATATTAAAGATTTGGTTGTTACTAGAGGTTCCCTTGGAGCTATCCTTTATAATAAAAATCAAAATAACTTTTATTATTGCCCCGCATTTGCTGATAAAGTTTTAGATAAAATAGGAGCAGGAGATACAATGCTTACACAAAGTTTCATTTCTTTATTAAGAAGTAAAGATAGAAATTTAAGTCTATTACTAGGCTCACTTGCGGCTGCTGAAACGATCAAAAGCTATGGCAATAAAGATAGTGTAACTAAAGAAGTTTTTTTAAAATCTATTAAACATTTATTAAAATAATGCAATTAATCTCCTATAAAACTATATTTTCAATTAAACTATTATAACTAGTAAAATTCGTAATCAAAAAATTAAATTTTTAAAATGAAAAATATTTCAAAAATAATTTCAGTTGTAAAAAAAAATAAAAGTAACTCCATCCAACTCTTAATTATTTTAATCTTAACTAGTTCATTATTGGAGACTTTTACAATCGGCATGATTATTCCTCTGATTTCAAATTTGACTGAATCTAATTTATCAGGTGTTGTGGTAGACTTTTTTGAGAATTTTTTAGATATTTTGATAAATATTGATTTTTTGAACTTCTTAAATAATGAAAATCCAATTTTTTTAATTTTAGGTTTTTTTATAGTTTTAATATTTTTAAAAACTTTTATAGCAGTATTTTTTTCATACTATAAAGGAAAGTTTAAATTTAATTTATTAAATAAAACAGCTAGTCAAATCTTCTCTAAATACTTAAATAGTTCATACAATTTTTTTACAAAAGAAAATAGTTCAGTTTTAATAAGAAACTGTACAACAGAAGTAGATATATTTGCTAGGAGTGCAGACTTATTATTAGTTTTGATTAATGAACTAGTTTTATTTTTTTTTATATTAACCTTATTATTATTGTTTGATTATAAAGCAACATTATTTTCATTAATTTTTTTCACTTTTTTTAGTTTTATATTTATATTGTTAACTAGAAAAAAAATAATGCAGCTTGGAAAAGATAGACAGTTGTATAGAGGAAAAACTTATCAATTCGCAAGTGAAACTTTTGGAGCTGTAAAAGAAATCATCATGTACAAAAAATACAACTATTTTTTAAATCAATTTATTGATACTTATAAAAAAATAAATTTAGTCAATTGGTATGGGGAAGTTTTACAAATACTCCCCAAACATATGTTAGAACTTTTAATGTTTTTAATAATATTTATAATAATTGGCTTAAATTTTGTTTTACAAGGTAATATTAATAATATTATAACTACTTTAGCAGTTTACGCCGCTGCTGGTTATAAACTTTTACCTAGCTTAAATAGAATAATAGTTTCTATACAGCAAATTCAACTTTCTATTCCAGCAATTAATGTTGTTTATGACGAAACAAGGAGCGCCAGCTTTGAACCATTAAAGAATACAGTAAACAATGTAGTAAATTTTGAAAAAGAAATAGAAATTAAAAATCTTACTTTCGGTTATGAAAAAAATCATAATATTCTTGAAAATCTAAACTTTAAGATAAAAAAGGGCAATATTATTGGAATTTTTGGGAAATCTGGGGCTGGGAAAAGCACTTTAATGGATTTGATTTGTGGTCTTTACGAAAATTATTCCGGTGTAATAACCATAGATAAAAAAAATAAAGAAAATTTAGCTGTCAACTGGGAAAATATAATAGGCTATGTTCCTCAGAACACTTATTTATTTGATGGATCTTTTGAAAAAAATATTGCATTTGGTCAATCAGTCGATCAAATACAAAAAGATAAACTTAATCTAGCTATTGAAAAATCTGAGTTACTTGAGTTAATAAATTCATACAAAGAAAAAGAAAAAAAAATAATTGGTGAAAAAGGTCTTTCTTTGTCAGGCGGTCAAAGACAAAGAGTAGGTATAGCAAGGGCAATATACAAAAATCCACAAATTTTAATTTTAGATGAGTCTTTAAATGCACTAGATTTGGACACTGAATTAAAAATATTAAACTTAATAAAGAAAATATCAAATATCACAGTGATAATTGTATCGCATCGAATGAGTACTTTAGATCAATGTGATGAGATTTACAGAGTAGAAAATAAGAAAATAAATTTGTTTAAAAGTAAATTATCTAATTAATGATTAAAAAAAAAATTTTTTTAGTATTAACACCAATTAGAATTACTTATCCAGAAAAATATGAAGGTACAATTATATTTCTAGGCAATAAGGATCATGAATATTTGCAAAGTAAAAATCCCAAAGCTGTTATTCAAAAAGTAGGAACAGTTTGGTCAGATAAAAAAAAACTTTTTTTAGATAATGAGTATTTATCAAAATTAGAAAAAATTATTTTTAAAAAAATTAGCTCAATTATAGATAAAGTAAATAATACTTATAGTGATGAAAAATATTGGAGTATTTTTCTACGTCCAACAGTATTTACTTTATTAACCACTTTGTATGAAAGGTGGTTAAGAATAGAGTATATAATTAAAAATTATGAAATTGAAAATTGTAAGTTTCTAAATTTTAATCCTGTGGATTTTACGAGTGATGATAATGAAAAATTATATGAAAAAATTTTATACAATGATTATTTTAATCATATAATTTTCCAAAATATTTTAGAAAATCAAAATTTTAAATTCGAGAAAGTAGAATATAGTTTAGTCAATGCCATAGAAGAAAAAAAACATATACAAAACTTAGTTTCTTTTGTGTATAAAATAAAAATATCAAATATTTTATATTTTATAAATTTAAGTTATAAGAAAATTAAAAACTTTTTTTTATTATTTTTAATTAAAAATAGAAATTTTACTTATATTAATCATGATATTAATAACATTGAATTACGTAATAAATTAAATTTATTCTTTAAACAGAAAAACTTCATTTTTAAAATTAAAAACTGTAAAAATAAAATTCCATTGGATATTAATCTAAGGAATTATTTAAAAAAATCTTTCATTTTAAAAGCAAATAATGAGTTTGAAATTTTTTTTCAAAGTTACATCTTCACTATACTCCCAAAAATTTATGTTGAAAATTATAAAGCTATTCAAAAAAACAATTCATCAATTGTAAAAAATTTTAAATTTAACACTGGAATTATTCTTTATACTCAACTTTTTGGAAATGATTTTTGTGAATTAGATTGGATTGCTAAAAATTATATGAATGGCGCAGAATTAATATTAGCTCAACATGGAGGAGGTGAAATAACCGCTGAAAGTTGTACTATGAAATCTATGATACAAAATTTTAAATTTAAAAAATTATTTTTTGGTATAGAGGATGATATAAAAAATAATACTTATGGCGTAGGAATCTATAAATATAAGAAACAAAAAAAGACTTTTAAAAAAGACGGTAAGATTATTTACGCTTTATATACCCCTTATGGATATAGCGCTACAATTAGAAGCAATCAACCTATAGGAGACGAATGGGTAAGTTATATGAAAACACATGAAAAGTTTTTAAATCTTCTAAATTCTGAAGTTCAAAAAGAAATTATTTTAAGACCAAAAAAGAGACGTTTAGATTATTATAATTTCAAGAAAAAGTTGAAAAAAAATTTTCCAAATATAGCTCTTGAGCAACATGGATCAAGAACCCTGAAAAACGCTTTAGTAAATGCAAGATTATTAATTGCTAGTCTTGATACTACAACAATTTTAGAATGTTTAGCCTTCAATTTTCCAACAATATTGATATGTGATTTTAAGAAATTTACTGTTTCTTCTGAATATGAGTCTTATTATAAAATTTTACAAGATGCGAACATATTATTTAATGATCCTCAAGAAGCTAAAATACACCTTGAAAAAATATTTTCTGACGTGGAAAGTTGGTGGAAAAAAAATGATGTTCAAAATGCTAGAGAAAAATTTTGTAAAAAATTTGCTTATCATCCAGAAAACCAAAGTTCATATTTTGTAAATAAATTATCGGAGATTGATTTATAATGAAAATTGTAAAGTTTGTTTCGATAATTTTGTTTATTCCAATTATACTAATTATTAAAATTATTAATCCTGTATTAAAAATTAGATGGAGCACATCATATTTTCCAGATAGGATAGGTCATTTAGTTGCCGAGTTAGAGCATTATTTATATTTAACTAAAAATAAGTCTATATTTTGTATAGACATTTTTCCTAAGCATATTTTTTATAATTCTAATCCATGTAATACATTCTTGCAAAAACACTACAGAAAAAAATTAATAACCATTGATACAAAAATTATTATATTATTACAAAGATCTCAAAAAATAGTTGAAAATTATTTTAAATTTATCAAATTTGAAACTATTGATAAACTTCTTAGCACTAAAGATAATTTTAAAATCATTAATAAAAATTTTAAACCTTCAATTTTATTTTCAAAAGGTGAGAAAATAAAAATAAAAAAGCAACTTAAGGAAATTGGATTAAAAAAAAATCAAAAATTTATTTGTTTAATAGCAAGAGATAGTCGTTACTTAAAAAATAGAATGAATTTTGACACCTCTTATCACGATTATAGAGATTGTAATATTGAGAATTTTACACAGGGCATAAAATATTTACTAAATAAAGATTTTTTTGTTTTTCGAATGGGAAAATTACAAAAAAAAAAATTGAACTTAAAAAATAAAAATTATTTAGATTATGCATTTTCTAAATATAGATCTGACATTTTAGATGTATGGTTGATGGCTAATTGTGAATTTTGTATATCAACAGGAACTGGTTTTGATCAAATTTCACGAGTTTTTAAAAAACCAATTCTATATGTTAATCAGTTACCTTTTACAGATTGGCCGTCTTTTAGCAGATCTCTCACACACCCAAAATTTTTGTTTGATTTAAAAAAAAAAAAGTTTTTTGATTTAAAAAACTATGTACAACACTCTTATCACAGAATGTCAGAATATAAAAAAAATAAAATAAAAGTAATTGATTTAAATAAAAATGAAATACTTTACTGTATAAAAGAATTCCTTCAAATAATGATATCAAATTGGAATATTTCCTCGAAAAGAAAAAAAAAACAAAATAAACTAAATAACAATTTTAAAAATTTCTTACTAAAATATCATCCAAAGATTGATTTTCATCAAAACATCCATAAAGATGCTTTAATAAGCAATAATTTTTTAGAAAAAAATAAAAGAATAAATTTATAATGAAAGAAAAAATTTTAATTACAGGTGGCACAGGTTTTATTGGATCTCATTTAGCAGAATATTTTGCCAAAAAAAATTTCGAGGTTACAGTCTTTGATAGATATAATTCAAACTATTCTCTAGGAAATCTAAAAAATTCAAAATACAAAGATAAAATAAAATTTATTTTTGGAGATATTCGAGACTACGACTCTACGAATAAAGCTATTATTGAAAATGATATTATTATTCATTTAGCCGCTTTAATAGGCATACCATATTCTTATTTTTCTCCACTAGCTTATATTAAAACAAATATGGAAGGCACATATAATATTCTAGAAAGTACAAAAAATAATAAAAAGAAAAAACTTATTATAACATCTACCAGTGAAGTTTATGGTTCAGCTGATTATATTCCTATTGATGAGAAACATCCCTTAAAACCACAATCACCTTATTCTGCAAGTAAAATAGCCGCAGATAATTTAGCGCTTTCATATTATAACGCTTTTAATTTACCAGTAACAATTTTGAGACCCTTTAATACTTTTGGGCCAAGACAATCAGAAAGAGCTATTATACCCACAATCATTAATCAGATACTAAAAACCAAAGATAATACTATTACTTTGGGAAATTTATACCCTGTAAGAGAATTTAATTATGTTGAAGATATTTGTGAAGCTTATTTTAAAACGGTAAAAACTAAAAAATTTGGTGAAGTTTTTAATGTTGGAAATAGTTATGAAATTTCAATAAATGATTTAGTCTTGCTTATTTCAAAACTTATGGGCAAGAAAATAAAAGTAAAGAAATCTAAAATACGATTTAGGATAAAAAAAAGTGAAGTAGATTTATTAAAATCAGATAATAAAAAAATTAAAAAAATGATAAAATGGGAGCCTAAACATAGAGGAAGAAAAGGTCTAATAGAAGGGCTTAAAAAAACTATTGAATGGTCACTATCAAATCCAAATAAAGAAACTAAAGATAAATATATAATTTAATAACCCGAAAATGAAAACAGTTGCCATTATTCCAATTAAAACAAACTCGAAAAGAGTTAAGGGAAAAAATTTTAAAAAAATTCATAACATTCCACTTTATCAGATAATTTTAAACAAAGTTAAAAAATCAAATTTTGACGAAATCTATGTGGACACAGATAGTAAAATTATTAAAAAATTTTGTGTTAAAAATAATATTTTTATAATTGATAGAATTAAAAAATTATCTAAGGATAATGCAAATGGAAATGATCTTTTAAATTATCATTTTAAAAAAATAAAATCAGATTATTATTTTCAGATTTTTATTACCGCTCCTTTACTATCTATAAATTCAATTAATCAATGTATTAAGCTTCTTAAAAGAAAAAAAAATGACTCAATCCTAACCGTCAGTGAAATTTATTCGTGGTTTTGGTTTAATGGCAAGCCTGTAAACTATAAGCCAAAAATTCTACCTCGAAGTCAAGATGCTCAACCTATAATACAAGAAACAACTGGTCTATATGGAATTAGTAAAGAGGCTTTAAAAAAATATAAATGCAGAATAGGTAAAAAACCAATTTTTTATAAAGTATCAGCTCAGGAAAGTTTGGACTTAGATAATGTTCAGGATTTTATTACACTTAAAACATATGCAAAAAGATATTTGTTTTATTGAAAATTATAGAGATATTGGTTTAGTTTCAAGACTAAAGAATTTTTCTGAAATACTATTTATTCCACTTAATCTTGAGACATTTATCTTTTGTAAAAAAAAAAAATTTAAAATCTTTGATTTTAAAAAAAATATTTCGTCTGAATTTCATAAAAAAGCACAAAAAAGTTCTAAAGAGTTTACAGATAAGATAGGTTTTAATTTTAAACTAAACTATAGTCTAAAAGCTGAAATTATTTTTTTTCTACGTTTTAGATTTAATAGCATCTTACTTATATCAGAAATAATAAAGAAGATTAAAAAAGAAACAAATATTAATAAAATTATTGTTTCTGGACTTAAAAAAAAATATCATAAAAACTTACATGATGGAAATCTTATAACTGAGATAGTAGAGAGTTTATACCGTAATGAAATAGAGATAACTAGGTTATCAAATGAAGAACATCATGAAGTAATTCCAATCATAAGAGAATATGTTCCAAATATATGCATGAAATCTCATAGTAAAAATGTCTTACTTGGAAATGCAGGTTATAACTTTAAAAGGATAATTAATATTTTAAATAAAAAAAAAGTGAAAGTTTGGATACCTTTTTTTGAAAAACTATCTCTTCCTTACAAAATTTTTTATTTTTTTTATGGATTTAAACCCATCGAATTTAAAAAGACTGAGAACAAAATAATAATCAAACAATATATTGAAAAAATTGATTTTAAATATGAAACATACAACCTTTCTACGTTGCTTAATAATTTTTATCAAAAATTGAATTTTTATTTTAATGATTTAGAGCAAAAATCTATTGCTTTAAAAAAACTAATCAATAATAACAAATTTTCATTAACAATCTCAAACATTGTAAAAGGTATAAATGGCTCTATTTTAGATAATGATATTAAATGTAATACTTTATGTGTCTCTCATGGAATTATAACTAAATCTTACGATGAGTATGACGAGATTTATAAAAAAATTATTGCAGAAGCAGTATTTGGTGGAGAAAGCAAATATTTTGCAATTCAATCCAAAATTATGAATGACTCACTTAAAACACATAAATTATTCGGAAAACCGATAGTAACTGGCAACATTGTTTTTTCTTCAATTAAAAATAATTTTCCAAAAAATAATTATGTTCTTCAAGCTTCAACTGTAAAAGATTTTACTAATTTACAATTTCTTGGAGTAGAAATGTTTTACGAGTATTGGGATCATTTATTAATTATTGATAATCTTGCCAAGAAAAATAATTTAAATGTTTTAGTTAAACCACATCCAACTATTAAAAATTGCATAGGTGATTTGAAAAAGAATTTTAAAAATATTAACTTTTCTAATAAATCTATTGATAGATTATTAAAAAAAGCATCATTGTTAATAAGTTATTCATCAAGTTCAATCGAAGATGCTCTTAATAGTAATATACCTGTAATACTATTTGAGAAAAAAAAAAGATATATTCATCTAAAGCCTTTTGAAAATATGAAAATAAATTCTGCTGTTACATACTTAAATTCAGAAGAAAATTTAATTAAACAAATAAAAAAAAATAAATATAATTCTAAGTATAATTTTGATCAGTACATTTATAAGCAAAATAATACTGAAAAAAATATTTTATCATTAATATAAATTATGAAAATTTTAATTTTCGGTGGCAAAGGTTTTCTCGGTTTAGAATTGGCTAAAGAACTAGTTAATCTAGGTCACAATGTCACAATTTTTGATAAAAATATTAAAAGAAAAACATTTAATAAAATAAAAGCTATAAGTGGTGATATTTTAAATAGTAAATCATTAGATAAAGCAGTTAAAAAAAAGGATATTGTTTTTAACTTTGCCGCTATTACCGATATCGAAGAAAGTATTAGCAATCCATTAGATACTGCAAAAATTAATATTATTGGGAATATAAATATTGCTCTTTCATGCATTAAGCAAAATATAAAAAAAATGATTTTTGCTAGCACAATTTACGTGCACAGCAGTCAAGGAGGATTTTACAAAGTTTCTAAACAATCTGCAGAATTATTTTTAGAAGAATTTTATAAAAGAAATAAACTTAAATACACCGTTTTAAGATTTGGCACTATCTATGGAAATAATTCGAGTAAGAAAAATGGATTAAAAAAAATAGTTTTCTCAGCAGTCAAAAAAGCAAAATTAGAGTATACTGGTTCTAAAAGAGCTCAACGACGGTATCTACATATTAATGACGCAATTTTTGCATGCATTAAAACTATTGAAAAAAAATACGATAACAAAAATATTTT
>Ga0209666_1003987_pt1 | contig 10557 bp, 1 predicted proteins | sample SaaInlV_125m_DNA_FD_184679 | JGI IMG/M metagenome (GOLD analysis project Ga0209666, IMG submission 184679) | Marine microbial communities from expanding oxygen minimum zones in the Saanich Inlet - Saanich Inlet SI037_S3LV_10m_DNA (SPAdes)... | ecosystem: Environmental > Aquatic > Marine >...
CGAGAGCTCGGATTTCCTGGGGGGGTTTCGGCCCGCCGGCGCGCGGCACTTGTGTCTGCCTCTGTTGCCGAGGTTCCGCGAAGCCTTCGACGCCACTTTCGACGCCGAGGCGAACGCGGCGTTTCTGCATCGGGTCGTTCGGTACGCCGAGCGGCGGAAGTGGACGCACCTCCTGCACGCGTTCCGCGTCGGCGTCGAGCGCGTCGCGAAACTCGCCGCCGAAGCCGACGATAGTCTCCTTCGCGAAGAGACGGCAACGGTTGATTCGTCGACGAAAACGACGAAAACACCGAAAACGGGAAAGACGAAAAAAACGGGAAAGAAACGTTCGGACGCCGAAGACGCGGAGACATCCGCGCCGTCGCCCAAACGTCGACGGCGAACGTTATCGTCGTCGCTCGTCGAGACGTGGCGCGCGTTCGAGCGCGACTTGACCGCCGCCGAGCGCGCGGTTCAGGGAAGCGGCGACGGGCCGGTGTTCGCGTTCGTGGAAGGCGCTCTGGTTTCGGCGTTGAAGGAGGGCAAGTGGATTTTGTTCGACGAAATAAACCTCGCGCCGGCGGAGACGCTGGAACGCCTCGCCGGGATATTAGAGAGCGCGGACGGGTCCGTGGTTTTGACCGAGCGCGGCGACGGCGCGCCCGTTCAACGCCACAAAAGGTTCCGCGTGTTCGGCGCGATGAACCCCGCGACGGATGTCGGGAAACGCGATTTGCCACCCTCGTTGAAACACAGGTTCACGGAAGTGTACGCTGGTGAGTGCGAAGGACGCGAGGATCTGTGTTTACTGGTCAGCAACGGTCTTCGCGGCGTTCCGAACGCGCCGATCGACGCGGTGGTGGACTTTTACCTCGCCGCGCGGAAAGCGGCGAGAACGACGCTCGTCGACAGCGCCGATCAGAAACCGCAGTACTCGCTGCGGACGTTATCGCGCGCGATGGAGTACGTCAGGCACGCCGCGCCCGTGTACGGCATACAACGAGCGTTGTACGACGGGTTCGCCATGTCCTTCCAGACGCTGCTCAAACACGAGTCCGCGGAAGCGCTCGAGCGACTCATCACGCAGCACCTGCTCAAAGGCGCGCCACTCAAGGTGCGCACCTTTTTGCGAATTTCGCAGATTGTCGGATTTCTTTCTTTTTTCTCGCCCACGAAAACGAAAACGAAAACGAAAACGAAAACGAATTTTTGGGCCACCCCTCCAGCCCGCGGGGTCCTCTTCGTGGACTCGTCGCGGTCCTGATTGGGGTGGCAGAGCCACTGACGGGGCCCAATACCTATTCTCCGCGCGACGCACTGAAAAGTGCGGCCGTGAGCGCGCGAGAAGAGCGGCGCCGCACATTCGTCTCGCGGACGCGGTTTTTTTTTTTTTCCTTCAAAGTTTGTCGCGCGACTTTCTGACGTCGAACTTTTTGTCGTCGACGACCGATCCGTTCCTCTCATCGCTGACTTCTATCGCTCTCTCCCACGAAACTACACGCCTAATACACGTCGTAGGCTGTGTTCAAAGCCCCTGCCGCGCCTCCCGGCGACCGCCACGAGCTGGTGGAGCAGTACTGGGTCGAAGCCGGCGACGGCGAGCGCGTCGACCCCGAAAGCGCCGGTCGGTACGTGGTGACCCCCGGAGTGAAAAAGCACTTGTCGTCGTTGGCGCGCGCGGCGCTGTTACGGCGGCACCCGATTTTGCTTCAAGGGCCCACGTCTTCCGGCAAAACCTCGCTGGTGGAGTACCTCGCCGAGCGCACGGGTCACAGATTCGTCCGCATCAACAACCACGAGCACACCGATCTGCAGGAGTACCTGGGGAGCTACGTCACCGACGCGGAAGGCACGTCCCGAGACCCGAGACCCGAGAATTTCATTTCCGTGACGCGTTTTTTTTTTCTTTTCTCGTCTCGAACACCCGTACGTCCGGCACTCGTTCGTTACTCGCGCGCCCTCTCCGTGGGCGCGACAGAGCTGGAAGGGTGCCGAAGAGTGTTCGTCCCCCTCGGACCGCGCGCGCGTACCGGCGACGCCGGCGTAAGACCCGGCGGAGCGTCAAAAGCGCGCTCGGGCGAACCGGACACATTCATCGTCTCGCGCGCGCTCCGTTGTTCTCCTTCCGCTCGTTCTCGGCTTCCGGGCTCGAACGCGCGTGTTTCTTCCCGCTCTTGACTGACCCTTAAGCGCGATCACAAAAAAACAGGCAAGCTCACTTTCCAGGAGGGCGCGTTGGTCCAGGCGGTGCGCAAGGGCTGGTGGATCGTGCTGGACGAGCTCAACCTCGCGCCTTCGGACGTGCTGGAAGCGCTGAACAGGCTCCTCGACGATAACCGCGAGCTGTTCGTCCCCGAGCTGCAGGAGACGATTCGGCCGCACCCGCACTTCGCGCTCTTCGCGACGCAGAACCCCCCGGGTGTGACCTACGGGGGCCGCAAGACCCTGTCCAAGGCGTTCCGCAACCGGTTCATGGAGCTCCACGTCGGGGACATTCCGGACGACGAGCTCCGGATCATCTTGAACAAGCGGTGTTCGGTGGCGCCCTCGTACGCGGCGAAGATCGTGGAGGTGATGCGCGAGCTGCAGAGGCGCCGCCGCGCGTCGCGCGCGTTCGCGGGGAAGGATGGGTTCGTCACCGCGCGCGATTTGTTCCGCTGGGCCAACCGCGGCGCGGCGAGTTACGAAGAGTTAGCCCTCGACGGGTTTAAAACCTTGGGCGAGCGTTTAAGGTCGGACGAGGAACGAGACGCGCTGAAAGAGACGCTGGTGAAGATTTTAAAAGTCGATACCAAGCGAGAGGAGACTTTGGCGTTCTCCGTTTTGTACGCCTCCGCGGAGGAGGCGAGTTTGACGAAAAGGCTGACCGAGGCGGCCACGAGGGCGCTCGCGACCGCCGACTGTGCCGAACGCGACGCGCGCAAAAACGCGAAAAAAGGCGGACTAAAAAAAGATACGCTCGCCGAGGTATCCGCGCGTGTAGCGCGCCGCGACGCGGCGGACGCGTCGGCGCTTTCCGCGGCTATGGCGTGGACGCCGGCGGCGCGTCGGTTGTTCTCGCTGGTGGAGAGCTGCCTGGAGCACAGCGAGCCGGCGTTGCTGGTGGGCGAGACGGGATGCGGCAAGACCTCCGTGTGCCAGCTCCTGGCGCTGTTAAGAGGGCAAAAGCTGCGCATCCTCAACTGCCACCAGCACACCGAGACGGGGGACTTCCTCGGCGGGTTCCGCCCGAAACGCAAGGAGAGCGACTTGGAGGACGCGACCGACGCGACCAAAGACTCCGTTCCGTTCGCCTGGGAGGACGGCCCTTTGGTGCAGGCCATGCGCGACGGCGACATCCTGCTCGTGGACGAGATGTCCCTCGCGGAGGACTCCGTGCTCGAGCGCCTGAACTCCGTGCTCGAGCAGGGACGCGCGTTGACGCTGCCCGAGAAGGGCGGGGAGGAAGTCGAGGAGCTCGTGGCGCATAAAAACTTTCGCGTCCTCGCCACTATGAACCCCGGCGGCGATTTCGGGAAAAAGGAGCTCTCGCCGGCGCTTCGGAACCGCTTCTGCGAGATTTGGATCGGCGCGAGTTCTGACGAGGCGGAGATGGCGCAGATCGTGCAGCGTAGGATCCCGGAGGCTCCGCTGAGCGACTACTCAAAAAAACTCGCGCAGTTTTGGAGCTTTTACCGCGAAGCCGCGGGGAAAGGCGCAGCGCGTTCGGCGCTGCTCACGCGCGACCTCGTGGCGTGGGCGCAATTCATGCGCGCCGCGAACGATCCTTCGGGCGAAGGATCCGCGGCGTCCGGGTGCTCGAGGAGGCTCTCGCCCGAGGAGGCGTACGCGCACGGCGCGTACCTGACGCTCCTCGACGGCCTCGGTTTAGGGCTGGGTCTGCCCGAGGAAACAGCCAGGCGTCTCGCCGACGAGTGCCGCGAGTTTCTGCGGAGGCAGTTGCCGAAGAAGGTGCGTTTCGTTTGGAAGTTGGTTTTTTTTTTTTTTTTCTAAACCCGGGTTTCTCCCCGCGCCCGCGCGTTCGCGCTCGGCGATGATGTTCCGTTGTACCTGGTAAGTTTCAGATTACCGTGATAGACAACATCTCGCAACCCTGAGCCGAGGGAGCGCGCGGACAATAAGAGGAGAGACCCGGAAAACCCGACGCGGAGGCGTTTTTTACCCCCGTTCCCGAGACGAGCGACGACGCGAGACGACTCACCCGTTTCCCTTTAAAAAAAAACACTTCAGGCGCACTACGCGATCGAGGCTGCCTCGAACCCCGGCGGTTTTTCTGGTGCTGCGTCGACTTTAGAACCGCCGAAAGAAAAGCGAGGCGCGACGAAAAAGGTGGAACGCGCGCGAGACGACGACGGCGCGTTCGTGGATGACGACGCCGCGAACCTCTTCGGCGTCGCGCCGTTCGCCGTACCTCGCGGATCGCTTCCGCGCGGCGCCGTCGGCGCCGTCGACGCGCAGTTCGAACTGAACGCGCCCTCCGCGAAGCGCAACGCCGCGCGCGTGTTACGCGCGATGCAGTTACCGAAGCCCATTTTACTCGAGGGCTCGCCCGGTGTCGGCAAAACCTCCTTGATCAGCGCTCTGGCGAAAGCCGCGGGGCATCGCCTGACGCGCGTCAACTTAAGCGAGCAGACGGACATGATGGATTTGCTCGGCGCGGATTTGCCAAAAGACGGCGGCGACGCGGGTGAGTTCCGGTGGGCGGACGGCGCCTTTTTGAGCGCGCTGAAACGAGGCGACTGGGTTCTTTTGGATGAGCTCAATTTGGCGCCGCAACCCGTGTTGGAGGGTTTGAACGCCGCGTTGGACCACCGAGCGGAGATTTTCGTCCCCGAGCTGGGCGAAACGTTCCGGTGCCCTCCGACGTTCCGGGTCTTCGCCGCGCAGAACCCCGTGCAGGAAGGCGGAGGCAGGAAAGGGTTACCGAAATCGTTCCTCAACCGGTTCACAAGAGTGCACGTCGAGCCCATGGAGAAACAAGACATGACCCACATCGTCGCTTCGCTGTATCCCGCGATGCCGGCCGACTTGGTCGAGAAAGCCGTGAGTTTCGTGGTGTCGCTCGCCGACGCGGCGCGCGCGCCGGGCGGAAGCTTCGCGCGCGCCGGCGCGCCCTGGGAGTTTAACCTGCGCGACGTGCTGAGGTGGTGCGAGCTCGCGTGCGACAAGCTTAAGCGCGAACAGACCTCGATGACGCGTCGTTCGTCGAACGATGAACGTGTCGTTGACTCTTTTCCCGCACGGAAAGTCGCGCAGGCGTTTCGCGAGACGCACGAGACGATTTTCGTTCGGCGCCTTCGCGTCGCGAGTGACCGCCGCGAGTGCGCGCGTCTGTTCGGCTCGGCGTTCGCGGGCGTCTTCGAAGACGGACCGTCTTTTGATTCTTTTTCGCGGACGTCGCCCGTCGCGGTGACCTTGGACGAAGACGGCGCGCTGCGCGTCGGCGGCGCCGCGCTGGCCACCTCGCGCGCCGGCGTCGGCGTTTCGCGCGCGATGAGAAACGGAAACGCGTCCGTCGTCTCCGTGCTCCGCGGCCAGACTGGCGCGCTCGAGGCGGCGGCGCACTGCGCGTCGCGCGGGTGGATGACCATCCTGGTGGGCCCGCCGGCGAGCGGCAAGACGAGCGTCGCGCAGTGCCTGGCGGACCTCGCGGGGCGGACGCTTCGCAGAGTCGCGCTCACCGCCGCGACGGATACGTCCGAGCTTCTGGGCTCGTTCGAACAGAAGGAGCCCGCGCGCGACCGCGCGGCGCTCGAGGAGGTTGTGTCTACGACGCTGCGCCGAGTCGCGGCGGACGCGCTGGGTTCGTTTTCTGGGTTCGCGTCTTCCGAAGGTGGCGAAGAAGATGGCGAAGAAGGAAAAAGGGATAAAAAACGCGTAACGCTGCTGGACGTCGTCGAGCGCGCCTGGTCGAAATGGTCCGCGTACGAGTCCATCGTCGACGCCGCGAGCCGAGGCGCGCGCGCGGAGGACGCCGCCTCGGCCAAAGAGGCGCTGAGCGCCGTCGTGGACGCCGTCGCCGAGGCGCGCGCTTTGGCGGCGAGCCTCGACGCGACTGAAGGAGGCGCGATTCGCGACGCCATGGACGTCGACGGCGATGTCGGCGATGGACTCGTGTTACACGACAAAGAGGACCTACTCGTTTCGTCCATTCGCGAGCGGCTGTCTACGTTCGGCCCCGAGGCATGGGGCGGCGCCGCGCCGAGCGCCGGCCGGTTCGAGTGGGTGGACGGCGTCTTGCTCAAGGCGGCGACGCTTGGCGAGTGGGTGCTCCTCGAGAACGCCAACCTGTGCTCGCCGACGGTTCTGGACAGGCTGAACCCTCTGTTGGAAACCGGCGGGTCGCTGCTCGTTTCCGAGTGCGGCCACGGTTCGGACGGCGAACCGAGAATAGTACGCGCGCACCCCGAGTTCCGGCTCATATTGGCGTTGGACCCGAGGCGGGGAGAGGTGAGCCGCGCGATGCGCAACCGAGGCGTCGAGGTGTTCATGAGCGGCGGCGAGGATGACGATTCCGTACGCGACGCTTCGTCTGAGGAATCGTCCGAGAATTCGAGTGCTCTCGACGTCAAAGGCCAGAGCGTTTTCGAAGACGACCCCTCTTCGCAGACGCTCACGAACGTCGACGACCTGGAGGGCGTTTTGGCCGCCGCGGGCGTCCCCGCGGGCGCGCCGCGCCGCGCTATGGCCCGGGCGCACAGAGCGTTGGTGAACGGCGACGTACTTGAGTCGTCGGACCTTTCGCCGGAGAGTATTTCTTCGGAGACGGACGAGGCGTTTAGGATTCGTCTGGCAAACGCGCGCCACGCCGTCGCGGCTCGGTTCTCTAACCTGACGCACCGCGAGGCGAGCCGCTGGGCGGCGTTGACGTCGGAGCTCCTCGCGCGCGGCGTCGGCGCGGAAAACGCGCTTCGCGTCGCGTGGACGCACGTCTACGCGCGCGGCGAAGTTTCGTCCGACGCGCGGCGCGCGACGAGGGTCGCGTTCGCCACGCACGTGAAACCCTTCTTAGACGCGATGCGGCGAGACTTCAGTGAGACGGAAAACGAGGTTCTCGACAAAAGCTCGTCGGTCGCGAACTGGGCGCGCTCGACGCTGGTCGAGCCGCTGGGTTGGCCCGAGCCGGCGGCGACAAGTGGCTCCCCGCCGGCGGACGTCGAGTCGCGCGCGAGGCGCGCGGGGGCGCTGCTTGAGACGGTCGCGGGGACGCTCTACGGCCGCGAACGCGCCGCCGCGGATGCGCTTTCGGCGACGGCTTTCGGCGGAGACGGCGTCGACCTCGACACCGAGACGAACGGCCGTTCCACCGAAAAGCGCGTCTCGGCGCTCGCGCTCGCGGCGTTCCCGCTGCGCGCGCTGCGCCGCCGCCTCGCGCTCGACCGAAGCGCGAGCTCGCGAAAACGGCGGGCGTCGGACGAAAACGCAAACGTAAACGCGTTCCCCTCGGGATCGATCGAGAACGACCAAACCGGTTCGGTCGACACGACCTCGGAGAAGACGGATACGCTTCTTCACTTGCTTCGCGCATCGGGCCACGCGTTTCTCTGCGGCGTCGCGCACGGCGCTTCAAAGGGTTTGCCTCGCGCGTCGCTCGTCGACGCCGCCGCCTGGCTCAGGCGGCTGGCGCGCCGCTTCGAGGAGGAGGAGGATACGACACAGGCGCGTTCCGCGACGGTTTCGCCATCTCCCGTGCCCGATCGCGACTCGCTCGGCGCGTGCGCCGAGCTACAAGCGCTGGCGCGCGCGGCGGAAGCGCTCGCGGCGCACGCGGTGACGTCTTTCGAGGGGGCGGGGTTTTCTCACGAGAACGCGGCGGAAGCAAACCCTACTTCGCAAATCGCCGTAGACGCGATTCGCGACGTCGCCGCGCGCGGCGCGGCGCGCGCGGCGCGCGCTGCGGCTGTTTCGTCCGCGGCGGTTTCCGCGGCGGCGGTCTCCGCGGACGTCGCTTCCGCGCTTCAGCTCTCCGTCTCGTTCAGACAACAGCCGGAGTCGCGCGACCGCGGCGCGCGCGCGCACGCGCTCGTGGACGCGCTCGCGCCCGCGCTCGACGCGGCGGCGGCGTTCGAGACGTCAGTCGCGCTCGCGCTCGTCGTCCTCCTTCGCGATGAGAATCACGAAAAGAATCTCGCCACCGCGATCGCGTCGTTACGGAACGCACAGGATGCGCGTCTGCGGCTGGAGGCTTTGGCGTGCGCCACGCCCGCACAGAAGATGCGCCGCGGCGACGACGGGTCCCCCCCCTGCGCGAGCGCCACGCACGCGTTCGCCGTCGCCCATAGCCTGCTCCGCGCGTCTCTCGCCGAGCTGGGAGACGCCGCCGCGGCGCGCGGTTTGGGGAACGTCGCCGTCGACGTCGAGACCGTCCTTCGAACCGCGTGTGGGGATTTCAATACATCTGCCGCCGCGTCGAATTTCGCCGTGAAGGTTCAGGTTCTTAAAAAGAAGAAGAAGAAGGAGGTCAAGAAAGACCGACCGGAACCGACCACGCCCGCGTCGGCGTGGGAGACGTGGCGACACGCGTGTTCAAACGCCGACGCCGCGCTCGGGGTCCCGACGGGTGACCCTCCTTCGGCTCTGTTGTGGCGGCACGGCGGCCGACCCGCGATGCCCCGCTCGGCGTTTCTTAGAGTCGCCGAGGACCGCACGCGCGCGCTGTGCGCGGCGCTCAGGCCGGGAGAGGAGACGAGAGCCGCCGTGCCCGCGGCGGCGTCGTCGCTCGAGACCATCGCCGCGTACGGTTGGGAAACTCGGCTAAAAGTTGGCGAATCAGACGACGCCGGCGTCTCGGACCGCGCGCGTCAAAGTCTCGCGGCGCTCACCTCCGCCGCCGACGCGGCACACGCCGCGGTCGGCACTTCCGTGGGCGCGTCTCTGCGTTTGGCCGCGCTGGAGGGTTTGTGTTTCTTCGCGTGGACGCACGTCGTGCCGCACGCGACGTACGATCCAAACGCGCCGGACCGTACGGGCAAACAGTCTGAACGTCTGAACGCTTTTTTGAAGGAGGCGTCGTTTGAGCGCGAAGCCGGCGGCGTCCCGGCGAGAATCGCCGCCGAGTGCGCGAGCGTCGCGGCTTCGACGGGTATGACCGCGCGGAACTCTGAAACGAACCGCCGCGATGTGGTCTTACACACGACCGTAGACGCTCTTCCATCGGGGGAGGCCGAAAAGATGGATGCGCGCGGTGACGAGAACGAATTGGGGGGAGGTTCGATCCCGCGTGATCGAGACGAACGCGAAGCGCGGGAACCCCCCGCGTACGCGCTTCCCTCCAACGCGTTGCTCCGGTCGAGCGATTTCGTACCGAACACGTCTCCTTCCGCGTCGGCGACGTCCCAATGCCCAGCGCTGGGTTTCCCGGCGTGGTCCCGGAAATGGCCCGCGTGTAAAAACGCACACGACGCGCTCCTGCCTCTCCTCGAGATGCACTCGCTCGCGACGCAGCCGTTTCTGCTCGCGCGTCTTTCTCAGCTGTGCGTCGAGGCGACGCTCGGGACGGGCGACGGTTTTGGAACGCCCTGCGCGGCGACCGTCGCCGCCGCCGCCGCGGGCCTGCGGTTCGGGGTTTCGTCTTCCCCCCGCGCGCCGAGCGACTTCGAGGCGCACAGGCACGTCCTGTGGCTCGCGGAGGAGATGGCATCTTTGAGCGAAAACGCGAAAGAAAACGCGCTGAAACTCACGGCGGCGCGTCAAAAGTGGCGCGACGCGACGCCGTCGCTGGCGCACGCCGCCTGGAGATCGTGGCACGCCGCCGCCTGGGGCGGCGTCGTCGACGCGCCGGCGGCTGTGGCGGCGCTGGCGCCGAGGAAGAAACGGCGTTTACACGGAGTTGAGGAAGCGAACATCGAGTACGGCGAGCTGTCTCACGTCGAAAAGAGATGGATCGCTTCCGCCGGCCCGGCGCGATCGGAGGACGCGTCGGCGTGCGCGCTCGCCGCCGCGCTCGTCGCCGGATCGCCGTCCGGCGTCGCGTCGCGCGCGGCGCGCATTTTGCAAATGCGCCTCGCGTCGCGCGCGCTGCGTCTGCGCAGGCCGGGCGTGTTCGCGAACGCCTCGAGCGAGTGGGCCTCGCTCGGCGCGCTCGTCGCGCACGTCGTCCTCGCGCACGCCTCGGAGGCGCGGGAGGATGACGGCGAGGAGCCTTTGAAGCGTTCCGCTTCGCGTTCGGCGGAGGCGGCGCTCCGCGAGGCGTGCGCCGCGCTCGCGCGCCACTGCGCGTCGAGTCTCGCGAAAACGGAAACGTCTTTCACGAACGACGACGACGACGATCACGCGGCGCGCGCCGAAGCGCTCGTCGATGCATTGGTTGTCCTCATAAAAAAAGTGCGCCACGCGCCGTTCGCGCGCGTCGCGGAGACGCTCGTCGCGCCGCTCGTCGCGGAGATCGCGCGCGGCGCCGCCGCGCACGCCAAACGCGTCGCGGACGACTTTTCTGACGACGACGAGACGAGTGTCTCCGACGATCGCCGCGTGACGAACGCGTTCGTTTCCGGCGCGTCCGCCCTGCGCGAGCTCGAGTCGTGCCGTCGCGATCGCGCGCGCCGAGGCCACGCCTGGGTTCTGCTGGGCCTCGCGCGC
>Ga0209666_1003991_pt1 | contig 10549 bp, 4 predicted proteins | sample SaaInlV_125m_DNA_FD_184679 | JGI IMG/M metagenome (GOLD analysis project Ga0209666, IMG submission 184679) | Marine microbial communities from expanding oxygen minimum zones in the Saanich Inlet - Saanich Inlet SI037_S3LV_10m_DNA (SPAdes)... | ecosystem: Environmental > Aquatic > Marine >...
CACCTCCGATCCGGTGGCGCTTCTGGGCCCGGGCGCGCCCGAGGCGATCCGCGAGGCGGCTCGGACGGCGGACCGGTCGCTGGACGACGACCTCGCCGAGCCGGAGGAATCCGTGGATTACGAGACGCTGGCGGCGCGCGTCGCCACGGGAAAGGGGGGGAGCAACTGGTCCTCGGCTCCGCGGTCGTCGACGGAGAAGGACAAAAAAGAAATCAAGGAGGACGCCGACGCGTTCGCGGTGAAGCTGTACCCGGCGGGGCGGATCCTGCACATGGTGCTCGTGCCGTCTGACGACGCCGAGGAGGACGTGTTAAAAGACAAAGGAGAAGAGATCCGGGAAGAACTCGAACCCGGCGCTTCCGCGAAAGAAAACGAAAACCGAAGCGAAGCGAAGCGCTACGAGCTCTACGCGGATGTCTCCGTGGAGGCGTACGACCGCATTCGGCTCTCGAAGACGATGCTCTCCGACCATTTCCTGCCCAAGTACATCGAGGCGCTGGAGGATGTGCGCGCGCGGATGGAAGCCGAGAAGAAAAGCGGGACGAAGACCGAGACGGGGCTTCTTTAGTAGACTACTAGCTAGGGTCACCGCGCGTGGTGATATCGTAGCCGAACGCGTAAAACGCGTCGAGATAAAAAGCACCAAAAAGCCGCGTCGGCTCGAGCGTCAAAAAAGCGAATCAGACGCGCCCCAGCCGCGTCGGCCGGCGGCGAGCGACGTCAGCGACGACCGCGCCGACGGCGCCGCCGAATCAGCCACCGACCCCCCACCTATTTCGGCGTCGGTCGCCCTTCCCGCCGCCTTCTCCCTCCCGCGCGCCGCGTCCGCCTTCTCCCCCACGAAGCCGTTGAAGTTGAGCCTAAGGAGCAGCCGCCTCAAGTACGGCGCCTTGGGGTCGCCGGCGAGCCGGTCCGAACGCAGCGTGTCGTATAACCCGCGCGACGTCGCGTCAAACGCGTCGCGCGTTTGTTCCATCTCCGCCGCAACGCGCGCCTCGTCCGGGTGAGGAGACCCGTCCAGAGGCAGCGTCTCGATCGCGGCGCAGACCGTCCGGGCCATCGCCAGCGTCGCCTCCACCGACTGCGTCACCGAGGGCAGGTCCAGGAAACTCTGCGCGCCGAGAGCCGCGAGGAACGCGCGGTGCGCGCGCTGCGCCTCGCCGAAATCCACGCCGTCGTCGTCGTCGTCGTCGTCGTCGTCGTTCTTCGCGGTCATCGCGTCGATCTTGTCCATCATCTCGGAAAAGCGCGCCTCGACGACGTCCGTCTGCAGGTAGGTGAGCCAGTTCTGCACCAGGAACGCCACGTCGCGCCGCGCGCGCTGGCACGCCTCCGCCGCGTCCGGCGGCGACGTCGGATCCGTTAACCGAAGCCTCCGCCGCCGCCGCGCCTCGCGCTCCTCCTCGGCGCGCAGCGCGCCGGGCGTCGTCGTCGCCGCGCCGGCGGCGACGCGGCGCAGCGTGACCCAGGCCCCGTCCAGCGCCGCGGCGGCGCGTCGCAGGCGGAGCAGGTACTTGAACATCTCGTCGTAGCGTCTAAGCGCGTCGCGCGTGAACAGCAAACCGAGCGGCCAGGGAACTGCGTACTCGAGGCTCAACTCGTCCCACGCGTCGTATTTGGGAACCGCGCGGTGGGATTCGGCCTTTCCGCGCGAACCGGTTAAAGTATCCGAAGACGGAGCGTACGGCGAGCCCAGCCTTATTCTGAACCGGCTCGCGAGCGCGTCGTCCGCGGCGGAGGACTTTGTTAGCGCCTGCGCGAAGGGCACAGCGAGGTCCGCCTCCGCGGTGGACGCGCGCGGCGGCGCGGCGAGGAGCGCGCGCGCCTCCTCGAGGAAGCACTGGTAAAAGTCCCCGCGGCCGAGCAGCAGGTAGGCGCGCAGCGCGTTTAGGTGCCGCGGCAACTCCGCGTCCACCACCACCAACTTCCCCAGCCGGTCCGCCACGGGTTTGCGTATCCGCTCCACGACGCGCTCGAAGCGCGCGCGGTCGAACGCCTCGTCCGAGACGGCCAGCGACTGGATCTGCGCCGCGGCGGCGTCCAGCACGGCGTCGGGGAGGAGCGACGACGAAGAAGCGTCTGAGGCGTTTTTTCGCGCCGAGTCAAACGCCTCCTCTCCTTCCGCGTCCAGAGCGTTTCTCCGCGATTCGCGTCGGAAGGCGCCGCGCGGATTCGACAAGACCCGAACCGCGCGCCCGGTGAACAGCGCAGCCTCCGCGGCGGGAAGCTCCACGCCGGGAGGTAACGCCTCGAGGCTCACCTGGAAACCGCGGTGCCACTCGCGCTCGCCGCCGTCGCGACGAGCCCTTCGCGCGGACCGAGACGAGGACGCGTGCGCGTGCGAAAACGAAAACGCGTCGTCGTCGTCGTCGTCTTCCGAGTCGGAGGCGCCGACGACGCGTCCGGCGTCGAATGCCTCTCCGTCGCGTCCGAAGTCTTCGTTCGTCACTCCCTCCAGATCTCCGTTTCCTAAATACACCCCCCCCTCGCCCCCGGCGCCTTTTATCGGCCGCACCCAGAACTCGCCGTGCGGGTCCACCAACCGGCCGTGCACGGTCCACGCGAGGAGCTGCTGGTACGCGGCGCGCGCGGCGCGCGCTTCGAGTTTTCTGAGCGCCCTTTCGAGCGCCGGCGCTCCCGCGGCGAGCGAGGCGGCGCGCAGGTGGTGAAGCAGCGCGGCGCCTTTGAGGGTGTTCGCGTCCGCGACGGGCTCGATGACCGCCCACAGCGAGGGCAACACCAGACTGAACTCTGAGAGCGCGGACTCGAGCGCCGCCGGAAGCGCCGGGACGATCCCGCGAAGGATGTCTTGTTCCAACTTCAAGATGGCGCTCTCGTAGTCGGTGAGCACATCCGCCACCCCCGAGGCGAGCGCGCGGCGGTACAGACTGCCGCCGTGCCCCCTCCTGGGCCCGAGCGTCTCCGCGCCGACCGCCGCCAGAGCGCCGGCCTCGTTCTCGCGCCGCACGAAGGACTCGAGCTCGCGGAAGGCGTAGCCGACGGCCACGAGCCGGTCGAGGCTGGCGCGCTCGGGAGGCTCCAGGATGCGCAGATCCGCGTTCACGGCGAAGCGCTCGGGCGCGGTCGCGGTCGCCGGCACCAAGACGATCACCTCGCCGGGGACGCCCAAGAGCGCCAGAAGCACCTCGGGGACCATCGCGGAGGAGGCCCGAGGCGCGGGGCTCGCAGTGCGCGGCCGCGAGTGGCGTCAGCTAGAGCTGTGCCCTTTTTTGAAAATCTCGGACAGGTGAGTGTTTTTTAGTGAAAATCCTCCCTGTTCGGGGCCGGTCGCGTCACGTGGGTTCAAAACGTCCCGGCTAACAATTCGTCGCGGCCGAGGGGGCTCCGGCCGCAGAGCTCTGCGGCGCGCGGCGCGACCTTCCCGCGCGGTCGAGGGCCGGCCCGCCCGTCGCGCCCCCCGCATCGCGCGATGCCTTCGGTCGCGTGGCGAGATGAGGACGAGGAGGCCGCCGTTCGCGACGAGGTGGACGGCGTGCTCGGTCGCCTGACCCGAGACTGGGCCGTCTCGCGCGACGACGCGCGCGGCGCGGGCCCGACGGGACGGACGGACGACGCCTCCGCCATCGACCTGGATGCCGTGTTCGGAGACGAAGAGACGCGCACGAAACAGAAGGGGGCGCGTTTCCTCCACCGCTCCGCCGAGGACGAGGAGGTGCGCGCGGTGCTGGAGTCCATGCGCCGCGCGACGCTGGGGCTCACCGAGCGGGACCTGCGTGCGATGCGCGCGCGCCGCGAGCGCAACGACGACGGCACGTTCGATCGCGTGCACTTGGACCGCGACGCGCCGGAGCCGTACGTCATGGACGGCGTCTTGCCTCCGTGGTACGCCAAGACGTGCTACAAGACGGTCGCGGTCGTCGCTCCCGACGACGGCATCGACCACTTGGGCGATTCGTTTGAGGAAAAAAAAAAGCGCGTCTCGTTCGTCTCCGTGTACGACGGCTTCACCAAGTACGCGCCGGGCACGACGATATGCCACCCGTCGCGGCCGGACCACGGAGGCGGTTTGTACGTCTCGCGAACCATCGAGGGGTGCTTACGGCGCGACCGAGACCTCTTCCCGGAACGCAGCGCGTTGTTACACGCGCCGCGCGCCATCGCGAAGGTGCGTTGCTGGAACCCGGACCGAGCGGACGAACCCGTGTTCTACGGCAATAAGCTCGCGTTCACGTGCGTGCACGTGGACGAGATCCTGCCCTACCCCACCACCTGGGTCATGGGCGAGGCGGAGAAGCAGAGACAAGACGACAAGTCAAATAACGCGGGGTCGCCGAGTATCGCGCGTTATTCGCCGTCGGTTTATTCGCCGTCGGCGAGGACGAAAACCGACTCGCCGTCCGCGGAGCTCTCGTCGCCCGGCTCGGCGCGTTCTCCCGGCTCGGCGCGAAGGATGCGCGCGCGAAAAGAATCCGCCTCGCCGGGCTCGGCGTCGCCCTCTCCCTCCGGGAAAGACGCCGCGCGTTTGGAGCGTCAGCACGACTCGCTGCTGAGGGCGCAGGCGGAGACGGTACGGCTGGAGGAGGAGGTGCGGGCGATGGAGAGGCGGCTGGAACGCACGCGGTTCGGAGCCGGCGCCGATTAGTAACGTCATAGCCTTTTGCTTTTTGATTCTTCGGCGGCGCGTCACCTTTGGGGCGATTCGAGATTGTCGGGTACGACGGTGAGCGCGAAAGAGTCGCGGACGTCGCAAAGAGTCGCGTCATCGGACGTCTTACACACCACAAAAAAAAACGCCGCGCCGCGCTCCGGACGTAAAGGACGTCACGTCTCCTCGCTCTCTTTCCGCGTCGTCACCAAAATCGCACTCTTCCGGCTCGCCACCCCCGAAGGCGCGTCACTCACATCTTCTCCGCCTCGCCGAAGTGCTTGGGCGGCGCGTTGGACTTGGTCATCGGGCGCTTGCACGGCTTGACGTCCCAGATGTCCTCGGCGTACTCTCTTATCGTGCGGTCGCTGCTGAACTTGCCGCTGCCCGCGACGGACAAGATGGACATCTTGTTCCAGCGCGCCTGGTCGGCGTACGCCTCGTCCACGCGCCGCTGCGCCTCGAGGTACGACTCGAAGTCGTTGGCGAGCAGGTAGTAATCCGCGCCGCCGCACACCGCGTCGCACACCGGGTGGAAAAAGTCCTCCCACCCGAAGGCCCCGCTGCGGATCTGGTCGATGATCTTGTAGAACCCCTCCGGGACGTTGAAGTACTCGCGCTCGCGCCGTAACCCGGGAACCGCGTCGGCTCTGTGCCCGAAGATGAACATGTTCCCCTCGCCGATCTCTTCCGCGATCTCCACGTTCGCGCCGTCCATCGTGCCGATGATCAAACACCCGTTCATAGCAAACTTCATGTTGCTGGTGCCGCTCGCCTCCGTGCCGGCGGTGGAGATGTGCTGCGAGAGCTCCGCGCCCGGGACGATCACCTCCGCGGAGCTCACGTTGTAGTCGGGTAAGAAAACCACCTTGAGCATGTCACCGATCTCGGGGTCCTTGTTCACCGTCTCGCCCACCGCCGAGACGAGCTTGATGATGCGCTTGGCCATGTCGTACCCGGGGGCGGCTTTGCCGCCGACGATGCAGACGCGAGGCACCTGCTTCGCGCGCTCCTCCTTCGACATCGCCTTGAGCGCGTTGTAGCGGTGGATGATGGCGAAGACGTTCAGGAGCTGGCGCTTGTACTCGTGGATGCGCTTCACCTGGATGTCGAACAGCGCGTCCGTGGGCACGCGCGTCCCCGTCTTCTCAAAGACCAAATCCGCGAGCCTTTGTTTGTTCTCGCGCTTGATCTCGCCCCATCGCTTTTGGAACGCGGGGTCCTCCGCGTATTCGCGCAGCCCCTGCAGGAGATCGAGCTCCTTGACCCACGCGCTGGTTCCCAGCGTCTCGGTGATGAGCTCGGAAAGAGCCGGGTTGCAGAACGCTAACCACCGCCGCTGCGTCACGCCGTTGGTCTTGTTCTGGAACTTCTCCGGCATCACCGCGTGGAACTCGCGGAAGATCGTGGTCTTGATGAGCTCGCTGTGAATCGCCGCGACGCCGTTCACGGTGTGGCTCGCGACGAGCGCGAGGTGCGCCATCCGCACGGACTTCTCGTACCCCTCGCCCTCCTCGATGATGGACATGCGCCCGATCTTGTCGTAGTCGTCCCCGATCACGCCTCTTAACTCCTGCGTGAACCGCCAGTTGATGTCGTAGATGATCTGCATGTGCCGCGGTAACACGTTCTCCACCAAGTCCACGGGCCACTTTTCAAGCGCTTCGGGAAGAACGGTGTGGTTCGTGAAGGAAAAAACGCGCGTCGTGATGTCCCACGCTTTGGTCCACCCCAAACCGTGCTCGTCCATTAACAAACGCATCAACTCGGGAACCCCGATCGTGGGGTGCGTGTCGTTGAGCTGTAACGCCACCTTCTCTGGGAACGCGTCGAACGACGCGTCGTGCGTCACTAAGAACCGCCGGATGATATCCTGCAGCGTCGCGCTCACCATGAAGAACTGCTGCTTTAAACGTAACTCTTTCCCTTGGTACGTGCGGTCGTCCGGGTACAGAACCGCGCTGATGGTCTCCGCGCGTTGCTTGGCTAAAATCGCCTGCACGTAGTCGCCGGTGTTGAAGCTCTCGAGGTCGAACTCTCGCGACGGTTTGGCGGACCACAACCTCAGGTTAATGGTGTTGGGCGTGTTCCAGCCCGGAATGGGCGTGTCGTACGCCACCGCGGTGACTTCTTCGCCCGAGTCCCACTTAAAAACCTGGTGGTTATCGACATCCACGGTGCTGACGTGGCCGTAGAACTTGATCGGGTACGCGATGTTGGGTCGTTCGATCTCCCACGGGTTGCCGAAATTAAGCCAGTAATCAGGGTTCTCGTGCTGGAACCCGTCGTGCATCTCTTGGCGAAACATGCCGTACTGGTACCGGATGCCGTACCCCCACGCGGGTAAGTTCTCGCTCGCCATCGAGTCCAGGAAGCACGCGGCGAGGCGCCCTAATCCGCCGTTGCCGAGCGCGGCGTCTCGCTCCTTCTCCACCAGATCCTCCAGCGAGTACCCGAGCTGCCTTAAGCCCTCCGAGAACGTGCCCTTCACCTCCAGGTTGTACAGCGAGTTGGTCAACGAGCGGCCCATGAGGAACTCCATGGACAAATAATACACGCGCTTGGGGTCCTGCTCGCGGAAGTACTGCTGCGTGTCGTTCCAGCTCTCGATCAAGCGGTCGCGCACGGAAAGCGACGTGGCCTGTTCCGTGGGTTTGTTCGGTTTCGCGACAAAAGAGGCGACGAGAGGAAAGGTCAGCGTCTGGAGCTGGGAGTCGGAGAACGCGTCTGAGGACAAATTTACCGGAAACAAAACCCATCGGGAAAAAACCGAAACCGAATCGCGCGTGGAGTCAGTCACGCGCGTCTGACGTCTGACGGCATACGGCGGCAAATCAAATCGTACCTGGTACGCCTCAAAGTCGTCGAACCTGTACCTGCTCCTCCCGAGCGTGTACTCCACGTGGTTCACGATCGAGGACTGCACGGATAAAACGTCGTTCTTGATGTAGTTGTCCATCAGGGAATACAGCAGATCTTTTTGGCGGGGTTTCATGCCGTCCGGTCCGCTCGCGCTCTTCGCGCCATCCGGAGGGCGCGGCGCGCCGCTGGATTTGCTGTAGTGCGCATTGAGCACCACCTTGAGCACCTGCTCGATGTTGGCGAGGTCGTACGGGTCATCGACGCGCGCGCCGTCGTCGCCGGTGACGTAGAAGACGTCGGACGTGAGGCCCTTCTCCATGTCCACCTCCGTGCGCTCGACGCTCAGCCCGAGGTCCTCCAGCGTGGACTTGAGCAGCTGCAAGATCCCCGGTCGGTTCGTGGCGCGGATGCTGATGACGGTGAAGGCGGGATCGGACGCGCCGTCCACGGTCACGGAAAGGTTCTCGTCGCCGTTCAGGTCGGAGACGCACGAGTCCTCGCCCGCGGGGGAGACCGCGCGCGGCGAGACGCGGCGCGGCGCGGGAACCCGCGCGGACCCGAGCGCGACCCCGCGCCGGAGACGCGGACGCGCGCCTGGCTGGGATCCGACGGGGCGAGGGGGCCTCGCGCAATTCGCGAGAGCCGCGCGGGAGGCCGCGGGCGCGAGCGCCGCCGTCGACGACATGGCGACGCGAGCGCGGTGCCAAACTCCTCGAGTTCGGGATCGACGGACACGAGGCGCGCCGGAGAGTGACACGCGCCGCGGGAAGCGGTCCGACTCGGCTCGCGTCGCCCGGCCCGAAGCCCCGATCGCGTCCCTGCAGAAAAACGACGCGCGAGTCCAGTCAGAAGGCAAAAAGCGTATGGGTCACAGTCAGCAAGCAACCTTTTTCAAACCCAAAATATCTCGCGGCCGATGAGACGCATGCATTGCCTGCCTGCGTTTCCAAAGATCCAAACGCCGCGTCGTAATAAAAACGAGATGTCGCAGCGAAAGAGGGACTCGGCGCTCGGCGCGGTCGTCACACTCCTCGGCGCGGGTATCTCGGCCCGCTGGGCCTTCGGCGCGATGCCGAAGGCCCACGCGCGCCCGGCCGGTCGACGCGGCGCGGACAGGTCGCAGGTCCGACTCGACGGGTTCCTGTCCCCGCGCGGGGGCGTGACTCGGCCACATCGAGCGTCGGTGGGCACCCCATCGTCCATCTCGGCGTTCGTGCGCTGCCCCGCGTGCGGCGCGGACGTGGCGATGCGCCTGCTGAACGACCACCTGGACAGCGGGAAGTGCGCGAGCGTCTCGACCGCGCGGGGCGATGAGCGGCGCGACGAGCGGCGACGCGACGGCGACGGCGACAAAAGCCGTGTCGCGGATACCGCGTCGGCACATCATCTCTCGTCGGGCGATCCGACGAACGCATGGAATGCGCGTCGAACGATCGCGACGGACGCGTGGACAGTGTTGATGCGCCATGACGCCCGTCGAGAAGAAAAACGAAAAACCCTCACTTCCGAACGCGCTTCCGCTGGAAAAGACCCTCTCCGCCTTCCCGGCCACTTCGTCATAGAGGACTTCGTGACGGTCGCGGAGGAGACGGCGCTCGTGAAATTCCTGGATGACGAAAAACGTTCGGGCGCGCGTTGGAAGCTCAGCGGTTTCAACGGGAAACACTTGGGCAAAAAATGGGGCGTGGAGGTTGACTTGAAGCGCAGAACAGTCAAGACGGAGAATGTACGACCCATGCCTCCGGAGCTGCTAAAAGTCGCGGCGAGACTCAGGGCCATTGCCGCGAGCGAACTCGATACGTCCTCGGACACGAACTCGAGCGACGACGTCGAGAAAGGGCGTAAAAAAGGTGTCAAAAAAATGCCTCGCGCCGTCGCGAGCGCCGTCGCGGGTTTCGCCCCGAACGAAGCCAACGCGATCGATTACCGACGTTTGTCGGGGATGGAGCTGCGGCCGCACTGCGACGACCGGCAGATGAGCTCCGGGGTTTTAGTGAATCTGTCGCTTTTAGGGGACTGCGTCATGACGTACGCTCGGGACGCGAAAAGAAAACAAAAAGCGACGCGAACATCCCTTCCCGACGTCTTATCACGCGAAGACGAAAACGAGACGCGCTCGGAAGAAACCGCGGTGGACGTGTTCTTGCCTCGGCGGTCCTTGCAAGTGCAGACCGGTGAGACCCGGTACGATTTCTCGCACGCCATCAGGAACGAGAACCTGCTGGCGGACAGGCGCGTGTCTGTGACGTTCCGGGAAAGCGCGCCGCCCGCCGCGAGGAGAAAAGCGCGCTAGTACTTTGTAGAAAGTACGTACAAAATAAATTAGAGCGTCACAGGCGGGCAGGCACGAGCGCGACGCGCTGAACGATTTCGTTACCCTTTAGTCTCCCTTTGCTCAAAGAAGACGACGTCTGAACGTCACCGCGTCAGAAAACGCTGCTCCACGCGAACGCGTCCGGGCCTATTTGCGCGCGTAACAGCGCCGCGACGAGCAGGAGCGGCCACGCCAGCTCGAACGCGGGCGTGTTCGCGACGCGACGCGCCGCCACGCGCGCGCCGCGAACCGCGTCACGCAAGTCCAGGTCCCGGAACGACGGGACCGGGGCCGCGTCGGGCGCCTTTACGTTTTCGTTCGAACTCGCCGCCGCCTCCGCCGCCGCGAGCGACGCCACCGCCGCGACGGTGGATTCGGACTCGTTCGCGCGCGAGACTCGAGTCTCCGCGCGCCGCTCCGAACCCGGGTTCCGCGCCTCCCTAAGCCGGGCCTCCGCCTCCTTCTCGCGCAGAGCCTCGTGCAGGTGCTCGACGGTCTCGCGCAGCCGCGCGCGCCGCGCGGCTTCCTCCGCCAGAAAAGCCAAGAGTCTCTCCCGGCCGAGATCAGCGGGCTTCCCCGGTGTCGTCTCCGGTGTCGTCTCCGCGTACGCGTACGCCGAGTCGACGTCCAGGAAACGCGCGTCCTCGTCCGTTTCCTCCGCGGCGTCCCGCACGTCGTCCACCAGCGTCGCCGCGTGCGCCTCCACCGCCTCGCGCAACGCCGCGCGCACGGAACCACCCACCGCGAGCAACACCGGGTCGTCCGCG
>Ga0209666_1003993_pt1 | contig 10544 bp, 8 predicted proteins | sample SaaInlV_125m_DNA_FD_184679 | JGI IMG/M metagenome (GOLD analysis project Ga0209666, IMG submission 184679) | Marine microbial communities from expanding oxygen minimum zones in the Saanich Inlet - Saanich Inlet SI037_S3LV_10m_DNA (SPAdes)... | ecosystem: Environmental > Aquatic > Marine >...
TGATCTTTTTAAATTACTGTTGAGGCAACTTTGCCTACTATTTAGTGTACCGTAACACCCATACAGTAATCTGTAAAGTACGTATTCGAGTGAAAACCGATGAAACATTTTGAATGTGTTCGGAAATATCTCGATATGACCTGCCGGATGTTTGGTATGGAGTACAGTAACATCTTGAAACTCGGCATGATTACGCAGGGCCATACCGCTTGTTGCATCACGACTACCCAATTGAATTTTGTTGAGGTTCTCCAAATTCCTCCACATTCATGCCCGGAAACGCTTCGTGGAGAAACACCTGTTGTCAGGCAGAGATACGCAGGATCTAGAGCCTTCGATGGCTGTTGCTTGAACCCTGAGATGCCTCAATGCTACCACATGCACAGGCCCGATGCCCCCGGCACGGATTTGATGAGATAATGATATATCAAAAAAGGCAGAAGAAAACTTCCGCCTTGGATGTAATGATTTTTGGGTTCAGGAATTAAAATCCCTGACCGCTGGTCGAGGTTTGTATACGACAGAGATACATGTCACTGGTCAGGTAAAGGGTCGAACCATCATTACCAAACCCACAATTGGCAGTTGCAGGACCGGGGCGAATGGTTCCAATGTGCTCACCCTTGGGCGTAAACACAAGCACACCACCAGGGCCAGTCGCCCATACCGCACCGTGAACATCGACCTTGAGGCCATCCGGCAACCCGGGATTGGCAGCGCCTACCATACTTGTTGCATCGAAGAATCCACGCTCATTGGCAACAGTGCCATCGTCAAGCACGTCAAAAGCTAACCAGTGGGCCTGCTCCGGATCTGAGTTGGCGACATAAAGCGTCTTTCCATCAGGCGATAAATCAATGCCATTGGGGCGTGTCATTTTATCGGTCAACAGGACCAGGTCGCCATTGCGTCGCAGCAGGTATACACCCTGAAATAAAAGCTCCTTCGCTGGATCATCCATGTTTTTTTCCAATCCATAGGGAGGATCAGTGAAATACAGATTGCCTTTTGAATCGTATACAAGATCGTTCGGGCTGTTGAATCGACGGTATTTATAAAATTGAACGACCGTATCGATTTGTCCCTTGGAATTAAGCCGTCCTATCTGCCTGTCACCGTGCATGGCCAAAACCAATTTGCCAGACGAATCGAACGTGAGACCATTCGATCCCATCTCGCCCAGTCTGGGGTTTTTTCCAGTGTAACCGCTTGGCTTGAGAAAAACCGAAAGACCTTCACTCTCATTCCATTTATTCACCACATTATTAGGGATATCGGAAAACAGAATCGCCTTGCTTTTACGATCCCAGACAGGACCTTCAGCCCATTCAAACCCTTCGGCCAGCAATTCGATGGTAGCATCCTGTGGAATGAGTTGATTGATTCGCTCATCAAGTCGGACCACTTCTCCAATGGAGGGACGGCGCGTTTGCGATGAAGACGTGGTTTGATCTGATGATGCTTCTTCCTGAGACCAGACTTGTGGAGTACACCAGTGCGAAGCCAGCATACAAGTTAGGAGTAACCTGATTATTGACGTTTTCATATTCATAGGAACTGGCTGAAGGTTGGAATCGCAGATGTGGTTGGTCAAGACTAATCCTGTGTCAAAGAGATTGATCCCAATGCCTTTAATGCAATAGCCTTTTGAGGATCACTGCATATCAGGGACCGTCAAGCACCATGTCAAAAATCAAACACAATGATCACCCGCTCGTGAAGGTAAAGAAATCGGGCATCCACGGATACGGTGGCTACGCACGCACCAAAATCAGTAAGAAGAAACGTATCATCGAATACGTAGGACCTCAGATAACCAAGAAGCAAGCCGCCGAGGCGCTGGAGAATGGGCTTAATGAGTATGTATTTACCCTGAATGATGAATTGGATATTGATGGGAGCGTCGATTGGAACACCGCCCGCTATATCAATCATAGCTGCGATCCCAATTGTGAAAGTGATATTATAGACGATCACGTTTGGATCATTGCAATCAAGAGTATCGGAGAAGGCGAAGAGCTTACCTATAATTATGGTTACGACCTCGAGGATTTCCAGACCAGACTTTGTGGATGCGGAGCAAAAAATTGCATGGGTTACATGGTCGCTGAAGAGGATTTCAAAAAAGTGAAAACCATGATCGATTTAGAACAAGAAACCAAGAAGATGAAGAAGAAGAGCAAAAAAAAATGAAACCAGGCATTCTTTATATTGCAACCGGTAATGAACACAAGGTATCCGAAATTGCTGAAATGCTTGGGAACTCGGTTCGCTGCCTTTCCATGAAATCACTGGCATCACCACCTGATCTTATCGAGGATGGTGATACATTTGAAGCGAACGCACTGGCAAAAGCCTCACAACTTGAAGCGTGGTTGAAAACGCAGAGCCTGGACAACAAGCAATATTACGTCCTTGCTGATGATTCCGGTCTGGAAGTGGATGCGCTTGGCGGAAGACCCGGAGTATTCTCAGCCAGGTTTGCCGCTGATGAAACAGCATGTTCTGGAAATGCGACAGATGAAGCCAACAATGCCAAACTGATCCGACTACTCAAGGAGGTGCCAGAGAAAGAACGAACCGGCAGATTCCGATGTGTGCTGGCTTTGATCCATTCATTCCCAAAAGCTACTGCCTCCGGACAATGGACATTCAGTGGTTCATGTGAAGGTCACTTGATGCTTGAATCCAGCGGTGATCAGGGATTCGGATATGACCCTCTGTTTCGTCCAATGGGTTTTGATCAGACCTTCGCTGAACTGGGTGCAACCATCAAGAACAGGATCAGCCATCGCAGTCATGCTTTACAAAAACTGCAAACATTTTTGAGCCGGACTTAGTATGAAAAAGTCTCATCTTCACCCCCACCTCACGCGCTGGGTAGCTACTCTTGTTTACCTGTGCGCCTGTCTTTGCCTGCCACATGCTCTCAGGGCTCAGGACGCAGCGGCAGACTATCTCGAACCCGGATCAGGCTGGATAGGCAGCACCATTGATGCCCAAAAAGCCGAAGGATTTCCAATCAAGGACAATCTGGCCATTCGGGGGCTGGTGTTTCGACTGGGAATGGGTGCCTATGGATGTTTTGATACAGATCTACTTCGCTGGAGTGTGGTCTGGTCTGGAGACTTTTTGAGTTACCGAAGCATGGCTACCCAATCCTATTTTCAGGTTGGCAAAAAGAACAGCGGTGGCCAGACAGCACTTTGTGCTCCAACAGGAAACATATTGACCGCAACGGGTCTTTACCCCGGCGGTTTCAGCGAAACCATCTGGCTTGCCGACCCGAGAAGCAAAGGGCCGGATCAACGCGACCTGGGTCGCGGCCCCATCTCAAAAGAATCAGGTCAGTGGGTCAGTGTAAGTCAGGCTCCCTCGGGGCCTGTGTTGACTTACAAAATAGGCAACACTCTCATCCAGGAGCATAGTCAAATGCATCAACTGCAATCAGGTGCCAACTGGGCTCGACTCCTTGAAATTGAACCGCATGAAAAGGATTTGGTGCTGGTCATCGGATCTTTTCCAGGCCAGAAAATCCAGATCGCACCCGGTCAAAGAGCCTCAGGAACCGCCACTCCTGATAATGCAAAGGGTTCTCCAACCCACTTCTGGGCGAGATCGGATGCATCCAAAGTACTCTTTGAATACATCAATCCTGGAAATGTGCTCCTGGCACGCTTGGCTCCTGCTGACCACAAAAGCAGAGTCAGGATCTTCGTAGGGAAAACTTCCAGCGTAAATCTCACAAATAAACAATCATGGATCGTGTATCCAGAAAAGGCGGCACCAAAACTCCAATGGCCTGAAACGATCACGACTCAATGGGAGCCTCATTCAACTCAAGGCAGCTTCATCCAGGAACAACTCCCACTCCCTGAAAACAACCCGTGGGGTCGTAAGGTCCGATCTTCAGCCATCGCTTTTCATCAGGATGGCACTTTGTTTATGACGACATTTGACGGGGATGTCTGGACCGCGGCTCAGGATCAGAAAAATGCATCTCAAGTTGAGTGGCGGCGCGTGGCGGCGGGACTCCATGAGCCCATGAGTATCTGTCTACGCGAAGGAGTTCCGTTTGTTTTCACTCGTAATGGAATCATTCAGCTCATGGACCATGATGGTAACGGCGAATACGAATCACATAGGAACTTTTGCAGCGAGTTCACTCAATCTGCGGAGACACGCGAGTTTGCCATGGATATGGTAATGGCAAACGATGGAAGCTTTTACATCGCTAAAGGTGGTCAGCAGCTGACTTACCAGGGCATCGACAATGGCAAAGTCTTGCACATTTCCAGGGATGGGACATTAGTCGAAGAAATGGCGATTGGCTTGAGACAGCCTTTTCTCGGTTACTCAAAAAAATGGGATATGCTCACGGCCAGTGACCAGCAAGGGCATTGGATACCGAGCACTCCGGTGCACTGGCTTCGTGATGGTTTGCATTATGGATTCCGCTCCAGTGCCGAAGTTCAGGCACCCACGAAAGACATCACAGAACCACTGGTCTGGATTCCTCATCGCATTGTTCACAGCGGTGCGGGCCAAATCTGGCTGGACGATTCCGGCATGGGAAATTTGAGTGGTCAGATGGTCTACCTGGATCACTACCGGCCGAGGTTGGTGAGTGTCTTCACGGACCAGATGCCTTCACCAAGGCAGGCAGCGGTTGTACCCTTGCCTTTCAAATTTGATGTTCCCATGTTGAAAGCAATACAACACCCCGAAAGCCAGCATCTTTATTTGACAGGATTCAAGATCTGGGGATCCAATGCCAGTGAATGGGCGGGCATTGTACGGCTGCGCCCGACAGGCAAGCCTGCCAACTATCCAGTCCAGGCCAGAGGGCTGAAAGAAGGTTTATTCCTCAAATTTGACCAACCGCTTGATGCGGGTTCCGCACAAAATCCAGCCCACTACAATGTCCAACGATGGAATTATCAGCGATCAGCAAAATACGGTTCGGGATATTACACACTGGACGAGAAAACGGGGACGGAATGGATGGGACTGTATGGGGCCTACCTCACTGACGATCGCCGGGGTGTGTTTGTCGCTGTTGCCGATCCTCAAACAGTCATGCAGGTGGAGCTCGTTTATCGCATCCAGTCTCAATCTCAGGAGTCCTTGGAGGGCTCTGCATATTTCACCCTCCACCACTTACCCGAAACCAACTGGAAGGCGCTTGGTTTTTCTGAAGCCCCCATGGACAAAGAACCAAGTCTTGCCTCCATTCCATCAGGACCAGCTGACACTCAGGAGATCTCTGCAGCCCTTGGAAAAGAGCTGTACGAAACGATGGGCTGCATGGCGTGCCATTCGAATGATGGCAGCACGGAAGGTCGAGTGGGGCCTACTCTGGCCGGGCTCGCTGGCAGTAGTCGATCCTTTGCAAAAGGCAAGGATGCATTGGCAGATGCGGATTATTTGCGCGAATCCATCCTTCAACCTTCGGTAAAAGTGCTCAAGGCGTATGCTGAATCTGACATTGGCATGCCGACCTATGAAGGCGTACTCAATGAGTCCCAAATAAACTCTCTCGTAGAGTACATCAGAACACTTGAATGAGAGTTATCGAATCACTGGGGGCGGGCCTGATCTGAAAATGAAAACAGGAACTTCCAGTGAAACGAATTCCAGATTGAATCGAAATGCTCATATGATAGTATCAGGCAGCAATCAAACTTTCCATGGATCATGAAAATGAAGAGTAATCGTTTTTCAAAATACAAGCATGCACCCGGGGGATTTACCCTGATCGAACTACTGGTTGTCATCGCTATCATAGCCATCCTCGCGGGCATGCTCCTGCCTGCCCTTGGAAAAGCCAAACAAAAAGCCAACCAGATCTATTGCCTGAATAACGAAAAACAAATGGGGCTGGCCATTGCGATGTATGCCGGGGATTTCGATGAAAGGTTTCCGCTGGCCAAAAACTGGGGCAGGTCCTGGGGGGAATCTTTTGTGCAGAAAGGTGCAACCAAATGGCTCCCTGAACTCCTTGAGCCATATCTCTCCAGAAACAACCTGACAAACCACATGGAGGAAGGGGAAAGCGGTCACGGTCATCATCATCCGGGAAAAGGCATCTGGGCCTGTCCATCCGGTTTGAAAGCCAAAGATCCGGATGTGGCAAGACTGAACGATTTTTTGGCAGATAATGATCATGTAACTTATGTATGGAATCATATCTACCTAAAAAAAGACAATGCATCCTATGAGACAGATCGCCCGGTCAGCGGCCGACGCACGGCCACCGTTGTCTCGCCTTCGAGGGCTGTCCTTATCTGGGAAATGCCTTATTGGAACCCAATGAGATCTGCCCATAAGGATGCCTTGAATCTCGTTTTCGCAGACACCCATGCGGAACTCGAACGCAGAAAAACCGATGAACAGGATTGGTGGCGATATCACAGCCGGCGTGGTTGGGATGACAGTGATTTAACAGGCAATACAGACCTGCAGTAAACTGTAGTTACGCTAGACATTTCTTCATTCATTCATGAAAGCAGCATTCATTCAGGAGACAGGGGAACCCGATGTCATTCAATATGAGAACCTGCCCAACCCAAGCCCCTCAAGAGGGCAACTCTTAATCGAAGTGGAGGCCGTTTCTGTCAACCCCATCGACACCTACATCCGTTCTGGGAAAATCCCCATGGAAAAGCCTCTACCCTTCATCCTCGGATGTGATTTTGCCGGTAAGGTGATACAGTGCGGTGAGGGCAATTCCCAATTCAAGCCCGGCGACCGAGTCTGGGGAAGCAATCAAGGACTGCTGGGCCGACAGGGAACGTTTGCCGAACAAATCGTCATTGATGAGCAATGGGCTTATCCAACTCCTGACTCGGTTTCATCGGAAGACATCGCGTCAATCTCTCTCGTAGGTATCACGGCACACCTGGGGTTATTTGCGGAAGCTCAATTACAACCAGGACAAACCTTATTCGTGCCCGGGGGTAGTGGTGGAGTCGGATCCATGGTGGTGCAAATGGCAAAAATCGCCGGAGCTCATGTGATTACCACGGCAGGCAATAGCGCAAAAGCCGAGGCGTGCCGAACAATCGGAGCAGATGAAGTCATCCTTTATAGAGAGCAATGCCTCGAGAACGAATTAAAAAAACTCGCACCAGAGGGTGTGTCGGTCTGGTGGGAAACATTGAGAGAGCCCGACTTCGATTTGGCAGTATCAGCCATGGCCCCCAGAGGGTGCATGATTTTGATGGCCGGGCGTGAGGCTCGTCCAAACTTTCCAGTAGGACCTTTTTATGTCAAGCAATGTCGCTTACATGGTTTTGTCATGTTTGGGGCAAGCGCATCCGCCCAATCCAAGTGCGCTGAAGATATCAATCAATGGATGCAGGAAGGTAAACTGAAGGCACGCATTGACCGTATTCTTCCTCTATCGGAGACGGCTGAAGCTCATAGACTCCAAGCTGATAATACCGTGAAAGGAACAGGAGTCCTTAGCGGCAAAATCGTCTTGAAACCCTGATTCTCAAGATCGCATGACCAGCTCACACATGAGACGGTTTATGGGTATGAAGGAAACCCCATACGATCGAGCCACGATCCCTGAAGATCTCAGCGAGTAGCACTCCGTAATCCATAAGCAAAACAGATTAACATTCAGAGCCGGTTACCCCTTTGTTTCATGGTTTATAATTCAATATCCTAATATCATTGGCACAATCTTTTGACATGCAAGATGGAGCGATGTTCAATTGCCTGATCATTCTGTGATCCATTCGCAGCCTTGTTTCGCAGTGGATCATTGGATAGAACACGATGACAATAGAAGCGTTGACGTATATTTTTCTGGGATTGGTCGCCTTGATTGCAGGCGGAGAACTACTTGTGCGCGGTGCGGTGGATCTGGCCAATCTCGTCAAGATCCCCCCTCTGGTGATTGGGTTGACGGTAGTGGCCTTTGGAACAAGCTCGCCGGAATTAGCTGTCTCTATTCGTTCAGTAATCTCTGGCAATACCGGAATTTCGGTAGGCAACATTCTTGGAAGTAATATTTACAACATCCTGCTTGTTCTTGGAGTAGCCGCTTTATTGACACCACTCAAGGCTTGCAATCAACTCATACGATTTGATGTACCCATCATGATCCTGGCGTCAGCAATGACTTTACTGCTTTCATTGGATGGGGTACTGACACGGATGGATGGAGCGGGGCTTTTTTTATCTCTTTGCGGGTATACCGTATGGCAATTCAAAAAAGGGAAAAAAGAACAACCAGCTCAAAAGCCCGGCTCAAACGGCGATGCTCGAAAAGAAGGAAAACCGGCTGCGTGGATTCCTTTGAGATCCCTGATCGTGATCTTACTCGGCTTTGGTTTACTTTCAGTGGGATCGCGCGGACTGTTGATCGGCGGAGTCGCCGTCGCCACGGCTCTGGGAATAAGCGAACTCATCATTGGATTGACCATTGTCGCCATAGGTACTTCATTGCCGGAAATAGTCACTTCGATCATTTCCATTCGTAGTGGTCATCTGGACATGGCGGTCGGAAATGTGATCGGCAGCAATCTGTTTAATCTTCTGGGAGTTCTCGGGTTGACGGGTATGGTTGCCCCTCATGGAATCGCCATCCCCAAAAGCGCACTTGAATTTGATATGCTGGTGATGCTGGCGGTGGCCGTCGCATGCCTACCCATTTTTTTTACCGGTAAACAAATTTCACGCTGGGAAGGGGGGCTGTTCCTGTTCTATTTTTTCGTTTATACGGCTTTCCTCATACTGGATGGACTGGGAAGCCAGCACCTCCGAACACTTGCGTGGGTAATGAGTGTTTTTGTGGTTCCCATTACCGTGCTTACACTCATGGTAGCGACTTACAAGGGCGTACGCACCAAACCGACACGCAAGTGATACCACCATCTCCATGAAACCTGCCTCGGTAATCTGTCCCCCTCAGGCTCGAATCTTCGTCTGCTTCGCATCGTGGGTGATCCTTCAGTCTCCCTTATTGTGGGCACAATCGTTTGAAGATTCCGTTGATTCATTACTGGCGCCATACGACCGGCCCGATGCACCAGGCCTGGCTTTGGGAGTGATCAAGAACGGCAGGACTCTTTACGCAAAAGGATGGGGAATGGCGGACCTGGAACACAAGATTCCAATCACTCCAAATTCTGTGTTCGACGTTGCCTCTGTCTCAAAACAGTTTACCGGACTTGCCATTGCCATACTGGAATCAGAAAACAAACTGAACCTTGAAGACCCTATCAAAAAGCATGTCGCAGGACTTCCCGATGTATTTGCCCCCGTTCGACTGAGGCATTTATTGCATCATACCAGCGGAGTTCGTGATTGGCCGGGTCTTTTTATACTGGAAGGACGTCGATTTGATGATGTCATCAGTTTTCATGATATCCTGAAACTGACCCGTCGTCAGAAGGACCTGAGTTTCTCTCCCGGTGAAATGTATACCTATTCCAACACAGGATATAACCTGCTGGCACGAAGCGTTGAAACGATCACAGGAAACACCTTTTCAAGCTGGGTTCAGCAAAACATTTTAACCCCACTGGAGATGCATGATTCCCATGTTCGCGACGACCTTGGAAAACTGATCCGTCATCGAGTTCGATCCTATCAAGGAAATAAACAAGGACCCTTTCAAAATGTCGGGAATCAATTGATGGCCCTTGGCTCCAGTTCGCTTTATTCGACCGTCCATGACCTCTTGAAATGGGTGCATCATTTTGACCACCCGGAAATCACCCAGCCAGCTGTCATTGAAAAGTCGATGCAACCGGGCTCTTTGAAACAAGGTGCATCCACGGGGTATGCCTATGGGCTGGGAGTAGGTGAATACCATGGCACCAAAAGGATTTCGCATAGCGGTGGTTGGGCAGGTTTCAGAACCTATCTTTTGTATTTTCCCGAATTCAAACTCGGCGTTGTCGTATTAAGCAATTGGAGTGGCATGAACACCTCTTCCATCGCCTACAAAACAGCCAGGCTTGTTCTCGGAAACCAACTGACGCCTGTCCAGGATTCAAACTCTGGAAAAACTTCCGCGCATACGTTTGAATATTCTGAAGTGTCACATGAGGGATGGGAAAAATGGTCCGGCCCCTATACTGAAGCCGATCAAACTGAACCCTCAGTCTGGCTCTTCAACCGGAACTCACAACCTTGGATAAGCCTTCCTGACGGAACAGGAGTGGAACTGACATTCAATGCACCGAACACTTTTTTTCATCCGGAGAAAAAACTGAAAGTAACATGCACTGCAGGCATCAACGATTGGCCGCGCGCTTTGACTATTCAATCTCCCGGTTGGACAGGTTCCGCAAAGGAGGGGATCTCTTCAGATTTCAATCGATCCGAACTCGATGATTACACCGGTGTTTATTATTCACCTGAGCTGCTCACCCATTACCGCCTTGAAGTGAGCGGGAAAAACCTGAAGGCCATTCATCAACGACGTGATCCTGTCACACTCAAACGATTCGCCAAAGACCGGTTCACATCACAGGTCTGGTATTGGAGCAAGGTGAATTTTGACCGAGACCTCACAGGGAAAG
>Ga0209666_1003994_pt1 | contig 10542 bp, 3 predicted proteins | sample SaaInlV_125m_DNA_FD_184679 | JGI IMG/M metagenome (GOLD analysis project Ga0209666, IMG submission 184679) | Marine microbial communities from expanding oxygen minimum zones in the Saanich Inlet - Saanich Inlet SI037_S3LV_10m_DNA (SPAdes)... | ecosystem: Environmental > Aquatic > Marine >...
TCGACAGGAACGCATCCACTCCCATCTTCCCCCAGGCTGGCCCGGGGCTCGATGCCCTGCTGACCCCGCCCAACTGGACGCAGCTCCTGGCGCCCCTGACCGCCCAAGGAGGCCCGCTCCAACCAGGGCTTCCCCCAGCGCAACTCGCAGACGGCCCCATCGCGGCGCTGCTCGCTAACATCACGAACGCCCTGGTCCAGCCCTTCGCGGGTCCCAACCCGACGGGCCTGTTCCCAAACGCCCCGAACTGGACCGAGATCCTCGCAGGAGAGAGACCCTCTCTCCTTCCCGGCGACGGAACTCTACTTCAGCCCTTCGGCGGCTTGCCGCCGTTGACGCTCCCGAACGGAACCATCCGCGAACAGCTCGCGGCGCTCCTCGGTAACGCCACCGACGGCCCCATCTTCCCCCAGAGTGGACCGTTGGCGAACTTCTCCGGTGGGTTACTGAACCCGCCCAACTGGACGGAACTGCTTCAGCCCTTCGCGGGACCGTTGGCGGGATCCGTCGGGATCCAGGCGCCGAACTGGACCCAAATCCTGGCACCTTTCCGGGGCGCGGGTCTGCAACTGCCGGAAGATGGCGTCCTCGACGGCGCCATCCGCAGCCAGCTCACGACGATGCTCACCAACGCGCTGAGCGGCGGCGGCGGCGGCGGCGGCGGCGGCGGCGGTATATTGGACGGCTCCATCTTCCCCCAGAGCGGCGCGGGTAGCTTCCCCATGAGCGCCGGCAACTGGCTGCAGCTGCTGACCTCGGCGGCGACGGGCAACGGGCAGCAGCTCTTCTCCACCTTGGCCGGTAACGCCATCCGAAACCAGCTCCTGGCGTCCTTCGGCAACGCCATCGGCGGAGGTGGCGGCGGCGGCGGCGGATTATTCGACGGCGGCATCTTCGCGCAGAGCGGACCGGAGTCCATCTTCCCTCTCGCCGACGCTGGATCCCTCTTCGACGGCTCCCTGCTCAGCTCCCTCGGCGGCGGCGACAGTACCCTCGGCAACATCCTCCCGCTTCTCATCGCGGGCATCAGCGGCGCCGCGAACGCCGACGGTACCGTCCTCGCGCAGAGCGGTGACTCCACGTCCCTTCCCTGGCTCAGCCCCGACTGGACCCTGGACTTGCCCACCTGGCCCGAGCCCAGGGACGCAACCGCGGGTTCCGACCTGTTCGACGGCGCTCTCCGCGAAAGGCTCGTCTCTCTGTTCACCCCCACCGACACCGATGCGGCACCCGGCGCGCTCTTCGACGGGTCGCTCTTCGCGCAGAGCGGCGGCGACGACGCGGGAACCCTCGGCGGCGCCGCGGCTCCCGCGTGGCTCAACCCCGACTGGAGCCTCCTCGGCGGCTCCGGCGCCGGCGCGACAACCCCGGGGACCCAATCCACCGCCAACGAATTCCTCGCGCAACTCCTCACGCTCTACGAAGGAGACGCCGCCGACGGGTCCATCGCCGCGCAGAGCGGCGAGGACGGCACGGATACTTCCAGCGGCGGCCGGTGGTTCGATACGACGCGACCCGCGGGCGGCGACGGATGGTTAATTTCAGACTGGACCTTACTCGGCAGGCTCGCGGCGCTCGCGGCTGAGCCAAACGCCGAGGAGTCCGCCGGCGCGGCGTCCGGCGGCGCCTTCCGCGAGGGCCTCGCGTCCATGTGGGGCGACACGTGGTTCAGCCAGATCGTCGGGTCGGTGATGCAGAGGCGCCAAGACGCGCAGCAACCCCCGAGCCCGCCCCCCGCCGCGTCTTCCGGTGCGTACATTTTTATTTGCACATGGGCGATTAGACTGACTGACGGCGTGTTTGTTTTTTTGCAGGGACCGGCGCCGCGCCGAATGGGATGACCGGGACGACCTACCCTCCGTCCTATCCCAACGGACCCCCGATTCCCCCGCGCGACGACGACGACGTGGCCGCCTCGGGCGGGCCTTCCATGGACTCCCTCATGGCCAACCTGAGACACGCGAACGGCACGATCAACCCCGAGACGGTATCGGACATCACCGCGGTGCTCGGGACGCTCGCGGGTGTCAACGTGACCGGCGCCGACTTCGACAACGCGTTGGCGCTGGCCGTGGCGGCGGGGCTCACCGGCATCCACAAGGACGACAACGACCACGACGACGACCACCACGCCCATTCCGAGGGGCACTTTAACCTGGCGGACACGCAACAAGCTACGCAGTACCGCGAGATGTTCGGCGCGGCGCTTCGATCGGCGGGTGACTTCATCGAAGGGCAATTCGCCGCCAGCGCCGACGCCGACGGCTCGGTGGGCGACGGAGACTCGGACGGCGTCGAGTCGCTCGTCGCGGCGGCGATCAAGGTTGCCGAGGATAACGCGGATCACTTCATCGACATCGGGCACGGACAGGGTGCCGAGGGTGCCGACCACGTGGACGCCGACACGGCGGTGGAACTGTTGGACCGAGTCCAAGGCGTCTTAGCCGCCGCTCGCGGCGATTTCCACGCGATGCTCGAGCAATCGCAGCAGGCGCAGGGTAACAAGGCACCCGGCGCGCCCGACGGGTACCTCACCGCCGCGCAGTTGCTCACGCTCATGGGCGGCATGAGCGGCCTTCCGGGTATGGACGACTCGATCGGTGACCCGACGGTTCCGGGCGTGAAATGGCCGTTTAACGCCACCGACAACACCGAGGCGCTCGGGAACATCGCGGACAAGGTCAACGACGACCCGCTCGGTTACCTCGACGATTTAATCGACGATCTGATCAACCCGCGTGACGACGGCTTAGTGGGTGCGCAGTCCGGGCCGCAACAGAACGACGCCCCGACGATCGACATCGGCGCCCAGGGCGACGAGAGCGGCGACGGACGTTCCCCGGCGGCCAAATTTTTCGAGAAGACGGAGGCGCAGGTGGCCATCCCGGTCGCCGCGATCGTCCTCGCGGGAGGGATCTTCGCGGCGTACACGTCGGGTCTCTCCGGCCGGCTCTTCGGCGCGGCGGCGCCGGCGGCGCCGTCGGGTGACCGGTCCGGCGCAAACGACGGCAACGGAAACAACCGGATGTTCCGGAGCGAGGGCGACGTCGCGACCGGCGCGTCCACCGCCGTGAACGCCGGCGGCGACGGCCAGATCGTCCGTCGCACGTCCACGTCCACCAAGATCGAGATGTCCACGGGGGACGGCGGCGTTGGGAATGGTCAGGGCGGGCGGGCCGTCGGAGGCCTCGAGTCCATGCGTCGGGGGTTCAGGGACCTGACGTCGCGGGCGGGGAGGAGCGCTTCGGAGGCGAGGGCCATCCGGGACGAGAAGGCTCGCGCGTGAACATGAGTTTGTGAACAGCCGCGGGGGAAGTTCCGTGCAGATGGGCCTCGTCCTCCTCTTGTTCGCATCCACCTCCGATTTTCGTGGATGTGATGTCCACCGCACAAAAGGGAGCGCGTGACGAAGGTCCTCACAGGCTGGCGCATGACACTGAGCCGCGACGCGGCGACTGTGTTTCGTTTTCAGCAGCCTATGGGGACCTTCCCACTCGATCCTTGGGTTCCAACGCTCTATCATCTGGACATCACATTCACGAAGCATCGGAGGTGGAGGCGATACTATCCTCCCATCTGCACGGAGCGCGCCGCCTCGCTCGCTAGCCCCTCTCCTTGCTTGCTTGTCAATGAAAAAGTGTATTGTTTCCTCTTCCACGAGGGTTTCCTCCCCACACGTAGACCGCGCGCCCGTAGATACGTAGTGGCGACCATGAGCCGCGACGACGACAACGCGTCCAAGATCGCCGAGAAGCTCCTGCAGGGATGGACCATGCTCGCCGAGTACTGCCCCGCGGACGGATGCACCACCCCGCTCATGCGAGGGCGCGATGGGCGTCGCTTCTGCGTCGCGCACGACATGTACGTCATGTCCCCGGAGGAGGCTGAGGACATGAAGCGGAAAGGGGGCGGCGTCGGGGGAGGCGATGCGACGGCGACGAAGGCGTCTCCCACGCCCGCCCCCGCGCCGGAGTCCAAGCCCCCGGCGCCGGATCGCATCGACTTCTACAGCCAGCTTCGCGCGGGGCGATCCCCAAAGTCAGATCCCGAACCACTGGCGCGCGGGTACAACGACGACGGCGCGGCGCCCATAACGCTGGACCGGAACGGCGGCGCGGGCGACGAAGACGATACCGAAGCGAGCGCGATCGCGAGATCGACGCGATCCACGGTCGCGGCGAAGATGGAGGAGGCGAGGGCCGCGCTCGCGCGCTCCAGAGATTTCGCGGAGAGTGCCGAGGTCATGCGGTTCATCAGAGAGTGCGCCGACACGATGAAGGCGTGCGACGGCATCTGAGCACTGAATCTAGCTAGGAAGACGCCCCCGACGGGTGTGTAATACATCTCGGATGGAAAAAATCGTGCTAACGCGGGCCAAGTCGCCCGCCCCCACCGCCCCCGCGTCCGTCTCTTCGTCAGTCCCTCGCCTCGGAGATTGTCTCGTTCTTTTTCCTCCGCTGCAGCGCCAACAAACCCGCGTAGACGCCGCCCTCCTTCTCCACCAGCTCCTCGTGCGTCCCGCTCTCGCACACCTTCCCGGCGGAGATGACGTTGATTTTAGTCGCGTGCCGTACCGTGCTGAGCCTGTGCGCCACAACCACGGCGGTGTGCCCGCCGATCGCGACGAGCCGGTCCAGCGCTTCCTGCACCGCCGCCTCCGACTCGAGATCCAAAGCTGAAGTCGCCTCGTCTAACAACAGCATCTGCGGGTTACGTAGAAACACCCGCGCGATGGCGAGCCGTTGACGTTGCCCGCCGCTCAGACGTATACCGCGTTCGCCCAGCCGAGTCTCGTACGCGTCCGGGAATGTCATGATGAAGTCGTGCGCGTTGGCGGCTTTGGCGGCGGCGATTATTTTTTCCTCCGTCGCCTCCGTCTCGGGATCGAGCCCGTACCCTATGTTTCCCCCGATGCTGTGATTGAACATCTGCATGTCCTGCATCACGAGCCCTATGTGCCTGTGCGTGCTCGCGAGGTTCAGGTTGCGGATGTCTTTGCCGTCGAACGTGATTGACCCGCCCTTGACGTCGTAGTACCGAAGCAGTAAGCTCACGACTGTCGTCTTCCCGCCCCCGCTTTTCCCGACCAACGCGGCGGTGGACCCCGGCGCGACGACCATGTCCATGTCGTCTATGACCATCGTGTTTGGACGCATCTGGTACCAGAACTTGACCTTCTCGAAGCGAATCTCGGGCCCCGTGCGGTAGGTGGAACCGCCCCCGGGCCGGAACACTTCGCCGGCGTGCGGTGAGATGTCGGGGAGGTTATCTTGCAACGAGAACACCCGGCTGGCGCTCCCCGCGGCGCGGACCAGGCTCGTCAGGCAGTTGCTCAGCGCGGTGTACGAGCTCGTGACCGAGTTGAAGTACAGCTGGAACGTGATGAGTGATCCGATGGACAGCCGCGGGTTCGGGCGCTCCATCGTCATCCCGCCGCCGAGCCACAAAATCAAGACGCTGGTGCCGAGTTCCAAAAGATTCGTCAGCGCCACGGTCAGCGCGCCCCCGAAGGCGTCCTTGATCCCCGCGTTCAACGCCGCGCGCGCGTGCTCCTCGTACCGCCTAAACTCCACATCCTCCGTGGACACCGCGCGGACCGTTCGGATGTTGCCCAGCGCCTCGTTCGCCGCGTTGGACGCTAGGCCCAACATGGCGGAAATCTCCCGATTCAGCGATTGGCTCCATCGAGCGTATCGCTTGATCAAGAACGTGATGGGCATCACCACCGCGAAAGAGACCATGGCGAGGCGCCACGACACCAAGAAACACATCGTCAGGCCGCCGCAGATCACCACCAGGTTCTGCGCCGCGAGTGAGAGCACGGTGTTGCACGGCGCGGTGAGGTTGGTGCAGTCGTACGATAGCCTCGACAGTAAATCCCCGGTGTTGACGCCGTCAAAGTACGCGATGTCCTGAGATAAGATGTTCCGCAACAAACCCGTGCGAACCTTGTACGCCAACCGTCGCCCCACCAGCGAGAAGCACACACCTTTGAACGCGCTGAACACGGACACACCCGCGGAGGATATCAGCAACGCCAGCGCCGTTTGGTTGAAACGCTCTTTATCGACGGCGATTGCCGCGTCGAACGCCGCGCCCTGGAAGTGCGGCACGAAGAGCGCAGCCGCGGACGTCACGAGCGTGGTGCAGATGGCCAGGGTTATGAGCTGCCACTCGAGCTTGGCGAGCGCCATGACGCGCCATAGGTACTCCGCGGGCGTGCGCTCGTTCTCCGCCTTTGTCCCCTTATCGCCGCGGATCCCGCCCTCCGCCGTGGCTCTGTCCTTCCTGCAGAAGCACCGCATGCAGCAGTCAAAGTCGCACGTCTTGCACCTGAACCCGCCGAACCGCAAACCCTTGCTCCCGGCGATCAAACGTAAGCCGCACATGTCACAGACGTGCCCGACGACCCTGTCGTGGAACTGCAGCTCGTGCGCGTGAAAGTCGCGGCGAAGCACGCCGGTGCGAACGGTGCAGCTTTTTACCCACGATCGGAGATAAACGCTCTCGGCGTTGATCGCCACGATGCTCAGCGCCAGCAAGACGACCGTCCGCGCCGTCTTGCCCTCCGCGTAGAAGAACGAGACGCTCTTGACCGCCACGTACGCCTGCATGGCGACGCAGAGTAGGAACGTGGACTCGACGATGACGTCGCGGCGTCGGATGGCTCTTTGGTTGTGAAATTGATCCTCCTCGGATGGGGCGAAGTCGTTGGGATCGAAGTGGCCGGGGTCGTTCGGGGCGTCGTCCACGGCGATTCCCGCGGGTGACGCGTCATCGCCGTTGGACGTACTGACGGGTGGGCACACGCGGTCGTCGTCATCGTCGTCGTCGTCGGGCGCGAGCAAGGGCCTGGAGAGGGTGAGGTCCGCTTGCGATGTGTTGCGGGAGCCCCTTCTGGGGGGCGGCGGTGGGCCTGTGTTGCGCTGCTTCCCGAGGGTCACCGCGGCGGTTCCCGCGACGATGTACAGCACCAGCCTCACCGCGAAGAGCGCGAGGAGGTCGCCGGTGCCATCCTTGAAGGTCTCCGCGCTGGTCAAGTTGAGCAGCTCGCGCCAGATCTTCCCCAGGTTCTTCTCCCGCGTGAAGAAGAGAATGGACGCGCAGACGCAGTCCACCAGGAGGATCGCCAGGAGCGTGACGCCGTTCTTGAGCTGCCGGCGCCGTATGCTCTCCTGGTCCGTCCGGTGCAGGAAGAACGAGGCGCGCGCCATCGTCCCACGACCCACAACCTACCCTCGCGCCTCCGAATGTGTCGGCGGGAAAACAAGCGGCGACGACAACATGACTGGACTGGCAGCTTGTTAAAGTTCAATATGTACAAGAGCTCTACGAAGGGAAAGGGGCGCATCGTCCACCCCACTCCCGGATTTATAATAAACACACCCTCACCCCCGAACGTACAAGTACCTCGTTCCATCGTCAGATCAGATGAGGAACCGTCCGTCGATGAGAGACTTTCGCGAGATGTTCGTCTCTCCGAACGTTCCCCGAAGGTGGTCGACGAAGATGCCGACGAGCCAGGTGAGAAACGCGGCGATGGCGAACGAGTTGAACTCCTTGTCCAGCGCCGTGAACACCAGGAGGTCGAAGATCAAGAGCTGGAGCTCGATGCCGTAGAACATAACCTTCTGGAAGTTCATCTGGAAGTCGTGATAGAACACCGGCGAGGCGCCCTGCATCATGGAGACTGTCTCCGGAGGCATGTTGGTGATTCGGTCCAAAAACGGCCTCTCCAGGACGAAAGAGGACGCGTTCGCCTCGGTAAAGTTGATGAGCTGCTTGAAGATGTCGCCAATCTCCTCGGCGGCCGCGAGGGTCTGGTCGCTCACGAGGGTGCTCCCGCCGCCTCCCATCATGCCGCCACCCATGCCACCCATCATGCCGCCGCTCATGCCCCCCATCCCGCCGCCGCCCCGCCCGTATTCGTTGCGACCTCGCGACCCCGCCGTGCCGCCGCCGCGGGGCCGTCCGCCTCGCTGGGCCATCGCGCCCGCCGCGCCGCCGAGCATCCCACCGCCCTGCATCGCGGTGCTCTCCTGAATCCGTCGCAGCAGCTTACTCTCGTACGCCATGCGAAGCTCTTTGGTGATGTAGAGCTCAAAGACTTGGTTCTCGGCGAGCTCGGGGCGAGCCGCGCTGGGCACCAAACCCCTCGCGCTCACCTGCATCTCCTCCTCCCTGCGCATCTGCGCCATGAGCTCCTGCATGCTGGTGTCCGAGAAGGTCATGAGGGATCTGCCGTGGAGGTAGTAGCCGCTGCACTCGTCGTCGAGGAGGATGATGGACATGTTGGCCATCGTGAGGAGATCGACGAACTGCTGGATGGGGTGCTCCACGTAGTTGTGGTGCCAGACGTACTTGTACACAACCTGCCCGAGGACGATGGCGCACATCAGGATACCCGCGAGGGCGAATCGCAGGAGGTGCGACTGCACCTGGTAGGGCTTCGGGTCATCCGTCGCGAGCGTCGGCTCGATGACGCACATGTTCTGCCAGTCAAGACCCAGCAAAAACAGGAGCATCAGCGTCAGCGTGAAAGCCCTCGACGTGAGGCGCTCCGTCTGCAGCTCGTTCCACTCGTTGGCGATGAACATCTTGCGCCACGCGGACACCGGCGCGTTCATCATCTGACCCTGCGGCGTCGTCGTGGCCCTCGGCTTCTCCCAGTCGAGGAAGAAGATGTCGTAGTTGCACTGCCACGCGATGGTGTAAGCCATGCCCACGGCGGCCAGGCCGACCGCCGCGTCGAGCACCTCCTTGAACATCTTAACGCGAGAGTCGGTGTCCATGGGAACCACGGTGTACACCTCTTGCTGCGCTTTGAAGAACAGGAACCAGTACAGCCCGCCGAACATGAGAACGACGGCGAGGCCGCCGGACACGCAAGCGGCGCCCGAGCCAATCGCGTACATCATGAGTGACGAATCGGCGTCGCGGGTGATGCGGCGCCTGGACACGCGCATCATGCCGTACGCCCAGTACACTCCGCTGAACACCATGGCGGTGATGAAGATGTTATCCCACGTCGTCCAGAAGGAATCGACGACGCCGTATTCGCACTGGAAGCTGACGCCGTCCTCGACGGTGTACGTATAGGACGGGTCCCTGCTGGCGTAGGTGATTGATACCGCGGGGGGAAAGATCTTGGACTTTTCATCGCTCTGCGCGGTGATCGTGAACTTGATGTTCTTCATGTAGGTGACTGCCTTCTTGGTGCCGGACGCGACGCCGGCGGTTTCGTCGATGACAAAAAACCTTCGGACGAATATGTCGTCATCCGCGGCGGCGTTGGCGTTCTCGGCGATGTTGGAAACCGCGATGGGCACGGGGTAGAGTCGCTCCGGCCACGTGTCGGCGGTCGCCGCGAGACCCCCGAGGTCCTGGAGGTAGAGGTCGAAGAACAGCGTCTCGCCCCCGGTGGAGATACCCATGCCCCGCGCCGCGTCCAGGGCGTCAGCCACGGGCAGCTCGCAGTCGTTGAAGTAGTTGGTGCCGAATCGCGCCCACGCCTGGAGGTCGCTCTCCTTACCCCCGCACAGCTGTAGGAGCTTGCCGACGGGCCTGAACCCGAGCCACTCGCCGTTGAGCGTGGACACGGAGAGCACGAAGACCAGGTTGGCGACTGTAGCGAATTCACCCTCGGCGGGGACGGAAAACGACATCGTCGTGCCCACATCCCCGCGTGACGCGTAGTCACCGGTGGCGTAGTACAGCCACGGCAGGGTCTCGGACCAGTCCAGTTTAGGGTTAACCTTGGTGGCTTCGTCCGTCTGGTGGTACTGCGTGGCTGTTCGTTTATCTCGGATGCCGGTGTAGAGCTTACACGCGGCGTGGCTGCTCGAGTACATCGCGAGGACGCACGCGTTGGCCAACGCGTTGCACGCGGTGGTGTTGCCGTAGTTGTTGCACAGGTGCGCCTGCTCGATGAGGTTGGCGGCGAACCAGTCGCTGATGACGGTGGCGGACTGGATCGAAGCGCCGAGGCTTTCGTACACCAGGGTGTTGGCGGTTGAGTCGAATGTCACCGTGGAGTACGCCGCGGTGAGTGAGGACTTCTTGGTGGCGTCGTCGTAGCAGTCCGCGAGGCCGGATGGGCACGAGCACGTCTTCGTGGCGGCGTCCCAGGTCATCTGGACCTCGTTGCCGGCCGTGCCCACCTGCGGGCAGGTGTAGCACTTGCCGTTTTGGGTGGCGTCGCGGAGCCTGGTTTTGCCCGTGCTGGGTTCGGGGCACTGGACGCATCGCTTACCGTCGGCGTACCTCTCGCCGTTTGTATCGAACTCCACGACGACAAAGGTCGTGTCGTCGGATGCGCCGCCGTTGAGGCACTCGCATTCAGTCCCGGCCGAGTTGATGGTCGCGCCGCGCGAATTGCTGCTGTCGCAAGCCATGCAGGTGGTGTTGTCCCACGAGAGCACCTCGCCGCTGGCGCAGGCCTCGCAGGTTCCGTAGGGCGCGACGCCGGTGCCCGCGATCCATCGGCTGTTCGCGGGGCACGCGCATCCGAACCCGTCGACGGACGAGCCGCTGGGGCACTGG